>CACRXD010000001.1_pt1 | contig 351045 bp, 330 predicted proteins | sample 5377101 | NCBI WGS metagenome assembly CACRXD01 (sample SAMEA6061844, study PRJEB28556) | metagenome
GGGTATCCTGATCCAAGGGGCACCTCCTCCGTCTAAGGTGTGCCCCCCTATTAAACACAGACCCTTACACATAATCCCTTACACTATCGCACTTTCTGGGGCACGAGTCAGAGCTGCCTGACCCAGGCAGCTTCGTCACTCGCTGGATAGCCCACGACCCGGTACTGCTGTTGCGGGATGGTACCGGCCACCTGCAGGCCTTCCTCAACTCCTGCACCCACCGAGGCACCATGGTATGCGTGGCCGACTATGGCCAAGCGAAGGCATTCACCTGCCCCTATCACGGCTGGACCTTTGACTTGGAGGGAAAGCTTATCGGCGTAGCGCTCGGCGACCAGGTCTACGGGAGCGAGCTGCGACGAGAGGAATGGGCTCTGCGCCCCGTCCCGCGTCTGGAATGCTACCGCGGCCTCGTTTTCGCCTGTTTGGACCGCGAGGCGCCGTCCCTGGAGGAGTATCTGGGCGATATCCGCTGGTATCTGGACATGATCTTAGCGCGTAGCGACGGGGGGCTCGAGGTGGTCGGGCGTCCCCACCGCTGGCTATGCAAGGCCAACTGGAAAGTGACGTACGAGAACTTTGCCGGTGACCCTTACCACGTCGTTACCACCCATCGATCGACCGTAGAGCTGGGCGTGACCCCGAATCACAGTCAGGAGCCCAGGCGGCTCCGCTACCAAATAGGGCTGCCCAACGGCCACGGGGTGGTGCTCAGCTTCTACGAGTCCACCCCCTCGCGCCCCTACCAGGGCCTGCCTCGCGAGATGTGGCCCATGTTCGCCCGTAACCTGTCGGAGCCACAGCGTGACCTGCTGGAGAGGTTGCACGCGCTGGTGGGCGGTGTGTTTCCCAATTTCTCGTTCAATAGCCCCCTGCACGGTGCCGAGGGAGAATTGTACAACTTTGTGAACTTTCGGGTGTGGCGACCAGCTGCGCCCGATCGGGTCGAGGTCTGGAGCTGGTGCCTCGTCGACCGGGATGCGCCCGCGTGGCACAAGGAGGCAAGCTATCGGGCCTATATCAGTTCCTTCGGTCCGTCCGGTACTCTGGAACAGGACGACACGGAAATGTGGGCCCGGGTGGTGGATGCCAGCCGGGGTATTATGGCCAGGGACAAGGACCTGAGCTATAACAACCTGTTGCATTACCTGATGGGCCAGGGCCGCGTGGAGCCCGACCCGGCCTTTCCGGGGCCCGGCACGGCATACCCTGGCCTTGTGGATGCTGTATCTAACGGCATCCATCTGCGCTGGTTGGAGCTCATGGGCGGTGACAGCCATACCACCCCCTCAAGCCGTTGGCGGGAGGAGCGGATTGGCCTGTGACTCTCTCGAGAGGGCCATTGAACGCTTCCTGTACTGGGAGGCATACCTGCTGGACCACCGACGTTACCGCGAGTGGCTAGGCCTGTTCGCCGAGGACGCTACCTATGCGGTGCTCATGCGATCGACGGTGGAGCGACGGGCCGGCCTCGGGGTGGAGGATGACGCCTTCCTGCTCCGCGATACTAGGCCGTCGCTGGCCGTCCGCGTCGAGCGACTCTATACGAAGTCGGCCTGGGTAGAGGAGCCGCCCCCGCGGCAACGCCACTTCGTCACCAACGTGATGGTAGAGCTCACCGGCCGCCAGAACGAATATCTGGTTCGTAGCTACGTCCTTGTCCTTCGTAGCCGCGCATGCAGAGGCCTCGACAGGAGATGGGGAAGCCCAACTCGACCAGCCGGGCCCCGTCCCGCACCATGCCATCAATGACCAACCCCGCTAAGCCTCGCACCCTAGCTGCCTCAGTCATGATCTCGCCCCAGTAGCCAGCCTCATAGTGTCCACCGGTGGAACATACCAGGACCCAGCCAGGCGGAGAGGCGTAAATGGCGCGGTGCAGCCAGAGGTTGTCCCCGGGCGGGCAGGCCACGGTGGTGGCCCAGCCGCAGATGCGAAAGGACGAGTGCAAGGGGCGGATGGCTGCGGGCAGGACTCCTTGCTGGCCCATAGCCTCATGAATGGTGCTCGTGGAAAGGGAACGTGCTACTTCCAGCCAGGCATCTTCCCTTATCGGCGCGCCTTGCACACCCATACCCTCATTCCCTCCGACGCTGCAACTGAAAGTAGCCAAACTGTCTGCGCGCCTCGTCCAGGCGCAACCCTTGGCGGACGGCCTCTTTGATCCTGTCCTCGGCCTCGGCTATCTCCTTAGCCGCCGCCAGCACCTCTTCTTCCCGCGAGCGGGGTACTACTACGACTCCATCGGCGTCGCCTACCAGGACGTCCCCTGGCTCGACTCGCACGCCCCCTATGGTCACTGCGACTTGGTAGGCGTCGGCCTGCACCCTGTCCTTCCCGGTGCGCATATAGACGCCACGGCTGAAGATGGGGTAACTCAGCTCTAGGGAGCGCCTGCTGTCGCGGCAGACGCCATCGATAACGGTGCCGCCGATGCCGCGGCGGGAGGCAGCCAGCGTCAGGATGTCGCCCCAGACGGTCGCATCCAGCCTGCCCCCATTATCGATGGCCACCACCTGGCCCGGAGATACGTCGTCGATGAAGTCACCCACCGTACCCTTCGCCTGTGCTACCGGGCGCATCAGCACAGTGAAAGCGCGGCCGCAGATGCGGAACCGGTAGTCCAGAGGACGGATTCCGAAGCACTGGCCGTCAATACCTAGACGGTCGAGTGCGTCGCTAATGGTGGTGACCCCCAAACCCGCAAACTGGACGATAACGTCGTCTATAGAGGCCTCGTGCATTGTGTACCTCACAGCGTCATAGGATATTTCTGTCCCGCGTATAAATGAGAAATGGCTCGATGGTCTGTGTCAAGGGAAGCGGGGCGCGAACAGCATCGCGTCCTCGCACCACATGTGAACATCGACTTAGGTATAATAGCAGCGTGATCAGGTTGAAGAGGGCGTACGACCCTCCCTCGCCGGAGGACGGCGAGCGGTACCTAGTAGACAGGCTGTGGCCCCGCGGCATCGCCAAGGACAACCTGCAGATCGTTGCCTGGCTCCGTGACCTGGCCCCCAGCGATGGCCTCCGCCGCTGGTTCGGCCACGACGCGGCCAGGTGGGGAGAGTTCCAGGCCCGTTACCGGGAAGAGCTGGCGGCGGCCGAACGCCAGGCCTTGCTCCGGGAGCTGGCGCGCAAGGCCCGCGACGGCACCGTGACCCTCGTGTATGCAGCCCAGGACCGCGAGCACAACAATGCCGTGGTCATCAAGGCCGTGCTGGAAGAGCTGATGGGGGAGGCGTCGTGAGCGGACCACTCTCTACGGATGGTCTGGCCCAGCGCATCGTAGCGGAAGCGGGCGACGCGATCATCGTAGCCGACCGCGAGGGGACGATACGCCTCTGGAACCGACGGGCGGAAGAGATGTTCGGGTACCCTGCCGCAGAGGCCCTCGGCCAGAGCCTCGACATCATCGTGCCCGAGCGCCACCGGCAGCGGCACTGGGAGGGATACCGGAGGGTCATGGCCACTGGCGAGACGAAGTACGGGCGCGGAGAACTGTTGTCGGCCCCGGCTGTGCGCAGGGACGGCTCACGTATATCGGTGGAGTTCACCATCACGCTGCTGAAGGACGCCGCGGGCCAGGTGGAGGGCGTCGTCGCGATTATGCGCGACGTGACCGAACGCTGGCAGCAAGAGAAGGCCCTCCGCGACCGATTGGCGGAGCTGGAGTCCCGGTTGGCGGCGTCGTCCTGACCTCCGTGTCGCACCACGAATCTCTGTAGACGTTAAGAAAAGCCCGAGACCGGTGGTATACTGGCGCTGGTGAGGGGCTGTGCCCGAAATCGTCCTCAGCGAGAACGCCCGCGTCGTCCTGGAGCGCCGATATCTGGCCAAGGACGAAAATGGCAGGCCTATAGAGTCGGCCGAAGGTCTGTTCCGACGGGTGGCCCATAACATCGCCCAGGCGGAGCGCCTCTACCAGCCGCTGGAGGATCCCGGCCAGGCCGCCTACTGGGAGGAGCAGTTCTTCCAGCTCATGGCGCGCCTGGAGTTCCTGCCCAATTCACCCACCTTGATGAACGCCGGCCGCGAGCTGCAGCAGTTGGCGGCCTGCTTCGTGTTACCGGTGGAGGACTCCATCGACGCCATTTTCGATGCCATCAAGTACACGGCCATCATCCACAAGACGGGTGGCGGCACCGGCTTCTCCTTCTCTCGCCTCAGGCCCGAGGGCGACCGGGTGCGGACCACCATGGGCGTAGCTTCGGGGCCCGTGTCCTTCCTGAAGGTGTTCGACGCCGCTACCGAGGCCATCAAGCAGGGGGGTACGCGACGAGGGGCCAATATGGGCATCCTGGACGTGACCCACCCCGACATCGAAAAGTTCATCACCCTCAAGGCCGACCTCCGCACGCTGACCAATTTCAACATCTCGGTGGCGGTGACGGACGAGTTCATGCGGGCGGTGGAGGAGGACAGGGAATACGAGCTGGTAAACCCGCGCACCGGACAGGCAGTGGGGCGCCGCCGGGCCCGCTACATCTTCGACCTGATAGTGGAGAATGCCTGGCTCTGTGGCGACCCGGGTCTGGTCTTTCTGGACCGCATCAACGCCGATAACCCTACGCCGCACCTGGGGCGCATCGAGGCCACTAACCCATGCCTCCCAGGCGATGCCTGGGTCATGACCGACGAGGGGCCCAGGCAGGTACGCGAGCTGGTCGGCCGCCCGTGTCGGCTGCTCGTCCACGGTCGGCCCTTCGCCACCGGCGACGAGGGTTTCTTCCCCACCGGTGTGCGTCCGCTGGTACGCATAGAGACACAAGAGGGATACTCGCTGCGCGCCACCCGCGACCACCCGGTGCGGCGGGTGAGGCGTCTTACCCGCCACATCCGGGAGGAGGAGTGGGTGCCAGCGGGAGACCTCCGGCCCGGCGACCTCGTCGTGCTCAACGACCACCGGCAGGCGGCCGAGTGGCCGGGGCCCTACAGCGAGGCCGAGGGCTATCTGCTGGGCCTGCTGCTGAGGGATGGCACCGTGAGGGAGAACAGGGCTGCGCTCTCGGCCTGGGGCCCCGTGGCCAGTGAGGAGAGCGTGATGGCGGCTGCTGCCGCCCCGGTCGTCGCTGCTGCCCGGACGCGGCACCACCAAAGTGATTCCCGCCGGTGGATTGGTGCTCGCCCCGACGAGTGGCGCCTCTCGACGGGGGCGGCGTGCCGCCTGGCCGCGGCCCTGGGCGCGTCCCCCGGCTCTAAGGGGATAACGCCCGAGATAGAGCGGGCGTCGTCCGTGTTCTACCGCGGCTTCCTGCGGGGCCTCTTCGATTGCGACGGTTCGGTGCACGGGAGCCGGAGCCAGGGCGTCTTTATATGCCTGGCCCGGGGTGACCTGGAGTCCCTGCGGGCCGTCCAGCGCATGCTCCTACGCCTGGGCATCGTCAGCAAGCTTTACGTGCGGCGCGCCCGGGGTACGCCCCTGCTTCCCGATGGTCGCGGCGGCAAGCGCTCCCACCACATCCCTCGTCGATACGGACTGGTCATCTCCGGCGAGAGCGTCTTCCGCTACGCCGACCTGATAGGGTTCTCCGACCCCGCCAAGAGGCAACGGCTCCATGACCTCCTCGCACGCTCCCGGCGGCCCGCCAGCCGCGATCGCTTCGTGGCCAGGGTCTCGGCGGTGGTGCCCGACGGCCGGGAGCCGGTATACGACGTGCACGTGCCGGGAGCTAACGCCTTCGACGCCAACGGCTTCCTGGTGCACAACTGCGGCGAGCAGCCGCTGCTGCCCTACGAGTCGTGCACCCTGGGCTCCATCAATCTGTCCAGGTTCGTCCGCAACGACGGAGGGCGTCCGGCTGTGGACTGGCAGCGCCTGGCCGAGGTCATCCCCGTCTGCGTGCGCTTCCTCGACAACGTCATCGACATGAACCGCTACCCCATACCCCAGATCGAGGAGGCCACCAGGCGCACGCGCAAGATCGGCCTGGGCGTCATGGGCTGGGCCGACATGCTGCTTCGGCTCGGCATCCCCTACGACTCGGAGGAGGCGCTGTCGTTGGCCGAGGAGCTCATGAGCTTTGTCCAGCAGAAGGCCAATGAGGCGTCCCTGGCTCTGGGGGAGGAGCGCGGGCCCTATCCGGCCTGGGAGGGCTCCCGCCACTACCCCGACCTGCCCTACCGCAACGCTACCCGCACCACCATCGCCCCGACGGGAACCATATCCATCATCGCCGACTGCTCTTCGGGGATCGAGCCCCTGTTCTCGCTGGCCTTCTTCCGTCATCACTATCTCGACCCCAGCGACCCGACCAAGCTCACCCGCCTGCGCGAGGTCAACGAGCACTTCGTGTCGGTGGCCCAGCAGGAGGGCTTCTACTCGGAGGAGCTGATGGACTACCTGGCGAGCGGGGGCCGCCTCCGCGACCGGCCGGAGGTGCCGGACTGGGTGAAGCGTCTGTTCGTCACAGCACACGATATCTCTCCCGAGTGGCATGTGCGGATGCAGGCGGCCTTCCAGCGCCACACCGACAACGCCGTGTCCAAGACCATCAACTTCCCGCGGGAGGCCACCAAGGAGGACGTGGCCAGGGCCTTCTGGCTGGCCTATCGCGAGGGGGTGAAGGGCATCACCGTGTACCGCGAAGGCTCGAGACAGATATCGGTCCTCTCCCACGCCACCGCCAATGTCAGGGGCCCGGAGCAGGAGACGCCGGAAGTAGCCCGGGAGGTCGGTGGAGTCCCCACCCGCCCGCGTCCCTACCGTGAGAGGCTTCCCGACGAGCGCCGCTCCATCACCCACAAGTTCCAGGTGGGCGACCAGGAGGGCTACATAACGGTGGGGCTGTACGACGATGGCCGCCCAGGCGAGATCTTCATCAAGATGGCCAAAGAGGGTTCTACCGTGTCAGGGCTCATGGACGCTGTGGCCTTGCTCACTTCGGTGGCCCTCCAGTACGGCGTCCCCGTTGACGACCTGGCCAGGAAGCTGAAGAACACCCGCTTCGAGCCCTATGGCCCCACCAACAACCCGCGCATCCCCTGGGCCACTTCCGTCCTCGACTACATCTTCCGCTGGCTGGAGATGAAGTTCGGGCAGGCAGAGCCCCGTGCGGCCCGTGACGGCGAGCCCATCGACCCGGCCATGCGACCTGCCGAGGAGACAGGCATGACCTGCCCGGACTGCGGTGCCCTGCTGGTGTACCAGGAAGGCTGTCTCATCTGTCGGAGCTGCGGCTACAATAAGTGCGGCTAGAGCCGCAGAGCGACAATGAGGCCAGCGCCCGCACAGGAAGTCCGGCCCCATTACGAGTACCTGCGTCTACGCCTCCTGCCCCACCTGGTCATGTTCGGGCTGTCGCTTCTCTTCGGCTGGCGCCGCTCCTTCGCCCGCGACGGGGCCCTCCTCATGGCGGTCAACCCCTTCCCGCGGCGGGTGGAAGGCATCGAGAACGTGCCCGAAACGGGCCGCTTCGTGCTGGTCATGAACCACTTCGACCGGCCGGGCCTGCACCCGTACCATTGCGCCATGATGGTGAGCTGCTTCCTCAAGCAGCGGCGGCCCGCTGCCCCGGAGGTACGCTGGACGTTCACCAGCGAGTTGCACGGGCGGCGCATCGGCCCCATCCCCATCCCCCTGCCTCTCATTCGCTGGACGTTCCGGCGTATCGCCCGGGTCTACAATCTGGTGGTGATGCCGCGCCGGGAGGAGCTGGTCATGGGCCGGGCGGCAGCATTGCGGACCCTCCTGAAGGCGCTGAACGAGGCCCCCATAGGCATCACGCCCGAGGCCAGGGGCTCGGGGCGGCTGGTAGAGCCCCCGCGGGGGAGCGGCCTGTTCCTGCTTTCCCTGGCGCGGCGCGGCGTCCCCTTCCTGCCGGTGGCGGTATGGGAGGACGATTCCACCCTCAGGTTCCGCTTCGGCCGGCCGTTCGCTCTTTCCTTGCCCGAGGGCCTGCCGCGGGCGGAGGCGGATGTCCTGGCCCGAGAACGGGTGATGACTGCTATCGGCGTGCTGCTCCCGCCAGACTGGTGGGGAGAGTACGCGGAGGCGGTGGCGCAGGCGCTCGCCCCGGAGGCAGAGAGGAGCTAGTCGGCGTGAGTCGGAACCGGGGGTTTAGGCGTTTCCTTCGTATCCTGAAGGGCCCGTGGACGTTCCAGGTGGCGGCCACCGCCCTGTTCGTGGGGCTGGTAGTATGGCAGATAGACCTGCAGCAGGTGGGCGACTCCCTCCGAGCCGCCAACTACGGCTGGGCCGCGCTGGCCCTGGCAGCCAACCTCGTCACCAAGGCCGTGGACACGCTGCGCTGGCAGGTCTACCTGTCCAAGGTAGGGCAGGCCCCCTTCCTCGGGCTGCTGGGGGCGTTCCTCATCGGCAATCTGCTCAACAATCTGTTGCCCATGCGCGCTGGCGACGTCGCCCGTATTCAGATCGTCGCTAACCGCTACGGGCTGTCGAGGGCGGGGCTGGCGTCGTCGGTGTTCGTGGTGGAAGCGCTCTTGGACGGTGTGACGTTCCTGGTGCTGCTGATGGTCGGGCTGGCCGTCCTCGACCTGGGCTTCGTGCCGCCGGCCCTGCTCTGGAGCGTGGCGGCGGCCTCGGGAGGGGGATTCGTGGCGGCGGTGATGGCCAGCGCTCTTCTGCCCCGCCAGGCGCCACGCTGGCGATGGCTGGCCAGGCTGCCAGCATGGGCGCGCTCGGGCCTGGAGGAGGGCTGGCCCCGCTTCTTGGACGGCCTGGAGACCATGCGCAACTGGCGGATGCTGCTGGCGGCCATGCTGCTGAACTTCGTGGGCTGGGGCTCCCAGGTGATCACCTTCGCCCTGTTCGGCCTGGCATTCGGGCTGGACGTGCCGCTGGTAGCCTTCATCGTCATCATGATCGCGGCCAACCTGGTCTCCGCGTTTCCTATAACCTTCGAGAACATAGGCACCTACGAGGCGGTCCTGCTGGGCGTGCTGGCCGCCTGGGACGTTCCCGGCGAACAGGCCCTCGCCTACGCCATCGTCACCCACCTGCTCACCAACCTGTGGGTCATCGGCTTGGGCATGGTAGCCCTGTGGCTCATGCGGCTCCGCCCGCGCGACCTGTTCTCGCTGGTGAGGCAGGGGCGGCCGGCTGCCCTGCCATCGCCTCCCGGCTAGGGCTGAGGACATTGGCTGCCCGACCACCGTTGCTGCTGGCCGTCGCCGTGCACCTGGACAGCATGTGGGCCATGCCGTCCTTGTTCTGGCGGATGCGGAGGCTGGAGCGTGAACTGCGCTCCCTCCCCGGAGTGCTCAAGGTGCACCGGTGGGTGTCGCGCCGCAGCCTGATGCTGACGGTATGGTGCCAGGGGCGGGAGGCGGCTGAGGGTTGCCTGAGCGCCCCGGGGCTTGTCGCCTTGCAGCGGCAAGCCCGTGAGGGAGAGGGCCTGCGCCTGTGGGCCGAGATGTACGAACTTCTGCCCGGAGGGCTACACCTGGGCGCGCGCGGCTCGCCGCAGCCGACCTCAGCGCACCCTCAAAGCGATGCCGATGGCCTCGAAGGGCGGGAAGCCCTGGGTGGCCGAGACGAAGTCTGAGCCAGTATCCAGGTCTCGAGGCCCACAGCCCTGGCCCGGCGGCACGCCGTTGCAGGTGTGGACCGTCTGGCCACCGAAACCGGCGATCCCCGTCCACAGGGCCAGGTCCGAGACCTTACCTGCCACCGGGCTGGCGTTCCAGGCGGCTACCCTGGCTTGGCCGAAGACGTCGATGGCCGTGACGTAGAAGTTCCAGTCGTTCTCGCTCGGCCAGGCGCGTCTACCCACCCCGCCCAGTCGCACCGGCGCGGAGCAACCCAAGTCGTTGCATGCCTCCAGCCGGTAGTAGACGATGCCCGTGTCCCACCAGGGGACACCTACCAGCAACACGCCAGGGGCCTCCGCGGCGGGGACGTCCTGGCAAGTCAGGCCGAAGGTGAACTCGAAGTCGAGGCTGGCGCACAGCCGGTAACGCGACACCTGTTCCGGTGGCAGCCACGTGGCCCTGGCCCTGCCGTTGTCGAAGGGATGTATGGAGGGGATGGCCGGCGGCACCGGTGGGGCCGTCGGCGGCGGTTGGCCCGGCGGGGGCCGGCCGAGCTGGAGCCTACCTACACCGTAGGCGTTGTCCTTGCCCGGAGCACCCAGGTCTACAGCCCGCGATTCCAGGAACTGGCGCAGTTGGGCACCGCTCCAGCCGGGATTGGCCTGTTTCACTAGCGCCGTCGCCCCGGCCACGTGCGGGGCCGAGGCCGAGGTGCCGGCGAAGCGCCCAGCGCCGTAGGTAACCGTCGATACGCGGTCGGGCGCCACTAGGTCAGGCTTTATGCGGCCATCCCAGGTAGGCCCCTGGGAGCTGAAGAACTCCACAGTATCCGGAGCGGAGGCGGGCACCGCCCCCACAGCCAGGGCGGTGGGCCGGTCGGCTGGGGGCAGGACACTCCGCGAAGGCACCACATACTGCAAGTCACCTAACCCGAACACGAACAGATGCAGACGGCGTGGCTGCGCCCCTGCCCTCTGGCCGATGGCGATGTACAGCCGGCCGTCGGCGGTGTCCAGCGATGTTATCTCCACCGCTTCCCTGGGAAGGGCGCCCGCCGAGCAGTCCTGGCGGTCGTCGCTCCCGACCACCTGAGGACTGCCGGCGGGATCGAAGTAGCCTACCAGCAAAGAATAGTCCTGGCAGGCGCCGCCCCAGGCATCGTCCCAGAGCAAGACCAGCAGCAGGCAGGAAGCGGCGGTGCCCGACAGCACCAGGTCGTTGAAGGGATCGCGGGGCGCGAAGTCGAGCAGCCGGTCCCGGTCGCTGTCGCTCCAGTTCCCCGTCCAGTGGGAGTCGGCAGAGTTTCCGGCGGCATTGGCCCACAGAACACCGGCCTGGGCCGCCCTGTCCACGGTGTCCGCGAAGAAGTCCGTGGCACTGCCGACCAGGCCGTAAGGACGCCCACCCGGGAACACAGCGGAGAAGTTGATGACGTGTACGCCCTGTTGCAGGAGCCAGTCCACCGCCCTGGCGAACTCGACGCTGGTGTTGGCCTGGGCCAGATAGAGGCGGGCCGCTGGTGCCGTATCGGCCACGATCTCGGCCACCGCTGTGCCGTGGCGGCGGGCGAGGGGCGACTCACAGGGGTCGGGCGACGCGGGGGTGGTGAAGTCGCGAAAGACCACGTCCCCAGGCAGTTCCGTACCCACCAGCGACGAGTAGCCTTCGAAGCTGTCTATGATGCCCACCTTGGCGCCGCGGCCGCTGAGGCCTGCCTGTTGCCAGGAACTCGCCCCCAGCAAGGAGGTGCCCTCCGACACCACGATGGCCTGGGGGCGCGCCCGCAGGGGTTTGCGCACTGCCAGCACCGACGGCTCGGCGGCGAGGGCCTCCAGCGCCTCGGGCGGCACGAGGGCCTGGATCAGTCGCCCCTGCATGGCCTGGATCACGCCGCGGGCCGCAGCGACGGCGGCAAGGGCTGCCTCCTCCCGCCCCGCCGCGGCCTCGACCTCCACCTGAACCGTGGGGGAGGCGGCGGCGCTCTGGGGCACGGGCGTCTCCTGGCGTGCCGCCGCTCCGGGCCGCGGTCGGTACAGTCCGGAAGCGAGCTTGGCTGGTGGCTGGGGGGCATCGCGGAGGGCGTAGACGGCAGAGCGGAGCTGGTCCTCGGAGCCACGGGAGTGGACAGGCGATGGAAAGGGGAGCAGGGCAGCGCTGCCCAGGACCAGCAGCGATATGACCAGCGGTCTCATGAACGGCCTCCGCATTATAACCCGCTATAACCTTACGGGCCGCCCACCGCGTGTGGACTCGCCGATGCGGCCTTGACCCCTTGCGAGGGCGCGCCTACAGTGGGAGTGGGTCGGGGTGTAGCTCAGCCTGGTAGAGCACCTGGTTTGGGGCCAGGAGGTCGCCGGTTCAAATCCGGCCACCCCGACCAGGCAGTGGCGACTCTTCATCTGCGCGCTGCACCTCTCTCCGAAAGTCCCCACGAAACAATAAACGTCTCGCGGGCGCTGCCGTTGTCGGTGGGCCGCCGGCCTGGCCGCCCGGTGATGTGGGGCAGCCTCATGGGGCGGACCGTGCCGCGGGTCGAAACTCGCGTCATAGCTTGTGCTCTTCGCTTTTCATGCCGCTGGTCGATACCGGCCAGGCTGGCAGGGGATTCCTCTCCGCCCTGGGCCCATCTCTAGCGAGACAGGCCCGGAAAACGTTGACGGCGCCAGATACGTCAGATATAGTCGCGGCATCGGGTCCCGTTCACGATGGGGAGGGACGCCATGAACGCGCTCTCTTGGCGGCTATCGTTTCCGCTGATTATCGCCGGTGCCCTGGTGGTGGTCCTCCTGCTGGGGCGGCAGAACGCGCCCACTACCGCGGCCCAGGGAGACGTGGTCCCCGGCGAGGTGCTGGTCAAGTTCCGGCCGGGTACCCCCGGACAGGCCATCGCCGAGGCCCACCGACAGAACGGCGGCCGCGTCAAGGAGGAGATTCCGGGCATCGGTGTTCAGGTGGTGCAGGTGCCGCCGGGGCAAGAGCGGGCGCGGGCGGCCGCCTACGCCCGCAACCCCAACGTGCTCTACGCCGAGCCCAACGGCCTCTGGGAGGTGGTGGGCATTCCCAACGACCCGCGCTTCGGTGAGCAGTGGGGGCTGCACAACACCGGCCAGAGTGGAGGCACCGCCGACGCCGACATCGATGCGCCCGAGGCCTGGGACATCACCGCCGGCACCGACACCATCCTCATCGCCATCCTGGACACGGGCATAGACCAGAGCCACGAGGACCTGAAGGCCAAGCTGGCCGGCGACGTGAACTTCTCCAGCTCCCCCAAGGTGGACGACCGCTACGGCCACGGCACTCACGTGGCCGGCATCGCTGCTGCCGTGACCAACAACAGCCTGGGGGTGGCGGGCACCTGCCCGGCCTGCAAGCTGCTGAACGTGAACGTGCTGGACGACAACGGGTCCGGCTCCTGGAGCGCCATAGCCAGGGGCATCAAGTGGGCGGCCGACAACGGCGCCAGAGTGATCAACATGAGCCTGGGCGGTTATTCGGCCTCCAGCACCGTCCAGGACGCGGTCAACTACGCCTGGGACAAGGGCGTGGTGCTAGTCGCGGCGGCGGGCAACGACGACACCAACGCCGAGCTCTACCCCGCCGCCTACAAGAACGTCATCGCCGTGGCCGCCACTGACCGCAACGACCGGAAGGCCAGCTTCTCCAACTACGGCGCCTGGGTGGACATCGGCGCGCCCGGGGTGAGCATCCTCTCCACTGCCCCCGACCACCCCAACCGCATCTGGGGCAGGGGCGTGAAGTATGCCTACGGTAGCGGCACGTCCATGGCCACGCCCTTCGTGGCGGGGGTGGCGGGGCTGGTCTGGGCAAGCGGCTGCTCCACCAATGCGTGCGTGCGCACGGCGGCGGAGGGAGCCGTGGACACGCCCTTGGCCCTGAGCGGGCTATGGCCAGGCGGCGGCCGCCTCAACGCCTGCAAGGCGGTAGGGGCCTCCTGCTCGTATCATCCGGGCAGCCTAGGGGCTGCCCGGGCAGAGCCCGGGACTGGTCTAGCTGACGGCAGGTGCGGGCCCGAGGAGTTACGGGACAGGGCCCGGTCGAGGCCGGGGACGCGACGGGCGAAGGGGGAGGGCTGCCCTTCGCGTCTCGGCCCCCGGCGCGCCCGCATGAGGGTCTGGCCCGGGGACAGCCTGGACAGAGGTGGGCCACCCGGATAACATCGGGGCGGCCCATGCTCGTCTCCAGGATTATCGCCGACCCGCGTCGCCTGCGACGCTTCGTGCGGTTCGTCTCTCCCTCAGCGCAGGCCGTGGCGCTGGACGTGTGGCTGGGGCCCGCAGTCCTGGCGAGGGTGCTGGCGCCCAGGGTCTCCCGCCTGGTCGCTGTGCAGAGGGAGGACCCGCCGCGGAACTGGCGCCGCCCGGGCAATGTGGAGCTGGTACGGGTGGCGGGGCTCGCGCCCGAGCTACCCTTCCCCGACGAGACCTTCGACCTGGTGACCTGCGGCCGCCCTTTCCATCACTTTCCCCGTCCCCGAGAAGTGCTGAGCGAGATGTGGCGCGTCTGTCGACCGGGTGGCTGGCTGGCGCTGGAGGAAACGGTAGCCCACGAGCAAGAGGTGCGGGCGCGCTACCAGGACCGACTGGAACGCCTGCGCGACCGCTCGCATCCGCGCTACTTTCGCCTCAGCGAGTTGCTGCATCTGCTGGGCGAGGCCGGGTTCCTGGTGCGACGGCTGCAGGTGGTGGACCTGCAGCGCGAGTTCAACGAATGGCTGCTGGGCGCGCGCCCCAGCCCTCAGAAGGTCGAGCTGATGCGTCGCCTCATAACCGGTGGACAGGAGGCCGACCTGAGTGGGCTCGACATAAGAGCGGTGGGAGACACCTTCGTCTTCACCCAGAGGCTGGCCTGGCTGGTGGCGGAGCGGATAGCCTAGCTGCTGCCCTTGCGCAGGGAGGAGATCAGCTTCAGCCCTTCCTCGTCGCCCAGGAGCTCTCGGCGCAGCTCGAAGATCTGGTCGCGCAGCAGGGCCGCCTTCTCGAACTCCAGATTCCGCGCCGCCTCCTTCATCTGTCGCTCCAGGTCTTTGATGAGGCGGGCCAGTTCGTCCTTGGGCAGGGGGCCAGTGCGCCAGGTAGGCTTCTCTTCGGCCACCTGCCGCACCCTGTCGGTCAGGTCGCGTATGGCCTTCTTGATGCCCTCGGGGCGGATGCCGTGGCGGGCGTTGTATTCCAGCTGGGCCTTGCGGCGGCGCTCCGTCTCATCGATGGCCTTACGCATGGACTCGGTGATAGTGTCGGCGTACATGATGACTTTGCCGTTGACGTGACGGGCGGCGCGGCCCATGGTCTGGATGAGGGCCCACTCGGAGCGCAGGTAGCCCTCCTTGTCGGCGTCCAGGATGGCTACCAGGCTCACCTCGGGGAGGTCCAGCCCCTCCCGCAGCAGGTTGATGCCTACCACCACGTCGTAGACGCCCAGGCGCAGGTCGCGCAGGATCTCCACCCGTTCCAGGGTCTCGATCTCCGAGTGGAGGTAGTGGGTCTTGATGCCCATCTCCTGGAGGTAGTCGGCCAGGTTCTCGGCCATCTTCTTGGTGAGGGTTGTGACCAGGGCACGCTCGCCGCGCTCCACCCGCTGGCGTATCTCGTGCAGCAGGTCGTCGATCTGGCCGCGGGTCGGCCGCACCTCGACCTCAGGGTCGGGAATGCCAGTGGGCCGTACCAATTGCTCCACCACCTGCTCGGAGACCTCGTATTCCCAGGGGCCAGGCGTTGCCGAGACGTATATGACCTGATTGATGTGGCCCAGGAACTCCTGGAAACTGAGAGGACGGTTGTCCACTGCTGAGGGTAGCCTGAAGCCGTAATCGGCCAGGGTCTGCTTGCGGGACACGTCGCCGTTGTACATGCCCCGGATCTGGGGGATGGCCAGGTGCGACTCGTCGATGATCATCAGGAAGTCGTCGGGGAAGTAGTCCAGCAGTGTCCAGGGGGTAGAGCCGCAGGCCTCGGCCCAGGTGTTCTTGGGACGGTGGCGTCGGGCCAGGTGGCAGGCGTAGTTCTCGATGCCGGCGCAGTAGCCCTGCTCCCGCAGGCACTCGATGTCGTAGCGCGTCCGCTCCCACAGCCGCTGGGCCTCCAGCAGCTTACCCTGTTGGCGGAACCACTCCACTCGCTCTTCCAGTTCGCGCTCGATGTCGCGGATGGCCGCTTCCAGCTTCTCCTGCGAGGTAACGAAGTGCTTGGCGGGGTAGATCTCGATCGCGTCTAGCTCGCCCAGGACCTCGCCGGTGAGGGGGTCGATCTGCAGGATCCGCTCCACCTCGTCGCCCCAGAAGTCGACCCGCACCGCCAGCTCCTCGTAGGCGGGCATGACGGTGAGGGAGTCGCCCCGCAGGCGGAACTTGCCCCGTACCAGGTTGTAGTCGTTGCGCTCGTACTGCATGTCCACCAGCCGGCGCAGGACCCGCTGGCGGTTGGACTGCTCTCCCTTCTTCAGCCGCAAGACGAAGTCGTAGTACTCGGTAGGCTCGCCCAGGCCATAGATGCAGGAGACCGAAGCGACGATGATGACGTCGCGGCGAGTGAAGAGGGCGCGGGTGGCGGCGTGTCGCAGCTTGTCGATCTCTTCGTTGATGTCGGCGTCCTTGGCGATGTAGGTGTCGGTGCGAGGGATGTAGGCCTCGGGCTGATAGTAGTCGTAGTAGGAGACGAAGTATTCGACGGCGTTGTGGGGGAAGAACTCTCGGAACTCGGCGTACAGCTGGGCGGCGAGGGTCTTATTAGGCGAGATGACCAGGGTGGGCCGCCCCCAGCGGGCGATGACGTTGGCCATGGTGAAGGTCTTGCCGGAGCCGGTGACACCCAGGAGGGTCTGGTGCTTACAGCCCTTCTGCAGCCCCTCCAGCAGCTTTTCGACTGCCTGGGGCTGGTCGCCCGTCAGCTGGAACGGCGCAACGAGCCTGAACGGCGAGTCTGCTAAGAGCATGTAGCCTTCCTTAGGCACCAGGCGGTGCTCCACCGGGTCAACCGTCAGGCCCAGGCTCTGCAGCGTGTGGGCGCCGATCAGAGGCGGCGCGTCATCGGGCGCGAAGGCCACCAGCACCTGCTCCTCGAGGCCCAGCACCTCGACCCTGGCCCAGCCCAAGCGCCATTCCGCCTCGCGGCCGTCGGCGAGGCGAAATCGCATAACGCGGTGGGGTCTCACCCCCAGCCGCTCCAGCAGGCTGGCAGGGAAGGCCGAAAAAGAAGCGCCGGTGTCCACCAGCGCCTCCAGGGTCTCCTCACCTCGGGGGCCGCGGATGGTGAGCGGGTGCGAAAACACTCCCATGTCGTCCTCCATTCTATCAGGTAGAATGGCGGGGGCAGGGAGCGAGCGAGGAGGGGGAAGTCATGGAGATCCTGGCAGGCACCGCCAACGGGCTGCACCGTCTGGGGGCCGGGCAGAGGGTGGAGCTGGAAGGGCGGGGTATCACGGCTCTGGCCCGCGCCGGCGAGGACTGGTGGGCCGTGGTGGAAGCCCGAGAGGTGTGGCGCAGGCAGGGCGATGGCCACTGGCAGGAGGTGGCGCGTAGCGACCGATGGTCGCTGAACTGCCTCTTGCCAGCGGCCGAGGGCGTGCTCGTGGGCACTGCCGAGGCCCACCTGCTGCGTCTGGGCGAGGGCGGGCTCGAACTTGTGCAGCCCTTCGAAGAGGTAGAGGGACGGGACGAGTGGTTCACTCCCTGGGGCGGCCCGCCCGATACGCGCTCCATCGCGCGGGACGCCCAGGGCAACATCTTCGTCAACGTCCACGTGGGAGGGGTCGTGCGCTCCCGTGACCAGGGCCGCTCGTGGCATCCCACCATCGACATCCGGGCCGATGTGCACCAGGTGGTGGTGCACGAAGGCTGGCGAGGGCTGGTGGTGGCGCCATGCGCCCGCGGCCTGGCCATCAGCCGCGACGAGGGCGATTCGTGGGAGGTCCTCGCCGAAGGCGTGCACGGACGCTACATGCGGGCGGCGGCGGTGGCGGAGGACGTGGCCGTGGTCGGCGCTTCCCTGGGGCCATACCGAGGCGGCGACCAGCGGGCAGCCCTCTATCGGCTCTCGCTGGAAGCTCCGGAGCGGCTCGAGCGCTGCCGCGAGGGCCTGCCCGAATGGTTCGGCGACAACATCGAGACCGGCTGCCTCGCCGCCCTGGGAAGCGTCGTGGCGTTCGGCACCACCGACGGCGGTCTGTATGTGTCGAACGATAAGGGCGTCCACTGGGAGAAGGTGGCCGAGGGGCTGCCGGCCGTGCGCTGGCTGGTCATCGCCTGAGGGACGTCTCTTCCCGCTCCAGCCTCTCCAAGTGTTCCATCAACACGTGGTGCGGCACCAACAGGCGCAGGGCCACCAGGGCGACCAGGGCCACCAGCGCATCGTCGATCTGGCCGGCGAAGGGGATGAAGTCGGGCACCAGGTCGATGGGGCTGGCCAGGTAGGCGGTCATGCCCAGCAGCACCAGCTTCGGCAACAGGCCTGTGCGCCGGTCGAGGACCAGCCGCCAGAGCAGGCGGGCCTTGGCGCGGAGGGGCAGGGCCAGCACGCGGCGCGCCAGGGCCAGGCCATCGGCGGGGCGGGCGCTTCGATGGTAGGACACGCGTCTCCTCCTCAGCGGGCCAGTCGGCTCAGGGCGGCCCGCAGTCGTTCTTCCAGCGGGGCATCGGGCGACAGGTCGGCCAGGCGCAGGGCCTCCCGCGCCTCTTCGCGGCTGTAGCCCAGGGCCTGCAGGGCCTCGAGCACCTCTTGCTGGTCGGGCGGCAGGGCTGGCATGGCCAGCCGGCCCCTGAGCTCCAGGACGATGCGTCCCGCCAGCTTTTTGCCCACTCCTGGGGCCCTGGCCAGGGCGTCAACGTCCCCCTGCTCGATGGCCTGGGCCAGGGACTCGGCCCCGAGGGCCGACACGAGGGCGAGGGCCGAACGGGGCCCCACTCCGGCCACGCCCAGGAGGGCCTCGAACATCTCCTTCTCCTTGGCCGTGGCGAAGCCGTACAGGGCGAGGCCACCCTCCTTGACCAGCAGGTACGTCAGCAACGAGACCTCTTGGCCTTCCCGAGAGGTTGCGGCCAGGGGCGGCGGCACCGTCACCTGCAAGCCAATGCCGCCCACCTGGACCACAAGCCAGTCGGGCCCCCTCTCCACCACCTGCCCCTGCAGACGGGCGATGGGGCTCATCGTTCGCTCTCCCCTGACAGGCCCAGCGCTAGCCTCGCCCGAAGGTGGAGGCAGTGGCAGATGGCCACGGCCAGCGCGTCAGCAGCATCGGCGGGGGCGGGCTCCTGCGGCAGGTCGAGCAGCATGCGCACCATAGCCGCCACCTGTGCCTTGTCCCCCAGTCCGTAGGCCGCCACCGCCCGCTTGACCTCCAGGGGGCGGTACAGGGACACAGGCAGGCCGGCTTGAGCAGCGGCCAGTAGGGCCATGGCCCTTACCTGACCGATGGTCACCGCTGCCCGCACCTGGCCGACATAGAAGTCTTCGATAGCCACCTCGTCGGGGCGAAAGGCGGCGATGGCCTCTCCGATAGCGTTGTACAGGGCCAGCAGTCGGGAAGGCAGCGGGCGCCGGGCGGGAAGGCGCCAGGCCCCGTAGGCCACCCCTTGGAGTTTCTCTCCCGAGGCCAGCACCAGGCCATAGCCCGTGACCTGGCTGCCGGGGTCGATGCCTAGGACCCTGATGCACTCGCTAGTGGGGGTCACCGGGGGCCACCCGGTCAGCGGCCGGCGTACTCCAGCAGGACGGAGTCGGGGAACTCGGCGTTGGAGTACACCCTCTGCACGTCCTCCAACTCCTCCAGTGCGTCCAGGAGCTTGAGGACCTGCACTGCCGTCTTCTCGTCCAGGGGTACGCTGGCCTTGGGCAGCATGGTTACCTCGGCCGAGGCTACCTTGACTCCGTGCTGCTCCAGGGCTGACCGCACCTGTGACAGGTCCGACGGGGCTGTGTAGACCTCGATGCGGCCCTCTTCTATCTTGACGTCTTCGGCGCCGGCGTCGATGGCGGCCAGGGCCACCTCGTCCGCGTCCTGCCCTTCCTCCGTCTCCACGACTATAACGCCGCGGCTGTCGAACTGCCAGGACACGCAGCCTGCCTCGCCCAGGCTACCCCCGTTGCGGGTCAGCACCTGCCTCACCTCGGAGACGGTGCGGTTCCGGTTGTCGGTGAGGGCGTCGATCATGATGGCCACGCCACCGGGCCCGTAGCCCTCGAAGCGCACCTCCTGGTACTGGGAGCCCTCCTCGTCAGCGCCGGTGGCCCGTTTGATGGCGCGCTCGATGGTGTCCATGGGCATGTTCTGGTCACGGGCGCGCTCGATGGCCAGGCGCAGACGGGGGTTGAGGTCGGGGTCAGGGCCGCCCTCGCGGGCCGCTACCGCTATCTCGCGCACCAGCTTGGAGAACAGCTGGCCGCGCTTGGCATCGTTGGCCCACTTCTGGCGCTTGATCTGGGACCAGTGAGAGTGCCCACCCATATTCCACACCTTCCAGGCCGCCGTTCGCCCTGCGCCGCGCGGCGTCCGGCTTTCCTCGGCCACAGGCCATTGTAGCGTCCGGCCAGGCAGGGAGTCAAAAAGCGCGAGAGGCACTGGACTAGAGCAAGCTCCGCTCTCGCAGGACCCGCTCGGTGGCCGCGCCGATATCGGCGGGGCTGTCGACGATGACAGCGCCCGCCCTGGCCAGGGCCTCCTTCTTGGCCTGGGCGGTAGCCGCCTCGCCGACGATGATGGCACCGGCGTGCCCCATTCGCCGCCCGGGCGGCGCCGTGGCACCGGCGATGAAGGCGATGACCGGCTTGGTCATCTCGCTAGCCATGTATGCGGCCGCTTCTTGCTCGGCGGTGCCCCCGATCTCGCCGATGAGCACTACTGCCCTGGTGTCGGGGTCTTCGTTGAACAGGCGCAACACCTCCACCGGTGCGGTGCCGATGACCGGGTCGCCCCCCACGCCCACGCAGGTGCTCTGGCCGATGCCGCGGGAGGTGAGCTGGGCCACGGCCTCGTACACCAACGTGCCCGAGCGGGAGATGACTCCCACCGGCCCGGGGCTGAAGACGTCGCCGGGCATGATGCCCACCCGGCACTGGCCCGGGGTGATGACGCCCGGACAGTTGGGCCCGATGAGGCGGATGCCCGATCCGCGCAGGTAACGCTTCACCCGGACCATGTCCACTACCGGGATGCCCTCGGTGATGCAGACGATGAGGGGCACCTCGGCATAGGCCGCCTCGAGGATGGCGTCGGCGGCGGCGGCTGCGGGCACGAAGATCAGGGAACAGTCGGCACCGGTGCTGGCCACCGCCTGGCGCACCGTATCGAACACGGGCACGCCGTCCATCTCCTCGCCGCCGCGCCCCGGGGTCACGCCTGCCACCACCTTGGTCCCGTACTCGATGCAGCGTCGCGTCTGGAAGGAGCCCTCACGTCCGGTGATCCCTTGCACGACGACCTTGGTCTCCCGGTTCACCAGAATCGGCATGGCCTCGCTCCTCGGTTCAGGCTACGGGCTGTTTCTGCCAGCGGCGGGCACGGCTGGCCGGCACCAGGTGTCCGCCGTGGAGGGACTCGTGGACGGAGAACATGTCGATGTAGTCCAGCAGGGGCATATGGCGGCCGTCGCCCAGGACGACCGTCGCTGCCAGGTGCTGCCTATCCATCCGGGCGAGCAAGCGCAGGGTCTGGTACCGGTTCCAGGCCAGTTCGTCCACCAGCTCGCGCACTGTGCGGTCGCGCCGGGCCTCCACCTGCTGCTGGTTCCACTCATCGACAGCCTGGAAGGGGGCCAGCGAAGACGGGTCGGCCTCCCCCAGTATCACACGCAGCCGCGCGTGCACCCTGAGTTCGTTGCTGGCCACGTGCGCCAGCACGTCCCGGTAGCTCCAGCCCGGAGTGGCTGCGCAGGGCTCGTCCCAGGCGTCGTCGGCCACCGAGTAGACGGCCCGCAGGAACCCCTCGCGGTAGCGCCAGAGCAGGCGGAACTTGGCCTCTATTTCCGGAAGGAAGGAGAGGGGCTCCGGCTGCCACTCCTGGGACAGGGCACGTCGGATGTCATCGGCGTGCTGGCGGTCGTGGTAGCCGGACCAGAGCCAGTCTTCCACCAGGAGGGTATAGCCCGGGCCCATGGGCACCGGCATCTCCAGGTAGTGCAGGTGTCGTCTGCCGATGCGGCGGGCTGCCTCGATGAAGCGGCCGTGGGAGTGATAGAGTAGCTGGCGCAGGTCGGCGGGCGTGAGCCGCGCTCGCTCGGCGACGACCCGCGCGTTCATAGCCCGGCGGTCCATACCCTCGGCAGTGCCGGCGATGAACTCGGGGGTCAGGATGCCGGCGAGGACGAGTCCGGCACCTCCCGGGCTCATATCGCCCACCAGGTGGGCTACCAGGTCCTTGACGGTCCACTCGCCGTAGGGCACATAGCGGTACCAGTCATCGGCCGAAAGGGAGTCGACCAGGCGCAGCAGCTGTCGGTGCGCCTGTCGCAGGTCGCGTAGGGCTGCCTGGACCTGGGGGAGGGGCACGTCTCTCCTCCTGCCGCTAGCTATCATAAGATGCCCACCCACGATGGCGAAAGCCCCCGCTGCCGCTGCGAGCTTAGTGAGCAGCTATTGACAGGCCTGTTATATCTGGCTATACTTTTGCCACCCCGTTAAGGGTTACCCCGAATGGAGGCGATGTTAGCCACCCTCGGTACGGAGCCGCAGGTAGTCACTCTCGCCCTGGACGCGCTCCTGGCCCGCGGCCACCCCATCGGGGAAGTCGTGGTCGTGCACACCCACCCGTCCGGCCTGGGCGGCGCTCTCGAACGACTCCGGCATGAGGAGGCGTATTACTCGCGGGGCGAGAGCTCCATCGCCTTCCGTTATGTGCCGGTGCGCGAGCGGGAGCATTACCCGGCGGATATCGTGAGCGAGGAAGATGCGGCCCTCCTGTTGCGTGTCCTGTACCGCGAGGTGGCGGCGCTGAAGCGGGCTGGCAGGCGGGTGCACCTGTCCATCGCTGGCGGCCGGAAGGTGATGGCGGCCTACGGCATGGTGGTGGCGCAATTGCTCCTCTCAGACGAGGACTGGGTCTGGCACCTCCTGTCGGAGCCGCAGGTGCTGCGCTCGCGCCAGATGCACGTGCCGGGGACGGGGGTGTCGCTGGTGCCGGTGCCGGTGTTGCGCTGGAGCCTGTTGCCATCGGCCATGGCCGACCTGCTGGTGTGGGACGACCCCTATCGGGCCATTCAGCGTCAGAGGGAGATGCGGGAGCACCTGCGCCGTCGTGCCCTGGCCGAGTTCTGGCGTTCTCTGACCCCGGCGGAGCGCAGGATAGCAGCGGCGATGGTGGCGATGGGAGGCAGCAACGAGCGTATCGGCCGGGCTGTGGGCAGGAGGGCCAAGACCGTCGCCAACCACCTGCTGAGCATCTACCAGAAGTACCGCGCCTGGCTAGGGGTGGCGGAAGAGGAGAGGGTGAGGGAGCGGCTGGTGGCCGACCTGGCCTCGGCACCCGAGCTGCTGGGCGAGTTTTCCTGGCGGGAGTAGGAATTCGTGCTCATGTGCTGCCGGGACGTGATTGCGAAGATAGAGCGAGGCAGACGAGCGAGGGGCACGGCGGATGGCTGACCGGGTGTACCTGTTCGGGGACGTGGACGAGATCAAGGAATTCGTATTCGAGACCTCGTCCCTGCCCCAGGTTCGGGGCGGGAGCAGACTGTTGCAGGACTGCGAGGCGGAGATCCGTTCGCGCTACGGGGACGGCGTAGTCTACTGCGCCGGCGGCACCTTCCTGCTCAAAGTCCCGGCGGTCTCCGCGGAGACAGTCAAGGCCGAGCTCGAGCGCCTGTACAGGGAGAGGACCCTGAGCGCGACGGTCACCATCGTCTGGGAGGAGGGTAGCCCCGTCGAGCCTGGGCCCGCGGGGCAGCTCCTCGACCGGTGGGCAGGGCGCCTGCAAAGGGCCGCTGCCGGGCATGACGACAGCTTCGGGCTGCGTATGGCCGCCCTCGCCTCCCGCATGCGGGAGGCGAAGACGATGCCGCGGTCGGCCCCGTTCTTCGAGGCCTGGCCCTTCGGCCGCCGGTGCCAGCGGTGTGGCAAGCGAATGGCCGTGTCCCGGGAGCCTGTAGAGGACGCTAGGTGGCTGTGCCTTGTCTGCCAGCACCGCGACCGTGCAGGGCGGGGCGGGCGCGAGCGCATTTATGGCCAGGACGTACGGGGCAGGTTCAACCAGTGCTTCTGGCACAGACACGGCCAGGAGTTCTCAGCCCAGCAGCCCGAGGATCTGGACTCCCTGGTGGCGGGGGCCAGGCGCGACTACCTGGCCTTCCTCTACGCCGATGGCAATGATATCGGGCGCCTGCTGCAGCGCGCTCGGAACGAGGGCCAGTACAAGGCTATCTCCGATGCGCTGACCGAGGCCACCAGAGACGCCCTCTATGACGCCTTGAAGGAAACGTGCGGCGCCGCTCTGCGGGACCAGGAATACTGGCCCTTCGATATCGTCAACGTCGGCGGCGACGACGTGATCGTCCTGGCCCAGGCGGGCTACGCCTGGGACCTCGCCGTCCGCTTCCTGAAAGGCTTCGAAGAAAAGGTGAACGGGCGGCTCTCAGGCGTCCTGGGCGGTCCCCTCCCCGGCAAGGTCACCGCCTCGTGCGGCATCGCCATCGCCGACGCCCGTTATCCCCTCCGTTACCTGGAGCGCCTGGCCACGTCGGTCCTCAAGACCGCAAAGGATCTGGCCAAGGCCGGGCCCACGAGCAGCTCCGCCCTAAGCTTCCTGTGGCTGCCGACACCGGTTGCGGTCGATACGGCCGAGGCGCTGCTCAGCGGGTACAGGCTGGTCACCATTGGCAAAAGCTCCGTCACGCTGGCGGCGCGCCCGTACACTCTCGAGCAGGCGAGCAGGCTGTCCGAGCTGGTCAGGGAGGTCGTCCTCTGGCCGCGGGGCCTGCGCCAGCGCTGGGCGGAGGCCCTGCTGGCAGGTGTTATGCCCTCTACTGCCCTGATTGCCTACGACATCGCGCGCCAGAACCCCTCAAGGCGGGAAAGGCTGCAGCGCACCATACGGGGGCTGGCCGACCTCATGGGCCGGGACGGGGCGGGCTCCTCGCTGGAGCCGCCGGTGTGGGCCTCCATCGACGCCGGGGGTGGCCAGCCGACGTGGAAGACGGCGCTCTTCGATGCCCTGGAGCTGGCCGAGCTGTACTCCACCCGCCCCGATGCGCCGGCCGAGGAGGACGAGCAGTGAACCGGCTGGAGATAGAGCTGCGCATCGAGATCGGAACGGCACTGCACACAACTGGCAACCAGCGACGCCTGGGCGTGGACAAGGCCCAGGCATTAGATGCCCAGGACCAGCCCGTGCTCCCTGCCACCACCTTGAAGGGATTCCTGCGGGCCAGGGCGGAACAGATCCTGCGCTCATGGGGGCACCAGGTGTGCATGGGGCCGGAGCCGGACAGCATGTGCGGCGAGAACGCACCCTGCCTGGTGTGCCGTGTGTTCGGGAACCCGCGTCTGCGGGCGCCCCTGCGCTTCCGGGATGCGCACCCCGACTTGCCAGGGGGCAGCGCGCTGGCGGTGCGCAGCGGCGTGGCCATCAGCCGGTACCGGCGGGCCGCGTACCCGCAGAGACTGTTCTTCCTGGAGACGGCCGGCCCGTACGGCACGCAGTGGCGCGCGCTCTGCGAAGGTTATTTCTCCGACCGCGGCGCCGCGCTGGAGGCCGCCGCTCTGGTGGCCCTGGCCGCCCGGTGGGGATATGCCATCGGCGGTGGCCGGACCCGGGGCCTCGGCTGGATAGAGGGCGTGGAGGTGCTCGCAGCGGTGGACGGTGCGCCGGTGGAGCCTGCGGCGCTGGCCCAGACCTGGCGGGCCTGGGAGAGGGGGAGCCATGTGGCTGAAGCTTAGCCCCCGGGAGCCCCTGGTCATCGGCGACGTCAGGGGCGACTCCCAGTTCCTGGCCAGCAAGCAGTACATACCCGGCCGTGCAGTGCGGGGTGCCTGGGCGCTGGACATGGCCAGGCGCGGTTACGACGGCAGCGCCATCGCTGACACGGTGGCACGGTTACGGATCGGCAACTTCTTCCCCGCCCCTGACGGGCCTCTGGACTATGCGCTGCCCGTGCCCATGAGCGCCCTCACCTGCAAGAGGGGCAAAGGCTTTCGCTCCACCAACGGCGACCAGGAGGTCGGCCACGGCGCCCTGGACGAGTTCCTGCCGCACCTGGCGTACGTGCTCCTTCGGAGAGCCGGAGCAGCGTTCGCTGTGCCCTTCGCCCTGCTCTGCTCGCAGTGCGGCGATCGCATGGAGCGTCTCGGGGGCTTCTATGCCGTCTGCCCGGGTGACCGGGGCCCGCGCTACCGGCACTTTCGGCCCCGCTTCCACGCTCAGACGAAGGTCGCCCTCAGCCGCGCCAGCAATACCGCTGCCGAGGGCATGCTGTATACCGTGTCCGCCCTGCGGCCGAACACCTACGACGGTCAAGACGACGGGCTGGCCTTCGTGGGCCGGGTGGCCGGCAACGATGAGGCAGTAGCTGACCTGATGGACGCCCTCGCGAGGACGCCCGTGGGCGCCCTGGGTAGTCGTGGCTACGGCAGCGTGGCGCCGGCAGCTGCCGAGGTGCGCCTCCCGTCCCTCGGCCAGCGGGTGACGGCGTTCAATGAAACGCTGGCGAGGATGTGGGACGACCTCGCGCGGCTGGCCTCCTGGCCCGAGGCCCCTCGGGCCCTGCCCGAGGGCGTCTACTTTACAGTGGACCTGCTGGCGCCCGGGGTCTTCCACGAGGACGGTGTGCCTTCCCTCGTGGCGACCATCCGCGTGGGGGGTCGCCTGCTGCAGCCCATCTACTGGATGACGCGGCCAGATATGGCCAGTGGATGGTCGACGGCCTGGGGGCTGCCCAAGCCCACGGCACTGGCGGCCCGCATGGGCAGCGTCTACGCGTTCCGCTGGGAAGGGACGGTGGACGAACTCCTGCCCGAGCTGGAGCGCATCGAGCAGGAAGGCGTGGGCGAACGCCGTGACGAGGGCTTCGGCGAGTGCCTGGTATGCCACCCGTTCCACCTGGAGGTGGAGGAGAGATGAGACAGTTCAGCGACGACCCGAGCACGGACGCCCGCATACGGAGCAGGCTGAAGAGAGAAGAGGCGTACCTGGTCGAAAGGGCGCAACAGCTCGAGGCCGATTTGTTCAGGGTGCTGCTCGCAGAGAGCCGTGGCGCCGATGTACGCAACAAGGAGCGCCAGCTCCGCAACATACTGGCCATCGCCGAATCGGCTGGCTCGTGGCCCGTAGTGGAGCTGTTCGTCCGCTACCAGGCCGCCCGTGACGAGATCCCCGTTAAGTGGGCGGACAGGGCCGTGCGCGAGCTGGGCGGGCTGGAGCAGATGGCCAGAGACATAGTCAGCGGCGGCGATGCGGGGCTGGTGGAGAGGGTGCACTTGGAGCTGGTCAAGCGCGTGCTCGGCTACACCGTCTGGTGGCATGCCTGGGACATCAAGAAGGGTGTCCAGCGCCAGGGAGGCCAGTCATGACCCTGTTCGACACCTTTTCCAGCCGCCACATCGTGCATGCGGTTCTCGTCATGGATACGGCCCTGGCAGTGGGGGCCAGACTGTCACTGGAGCCCACGGGGACCGATATGCCGGTAGCGAAGGGCCCCGACGGCCGCCCGTTCATCCCGGGCTCGTCCATCAAGGGCGTGGTCCGGGCCCATGCCGAGCGTTTGCTGCGCACGTGGGACCGGCCTCCTCGCCTCTGGGCGTGCGACCCCCTGGGGGACCCGTGCCTCCCCCGTCAGCGGGACAGCAGGCGCGGGGAAGAGCGTGGTCAGGACGCCCGAGAGCTGTTCGAGGCGAGTTGCACGGCCTGTCGTCTGTTCGGCTCGCAGTGGTTCGCCGGCCGGCTCGCCTTCAAGGACGCCCTCCTCCTCAACGGGGCGGAGCTGCCGGTGCTCACCCAGGTCCGGGACGGGGTGGGCATCGACCGCGACCTGGGCGCCGCCCACAGCGGCATCAAGTACGACTTCGAGACAGTGGTGCCCGGAGCACGCTTCGGCGTGCAGATAGTGGGAGAGAACCTGGAGGACTGGGAGGCGGGGCTCCTGCTCGCTGTTCTCCGCCTCTGGCAGACGGGCGGCATCGCTATCGGCGGCAAGACCACCAGGGGCACCGGCTGGGGCAGGCTGGACGAGCTGAGGGTGCAACGCGTCGACCGAGGCAATCTGATGGACTACCTGCTCCAGGGTACCGCCGCCGAAGACGATCCGACCCGCCTGCTTGCCGCCTTCCGCTCCCGCCTGGAGGAGGTATCGAGAGATGCATAAGGGCCGCTACAATGCGCTGGTCCTCGACATCCGGTTGAGCCCCCGGGGGCCACTGCTTATAAAGCACGGCGGGACTTCGGCCGACCCATCGCTGCCCGATATGCAGTTCGTCCGCACCTACCATGCGCGGCTGGGCGAGACGGTGTATATCCCCGGGTCGTCGCTGAAAGGCGTAGTGCGGGGCTTCGTGGAGAAAGTGCTCCGGACTATGGACGACAGCAGCAATCCGGGTCCGGCCGCGGAGAAGGGGTGGCGGTGGGCCTGCGCTACCTTCGAGGACAGGCGCGCCGGGCGAGGCGACAGGGCCCAGTGGGCCTGTCCCCAGTTCCTGCGCGACGGGGACGTGCTCCGCCATATCCGGGGTGAAGAGGAGCGGGAGCTGCACTCCTGGGAGGTCTACCGGTGGTCGTGCGGTGCCTGCCGCATGTTCGGCCACACCCGTCTGAGGGGCAGGGTGTCGTTCACCGACCTGGTCCCCCTAGGAGCGGTACGGACAGAGACGAGGTATGGCGTGGCCATCTCCCGTTTGAGCCACGCCGTGGCCCAGGGGCCGTTCGATATCGAGGTGGTGGTAGCGGGCACCTTCGGCGGGCAGGTGGTGCTGGAGAACTTCGAGCTCTGGCAACTGGCCCTGCTGGCGACAGCGCTCCAGGCCATGGAGGCTGGCTTGCTCAAGGTAGGGTTCGGCAAGAACCGCGGCTTCGGCGAGGTATCCGTCGCCGTGTCGTCGGTGCGCCTGGACGAGGCGGCCCGGGGTGCCGCTCCCGATGCCTGGCGGGGCCTCGGTGCCATCGTGAACGGCGACTTGAGGCGGGCCTACGGGCTGTCAGCGCCCGACCGCCTCGACGGGATGCCGCAGCCCGCCAGCCTGGACCGGGACCTGCTGTACCTCCGCCGGACATACGACAGCGCTGCCTGGGAGCGCATCGTCCAGCGGTCCGTGGCGGCGCTCGGTGTGGACGGAGGCCAGGGTTGAGCGAGGGCCGCTGCTTCGCCTACAGCTTGCACGGCAGCCAGGCCGAGCTGGCTTCCTGGGCGGGTCTCCTGGGCGCGGACGTGCTCCACTGGGTGGCCGACTCCGCCCGGCTGCATATGGGTGCCGGAGTGCCCAGTGACTGGCGAGAGCAGGGGGCTGTCTTCGGCCCGGGCGGAGAGCTGCGATGGTGGCGAGACGGCCAGGGCTATCGGGCCGTGCTCCTGCTGCCCGGGCCTGCAGAGGGGCTGTCGCCCCTGTCGGGACAGTGGACCGCCGAGGAATGGGAGTTCGAGTTGCAGGACCTGGCCGATAAGCGCCTGCGCCCCCTGTTCGAGACCTATCCGAACGGCTCCAAAGGGGGCAGAGCGCGGGCATGTATCTACCGACGGGATGGAGTGCCTGTCTTCGTCAGCCCCCGCGGCCTGCAGGGGAGGGAGTGACCGATGCAGAGGCCTTTCGGGAGCAGCTCGTCACCCCCGAAGCCCTACTTCACGATGCGTATGCCAGAGCCTCCGGTGAGGCAAGCGCCCACGGGGCACGACCGCTTCCAGGGGTACACGGGCCGTCTGGACCTGCGACTGGAAGTGGTGTCGGAGTACCTGCATGTCGGCGGCGGCGGCATCGATGTTACGGGGCCTCAGGGTAGAGAGCACGCGTATCATACCTTCGCCCGCCGGGACGGGCAGCTCGTCATCCCGGGCACCAGCATCAAGGGGGCGGTGCGCGCGGTCCTGGAAGCCATCTCCAACTCCTGTGTGGGGGTCGCGGGCCGCGGGGAAGACGCGGGCCGCGACCACAGGCGCTGCCAGAATACCGGCGCCCTGTGTCCTGCCTGCCGCATCTTCGGTACCACGGGCTGGCGCGGCCGGGCCCACTTTTCCGACGCAGCGCCGGTGGGCGACGTCCAGGCGCAGGTGGTGAAGATAGCCGACCTGTGGCGGCCGCGTCCGACCAGAGTGCGCAAGTTCTACCGCTCCGGCCAGTTCCGCAAGCTCGACCCACGGCCGGAGCGGAATCATCGCTTTCTGGAGGCAGTGCCGAAGGGGAGCGTGTTCGCGACCAGCCTCGTGTTCGAAAACGCGTCCGCCGCCGAAATGTCCCTGCTGCTACGCGCCATGGGCCTGGACGCGGCCCGGGATGCCAGCCTCACCGCCGCCTTCTGGGTCAAGCTGGGCGGGGCTAAGCCGCGCTGCTTCGGCGCTGTGTCGTTCAGGCCCCTGGCGCTGCGACTGGTCGGCCCGGGGGCGAGCCTCGTCCGGGACCTGGCCCGGGGCGGCTCTCCCCAGCCTGTCGAGGAGCGACTGAGGGAGTGGCTGAGGGAGACGTCGCTTCTGCACGAGCCGTCGTGGCGCGAGTTCCGGGAGCAAAGCGGTCGCCCCGGCGACGGGTATTGCCCGGAGGGATTGTACTGATGGCGTCGCTCCCGGAACTGGTACGACTCGCCGAACGCATCGCCGCCGAGCTGCCCGAGGTCACGCGGAACGAGTGGATGCGCTGGTCGGAGGTAGCGTGCAGGCGGGGCCTGGCGGTGGCCACGCAGCTCGCGGGCCGGCTCGCTACCGATATCACCGTGCGGCCGGCGGTGCAGCGTGCCAACCGGCTCATCGCCCAGGCCGTCCGCGCCCACAGGGCGGAACTGGAGCGCCTGAGCGACGACGAGCGACGCACCCTGCTCGGCTTCGTCGCCTGGCACCTGCGGGTGCGCGCTAGAGGGGCGCCGACCCCCCGTGGTCCGGGTGATGTCCCCGGCGGAGCTGGTGCGGGAGTACGGTTGAGGCGCGACCGATGAAGGCCATTTCGTTCATAGGCGTGGGCAATTACGAAGAAGTTATATACGTCTGGCGCACGGACGAGGGGGAAATTGCGCACCGCACCAGCCTGTTCCCCGAGGCTGTGGCCCGCATCTTCGGGCCCGACAGGGTGCTGGTGATGGTCACGCCCGACGCGGAACGCCACCCCAATTTCCAGCTCCTGAAGGAGCGCCTCGGCAGCCTGGTGGAGCCCGTCCCCATTCCCACCGGCACGTCCGAACGTGAGCTGTGGGAGATATTCGACCGCTGCGTATCGGTGGTGGACGAGGAGGACGAGCTCCTGCTGGACGTGACCCATGCTTTCCGGTCGTTACCGCTAGTAGTGTTCACGGCGGCGTCCTACCTGCGCCGGGCAAAACGGGCCTCCATCCGTCACATTGTGTACGGGGCGTACGACGCAGACCCGCACGGAGGCGCTGAGCGCGGAGCGAGGCGGGCGCCTATCTTCGATCTGACGCCCATGGTCGACCTGCTCGACTGGCTGTCGGGAGCCGAATTACTGCTGCTCCGCAGCGACGCCTTCCCCCTGGCCGCCAAGCTGGAGGCCACACAGCGACGTCTCTGGGCCCAACGCCTGGGCGACGAGCTGCCCAGACAGTTGCTCAACGTTGCCCGGCGGCTCCGCGATCTCTCGCGGGCGATGCACCTGGCCTGGCCGCGGCAGGTTATGGCCCATGCCGGGAAGCTGCTGCCCGTGCTGGACAGCGCCATTGAAGAGGTCCGGCGCTGGTCCCCGCCCTTCGCCGTCATCGTCGAGCAGGTGCGGCAGGAGGTCGGGCCACTGGCCCACGACCGACCCGACGACCTGGACGCCGAGCACCTCAGGCGGCAACTTGCGCTCATCGAGCATTACCTGCGTAAGGGCCTTGTCGTGCAGGCCGTGACCGTGGCCCGCGAGTGGCTGGTCAGCTGGGTCGTGCTGCAGAGGGCCGGTGGCGAGGCGTGGCTGTCCCGAGGCGAGCGGCAGGAGGCGGAGAAGGCGCTGGGCGCCGCTGTCGCGTATCGGGCCGACCGCTCCAGCGACGTGCCGGAGTGGGTCACGGCGCTGCCCGGGTGGGAGCGGGCGGTCGACATCTGGTCGGGCCTGGTCGAGCTGCGCAACGCCGTCGCCCATTGCGCCATGACCGAAGGGCACCCGAACGCTGAGACCGTCGAAAGCAAGGCGCAGTCCCTTCCGACCCAACTGGCCTCCTTGCTCAAAAACGTCCCGGACAGGGTGCTGCACGGGCGCCAGCGCATCATCGACCTGAAGGGGCTGTACGGCGAAGTGGCCAAGCTGGACGAACTGGACTCGTACGTACAGCAGGCCGTGGAGCTGGCTGGCGAGGGGAACGATGTGCTCCTGACGGGGCCGGCGCCTGTCTGGCTCTACCTGGCCGTGGCCCATGCCCTGCACGGGAGGGCTCGGCGCCTGGTCTATTCCTCCCCCGTAACTGGCGAGGTCGTCATATTCGACCACTCAGCGAGGTAACCGTTGGCACCGACCAGTGCTTGCTCGACGCTGGCGGTCCGGCCAGTTCCGCTCGGCCGGTGCAGGAGGTGCTAGCATGCCGTCTACCACCACCGTACGCTTTGGACTGGATCGCGCGACGGGGAACTTCTGGATAGACACCGGCCTGGTCATCCTGGCCAAGGGGCTGAAAGGGGGCGAGCACGAGACCGATGCCGTCATCGAGTGGCTCCTGGCCAGGGTCACGCAGAAGACCGGCAATACCGGCCTCTACTACGACCTGCGCGAGGGTCGACTCCGGGAATACGAGAAGACTAACTGGGCCTATCCCATCAACCTGTTCATCAAGGTGGCGGGCGATGCCGGCAAGAAGGTGACCATCGACGGGCAGACGTACCCCACCCGGCCGCCCGCCTTCCAGCTCAAGCTCGACCTCAGCAAGAGGCCGGCCTCGTGCGACATCTGTGGCGAACACGGGCCCGTCACCGATGCCAAGATGTGGATGTTCCCGTTCCTCGTGGACCCCGGCAAGTTCGGCAATTTCTACCCGGGGCTCAGGCGCGGGGCGCGGCTCTGTGCCCGCTGCGCCCTGGCGGGCCTGGCCGCCTACCTGGGCTGGCTGTGGAAGGCCCAGGGGCAGGACGCCCTCCACTTCTTCATCTTCCATTCCGAGCTGGACGAAATGGAGCGCCTGCACCGCCAGGTGCTGGGCCCGCTGCGGAGCCAGGGCGGGAGGGGAGGCAACGCGCCGGTCGCCTTCTCCGGCCCGTACATCCACGAGACGGTGCTGGGGCTGCTGTTGCAGCTTTTCTCCCACGCGCGCAGCTCAGACGTCCTGGACGAGGAAGGCCGGGCCGCCCTGGCCCGGCTCCTCGGCGCCACCGCTGCCGCGCCGCCGCCGGTGACCCTGTACGCCGTCAGCGGCAGGCCCGGCCAGGCCTTCAGCATGACCGCCCTGCGCGAGTTCAGCCGCCTCCAGGACCTCTTCCGACTCTACGAGCGCTGGCTGGGCGTCATTTCGGAGAGAGGGATAGACAAGGACGCGCATGCCCGGGTGGTGAGGGTATTCGCGCAGTTCCAGGCCCCGCAGGGCAAGAGCTGGGAGAGCCTGTGGCGCGACCGCATCGCCTGGGCTGTCCTGTCCTTTGATGACCCCTTCCCCTTCATCGAGCAGTTCCTGTACGAAGTGCGGGCCAGGGAGGAGAGCCCCAGACCACTGGCGCGAGGCACCTTGGAGGTCTTCGAGCAGTATGCACAGGAGGTGATGGGTATGGACGAACAGTTCCAGCGCACGCTGGCAGGGTTCGGCCACAGTCTGGGCATCGCGGCACAGGAGCACAACGAGATGGGGCTCCTGTACGAGCTGCGCAACGCCAAGAACCCGGAGGCGTTCTACCGGGTGCTGAACGATGCCCAGTTCCGTCTGGAGGCCACGGTGCCCGAGGCGCTCCTGCGCATCGAGAGGGGAGAGCGCATCGCCGGCGTGCCCTGGGTGCGCGTCAAGACCATCCTCGCCATCTACGCCATGAACGCGTTCCTGCGCAAGGGAGGCTATCAGTCCGGCCAGTCTCAGGCCAGGGAGGAGGACTAGAGAGTGAGCAAGGCGATCGCCATCGGCTACCTAGCCAAGGTCTCGGCCGCCAACGTCAACGCCTCGCACACCGAAGGCAACGTGGTGGTGGCCAAGAAGGTCACGCTGCCCGACGGCAGCAGCATCCCCTACATATCTGGCCAGGCCATCCGGCGCATGCTGCGCGATCGCTTCGAGGAACTGGGGCACCAGCTCTCGGAGCCCTTCGCCCAGGTAGGGGGAAGGGGCGGCCAGGAGGTCACGCCGCCCGTCCGTCCCTGGGAGTTCATCGACGAGGACCTGTTCGGCTATCTCGACCCGTCGGGGGCCAAGCGGCGCACTTCGCCGGTCCGGGTTTCGGCGGCGGTGGGCCTCTTCCCCTTCCAGGGCGACCGCGACCTGGGCACCCGCTCCTTCGAGCGCTTCGGTCAGACCATGGCCGCCGGCGGCAATATGTTCGAGACAGAGCTCTACGCCAACCTGATGAAAGGGACGCTCCTCATCGAACTGGACCGGGTCGGCGTATTCAGGCCCCTGGAAACCGGCGAGAAGGAGGAACGTGCCCTCTCTGCCACCGAACGCCGCCAGCGCCTACAGACGCTCCTGGACGCGCTGAATCTCCTGTGGGGCGGCGGGCGTACGGCGCGCATGCTGGCCGACCTATCGCCCAAGTTTCTCGCCTACAGCCGCCTCAAGGTGAAGCACCCGGTATTCCTGGAGGCCCTGGCCGCCCGTTACGAGGACAGCTCCTACTGGCTGGACGTGGCCCCTCTGGTGAACGCCCTGGAAAAGTTCTCCGACCACCGGGAGCGGACGCTGTTCGGCATCGAGGCCGGAGTGTTCGCCAACGTCGATGAGGTGCGCGAGGCCCTGGCACCCTACGGCGATGTGCTAACGGTGCACGAGGCCATCGCTGCCGCCAAGAGGGACGTGGAGGGGCTCTGGTGAGAGCCCTGCTGGTGGCCGTGCGGGCGTCGGTGGCATCCTTCCGGCGGCCGCTGGACCACAATTACCAGCGGTCGTTGCCGCTGCCACCGCCGACTACCATCATCGGCCTGGCCGGCGCGGCGCTCGGCCTCTCCGACCGCCAGCTTTGGGCATCGGACAGCCCCATACGACAGGTGGTGGTAGCCGCCTGGGCCGATGCCGAGCCGGGTCGCGCCCGCGATATGTGGACGGTCCTTAAAGTGAAGGGCGGCAAGATTGCCGAAAGGTCACCCTATTTCCGGGAACTGCTCTTCTTCGCCCGCTACACCCTCGTCTATGGCGGGCCGGACGATGTGCTCGAGCGGATGGCTGCCGCCTTCGCCGACCCGGTCTATCCCCTCTCGCTGGGGCGGGAGGACGAGCTGGCGCTGGTGGACGAAGTGGCGTTGGAGGAGACGGCCGCGGGCGAGCCGCGCTTCCGGGGCACGGTGCTGCCCGGAGACGTTCGCGGTGTCTCCCTCCGGCCGGCCTTGCGCCCCGGAACGCGTATGGAGCCGCTCCTGGTAGAGACCCTTCCCCTCTCCTTCCGCCTGGACGATCGGGGCATCAGGAATCCCGAGCGCATGACGGTGCTCAGCTTTCTGCCCTTCCAGGTGGAGATGGAGGTGCCCTCGCCCTGGTTCCCCGTCCTGCAGCTCCGAGGGAGGAACTTCGCGTGGCTGAACTCCTAGCCAAGCCCGACGTGCCGCTGCTGGACCACCTGCGCGACGTGCTCTTCCTGGGCAATGACCTGGCGCGCCGGATGGGACTGGAGGGGCGCCTGCTGGCGCAAGCCCTCCTCGCCTGCGTCCTGCACGACATCGGCAAGGCCACCCACAGCTTCCAGGAGCACATGCGGGCCGCCCGCGCCTTCGAGGAGGCGAAGGCCCGCGGCGCCTCGGACAGGGAGCTGCAGCAGCTGCGGCAGGCCGCCGACCAGAAGAAGGCCGCAGCCTACCCTCACGCGCTGGCCTCGCTGCCCTTCGTACTGGTCGCCGAGGCCCACCTGGCGGGAGAACACGGCTGGGATGCCCCTTGCCTTACGGCTACGGGTGCTGTGCTCACTCACCACTCGCCTCTGGGGCCAGGGCTCTACCAGAGCTACAACGCGCCGCCGGACTTCCACCCCGCCCTGCCCGATGCCCTGGAAGCCGCGCTGGAGCTGCTGGAGGAGATGGGGATCGGGCCCCTGCCGCCCGCGCGCCAGCTCCTGGGTCGCCTGGGGCCCCTGCTCGAGAGCCCGCTGGCTGGAGTGCTGCACGATGCCGGCATGGTCTTCGCCGACAAGAAGTTCAGCCTGCTCGGGTTGCTGCAAGCCCAGCCGGTTGACGAGTTCGCTCGCGTCAAGACAGTGCTTCACCTGGCCGACTGGCTGGCCTCGGCCAGGGGCTCCCAGACCTCTGTCTTCTTCCTGTCTGACGGGGCGAGCCGCGTCGCCGCGCGCGTGTCCTCCCTGGCGTTGAGGGAGTTCCAGAGGCGGGCCGGCGGCTCTCGCAGCGACGTCCTCTGGCTGCGGGCGCCCACCGGCACGGGGAAGACAGAGGCACTCCTCCTGTGGGCCGGGGACGCAGAACGGCTGCTGTACCTTCTGCCTACCCAGGCCACCGTCAACGCCATGTGGCGGCGACTGCGAAAGGTCTACGGCGACGAGCAGGTGGGGCTGGCCCACGGGCGCGCCAACTACATGCTACGGCAGGAGCTGGACCAGGACTCGCTGGACGCGCGGCTCTTCGGCTCCGCCTTCGCCCGGCCCGTCACCGTGGCCACGCTCGACCAGTTCATCCTCGCCCACCTGCACGGCCGCCACTGGGAGGAGCGCCGCACCCTCGCCAGGCGGGCTACCCTCGTGCTGGACGAGGTGCACGCCTATGAGCCGTACACTCTGGGCCTGCTCTTGGCTGCCCTGGAAAGGGAACGGCCAGCCCGGCTGGCGCTGGCCAGCGCCACCCTGCCACCCTCGTTGCTGGCGCTGTTTCCGCAGGGCGTGCTGGTGGAGGCCGAACCCGAGCTCTGGGCCAGGGCCCGGCACCGCCTCCACCTGCGGGACGCCCCGCTGGATGGCTGCGTGGACGAGGTCGCGGCGGCTGCACGTGCCGGTCAGCGGGTGCTGGTGGTCGCCAACACCGTCCAGCAGGCCCAGGCCATGTATCTCGCCCTGAAGGAAGCTATCGGTGCCGGCCCCGTCCGCCTGCTGCATTCCCGGTTCATCTTCCGCCACCGGCGGGAGAAGGAAACGGAGGTGGCCTCGCCGGCGCCGGGCACTATATTCGTCGCCACTCAGGTCATCGAGGTCAGCCTGGACATCTCGTACGACGTGCTCTTCACGGAGCTGGCGCCCATCGATGCCCTGGTGCAGCGCATGGGCCGCGTCAACCGCCGGGGCTCCGGCCCGCCAGCCCCGGTGCATGTCTTCTGTCAGGCATCGGAGGGGGCGCAGCGTATCTACGGGCGCGACGTACTGCAGTGGGGCCTGGAACTGCTCCGCGCCCTCCCCGATACTCCCAGCGATGCCGACCTGGCCGAGGCGACGCACCAACTTTACGAGAGGGTCGTCTCCTCGCCCGAGTGGCAGGAGGACCTGCAGGCTGGCCGCGACACCCTGCGCGAAGTCCAGGAGGCCCTCGGCTGCTACACCATCGACCTTTCCGATGCCGAGATGCAGCAGCGCTTCACTGCCAGACGGGGGCACGTGAGCGTCGAGGTCCTGCCCGCTGCCTTCCTCGAGGAGGCCTACGCCTTCAGGGAGGAGGGAGAGGGATGGCGCCTGTCGGAGCTGCTGGTGCCCGTGCCGGTCTACTGGCTCAGACAGAGCGGCGCCTTTTCGTCCTTGCGGGACCTGGGGTGTCTCCAGACCACGCTGCCCTATGACCAGGAGCTGGGCCTGCTCCAGACCGCAAGAGAGGGCACCGCGGCATACGCGCTACTGGACTGAGGGCACGCCGGGAGGGAGCCGTGACCGCCTCGTCGCCGGTGCTGACGCCCGAAGAATTCGAGGCCCTGCGCACCAACGGCATCAAGGTGAACTACTGGGCGGTGTGCCCCCGCAAGCTATGGCTCTTCGCCAAAGGCATGCGCATGGAGCAGTCGTCCGACCGGGTGCTGCTCGGCCGTCTTCTGCACGAGGGCGCTTACCCCTCGCTGCCACGCCGCGAGGTCATGCTCGACGAGCTGGTGCGCGTGGACGTGGTGGAGGGCCAGGGGCGAGTGCTGGAGGTCAAGCATTCCCGCCGGCTCGTCCATGCCGCCCGCCTGCAGGTAGCCTACTACCTGCTGTACCTGCGGCACCTGGGCGCCGGGGACATGGTGGGCGAGCTTCGATTCCCCAAAGAACGGCGGCGGGAAGAGGTGCGACTGACCCCTGACCTGGAGGAGCAGGTGGCCGACGCCCTGCGCGAGATAGCGCGAGTGGAGGCCATGCCCAGCCCGCCCCACGTGGACTACATGTCCGTCTGCCGTCCCTGCGCCTACGCTGAGCTCTGCTGGGGCTAGGACAGTGGGCCGCAGTTATTACCTTTTCCGCAGCGGGCGCCTCCGCCGCCACCAGAACACTATCTACCTGGAGCACGGCGGAGAGGACGGCCGCCGGCCTATCCCCATCGAAGATGTCCGGGAGCTCTACCTGTTCGGCGAGGTAGACCTGAACACCAAGGTGCTGAACTTCCTTGGCAGGCACGGGGTCGTGGTCCACTGCTTCAACTACTACGGCTTCTATACCGGCAGTTTCTACCCGCGCGAGAGCAACGTTAGCGGGCACCTGCTGGTCCGGCAGGTGGAGCACTATCTGGACCCCGCCAAGCGGCTCTATCTGGCGCGGCAGTTCGTGGAGGGCTCTCTGTTCCACGTGCGGCGCAACCTCGCCTATTACCAGCGCCGTGGTCGCGACCTGGAGGGTGTTCTCGCTGCGGTCGAGCGGTGCCTGTCCGAAGTCGGCACTTGCGCCGACGTTCCCGGCCTCATGGGCATCGAGGGTCGCGCCCGCGACGCGTACTACGCCGCCTTCAACCTCATCATGGACCTAGAGGAGCCCTTCCAGCAGCGCGTGCGTCGCCCGCCAGACAACCTGGTCAACGCCCTGCTCTCCTTCGGCAACACGCTGCTTTACACGGCTACCCTGGCCGAGGTATATGTCACCCAGCTCAACCCCACCATAAGCTACCTGCACGAGCCGTCGCAGCGGCGGTTCTCCCTGGCCCTGGACATCGCCGAGGTGTTCCGGCCTCTCATCGTGGACAGGGCCATCTTCCGGGCGGTGAACCGCGACATGTTGGGCGAGGACGACCTGGAGCCCCTGGGCGAGTCCCAGGGGGTGTACCTGAGCGAACGGGGGCGCAAGACCTTCATCCGTGTCCTAGAGGAGACGCTGGCCAGCACTGTGCACCACCGCGCCCTCAAACGCAACGTGTCCTACCGGCAGCTCTTGCGCCTGGAGGCTTACAAGTTGGTGCGCCACCTGATCGGCATGGAGGAGTACCGCGCCCTCAGGGCCTGGTGGTGAGGGGGTATGCCATGCGCCTGAAAGTCACCCTAGAAACACCGGCACCCTTCTTCCTGCCCTGGCGTTACCCTGAGCTGTTGCGTGGCGCCGTCTACAGCGCCCTGAGGCGGTGGGACCCCGAACTGGCCGAGGCCATGCACTCGCAGGGACTGATGGCAGCAGGGCGGCGCTACAAGCCCTTCACCTACTCCTGGCTACGGCCCCGGGCGGCGCAGCGCCACCCCGGTGGCCTGCTCATGGAGCCCCCCGTGTGGTGGTGGATAGCGTCTCCTCTGCCCCAGGTGCTGGAGGCCGTGGCTGGCCCCTTTCTCACCCGGGGCATGGTCAATCTGGGCGGGGTCGTCCTCAGGGTGGCCCTGGTAGAGGTGGAAGCGGTGCCCGAGCTCGCACCGCCCCTGACGCTGGAGACCCTGGCTCCCATCGTCGCCTCTACCGGCGAAGAGCGGGACAGCCGGCTGCAGAAGGTCTTTCTCTCGCCCTGGCAGGAGGACTTCCACCGCGTCATCAGCCAGAACCTCATCAACAAGGCCCGGGCCCTCGGGCACCAGGTGCCGGAACATGCCGCGGTCCGCCTGGAGCCGCTGGGCGGCGTCCGTTCCCGACTGGTCAGGATCAACGGGGCGGCGATCCGCGGCTTCGAAGGGCGCTTTCGCGCATTGGGGCACCCGCTCCTCCTGTGCATCGGCTACGAGATGGGCTTCGGCGAACGGAACGCCCAGGGCTTCGGCATGGTCAGGCTAGCCAGGAGGTGAAACATGTACGTCGTGCTCGTGTACGACGTCGAACAGAAGCGGGTCAATAAGGTGTGCCAGTACTTGAGGCGGCACCTGTTCTGGGTGCAGCGCTCGGTGTTCGAAGGAGACCTGAGCGAGGGCCGGCTGGAGAAAGTGAAGGCCGGGCTGCGGCGGATCATCAACCCGCGCTACGATTCGGTCTACATCTACAAGGTGCGGGAGCGGCGCTGGGTAGACCGGGAAGTGCTGGGAGTCGAGGCGGCGCCGATAGACCAGGTGATCTGACGTGCCGTCGACCTAAGGCTGATTGACAGGTGTCCCAATCGCACCAAACCGGGATTGAAAGGGCGTCGGCGGGGTGCCGGGTCAGGCGGAGGACCTTGTCCCAATCGCACCAAACTGGGATTGAAAGTGCTTCATCAGGCCTCGGACGGGGCAGCCCGGAGGCGAGTCCCAATCGCTCCAAACCGGGATTGAAAGGGGCAGCCTTTTAGCCCTGCTGCTGTACTCAGAGGCGCTCCAAACGCACCTCACTCGGACTGGTACATGCAGGTCGCCCCGCGAGGTCCGGGGCTCGGTGACCGTACGCGCCGGGCCATGCTCCGGGCCCGCCGGCGGGGGCCAGTTCCACACGCTCGCCGGGCGGGTCGTGAGTATCCAGGGCCAGGGCTCCTCTAGCCCCTCAGGTCGGGAGAGTGGGCCTGCTGGCCGTCCCCTTTTCCCGGACGTGTTGATCGATCGACTGGACATCGATTCCGAATCGCGCGCGAGGCATGATGGTGGGAGTGCCGGGACGTGGCTAGGTCCCTAACCGCTCTGGCGCCGCTGCCGGCCCTGTTCGTCGCCCTCGCTCTTCTGCTAGGGCTCGAGGCGAGCCTGCCCATGCTCGGCGTCGGGGCGGGCGGCTGGCGTATCGCCCTGGCTGTTCGAGTGCCGGCCATCTTTGCGCTGGGCAGGATCGGGCGTGCCGCGCTGGGCGTGTGGCTCTCGGGGCCCGCCGAGGAGTTGGTCAGGCTGGCTGTGGTCTTGGGCTTCGCCAACAGCGCCGACGAGGCCTACTGGTTGGGGCTGGGCTGGGGCCTCGCCGAGGTGCCCTACCACGTGCTCGAGTCCGCCGTGCTGTGGCGACTGCAGCAGGGCGCTCCGGCCCAGGGGCAGGCGTCGCTGGTGGATGGCGCCGTGGCCGAACTCGCTGCCAGCCCCTGGTCCTCGTGGCGGTCGCTGGAGCGTTACTCGGCCACCGCCGTGCACTGGGGTTCACTCTGGCGATGGGGTGGAGCGCCTGGGCGGCGCTGGTCCTGGTGCCTGCCCACAGCCCCCTGAAAGGCCTTTTTGTGGGGGGCCGGCAGGTCTGTGGCGGCGGCTGAGTGGGGGGCTCTGGCCGTCGGCCTGACCACGCTGGCCGCGGGGCTGGCCCTGGCCCTGTGATGGCCCTCCCGCCGACCGGCAGGAAGCGGCGGTGGGCCTACAGTTCGCCCCGGGCTGCGGCGACCGCCTTCTGGGCGGCCTCGCCCAGGTCCTTGGCCCGCACCACTGGCAGGCCCGACTCGGCCAGGATGCGCTCCCCCGCTTCTACGTTGGTGCCGGCCAGCCGCACTACGACCGGCACGCGGACATCCATCTCCTGAAATGCGCGCACTACCCCTTCGGCGATGACGTCCACTCGGGCCATCCCGCCGAAGATGTTGATGAGAATGGCGCGCACCTGCTCATCGGAGGTGAGGATGCGGAACGAGTTGACCACCCGCTCGACGTTGTTCACGGTGCCGATGTCCAAGAAGTTGGCCGGGTCGCCCCCTGCCAGCTTGATGGCGTCCATGGTGGCCATGGCCAGTCCGGCGCCGTTCACTACACAGCCGATGTTGCCGGTGAGGCGCACGTAGTTGTTGATGCCCATCTGCTGGGCCTGGACCTCCAGGGGGTCCTCCTCGTGGGGGTCGCGCAGGGCCTGCACCTCGGGGTGGCGGAACAGGGCATTGTCGTCGAAGTTCACCTTGGCATCGGCCGCCAACAGCCGGCCGTCCTCGGTGACCACCAGGGGGTTGATCTCAGCCAGGGAGCAGTCCTTCTCGACGAACAGGCGGTAAAGACCGGCCATGGCCTGCACGCCCTGCCTGAGCAGCTCGCCGCCGAGGCCGATAGCCAGGCCCAGTTCCCTGCCCATGAAAGGCTGGAAGCCGATGGCCGGGTCCACGGGCAGGCGATGGATGCGCTCCGGTGTGGCCGCGGCCACCTCCTCGATATCGACTCCCCCGGCGTCGGAGGCCATCATCACTGGCAGGCCGAGGGCGTTCTCCACCACCACCGCCAGGTACAGCTCACGTGCCGGGCGCACCGCTTCCTCAACCAGCACCGAGCGGACAAGTCTCCCTTCGGGGCCTGTCTGGTGAGTGACCAGCCGACGGCCCAGGATCTGGGCCGCGGCGTCGCGTGCCTCCTCCGGACTCGAGGCGAGCCTGATGCCGCCAGCCTTGCCACGGCCACCGGCGTGGATCTGGGCCTTGACGGCCACAGGCACACCCAGCTCGCGGGCGATGGCCTCCGCTTCGGCGGCGGACTGGGCCACTCGACCATTGGGGACGGGCACACCGTACTCTTGCAGGAGTTGCTTGGCCTGGAACTCGTGGACTTTCACCGCTGACCTCCGAGGCGATGGTGCGGGCAGGGTGCCGCACACCAATACCATAACATACGGCTGTCCGTGACAGAACCGCGGGGCAGGCGGCTCCGTGCTAACGGGACGAAGGTGGCATTCCTGTTTGCGAGCGGCGCGTACGAGGCCGGAGGCGACAGTCGGGGGACATCATCTCTATCTCGTTGTCATGCCGTTGGCGGTATGCGCCTGCAGCGGCGGGGGCCGCATGAGTCCGCGCGCTGCTGCCTGCCCGTCCTTTCCGCCTATGGGCATTGAGCTGCGCTGGCGGACGGGCTGGCCTGGCGTGGCGGCGAGTTCTGGTCCTATCTGCTGGCGGAGGGGGTGGGATTCGAACCCACGCGGGCCCGGCGCGGGGCCCTAGCGGTTTTCAAGACCGCCCCGTTCAGCCGCTCCGGCACCCCTCCGCATGGTCGCACCGGACGCCCGAACCCTGACCGTTATCAACACCTCGCCGTCACACCGGCCGCCAGCCCCGCTGGGCAACCCGTGGGCCCTTCTCTCGTCGCTGGCACGGGCAGGATTTTCCGTTCTGGCCGACCGTCATCTGCAGCGGTCGACATCTCCCGCTCCGGTATCGGCCAGGCCTGGTCCGGCATCCTGCATCCCCAGGCCAGTGTCCCGTTTCGGGCCCCATCCTATTTTAGCGACCTCCTCGTCGTCTGCACCGCTGGCTGGCGGCCGACAGGCCGCGGCTTCGGTGGGTCTGGTCCCTGCCCGGCCGGTGCGCGTCCGTCCCGCCGCATAGTCGGGACCAGTCATCGGTCCATGGGATGGGAAAGAACACGGATAGCATCGGACCACCGTACGTCGGCGTCGCTGACGCTGGCGCGACCGGTTAGGCCTGCGGTCTTTCCGACAGCAGCGCGCGGCAGCGAGGGCGGCCCACGGTCGGCTGGTGTTGGTGCCGGATATGGGGCTAACATGGGGGGAGAGGCAACGATGGGGGCCGCCCGAGCGGACGGCATCCCGCGGGGAAAGGGGTAGAACGGGATGAGGTTCGGGATCGTCGGACTCGGGCGGATGGGCGCCAACCTGGCCAGGCAAGCCGTGGCCAAGGGCCATCAGGTCGTGGCCCACGACCGCGATCCTCAGGCGCTCGCGGCGGCCTCCCGGGAGCGGATAGAGCCCGCGAGCTCGCTGGCCGACCTCGTCGCGGCGCTGCCTTCGCCCCGCTGCGTCCTCCTGTACGTGCCCCACGGCCCGCCCACGGAGCGTGTCTGTCGCTCCCTCTGCCGCCTCCTGTCGCCGGGCGACATCGTGGCCGACGGCGGCAACTCGCACTGGCAGGACTCCATCCGCCGTCACGACCTGCTGGGCCGCGCTGGGGTGCGCTTTCTCGACGTAGGTACTAGCGGCGGCGTCCCTGGCGCCCGTGGGGGCGCATGCTTCATGGTAGGCGGTGACCCGGACGCCTTCCAGGCGCTGGCTCCATTACTCCGCGACCTGGCCGTGGACGAGGAGGCCGTCTTCTACGCTGGCCCGCCGGGGGCGGGCCACTTCGTCAAGCTGGTACACAACGCCATCGAGTTCGGTATGGTGCAGGCCATCGCCGAGGGGGTGGAGCTGCTCATGCGCTCGGGATACGCCCTCGACATCGCGGCGCTCCTCGATAGCTGGCAACATGGCTCGGTCATACGCGGCTGGCTGGTGGGGCTGATGGCCGAGGCCCTCAGGCAGTGGGACGGCTTGGAGCGCCTGTCCTCCTATGTGGAGGACACCGGGGAGGTCAAGTGGGTGCTGGGATGGGCCCTGGGACAGGACATTCCCACCCCGGTGACCAGTGCCGCCCAGTTGGCCCTCATGCAGTACCGCGACCAGGACTCGGCGGCGGCCAAGGCTGTAGCCATTCTGCGCCATGCCTATGGCGGCCACCCTGTGCATCTGGCATCTCGCCCGGCCGAACCTGAAGGCCGCGAAGCCCGGGCGAGGGGAGAGCGATGAAGGCGGTAGCGGTGTCGCCAGGGAAGGCGGGGAACGTGCGCCTAGTGGACATGCCCCTGCCCAGCGATGGCCCGGTGCTGGTGGGTGTCCGCATCGTCGGTCTGGACGGGACCGACGACGAGCTGGTCTCGGGACGGTACGGCGAGGCGCCGCGGGGAGAAGACAGCCTGGTCATCGGCCACGAGAGCCTGGGGCAGGTCCACCACGCGACGGCCGGCGGCACCGGCGACCTCTCGCCTGGGGACTGGGTGGTGGCGACGGTGCGCCGCCCCGACCCTCTGCCCTGCCCCAACTGCGCCGCTGGCCAGCCGGACATGTGCCTGAGCGGGCTCTACACCGAACGCGGCATCAAAGGCCGCCACGGTTTCCTGGCCGAGTTCTACGCCGAGCAGCCCCAGTTCCTAGTCAAGGTGCCGCGAGAGCTGGTCCCGGCGGCCGTCCTCCTTGAGCCGCTTGCAGTAGTGGAAAAGGCCATGGAACAGGTGTGGCGCCTGGAGAGCCGTATGGCCGCCCGGCCGGAAAAGGCCTTGGTACTTGGGGCGGGCCCAGTGGGGCTCCTCAGCACCCTGTTGCTGCGGCTACGCGGGCTGGAGGTCTACGTTTACGACTTGGTGGAGAAAGGTGTCAAGCGCGAACTGGCCGAGGCCGTTGGGGCCCGCTATATCTGGGCCCGGGAGCACCCTCTCGAGTCTCGGCTGGTGGCTGACGTGGGCCCCGTCGACATCGTGGTCGAGGCTACGGGCCAGAGTCCTCTGGCCTTCGCGGCCATCGGCCTGGCGGGAGCGAGTGGCATCGTGTGCCTCCTCGGTATCTCGGCCGGAGACCGCACGCTACAGATCGAGGCCGACCGCCTTAGCCTGGATATGGTGCTGCAGAACAAGGCGGTCTTCGGCAGCGTCAGCGCGAACAGGCGCCACTTCCAGGCGGGCGTGTCGCGCATGCGCGAGATCGAGGCGCGCTGGCCGGGCGTGCTGCCCGCCATGATTACCCGCCGCCTCACCATGGAGCAGGTGGCGAGCGGCTGGCAGCGGTCGCCGGACGACCTGAAGACGGTGGTCGAGGTATCCCAGGCGCGGGAGGAGATGTGAAAGCGGTAATCCGCCCCTACCCGCCCATCGCCGACTACGGGGTGGCCGGGGACGGCAACACGGCCGCCCTCATTGCCCGCGACGGTTCGCTGGACTGGCTGTGCTGGCCCAGGTTCGACTCGCCCAGCATCTTCGCCGCGCTGCTGGACGAGCACGTCGGCGGCCGTTTCCGCATCGCCCCGCAGGGGCCGTTCGCATCGGCCCAACGCTACCTGGACGACACCAACGTCCTGGTTACGACGTTCGACGCTCCTGGCGGCTGCCTCGAGGTGACGGACTTCGTGGCCTGCACGTGCGGGGAGAACGGACTCATCGAGGGGCGGTCTGTGCTCTACCGGGTGGCGCGCTGTCTGGCCGGCGAAGTGACGGTGGAGACCCTCTACTGGCCGCGTCCGGACTACGGACGCTCCCGCGCCCGCCTGCAAGGCGGCCCGCACAGCCTGTCCTTCGCGGCCGGTAGCTCCACAGTTACCCTCGAGAGCACAGCGCCGCTGTCCGTGCGGGGCGGGGCCGCAGAGGGCCAGTTGCGGCTGCGAGAAGGCGATGTGCTGGCCCTCGCCCTGCAGTCTGGCAACGCCGAGGCGGTGTCCGACTGGGAACGCTCCCTGAGGGAGACAGCCAGTAGCTGGCGCCGGTGGGCCAGTCGCTGCTCGTACCGGGGGCCGTGGCGCGAGGCGGTCGTCCGATCGGCCCTGGCGCTGCGCCTGCTCTTTCACGCGCCCAGCGGGGCGGTAGTGGCTGCCCCCACTACCTCCTTGCCCGAAGACGTGGGCGGTGTCCGGAACTGGGACTACCGATATTCGTGGCTGCGCGACGCTGCCATGACCGTGAGCGCCCTGTATTCCCTGGGCTACCGCCACGAGGCCGACTGCTACGCGGACTGGGTGCTGAAGGCCCTCGACGGATGCCACTGCGCCGATGGCCTGCAGGTGATGTACGGCCTGGACGGGGACTGCGTGCCGCCCGAACGGGAACTGGCCCACCTGGCGGGATACCGCGCCTCCCGGCCGGTGAGAGTGGGAAACGCAGCCCACGCGCAGAGGCAACTGGACGTATACGGCGAAGTGCTGGACTTCTTCGGGCTGTGTCGCGAGTTCGGGAGGGCACGCGAGTCCGAGGCCTGGATACCCCTGTCCCGCCTGGCCCAGGAAGTCGTGGAGCGGTGGCGAGAACCGGACCGGGGCATCTGGGAGGTGCGCAGCGAGGCCAAGCATTTCGTGTACTCCAAGGTCATGGCCTGGGTGGCCCTGGGACGGGTGGTCCAAGCGGCCCACCGGCTCCATCTCCCGGGCGACGTCCGGCGGTGGAGCCGAGAGCAGGAGCGGATAAAGTCCGACGTGCTGGCCAGGGGAACGGCAGGTTCCCCGCCCTACCTCGCGCGGGCCTACGACGATCCGTCGCCCGACGCCTGTAACCTGCTCGTCCTGGTCAAGGACTTCCTCCCCAGAGATCATCCGCTAGTCGCCGGCACGCTGGAGGTGGTCATGGGCAGGCTCGGCCATGGGCCTCTGGTTTACCGCTACCTAGCTGAGGACGGGTTGCCCGGCCACGAGGGCGCTTTCCTGCCCTGCAGCTTCTGGCTAGTGGAGGCGCTGGCCAAGGTAGGGAGGCAAGAGGAGGCAGTGTCCCGCTTCGAGGAGCTGGTGGCGCGCGCCAGCGCCCTGGGCCTCCTGCCCGAGGAGATGGACCCCGATACGGGCGAATATCTCGGCAACTATCCTCAGGGGCTGAGCCACCTCGCCCTCGTCAACGCCGCCGTTGCCCTCGAGGAGGCATCTGGCGCCCGGCGCGAGAGGCCCTGGCGCGATCGGTAGCCACCGGCCGCAGCCCGGGTGGCCGCAGATGGGCTCGCCGCAGGAGAGCGGGAGCAGGGACGCTAGACACGGCCGCTCTGCGCTATTGACATATCGCTTCCTCGCCCTAAAATCAGGGTGAGCGACCGAAGAAAGGGGGCTGAGAGGGACTCCCGCTCTGACAGAGGGGGCGACGCGCGCCCGCGGCCGGTCGAGACGGGCACGAGAGCTGCACTTATCATATATAGTCCGGTTTCTCCCCGTCCGCCTCCCCGGGCGCAGCCGCAGTCCCCGGAAGGAAGGGTGGCCATCGCCATTCCGCGCCCAGGGGAGGTGCTAGCCCATTTGTTAGCCCACGCCCAGGCCAAGACCTACAGCCTGGAAGAGGCCGTAGACTACTGCCGCCGGCTGGCGCTGGCGCACTACGAGAACTTTACCGTCGCCTCTTGGTTCCTGCCCAGGCGCCTTCGGCCCCATATGTACGTGGTCTATGCCTACTGCCGCGGCGTGGACGATCTGGGGGACGAGGCCGAAGGCGACCGCCTGGCCCTGCTGGACGAGTGGGAGGCCGAACTGCGGCGTGCCTACGAGGGGAACGCCCGCCACCCTGTCTTCGTCGCCCTGGCCCACACTGTGCGCCAGTTCGACATACCCCCCGAGCCCTTCCTCAAGCTCATCGAGGCCAACCGTATGGACCAGCGCCAGGGCCGATACGCTACCTACGCCGATCTGCTCCGGTATTGCGATCACTCGGCTAACCCTGTGGGCCATCTGGTTCTGTACCTGTTCGGCTACCGTGACCGGGAGCGGCAGCGCTTGGCCGATGCTACGTGCACCGGCCTGCAACTGGCCAATTTCTGGCAGGACGTCTCGGTCGACCTGGAGAAGGGGCGCATCTATATCCCGCTGGAAGACATGCGCGCGTATGGCTACCAGGAGGGCGACCTGCTGGCCCGCAAATACGACCACCGGTTCCGCCGCCTGATGGCGTTCGAGGTCGGGCGGGCCAGGGAGCTGTTCGCACGTGGGCTGCGGCTGGTGCCGATGGTCCAAGGGCGCCTGAGACTCGACATAAAACTCTTCAACCTGGGGGGGCTGGCGATTCTGGACGCCATCGAGGCCATCGACTACGATGTGCTCCACCGCCGGCCTACGCTGTCGCGGGCGCGCAAGGCTGCCCTGGTTCTGCGTGGCCTCCTGCCCGTCCCCGTCCGCGTGCGGGGGTTGACATGAGCACAGCGCTGGCCCAGGCATACGCCCACTGCGCGGCCGTGGCCAGGGCCGAGGCCAAGAACTTCTACTACGGCTTCCTGCTCTTGCCCCCGCGCCAGCGCCGGGCGATCTACGCGGCCTATGCCTTCGCCCGCCTGTGCGACGACATCGTGGACGACGACGGCCCGGGCGAGGAGCAGAAGGCAGCGGGGCTCGACCGCCTGCGCGAGGACTTGCGACGCTGCCTGGCTGGCCGGCCAGAGGGGCCCGTGTTCCTCGCGTTGCACGACGCCGTGAGCGCTTTCGCTATACCCCACCAGTACCTGTTCCACCTCATAGACGGCGTGGAGATGGACCTGCGCCAGCGCCGCTACGCCACGTTCCACGACTTGGAGCGCTACTGCTACCTGGTGGCCTCGGTGGTGGGCCTCATCTGCATCGAGATCTTCGGCTACCGCGGTGGAGACGAGGCGCGGCGCCGTGCCGCTGACCTGGGCATCGCCCTGCAGCTCACCAACATCCTCAGGGACGTGCAGGAGGACCTCGCCCGCGGCCGCGTCTACCTGCCCCAGGACGAGATGGCCGCTTTCGGCTACGGCGAGGAGGCGCTGCTCCGGGGCGAGACCGGCCCGGCTTTCTCCCGGCTGATGGCCTTCCAGGTGGAGAGGGCGCGGGAGTACTACCGCAGCGGCCTCCAGCTCCTGCCGCTCCTGCCCCGGCGCCCACGCGCCTGTGTGGGCGCTATGGGGGGCATCTACCTGCGCATACTGGAGCGGATTGCGCGGCGGCCGGAAGTAGTGCTCGAGCGCAGAGTGTCCCTGGGCGCCGGCACCAAGCTGGCCCTGGCCGGTCGTGAGCTGGTGAGGAGCGTGGTGCCCCTGTGAAGGGCCGGGTCGTAATCGTCGGCGGTGGACTGGCCGGGCTGGCGGCTGCCTGCGACCTGGCGGACGCCGGCCTGCAGGTCACGGTCCTCGAGAAGCGGCCCTTCCTCGGCGGTCGGGCCTACTCATTCCTGGACGGCCGGAGCGGGCACGAGGCCGATAACGGCCAGCATGTCTTCCTGCGGTGCTGCCGGGAGTACATCTCCTTCCTGGACAGGCTCGGCGTGTTGGGGCACACCAGCCTGCAACCGCGGCTGCGCCTGAGGGTCATCGACAAGCTAACCGGCACAAGCGTGCTGAGGGCCGGCAAGGCGCCTCCGCCCCTGCACCTGGTAGGCTCCTTCCTGCGCTACCGACCGCTGTCTCTGGGCGAGAAGCTCCTGGCCGCTTACGCCCTCTTCCGCCTGCATTCGCTGGATCGCAGCCGGCATCCGGAGCTGGACAGGGTTCCCTTCGGCGAATGGCTGCGCGCCCACGGCCAGACGCGCCACATCGCCCGCGTGTTCTGGGACCTCATCGTGCGGCCCACGCTCAACGAGGAACTGGACAACGCCAGCACGGACCTGGCGGCGATGGTCTTCCAGGCAGGGTTCCTGCACGACGCTCGGGCCTCGGCCATTGGCTACTCGCGGGTGGGCCTTTCTACCCTCCTGGAGGGGGCCGTGAAGGACTACCTTGCGGCCCGAGGAGGGCAGGTGCGCACCGGCACCGCTGTCCGGCGAGTGATAGCTGCTGGGGGCCGGGCAGCGGGCGTCGCGCTGGAGGGAGGAGAGACGCTGCCTGCCGATGCCGTCATCGCGGCGGTCCCTCCCGATGCGCTGCTGCCCCTGCTGCCCGATGGCCTGGCCGACGAGCCCTTCTTCCGCCGCTTTCGACAGTTCCAGTTCTCGCCCATTGTCAACGTGCACCTGTGGTACGAGCGGCCGGTGGCGGGCATCCTCTTCGCCGCCTTCCTCAACTCCAGCCTGCAGTGGCTGTTCAACAAGAGCCGCATGTGGGGACAGACGGGTCAGGTGCAGCAACTGGACATCTCCCTCAGCGCCGCCTACGACTGGGCCGACTGGCCGGGCCGAGACCTGATCGAGGTCATGGGCAAGGAGGTGGCGGCCTTCTTCCCGGAGGCGCGCACGGCATCGCTGGCCCATGCGCTGGTGGTGAAACAGCCTCAGGCCACGTTTGCGCCGCGGCCGGGAGTGCGTGCGCTGCGGCCGGGCCCCACGACGCCCTTGCCCGGCCTGTTTCTGGCCGGCGACTGGACCGACACAGGCTGGCCGGCCACCATGGAGTCTGCCGTGCGCAGCGGACGCGCGGCGGCAGCCTGCCTGCTGGAGCAGATGAAAGGAGGTGAGAGCCCGTCGAGCGGGGAAACGCACACAGCGGCGGTAGCGAGAGACAGCACTGATCGTCGTATCGTCCGATACGGAAAGGGCTGATGAGGCATGAGGATCGTCAGGGCTAAGGTGATGGGCTTCTGTTTCGGCGTGCGCCGGGCCATCGAGATGGTGCAGGCGGGCGCGAAGGAAGGGCCCATCGACAGCCTGGGCTCCGTGGTCCACAACCCGGTGGTGGTAGACAAGTTAAGGGCAAGCGGTGTGCGGGTGGTCTCCTCCCTGCAGGAGGTCTCGGCACCCACCATCGCCGTCACCGCCCATGGCCGCGGGCCCGAAATAACGGAGGAAGCGCAGCGTCTGGGCGTTAGGCTCATCGACGCCACCTGTCCCATAGTACGCAAGGCCCAGAAGGCGGCGGCCAAGCTGGTGGACGAGGGCTTTCGGGTCATCATCTACGGCGAGGCCGACCACCCCGAGGTGCGCGGCGTACTGGCCTGGACGAAGGGCCAGGGGCTGGCCATACTGGACCCCGAGGAGGAGGTGGAGATACCGCGGCGGAAGGTGGCCCTCCTCTCCCAGACCACGAAGAGCGAGGAGTCCTTCGTCCAGTTCGTGTCGCGTTTCGTGGCCCACAACATCGGCCGCATCAACGAACTACGGGTCATCAACACCACCTGCCCCGAAACGGACGAGCGTTATCACGCCGCTCGCGAGCTGGCCGAGGAGTGCGACCTCATCATCGTCGTGGGGGGCCGCAACAGCGCCAACACCCGCAAGCTGGCGCAGACCTGCCGCGATGCTGGTGTGGAGACGTACCACATAGAAACGGCGGCCGAGCTGGACCCGGCCTGGCTGGAGGGGAAGGAGGTGGTGGGCGTCACGGCCGGCGCCTCCACCCCCGACGAGTCCATCGACGAGGTGGTGGAGCGGCTGGCCGAGCTGGCGCAACGGCGGGCCGCCCCGACCAACCCTACGGAGGGTGAGCCATGCGCTGTCTGACCGAGACCTTTCGCATACGCACCGAGCGCGGGCCCCAGTTCATCGACATAACGGATGAGGTGGCCCGTGTGGTGGAAAAGTCGGCGGTGCGCAACGGCTTCGTGGTGGTGTTCTCCCGCCACACCACGGCGGCGGTGCGCATCAACGAGAACTGCCCCCACCTCCTCCAGGACATGGAGGACATGCTGCGACGCATCGCCCCGCCCGAGGGCGAGTACCGCCACAACGTCTATGCCCACGCTTTCTCGAACAACGGCGAGCGGCCCAACGGCCACTCTCACTGCCAGCACCTGCTCCTAGGCGCCAGCGAGGCGGTGCCGGTAGTGGACGGAGAACTGCTCCTGGGCCGCTACCAGCGCATCTTTTTCGTCGAGCTGGACCACGGCCGCGACCGCGAGGTGGTCGTCCAGCTCATGGGGGAGTGAGGGCATTGGCACTGCCAGCGCCCTTCCATCGCTACCGCGAGGAGGTGGACCGTGCCCTGCGCTCCTTCCTGTCCCGGGGTGGGCCCGCGCTCCTCTACCGCATGGTGCGCTACCACCTGGGCTGGGAAGACGCCGAGGGGCGGCCCATCGCCGGGGGCGGGGGAAAGGCCCTGCGCCCCGTCCTCTGCCTTCTGTCGTGCGAGGCCGTCGGTGGGCAGTGGCCAGCGGCCGTGCCCGCCGCCGCCGCCCTGGAGCTGGTGCACAACTTCTCGCTGGTGCACGACGACATCCAAGACAGGGACAAGGAGCGGCGACACCGGCCGACGGTCTGGGCTATCTGGGGCGAGGCCCAGGCCATCAATGCCGGCGATGCCTTGCTGGCCGCAGCCCAAATGGCCATTGCCCATCTGCCCGAGGCCGGCGTCCCCCACGAAAGGGCGGTGGCGGCAGCCCAGGCCCTTTCGGCTGCGACCCTGGAGATGGTGGAAGGGCAGGTGCTGGACCTCCAGTTCGAGGAGCGGGCCGACATCTCCCTGGACGAGTACCTGGACATGGTGTCCCGCAAGACGGGCGCGCTGTTCGATGCCGCCCTGCGCCTGGGCGCTATGGTCGGCTGCGAGAGCCCCGGAGTATGGGAGGCCATGGGCCGCTGCGGCCGCTTGCTGGGCCTCGCCTTCCAGGTGCGCGATGACATGCTGGGCGTCTGGGGGCAGGAGGAGCGCACGGGCAAGCCCGCAGCCGACATCCGCCGGCGCAAAAAGGGCCTGCCGGTGGTGTTCGCCCTGGCCAGGGGCGGGCGCCCCAAAGAGGTGGTGGCCCGCGCCTATTCCAGCCCATCGCCCGGGGACGAAGAGGTGGCGGCGGTGGTCGCTGCCCTGGAGGAGGCAGGGGCGCGCGACTACTGCCTCTCCCTGGCAAGGGAGAAGAAGTCCGAGGCCCTCGCCCTGCTGGGCAGTCTGGGCCTCGCCTCCGGGCCGCGGCGAGAGCTGGAGGAGCTGGCCGAGTTCCTGCTGGAGAGAGACTTCTAGGGCGGCTCCCCACGGGCCGCCGTCAGGAGGCGACGAGCATGCCAGGACAACCGCTGGGACTGACCATCAAACTGGCCTTATACCTTGTCAAGCAGAAAGTGCGGGGCCGCAAGTACTTTCCGCTGACCATGATCCTGGAGCCCCTGGAGGCCTGCAATCTCACCTGCACCGGCTGCGGGCGGATCCGCGAATACGAGCCGGTGCTGGACAAGTTCATGACGGTGGAGGAAGCCCTGCGGGCCGTGGAGGAGTGCGACCCGCCGGTGGTGTCCATCGCCGGAGGCGAGCCGCTCATGCACCCCCAGATCGGGGAGATCGTCAACGCCCTTGTCAAGCAAAAGCGCTACGTCTACCTCTGTACCAACACGCTCCTCTACAAGAGGGCCTTCAAGGTCATCCCGCCGTCGAAGTACTTCGCCTTCGTCGTGCACCTGGACGGCCTCCGCGAGACGCACGACATCGCGGTCGAGCGTAAGGGCGTGTACGACGTGGCCATCCGCATGATCTACGAGGCGCGCAAGCGAGGCTACCGCGTCTGCACCAACACCACGCTCTACAACGGCACTCCTCCCGAGGAGTACAAGCACCTGTTCGAGATGCTTACCGACATGGGTGTGGAAGGGATGATGATATCCCCCGGCTTCGCCTACAAGGAGGTTGCCCACCACCCGATCTTCATGCAGCGGCAGGAGGCCCAGAACTTCTTCCGCCGCGTGTTCGAGCAGTGCCGCCGCGGCCTTCGCTTCTACAACAACCCCCTGTACCGCGACTTCCTGCAGGGGAAGCGCCACTACCAGTGCAGCCAGTGGACGACTCCGACCTACACCGTCATGGGATGGCGCAAGCCCTGCTATCTCATCGCCGATGGCCACGCCGCCACCTACCAAGAGCTCATGACCACCGTGCAGTGGGACCGCTACGGCTGGGGCAAGGACCCGCGCTGCGACACGTGCATGATGCATTGCGGCTTCGAGGGGTCGGCCATTCTCCAGGCCATGGAGCGGCCGAAGGAGATGCTGGAGTTGGCCTTGCGGTCCATGCGCGGGGACTAGGGCCGGCGATGCTGGCGCTCTTCGTCGCCATGAGGCTGGAAGGCCGGGCGATAGAGCGGCACCTGCGCGGCCAGAGAGTGGATGTGGAAGGGCTCTCGCTGGTACGCGGGCAGGCCCTGGGTGGCGAGGTGGCACTCTGCATCACCGGTGTGGGCGCGGACAGGGCGCGACAGGCCGCCAAACAGGCCATCGCCTACCTCTCCCCCTCCGCCGCGGTCTGCCTCGGCTTCGCTGGCGGGGCCGTCGACGGCCCGCGCGTGGGCGACCTGGTGCTCGGCCAGCGGACGGCCCTGTACGGCGGACGGGCCTGGGTGGAGAGCGACCCCGGGCTAATCGAGCTGGCGCGCCGCGCGGCTGCGGGTGCGGCCCTCCGCGCGCACGAGGGCGTGGTGGTTACCGTCCCCCGCTTCCTGCCCTCCGAGGAGGAGAAGCGCTCCGTCGGTGCCGAAACGGGGGCCCTGGCCATCGATATGGAGGCGTACCATGTGGGTGCGGCCGCTGCCGAGGCAGGCGTCCCCTTCCTGTCGGTCCGGGTGGTCAGCGACGGCGTCCGTCACACCCTGCGCCTGCCCACAGATATCCTGGGGCCCGGTCAATCCGTTCGTGTCCGGCGGCTGGCAGCCGCCATCGCCCGCCGGCCGCTGGCGGTGCCTGGCGGTCTCTTATGGGCTGTGAACCTGGGCAGGGCCGGTGCCGCTCTGTCGCGCTTCGCCCGCGCCTTCTTGCGGACGTGGGCCGGGAGGATGCCGTGAGCGCTCGGCCGCTGTACCACGACCGCCAGGTCCTGGCCGAAGCCGTCCGCGATGCGGTACGCCGCTCGCAGGACTATTTCCTGCGCACCCAGCACCCTGAGGGTTATTGGTGGGGTGAACTGGAGAGCAACGTCACCATGGCGGCCGAGTACCTGATGCTGACCCATATCCTGGGCGTGGCCGACGCGGAACGGTGGCGCAAGGTGGCCAACTATTTGCGAAGGGAGGCGCGGCCGGACGGCACCTGGGCCATTTACTATGGCGGCCCGCCCGACCTCAATGCCACCGTCGAGTCCTACCTGGCCCTCAAGATGGCAGGCGCGCCCGCCGACGACCCGTTGCTGGAAAAGGCGCGCGCGTTCGTCCTCTCCCGGGGCGGCGTGCCGAGGGTGCGAGTCTTCACCAAGATCTGGCTGGCCATGCTGGGCCTGTGGGACTGGCGCGGGGTACCCGTGCTGCCGCCGGAGTTCATGTTCCTACCCACCTGGTTCCCCATCAACCTGTACGAGTTCGCCTCCTGGGCGCGCGCTACCATCGTCCCCATCCTCATCATCCTCGACCGCCGGCCCGTATGGCCCGTGCCGCAGCATGCACGCATCGACGAGCTGTTCCCGGTTCCGCCCTCGCACCTGGACTACCGGCTACCGCCACCTCAGCGTCTGGCCTCCTGGAAGGGGCTGTTCTGGGGCCTTGACCATGCGCTGCGTGCCTACGGTCGAGTGGCCTTTCGGCCGCTGCGTGAGGCCGCTATCAGGGAAGCGGTGAAGTGGATCATCGCCCGTCAGGAGGCCGACGGTTCCTGGAGCGGCATTCAGCCCCCCTGGGTCTACTCCCTCATCGCCCTGAAGTTGCTGGGGTATCCGCTGGAGCATCCGGTCATGAGGAAGGGGCTGGAGGCGTTCGAGGGCGCATTCCGCGTCGAGGACGACACCGTCTACTATCCCCAGGCATGCATCTCGCCAGTGTGGGACACTGCCCTGGCCATGATCGGGCTGCTGGACTCGGGCCTGCCGCCCGACCACGAGGCGCTGGTTCGGGCCGGCCGATGGCTGCTCAAGGAGCAGATCTTCACCGGCGGAGACTGGCAGTTCAAGGCCAAGGGAGTGGAGCCCGGCGGCTGGGCTTTCGAGTTTGACAACGATATCTACCCCGACGTGGACGACACCGCCGAGGTGATGATGGCCCTGCACCGGACGAGGCTACCCGAAGAAGGGCGTAAGGCCCGCGCCCTGCGCAGGGGCCTGGAGTGGGTGCTGGGAATGCAGTGCCGCGACGGAGGCTGGGGGGCTTTCGACAAGGACAACACGCAGCGCATCATCACCCACATCCCCTTCTGCGACTTCGGCGAGGTCCTGGACTACCCCACCGAGGACGTGACCGCCCACGTGGTGGAGATGCTCGGCCTGCTGGGCTACGGCGCCGACTTTCCGCCCGTCCGCCGCGCCCTGGCCTTCCTGAGGCGCAAGCAGGACGCCGATGGCCCCTGGTGGGGACGCTGGGGCGTCAACTACATATACGGCACAGGCGCTGTCCTGCCGGCATTGCAGGCCATCGGCGAGGACATGCGCCGCCCCTACGTCCGCCGGGCGGTACGCTGGCTCCTCGACCGCCAGAACGCAGACGGCGGCTGGGGCGAGTCCTGCGACAGCTACGCCGATGTCTCCCTGAAGGGGCAGGGGCCCAGCACCGCCTCCCAGACAGCCTGGGCGCTCATGGCCTTGCTGGCAGCGGCGGCCGACGACCCCGATGGGGAGGCGTGGGAGTCCATCGGCCGCGGCGCTGCGTACCTGGTGGAGACGCAGGAGGAGGACGGCACCTGGCACGAGCCGTACTTCACGGGCACCGGCTTTCCGCGGGACTTCTACATTAACTACCACCTCTACCGCAACTACTGGCCGCTGATGGCCCTGGGCCGCCTCCACCGCCTGCTCAGTACTTGACCGGGCCGACTACGGCCGGTACCGTGACCGTCCGCCCTGGCCTGTGCAGCGCCACGAGGCAACCTGCCTCTTCGCCATGGCTAGTCGCTTTGGCCCAGGGATGACTCACAGGCATCCGGCCAGTGCAACCTCGCCCGTCCATCTTCGAAGCGCCAGTCCTCGAGTCCGTCGGACGAGCCTTCGTCCTCGCTCGGGCCAAATATCTCATTCAGCCGTTGCTCCAGCCGCCGCTCTGAGGGCTCCGGGTCGTCTCGCAGCTCCTCCCAGGTGATGCTACGAACGACGCCTTCCGCCTCCCTGAGCGCCCGCACTACCTCCCTCCACCACTGCTCGCCGAGGATGCTTTTGGCAAGGCCGAGCGATGCCCCCATATTGGTGACGAATGCCAGACGTGGACATGCCTGTTTCGACTCAGCGTCCATCAAGCCATGCACTCGGCTCCAGTACTCCTCCGCTAAGGCATCGGTGAATTCGATCAGGGTTGATTTGAGGGACTCGAACTGGGACTTCGTGGTAGTATTGCCATTGACTATTGCCGTCTCTTCCTTCCCTCCGCCACCGCAGGCCGAGAGGGCGAGTAAAGCGGCCAGTAGTATCAAAAGCGATAACAAACTACTCATTTCCTGCACCCCACTGAATGGCCTCACTCTAGCGATGCTAGCTGGGCCCGATCAAGGAACCACAACTCGTATCAAGGCCCTGATGTAGCCCCTCGTATTCTCTTCTAAACATGATAGAAGAGCGGAAGTCTATGCTCTGCCCAGAATTGATTCTCGGCTGGCACCGCGAGTCGCAGAAGGCTTAAAGCTTACCCCAATGGCGAGACAGACATCTGCAGTGCGGGAGAAGTGTACCGCCTGCTTGGTAGCGAACAGCCCTATGGGGAACCCGCCCAGACCCAGCGCTAGGGGATGGTCCTCGGGGAAGGCGCTCTTGGCGTTGAGGGTAGTCATGACCGGGGCCGAGAGCAACTCCGCCAGTTCCCTCAACTCGTCCCATGCCTCGGCGTACAGCACTCCCGCGCCAGCATAGAGCACGGGCCTCTCCGCTTTCGCGAGGAGCTCAGCGGCACGATCGATGTCCACCGGATCACCTGCTGACCGGAAGCGGCGTCTCACCGGTTCGTAGACAGCTTGCTCCTCGTCCAGGTAGGTGGAGCTCACCAACCTGCTAAGAGCCGGTCTCTCACCGGGAGCGAGACCTGCTGTCTCTGAAACAGCCACGGTCACAGGCGGATGGTGGCCAGGTACAATAGGGCCGGCTACACGCAGAGGCCGTCCACAGCCACCGCGAGCCAGCGGCCGTCGGCCGACCAGTCCAGCAGGGAGGCGCGACATTGCAATGGGCCGGTGATGGACTGCTGCCGGCCGGTGGTAACCTCCACCGTCAGCACCTCCACCCCGGACGCCAGCGTCGGCGAGGCGGAGACGTAGGCCAGGCGGTCGCCCTGGGGCGACCAGCGCAGAACGACTTCCCCATGCAAGGCCTCGGGTGAGGCCGCCGAAGTGACAACTTCCCGCACCTGGCCATTCTCCAGCGACACCACTCGCAGCCCCATTCCCTGCCCGAGGGGGTCGTGCCCCAGGTAGGCCAGCTGCCGTCCATCGGGCGACCAGGCCACCGCCAGCGGGTGCACAGGGGCCAGGAGGCGCTTCTGGCCGCTAGCCAGCTCATGCAGGGTGAGGCCCTCGGGGCCGTCGTAGGCGAGGTAGCGGCCGTCGGGCGACCAGGCCACGAAACCCAGTGGCAGGTTAGCCTGGCCGGTGCGTGGATAGGCTGGCCCCAGCGGCCGCACTTGCCCTCCCTCTACGTCCCACAGCCAGATCTCTTCCTGGGCACTCCAGGCCAGGCGCCGGCCGTCGGGCGACCAGGATAGCAGGGACGGGTAGATGCTGGGGACGGGCGGCCCGCTGGCCAGCGTCCGCCCGTCGCCATCCAGGACTGCCAGCACCTGGGGGGCGCCTTCTCGGCCCATGCGTACAGCAAGGCGTGCACCGTCGGGCGACCAGGCCAGGGGCTCCACCTGCTCCTGGGCCAGGGCCAGGGCGCGGGCGCCCTGCAAGTCAGCTATGTAGGTAGTCCGGCGAAGAGGCTGGATGAGCACATAGGCGGACCGGCCTGAGGCCAGGGAGAGGGCGGTCCCGCGGGCGTTGGCAGGGAGGGGCACTGCCTTGCCGCTGCCGTCGGCGCCAACCAGCACGGACACCGTGTTCCAGAGGGCACCCCGCACGAAGGCGATGCGGTCAGGCCCCGCCCAGGAGAGGCCGAAGGCCTGGAAGGGGCGCACGTCCAGCAGCCGCCTGGGCCCCTTGCCGTCAACGGTCAGCACCAGCAGCTCGCCGTCGCCGGTGCCGATGGCTACCCTCCTCCCGTCGACGGCGACGGCGTAGCTGCGGTCGTCGGCCGATAGGCCCCAGGAGGCCACGGGCTGCCCCTCTGTGTCGAACAGCCACAGCCCCCAGTAGCCCGGGTTGCAGGCGTAGCATGCGGGGCGCAGGCTCAGGAGGTGGCCGCTGGCCAGCCAGTTGAGGCGGCTGTCCACGCCCCCCACCGCGGGCAGGAACAGCGCCTGCCCGGTCCCCAAATGCAGGATGTGGATGCCTGGCTGCGGCTGTTCCGCCCATTCGATCACCGCCACTGCCAGGCGGTCGCCCTCCCGCGACCAGGCCATGTCCAGGACCAGGGCGCAGGCGGGGCCCCAGACCTGCCGTCCCTCCCCGGTCTCCATATCCAGCACCCGCAAGGCGACGGGGCTTGCGCCTGGGGGGCAGGCCTTCTCGGCCGGGGTGGGATATACCAGCTGCCGTCCATCGGGCGACCAGGCCCCCGCCGTCCTGTCTACGGCCTGGCGCACCTCCACCAGTTGGTGGGCTTCCCCGGTCTCGGCATCGAGCAGCAGCAGGTCCGCCCCCCGGAAGACCAGCAGCTGGGAGTGCCGCGGGCGCCACGACACGGGGTGCCCGGGGGCGGACGCCCTCACCACGCCGTCCCGCCCCAGCACCACCGCCTGGACCTCTATGGTGCCCGATGGCTCATGGGCTGCCGCCAGCCAGCGCCCGTCGTGGCTCCAAGTGAGCTTGAAAACGTTGTAGCCCCTCAGGACCACCGTGTTCTGCCCGCTCGTCAGGTCCCAGAGATGCAGGCTGACGCCGTTCTGCGTTAGCTCTTCGTATGCTACGACGGCGCCGTCCGGCGAGAAGGCGGGCCGAGAGCCGGAGAAGCCCCCCGCCAGCAGGCGACAGTCGCTGCCGTCGGCACCGATGCTCTCCAAGCTCCGGTCGAATAGCTCCTGGACGGGGCGCAGGGACTCACGGGCGGCCGGGGTAGGCAACTGGGGCTCCTGCCTCCCAGGCGGAGAGCCGCCGGCGCAGCCCGACAGGACCGCCAGGAGGAGCAGCGTTGCCAGAAGCAGCTGCTTCACCGCCATCACCCCCGCTACCCATGGCCCTCGGCAGAGGAAGGCCCATTGGGCCTCTACAGTATAAACGTCCCTAGGCCGCCAAAGGTGCCAGCCGTGGCAGTTCTGCCCAAAGGGAGGCGGCCTGTTGTAGTGGCCAAGACCCTCTTCGCCACCCATTACCACGAGCTGATAGACCTGGCCGCCTTCCTGCCGCGGGTGCGCAACTACCACGTGGCCGTGGCCGAGGAGGGCGGACGCATCGTCTTCCTGCACCGGGTGCTGCCCGGCGGCGCCGATGGCTCCTACGGCGTGCAGGTGGCCGAGCTGGCCGGCCTGCCCCGGCCGGTGGTGGCCCGCGGCCAGGAACTCCTGCAGGAGATGGAGCGGCGGGACGCCTTGCCTCCCTCCCGCCGGCGCCGGCGCAGCAAGGCAGCCGTGCAGCTGCCGCTGGACGCCGATGGCCTGGGGCTGCTGCAGGAGCTGGCCGCGCTGGACGTGGACTCCCCCACCCCCCTGGAGGCCATCACCAGGCTCTACGAGCTGCGGGAACGTGCCCGGCAGCGATTGAAAGCCTCATCAGGGCAATAGGGGCTGCCAGGAAATTAAATGCGGAGCATGACAGCTCCGAACCCCAGACCTGTGGGTGGGTATTTGTGTAGGAGTGGAAAAGCAGAACGCTCCCTGCCTCAACCAGCAGCAGCCTGCTTGCTCCTGGACCACTCTTGTCTCCTCCTTCGTCATCTCCCGGCAGGGACGATGGCGAGGAGGGAGGCAAGGCCCCTGGCCTCAACCGCTGTGCCCTGGCCTCCCCGGGCATGGGGCCGGACGAAGGTGTAGCCGCCCGGGAGCACGATGCCACAGTCCCTGGGTGCCTCCCTGGCCCTGGCCGAAGGTGACCATCCCACTGGGAGGCGGCGCAGGTGCCCCCGCACCAGGGCTGCCTGCTGGCGGGTGATGCGCCGCTCCCGTGCTCTTGCCCAGACCCTCTCGCCTGTCAGGGCAGGCCGCGGCCGGGCCGCCCGGGCCGGGGCGGGGATGGATCCGCTCGTGCTTGTGTGGCTGTCGGGCCTCGCTACGTCCCCCGATAGGCCGCCTCGAGCTTTGCCAGGTCGAACTTCACCTGCCTGAGCATCTCCTCGGCCACGCGCCTCGCCCTTTCCGGGTCGGGGTCGTCCAGCATTTCGTGAAGCCTACGGGGCACGATCTGCCAGCGCAGACCGTACCGGTCGGCGATCCACCCGCAGGCCTGGGGTTCGGCCCCGTTCCGCACTAGGGCATCCCAGTAACGGTCCAGCTCCTCCTGCGAGTCGCACAGGACCAGGAACGACACCGCGTCGTTGAAAGGCTGGTGCGGACCGCCATCGATGGCCAGGAACGGCTGGCCGAACAGCGTGAACCGGACGACGGCTACGGAGCCTGCCGGGCCGCTAGGGGAATCGGCGGGCAGATAAGACACCTTGTCGACGCTGGAGTCCGGGAAGACGGAGGCGTAGAACCGGGCAGCCTCTTCTGCCTCACTGGTGTACCAGAGGTGCGGGACGAGCTTTGGCCGCTGTTCCGGGTCCATGTAGGGCCCATCCCCCCTTCTCCTCGATGGTTCATGGCCGATTGCCTGCGGCGCCAGGAGTGCCGACATATCCGAGTTATGCGGGCGGGTCGGGGCGTCATGGACCTGCGCCTGGGCATCTCCTGACCGGCGGCCCGCACACCGGGGCCGCCCGAGCTGGCGTAGTGCCGCGCTGCGCCGGCCAAGGCATGGCCAGGGTACCGGTACCCACCCGCGCTGTCAAGTCATGGCGGGCCCGTGTCCCGACGGCTGCTTCGGTCGCAGCGGTCGACCCTGCAGCACTGAACGTGGCATGGGCCTGCCCCACACCACTCAGCGAGTGTCGAACCGCTGGCGTATACATCGTGATGGGATGTAATAGCCTGCGGGCGATATCGATGCAGGCGCTTTCCGACCGACACTACTGGGCGCTGGCCGAGTTCAGGTACCAACTGCGGCGCTTTCTTCGCCGTAGCGAGGAAGCGGCCCGGGCCACTGGACTGGAGCCTCAGCAGCACCAGCTCCTCCTCGCCATCCGAGGGCTGCCCGAAGGGCGCGACCCTACCATCGGTGAACTGGCAGAGAGGTTGCAGCTCCAGCACCACAGCCTCGTGGGGCTCATCGACCGGCTGGAGCGGCGAGGCCTCGTCCGGCGCGAGCGGGCCGCCGCCGACCGTCGCCGAGTGCATGTCTACCTGACCGCGGAAGGCGAGCGGGCCTTGCGCGAGCTTTCCATGTTCCACTGGCAGGAACTGCAGTCCATCGGGCCGGGGCTGGTACGGGCCCTGCAACGGATCGTCGCTCCTGCTAGTCGGCGGCGCGAAGGACGCCATGCCATCTCCCAACCACCGGGCCAAGGCGATGATGCGACTGCTGGATAGCATCGGGGCGTGGGCCATCAAGGCGCTGCAGCGTGTCGGCGCGGATACGGGCCTGACTTGTTTCCCCGTAGCGCGCCGCGACGATCCGCGGCAGCTCGAGGGCCTGGTGGGGCTCACGGACGTGTTGAAGGGACGGGCCCGGCTCCTGGACGCAGAGCGACGTCGCGAGCGCTTTCTGTCCCTGCGACTGGTCCTGCCACGCTGGGGCGACGATCGCAGCAGCGTGCGAAGGGGCGCGGGACGCCGCCCTGTGCGGGACGGGCAGCCTTCGACCGAAAAGAGCAAATAGGAGTGTAACTCCTCGAGATTTCGTGCATCTCCTCCCAGGCGTGGCCCCCCGATGCAGGGCGGCCAGGCTGGCCCCTTGGTGCCGTAGCAGGTGTCGGGGAGAAGGAGGAGACGATGCTGAGGGCCGTGCTCATGTTCTCGAAGGTGCTCCACTACAGCGAGGAAAGGGGACAGGCCCTCGGCGAATATTCGCTCATCATCGCCCTGGTAGTGCTGGCCGCTGTGGCGGGACTCACCGCGCTGGGAGTGGCCGTCTCCGGGTTCTTTGACGGGTTCCTCAGCATGCTGGAAGGCGCGGTCACGTAGGCTGAGGGGTGGCGGCCGTGGCGGACGTTTCGCCGGGCCAAAGGGTTCTTACCGCCGGAGCCATAAGTGGCCAGCGGGGCAACGTGGTCATCATCGTCGCCCTCTTCCTCACTGTGCTTCTGGGCTTCATGGCCATGGCCGTCGACGTGGGCCTGTTCATGTGGGAGAAGCGGGAGCTGCAGAACATCGCTGATGCCGCTGCCCTGGCCGGCGTGCAGGAACTGCCCGATGACCCCGATGCGGCAGTGGAGATCGCCACCGATTATGCGACCCGCAACGGCGTCGGCTCACGCGGCTGGGTGCTGCAGTCTGTGATGGTGTTGCCAGCGGGCTGCAGCGCCGAGGAAGAGGACTGCACGGTCCTGGAAGTGCGGGTACGTCATCCCGATGCACCGTTCTTTTTGGGTCGCGTGCTGGGCCTTACCACGGCGACCGTAGCTTCGCGGGCGCAGGCGGCCATCCAATCGCCGCAGCTCTCCGACAACGTGATGCCTTGGTCGCTGCGCGATTCGGTCCGGCGCCGGGCCCGGTATGGCGACCTGGTTACTGTCAAGTACAGCGCCGGCGGAGGGAGCCAGGGAGACTACGGCGCGCTCTCCATTCAGAACCCCAGGTGTGCGGGCCAGAGCGGCGCTAATCTCTACCGCTGCAACATTCGCGAGGGTGCCAGCGTCCAGCTCGGCATCCGTTACCCGACCGAGCCGGGGAACATGCGAGGGCCCACGCGTCAGGGGCTACAGGACCGTCTCGACGCCACCGATACGGACTGCGATACGTTCGAGGAGGTCTTCCAGCGAGTCGGCGATAGCTGGCGCTTCCGCAGCGACGACTGCAACCCCTGGTCCGAGGTGGGGCAGGGCAGCAAGCGCGTGGTGCTGATCCCGGTCATCTCCGACGACGATGATCCCGGGCGAAGCGAGGTGACGGTGCTGGGCTTCGCCGTGGCTTTCATCGAGGACTTCGACTGCCCCACCGGCAACCAGTGCGACGTGCGCGTCCGTTTCGTGCAGGCGGTCATGTCCGCCGAGGAGCGGATGCGCTTCGGCCCCTACAACCCGATGTCCGATATCCGCATCCCGCGCCTGGTGGGCTGACGCTCGCCAGTCGTTACTGGCGTTCGTTCGGCGACGCCGCTTCCACCCACAGGTACCGGCGGGCTGGCGCCCTTTGCCGGCGCAGACCCGAAAGCGGCGAGTGCGGCGCCCCGCACGAAGATAGCCGCCTGCCGGCCCCGGCATCCGCGATGCAGCCCCGCGGTGCTGGCCCCGGGCAGTGGGAGTCTCTCGGCAACTTGGGGGATGGGCTGGCCCTACGCTGCCCGGGGCCAGCCCGTCACCGCCGGGTCACCGCTGGCCGACCAGCACCTCGAACAGCCTGTTGAAATCGGCTGCAGCGGTCTCGACGAACACGCCCTTGTTGCCGCCGATGGCTACTGTCCACTCGCCTCCCGAGTATGCCCAACCCTGCTGCGGCACCCAGTTCATGGCGCTGAGCTGGGTGAACGCGCCGGCCAGAGTGTTGAACATCATGGTGACCGTGGCGCAGAATTGGGCCGCCATCGCTGCCGTTTCTGGCGACATGTCCATTTTCGCTCGGTAGTCCACCAGCCTGCCGTCGGCAGTGAACTCTCCGGCAGCGACGACGCCGTTGATGCTGAGGAGCTCATCGAGCGTAGCCATTTGGGCCCGACTCCTTTCCGCCAGCCGAGACCGGGGGCCTGCGTATGCAACAACTTTAGCAGGCTGGAGGAATCTTGGCAAAGCGGCAGGGAGTAGCTGCAAACCTGCGCCTCGACTTCTGGACAGCATCGGGAAGAAAGAGGGGGTGTGCGTGGCCCCTGATGGGCCTTGCCCCTGATTGTCAAGCGTCCCATAGACCACTAAAATATGGGCCACGAGACCCTGGCCAGCCTATAGAGCTGGCAAAGGAGGGGCCGTGGCTACACCGCTGCTCAGCGTCCGCGACCTGCGCACATACTTCTACACCGACGACGGGGTGGTCCGAGCGGTGGACGGGGTGTCCTACGACGTCTACCCGGGCGAGATCGTCGGCCTGGTGGGGGAGTCGGGCTGCGGCAAGACCGTCAGCGCCCTCTCCATCCTGCGCCTGATACCCCAGCCGCCCGGACGGATCGTCTCCGGCGAGATCTGGTTCGAGGGGCAGGACTTGCTGAAGCTGGACGACGAGGGCATCCGCCAGATCCGCGGCAACAAGATCGGCATCGTCTTCCAGGAGCCCATGACCTCACTGAACCCGGTGTTGACCGTGGGGCGGCAGCTCACCGAGCCCCTGGAAGTCCACCTGGGCATGAGCCGCGAGGCCGCCAGGCGGAGGGCCATCGAACTGCTGGAGATGGTGGGCATTCCCGAGCCGGACAAGCGCATTGACAACTACCCTCACCAGTTCTCCGGCGGCATGCGGCAGCGGGTGATGATCGCCATGGCGCTGGCCTGCAACCCGCGCCTCCTGCTGGCCGACGAGCCCACCACTGCCCTGGACGTGACCATCCAGGCCCAGATCCTGGAGCTGATGACGCGGCTCACGCGGGAGCTGGGTGCAGCGGTTATCATCATTACCCACAACCTGGGGGTGGTCGCCCGCTACGCCGACCGGGTGAACGTCATGTACGCGGGCAAGATCGTGGAGTCGGCCACTGCCCAGGAGCTGTACCATCGGCCACGGCACCCCTATACCCTGGGGCTGCTGCGCTCCGTGCCTAGGTTGGACCAGCCCCGGAAGGCGAGGCTGGACCCCATCGAAGGGTTCCCGCCCGACCTGGTACACATGCCGCCGGGGTGCGCCTTCCAGCCGCGCTGCCGGTTCGCGGTGGAGCGGTGCAAGGTGGAGGCGCCGCCGCTGATGATGGTCGGCGAAGACCACCTCTCGGCCTGCTGGGAGTGGCAGCGGCTGGCGCAACAGGTGGAAGCCCCCACGCCGGCCTCCTGAGGGCGGGGCGAAAGGAGGAGACATGTCCCTGCAGACGACGGGCCAGACGCGACCCAGCGAGACGGTGGGCGACAACGTCCTCGTCTCCGTCCGGGACGTGAAGATGCATTTCCCCGTCACGGCCGGCATCATCTTCCAGCGGCGGGTGGGCACCATCCGTGCGGTGGACGGCGTGACGTTCGACATAAAGCGGGGAGAGACGGTGGGCCTGGTGGGGGAGTCGGGCTGTGGCAAGACCACCCTGGGCCGCTGCATCCTAATGCTCTATCGCCCCACGTCGGGCCGCATCGTCTTCGAGGGCCAGGACCTGACGGCCATGAAGCCGGGCGAGATCCGACGCATGCGCCGCCGCATGCAGATGATCTTCCAGGACCCGTATGCCTCCCTGAACCCGCGCATGACGGTGGGCAGCATCATCGCCGAGCCCATGATCATCCACGGTCTGGTGAAGAGCCGGCGAGAGCGCCGCGAGCGTGTCGAAGAGCTGATGCGGGTGGTGGGCCTGAACCCCTTCTACGCCAACCGCTATCCGCACGAGTTCAGCGGCGGCCAGCGACAGCGTATCGGCATCGCGCGGGCGCTAGCCGTGCAACCCAGCTTCATCGTGGCCGACGAGCCGGTGTCGGCGCTGGACGTGTCCATCCAGGCGCAGATCATCAACCTGCTGGAGGAATTGCAGGAACGCTTCCAGCTCACGTACCTGTTCATTGCCCACGACCTGTCGGTGGTGCGCCACATCAGCAACCGGGTGGCAGTCATGTATCTCGGCAAGGTGATGGAGCTCACCGACAGGGACGAGCTGTATTCCAACCCCCTGCACCCTTACACCAAGGCCCTCCTCTCGGCGGTGCCGGTCCCCGATCCGGCGGTGGAGGCGAAGCGCGAGCGCATAATCCTGCTTGGCGAGATCCCCAGCCCCATGCGTCCTCCGCCCGGCTGCGTGTTCCACACCCGTTGCCCCATCGCCATCGACGAGTGCCGCACGCGGGTGCCCGAGTGGCGTAACGTGGGCACCGCCGACCGCCCGCACTGGGTCGCCTGCCACCGGGTGATCGGCGGCAAGCTGGACGGCTGGACAGGGGTCAAGCCGGACAACGCCAAATAGGCCGCCGATCGGAGCGCGGCAGGGAAGGGGGCGGTACGCCGCCCTGCCCCATGACATCGCCACCACGAGCCGGTGCGCCATGCCCCCAAGGTTCCAGCGGTAGCCGGGAGGCAGCGTCCGCCGAAAGAAAGGAACCGCCTGGCCGGCGTTATCGCTGTATAGATTCCGGACCGTGATGGCAGTACGTTGCCCGTAAGGACGGGGGCCAGTGAGGGCCCTCCGGAGCCTTCCCGGTCTGCGCCGTCTCTGAGAGCTCGCCGACGGCAGATACGGCCTCCCCGCTATGCCCCTTGTCTTCCTCCGGCAGCCTCGCTGTTTGAGCCCCTGTTTCGGTGTCGCACCCTGAGTCTGGACACGTGCCGCCGCCCGCCGCTGGCCGTCGTCACTTTCGCAGGCGCGAGCAGGCCAGGCAGGGCTTGGCCGAGGCGGGCGCAAGGCCGTTGTTGCGGCCAGCTCGTATACGAGTATAATACGAGCTAAGTACGAGTATGCCCTGGCAGCGGTCTCAGGCAGCGCCGTACGGGTCGGTCCGGGCCTTCCTGCGCTTCCTGCGGGAAGCAGCGAAGCATGGGTGGCCGGAGGCGGTGGATCATGCCTTCCTGGCAGGCATGGGGCTGAAGGGAGGGTCGGCCTGGGAGGTGCTGGTCGCGCTGCGCTTCTTCGGCCTGGTGGATCCGGCCACCGATCGCCCCGGTGAGAGGTACGGACTGTTGCTGGCGCCGTGGCCAGAAGGGCAGGGAGCCCTGGCGAGGGCTATCGATAACGCATACAAAGAGGCGCTGGATGACGTGGGATGGGCCGACCGGGAGCGGGGCGAGCTGGAGAGCGCGTTTCTCAGGCGTTATGGAAAGGGTATCGCGAGAAGGCAGGCCGCGTTTGCGGTGGGGATAGCGGCGGCCCTGGGCCTGCGCAAGGCTCCGGTTGAGCGGAGGAGCAAGTGGTGGGGAATGGAAGCGAAAGGCGAGCGGGTGGAGGCGGCGGGTAGTGCTGGTGTGGTGGAGCGGGAAGGAGAGGGCGGTGACGAACGGCAGCCAGTGGAAACGGTGTTAGAAAGGAGGGCGGTGGGGGAGCGGAAGGAAGAGGCGGTGGCGCTACCGCCGCGAGAGCTGTACGTGAGGGTGTTGCTGGCGCGGCTGGAGCGGGCCGATGCACTGGAGGCGGAGCGGCTCGCCCGGCGCATCGAGGCGTTGCTGGGCATCGAGCGGCCGGGGCGGGGTGGGCCGTGGCGCCTGCTGGGGATACTGGCACCTTGGCGGCGCCGCCGAACCGGTGGCGGATAGCGCCGGCGGGCAGGGGAGACGGCGGATTTAGCGTTGCAGGCGGAGGAGGGCGAGAAAGGCGTCCTGGGGGATTTCGACCCGGCCGATGCGGCGCAGTCGCTTCTTGCCCTCTTTCTGCTTCTCCAGCAGCTTCTTCTTGCGGGTGACGTCGCCGCCGTAGCACTTGGCCAGCACGTTCTTGCGCATGGCCCGGATGGTCTCGCGGGCGATGACCCTGCCCCCGATGGCGGCCTGGATGGGCACGTCGAAGAGCTGGCGCGGGATCAGTTCCTTGAGTTTCTCCACCAGCGCTCGGCCCACCTGGTACGCCTTGTCGGCGGGGACGAGCAGCCCCAGCGCGTCCACGGGCTGGTTGTTGACCAGTATGTCCAGCTTCACCAGCCGCCCGGGGCGGTACCCGGTGAACGAATAGTCCATGCTGGCGTATCCCTGCGTGCGGGACTTCAACTGGTCGTAGAAGTCCACCAGCATCTCCGCGAGGGGCATCCGGTACTCCAGCAGGACGCGCCGCTCGCCCTCGCGCACGCTGGGGCCGTGTTCCAGGTACTCCATGCGCACGAACTCGCCCCGGCGCGATGTTACCAGCTCCATCACCGCGCCGATATACCGGTCGGGGGTGATGACCGAGAGGTGCATCCACGGCTCGCGGATCTCGGCGATTTTGGTGGGAGGGGGAAGCTCGGCGGGGCTGCGCACGGGTAGCTCCTGCCCGTCAGTGGTCAGCACGCGGTACTCCACACTGGGGGCAGTGGCCAGGAGATTGAGGCCGAATTCCCTCTCCAGCCTCTCCTGGACAATGTCCATGTGCAGCAGACCCAGGAAGCCACACCTGAAGCCCGGGCCCAGGGCCAGGGAAGACTCCGGCTCGAAGTCCAGGGCGGCGTCATTGAGCTTCAGCTTCTCCAGGGCGTCGCGGAGGGAGCCGTATTCCTCGGCGTCGGCGGGATACAGCCCGGCGAACACCATGGGCTTCGGCGGGCGGTAGCCAGGCAGGGGCTCCGAGGCCGGAGTATCGTCCCAGGTGATGGTGTCGCCCACGCGGCAGTCGCCGACGGTCTTGAGGCCCGTGGCGACATATCCCACCTCGCCCGCCACCAGGGCCGGGGACGGGGTGGGCGAGGGGCGGAAGTAGCCGACCTCCAGCGGCTCCAGGCGGCGTCCGGTAGCCATGAGCCTCAGGGGGCGGCGGGTGTCCAGGTGCCCGTCCACCACTCGCACATAGGCCACCACGCCCTTGTACGGGTCGTACTTGGAGTCGAACACGAGGGCGCGCAACGGTGCCTCGGGACGCCCGGAGGGTGGGGGCACCCTGCGCACCACCTCCTCCAGGAGCTCGTGCACGCCGGCGCCCTCCTTGGCGGAGACGAACAGGACCTCCTCCCGCCGAAAGCCGAAGGTGTCGCAGAGCTCCTGGGCCACGCGCTCGGGCTCGGCCGCGGGCAGGTCTATCTTGTTCACCACCGGCACGATGACCAGGCCCTGGTCCAGGGCCAGGAAGAAGTTCGCGAGGGTCTGGGCCTCGATGCCCTGGGAGGCGTCCACCAGCAGCACGGCGCCCTCGCACGCCGCCAGCGCGCGCGATACCTCGTAGGTGAAGTCCACGTGCCCGGGAGTGTCGATGAGGTTCAGCTCGTACTCCCGACCGTCGCGGGCGCGGTAGGTCATGCGTACGGCCGACGCCTTGATGGTGATGCCCCGCTCCCGCTCCAGGTCCATATCGTCCAGGACCAGCTCGCCCATCTCGCGGGCGGAGAGGGTGCCGGTCAGCTCCAGGAGGCGGTCGGCGAGGGTGGACTTCCCGTGGTCTATGTGGGCGATGATGCAGAAGTTACGGATGAGGCCCTGCTCCATACCGAAGGCCATGGTATCAGAGCACAGCCTCGAGGGCGAAGGCGCCCTAGCCGGGCGGCCCGCCGCCCAGGTTGACGCAGCCCGGCACCTGCTCGTGCAGGCCGTCGGGCTCGATGGTGGCCAGCAGTCGGCCGTTGCGGTCGTAGATGCGGGCCTCCACCATCACGTTGCCGTTGGGGAGGCGTTCGATGGTCAGCAGCACTTCGCCATTCTCGTCGGAGACCTCCACCCGACGGTACTGGTCCCTGCCGATCTCGATCAACGACGCACCTCCGGGGCGTTATCGGTTCAGATGAGCACCAGGTCCTCGCCGCCATCCACGCAGATCACGTTCCCCGTGAGCCAGGGCGACTCGTCCTGGCTCAGGGCGACGATGGCCCGGGCCACGTCCTGGGGTGTGGTGATGCGGCCGCCCGGGTTGTACTGGCTGGCATACTCCAGCATCCGTTCGTGGCCCGGGATCTTGCGCAGGGCAGGCGTGTCGGTGACGCCGGCCTGGATGGCGTTGACGGCGATGCCCCGACGCGATAGCTCCACCGCCAGGTGCTTCACGTGGTACTCCAGAGCCGCCTTGGCCGCACCCACGGGGCCGTAGTTGGGGAAGACGCGGTGGGAGCCGGCGCTGGTCATGGCGAATACCTTGCTGCCTGGTCCCAGCAGCCCCAAGTAATACATGTCCTGCACCCAGTACACGAGGCTGTGGGCCATCACGTCCAGGGTCATCTCCATCTGGTTGCGGGTCACGGCGTCGGCGCGGTCGGGGGGCACGTAGGGTCGCAGGGTTCCGAAGGCCAGGGAGTGCATCAGCACGCGGACGTGCTCTCCTTCGGGCAGCCGCTGGCGGACCGCCTCCAGCACCTGTCGCCGCTTCTGGTCATCGGCGGCATTGGTGTTGAAGAACACGGCCTCGCAGCCCAGGTCGTGGATCTGAGCCTGGACACGCTGGGCGTTGGGGAGGGTCGCGCGAGTGTCCAGATGCACCCCGAAGACGTTCATGCCGTGTCGGGCCAGCTCCAGGGCAGTAGCGGCGCCATGGCCGCTGGAGGCCCCCAGCACCAGGGCCCACTTGCCTTTAAGGGACGCCATGTTCCCTTACCTCCTGCTGGCCGGTAGGCGGGACATCGCCAGTAGCCGGCCTTAGGCCTAGGGCAGTCTCTATGCACGCACGCATGGTCTGGGCGAGGGTCATGCGGTCGAACGTCGGGTTAAGGTCCCCCACTGGTGGCAACAGTACCAGGCGCCCCCCGTTAAGGGCAAGCTCGGCCCCCACCGCCGCACCTCCCGGGCTGCGAGCGAACACGCGCGCTTCCGACTCGGCCCGCGGCGAGAGGTGAGCGCGGAAGGAGAGCCGAGGCCCGAACTGCTCGACATAAGGCGCGAACGGGTGTTGCGGGTCCACCAGCTCGGCGCCCCTGCTGCCGAAGCCTGGCACCAGCAAGTCCTCCCAGGGGCCGAGGGTGTGCTCGGGGAGCCAGTAGTAGCGACGGCAGTCGGGCAGGCCCTCCACACCGGGCACCGGCACCTCCGGATAGGCGAACAGCACCAGGACTCCGCCTCTGGCCAGGAAGCGCTCCGTCTCCCAGCGGCGGATGCGGACCAGTGCTGCCAGGGACATGGCCTCCGGGCCACTGGGGCCGTTCACTACCCGCAGGCGGTCGTAGGTCTCGTGCTCGCCCGCCCCTGCGGCAGCCTCGGCAATGGCCTTGCTCACTGCCGATGCTTCCACCACCAGCGCCTCGTAATCGAAGAAGGAGGGCGCCGACAGCAGGGTGTAGTTGTCGAAGCTGGGGTCGGGCAGAGGCAGCCCTATGACCAGTACGCGCATGGCTAGCTGAGCGCTCGTAGGTAACGCTGCAGTCGGGCCGACATGCCCGGGTCGCGGGAGGCCAGCCACAGCCCAGCCTCCAGCAGGCCCGCCGGATTGCCCGTGTCCAGCCACCGCCCGCTCAACCGCCGCCCGTAGACGGGCCGACGGCCGCACACACGGGCCAGGCCGTCGGTGAGCCAGATTTCGCCTGCCCGGCCGGGCGGCGTCTCCTCCAGGGCGGGGAAGATGTCCGGAGTCAGGACCATCCGGCCGATGATGGCCAGCCTGGACGGGGCCTCGTGGGTCTCCGGTTTCTCCACGGTGGAGCGTACCAGGAACTCGTCGTTGCCCACTTCGTCGCCGTCGATGACGCCGTAGCGGGAGACCTCCTCGGCCTCCACCTCCACCAGGCCGAGGACGGGGCCGCCGCGACGGTCGTGGGTCTCCACGAGCTGGCCGATGGCCGGCGGGTCGGCCACCACCACGTCGTCGGCGTAGAACAGGGCGAAGGGTGCCCCGTCCAGGAGCCAGCGGGCCTGCAGGAGGGCGTGGCCCGTTCCCATGCGTCCCTCCTGGTAGACGAAGGCGATACGGGCGAGGCCGGCGATCCGCTCCAGCTCCGCCAGCTTGGGGCCGTCGCCCCGGGCTTGCAGGGCCTGCTCGAGCTCCGGCGAGCGGGCGAAGTGCTGGGCCAGCGCCTCCTTTCCCGGCGAGATGACCATCACCAGCTCGCGAACCCCGGCCGCGGCCGCTTCCTCGACGATGTGCTGGACAACGGGCCGGTCGAGCAGCGGCAGCATCTCCTTGGGGATGGCCTTGGTGGCGGGGAGGAACCGGGTACCGAAGCCTGCCGCCAGTATTACGCCCCTGCGGACACTCATTCCCACTCTCTGTCCCTGGCGCGGGCCAATTCTACACCGGCGTACCGCCAGGGGCAAGGACGCCCAGTGGGGCGCCTGCGCTGCACGCTATGGAAACGTATCGGGAGCCTTTGAGAGCCGAAAAGCGGCAACAGAGCGGTCTGACACGGACTGGGAGGCGCAAGACATAACCGACTAGGCCATAATCGCCGGCGGATGGGGGTTGACAGGCGACGATATTACGGTAAGGTTGAACGGGGTGGCCGTGCTAGGCGGGGAGCTGGCGGTGCCCTGAACCCGCAATCCGCCATAGCGGGGCCGAACTCCTGCTCGAGGCCCGGGGCTGTGGAGGCTACCGCCGACAGGCGGCGAAGATGGTCGGGTCCTGCGCGGCGGGGCGCCACGAACCCCGTCAGGCCCGGAAGGGAGCAGCGGTAAGTGGTGGCCTCGGGCGCCGCAGGTCGGCCTGGCCGGAGCTGGCCAACGGCGGCAAGGCCGTAGTCACGGGTCGACAGCGGGTGCACGGCTGCCCCTCCCCAGCACCTGCCGAAGGGGCCGGGGACAAGCGAACACGAGGTGATGGGGCCGGACTTACATAGGCGGGCCCGGCCCGTCGGTGCCCGCCTGTATGCGAGTGCGCGTAACCTCATAGCCGAGTGGGTTAGCGGCCGACCAGGGGCCAGACACCACGTATCCCTGGCCCTGGCCGGCGGTGCGGTGGCTGTAGCGGTGGTGGTGCTGGCCCTGGCGAGGGGTGGCACCGGCGACAACAAAGGGGTGGCGTGGGCCTCACCCCAACAACACTTGTCACCCACCCTCGTCCCCTTCACTCTGCACGACCGGGGCATGACCGTCTACGTCACCGCCCACGCCGCCACCGTCGGTGAGGCCCTCGACGACCTCGGCATCGCGCTGGACGAGGCCGACCTGGTAAGCCCCTCGCGCGACGCGCCCCTGACCCCGGGGCTGCGAGTGGTGGTGCGGCGCGCCAAGCATGTCTTCCTGGAAGTGGACGGCAACCAGACCTGGGTGGCCACTCATGCCGTCAGCGTCGCCGACCTGCTCTCGCAGCGGGGCGTGGTGGTCCAGCCGCTGGACAGGGTGTTGCCCGGGGCCTCGGCCCCCGTGAACGACGGGATGTACGTCAAGATCGTCCGAGTGCAGGTGGCCAAGGACGTACAGGAAGAGTCCATCCCCAGGCCGGTGGTCTACCGCGATGACCCCTCGGTGCTGCGTGGCCGTACATATGTGGCCCAGGAGGGCGCGGACGGCCTGGTGCGGCGCGAGTACGAGGTCACCTACGAGGACGGCCGCGAGACGGCGCGGCGGCTCGTCTCGGAGACGACGGTGCCTCCTCAGGAGCGCATAGTGGTCAGGGGAACCGGGACACCGCCGCCACCTCCGCCGGTCGTGGCCGCCTCGGCCCCGGGCGGCGACTGCTTGGGGATATCCTACAGCCGCACCATGACGGTCTACGCTACCTGGTACGCTCCGGGGCGGGGCGCAGGCTACTACACTGCCACGGGCGCCAGGGTGGGCTACGGCATCGTGGCTGTGGACCCGAGCGTCATACCGCTAGGCACCCGCATGTGCGTGCCCGGCTATGGCATGGCGGTAGCAGCGGACACGGGCGGAGGTGTCCGCGGCTACATGATCGACCTGGCGTACCCCGAGGGTGTCGTACCCAACTGGCGCACCGGCTACGTCACTATCTACATCCTGGACTGAGGCCGTCCGGACGAAGAGCTAGACCTGGGACGACCTCAGCGTACCGCTCTCTTCACCAGTTCGGCGATCCTCTGTTCCTCGGCGGCGGTGAGCGCCTTCAGCGCGAAGGAGGTGGGCCACATGTTGCCCTCGTCCAGATTGGCGGCGGAGTTGAAGCCGAAGGTGGCATACCGTTCCTTGAATTTAGAGGCCGGCGTGAAGAAGCAGACTACCTTCCCGTCCTTGGCGTAGGCCGGCATGCCGTACCACAGCCTGGGCGAAAGGGAAGGGGCGGTCGCCCTGATCAGGGCATGCAGCCGCTGGGCCATGGAACGGTCCGGTTCGGGCATCTCGGCGATCTTGGCCAGGACGGCGGCCTCGTCGTCGGCCGGCGAGCCGCGGCGAGCCGCCTTCAGCTCGCGGGCGCGCTCCCGCATGGCGGCCCGCTCCTCGGGCGTGAACCCTTCCAGTGGCTCCTCAGTCGTCTTGCCTTTCCTCGAAGGTCGCTGCCTGTCCGTCAACCTGTCCTCCTTCGCCGGTGGCGATATGGCTGCGCGCCGGGCGGGAAACGGTGGGGGCCGATGCCGGGTACCTGCGTCATACATGATACATCGGCGTGCTCTATCATGGTCTGTGGGGAGCTGAGGAGAGCATGGGCCAGCGTCGGCGGCGGGCATTGGGCCAGCACTGGCTGGTCGAAGGGCGTTATCTGGAGCGCATTGCCCGTGCCGCCGAGATCTCCCCCGACGAGGTGGTGGTGGAGGTAGGCGCGGGGACCGGCAACCTCACCCGCCGCTTGCTGGCGATAGGCGCCCGGGTCATCGCTGTAGAGCTGGACAACGCCCTGGCCCGGGCGTTGCCAGAGCGCCTGGGCGATCCGCCCAATCTGGCGGTGGTGGCCGGAGACGTTTTGCGCATCCCCCCTGCTGACCTGCTGGCCCTGGCCAGCGTCGCCCCGCCCTACATAGTGGTGGGCAATCTGCCTTACTCCATCGGCACGGCCGTGGTGCGCCACTTCCTGCGCTCCCCCTTGCCGCCGCGGAGGATGGTGGTGACCCTGCAACGGGAAGTCGCGGAAGGCATGGCCGCCCTGCCGGGGCAGATGAGCTTCCTGAGCGTCGAGATGCAGTACTTTGCCGAGGTGCAGGTGCTGTTCATCATTCCGCCCGCGGCCTTTCGCCCGCCCCCGAAGGTCCAGTCGGCGGTGGTGCGGCTGGACGTGCGGCGCAGTCCGCCAGTGGAGGTGGACGATGTGGACTCGTTCCTGCGGGTGGTCCAGGCCGGGTTCGCCGCCCCCAGGAAGCAACTGCGCAACTCACTGGCCATCGGGCTGTCGCTGGCGCCGGTCCAGGCAGGGGAGGCCATCGCCGCCGCCGGGCTGGAGGCGGAACGCCGGCCCGGCACCCTCAGTCTGGAGGAGTGGGCCCGGCTGTACAGGGCCCTGGCCGCCCGCCGGGTAGCGACGGGGGTGTGACCATGCTGGTGCGGGCCCCCGCCAAGATCAACTGGACGCTGGAGGTGCTGGGCCGCCGCCCCGACGGGTATCACGAGGTGGCCACAGTGCTCCAGACCATCGCCCTGTGGGACGAGCTGGAGGTAGAGCCGGCCGCCACCCTGGAGATGGAGACAGTGGACGGGCCCTCCTTCGGGGAGGACGACCTGGTGCTGCGGGCTGCCCGCCTGCTCCTGTCTGGGGAAGGCGCCAAGCTGCGCCTACGCAAGCGCATTCCGGTCGGCGCGGGCCTGGGCGGGGGCAGCTCCGACGCCGCCGCCGCCCTCAGGGCCCTGCGCTCTTTGCTGGGGCTTCCCATCTGCCCGGAAGAGCTTTCGCGGGTGGCGGCATCGCTGGGCTCAGACGTGCCTTTTTTCCTCGTAGGCGGCACGGCCCTGGCCACCGGCCGCGGCGAGGTGGTGTCGCCTTTGCCCGACGCCCCGGTTGCCTGGCTCGTGCTGGTGGTGCCGCCGCTGACGGTGCCCGGGAAGACTGCGGAGATGTACCGCAACCTGTCCCCTTCCCAGTACAGCGACGGCTCCTTCACCCGCTCGTTCGTGAAGAGGCTTCTGGAGGAGGGGGCCATCGAGGAGGGGCTCATGCACAACGCTTTCGAGTCCGTGGCCTATGCCCTGCTGCCGGAACTGGCGCGCTACCGCCGCGCCCTGCTGCAGGCGGGAGCGCGCAATGTCCACCTGGCCGGCAGCGGCCCGGCCCTATTCGCCCTGGCCGCCGACGAGGCCGGTGCGGAGGCGATAGCTTCCAGGCTGCGAGCCGCCGGCATGGAGGCGCTGGTGGCGCGGACGGTGGGCCGCCAGGAGGCCCTGGGGGGCTGAGGCGTGGCCGAGGTCTTCTCCGGCGCCGTGCTGGGCTACGGCCTGTCGCTGGTGATGGTGTGGCCGGTGAGCCTGGGCCTGGTGCGCCTGCGCGAGCGCGTTCCGGCCGTGGCCAAGGCCATAGCTCCCAACCTTGGCCCGGTGATGCTGGCGGTGCCGGTGTCGCTGATGCTGTTCGTATGGGGCCCTCTCATCGGCATCATTCTGGGGATGCTGTACCGTGGCGCGCTGGACAACCTGCCGGGGGCGGGCCTGGGCAGCCCCAACTGGCCCTTCACGGTGGGCATACTTTCGGCGGGCGCCCTGGTGCTGGCGCTGGTCTACTACGTCTGGTCGCGCATGTGGTGGTGGCTGGTGGTGGTGGTCGCCCTGTGGGTAGGGGCCTTCGGGTGGGGGCTCCCGTATCTGGCGGAGGCGGCCCCCTGAGACGACGGGAGGTGCATCATGTCGGAGGACGACCTGGAGGCCCTCGACGCCTATTCGCGGGTGGTTGTGGCCGTGGCCGAGCGGGTGGGGCCGGCGGTGGTGAACATTGCCGTGTCGCACCGGGTGCTGGTGCGGGACCGGTACCAGCGGATGGTGCCCAGGGAGCGTACGGGCGCCGGCTCGGGCGTTATCATCTCCCCGGACGGGTACATCCTGACCAACAGCCACGTGGTCTCGGGGGCCCAGAGACTGGACGTGACCCTGAACGACGGCCGACAGTTCACGGCCGAGCCCGTGGGGGAGGACCCGCACACGGACCTGGCAGTGGTCAGGGTGCCGGCCTCGGGCCTGCCCACGGCCACCCTGGGCGACTCGGCCAGGCTGAGGGTGGGGCAACTGGTAGTGGCCATCGGCAATCCCTTCGGCTTCCAGTGGACGGTGACGGCGGGCGTGGTCAGCGCCGTGGGCCGGGCGTTCCGCTCCCGCACCGGCCGGCTGCTGGAGAACATCATCCAGACCGATGCCGCACTCAACCCGGGCAACTCGGGCGGGCCCCTGTGCGACTCTGCAGGGGAAGTCATCGGCGTCAACACGGCCGTCATCCCCTATGCCCAGGGGCTGTGCTTTGCCATCCCCGTCAACACGGCCAAGCGGATCGCGGGCCAGCTCATCGCGCGGGGGCGGGTCACCAGGGGCTACTTGGGCATCTTCGCCGAGCCGCGGGAGCTGCCGGCGCCCCTGCAGGCGCTGGTGGGGGGCAGGCAGCGGACGGGGGTCATGGTGCTCGAAGTGGTGCCCGGAAGCCCGGCCGCGCGGGCCGGGGTGCGGCCCATGGACGTCATCGTCGGCCTGGGAGGCCGGACCATCGCTGGCATCGACGACCTGCACCGTTTCCTGGACGAGGAACCCGTAGGCCGGGTCTACGAGATGGAACTGCTGCGCGACGGCCGGTTGCTGGCAGTGCCCGTGGGCATAGAGGAGCAGCCGCCTGAACGGGCCCCTTGAGCGGTGGGGTGAGCCGCCCTTACCATGGTGTGTGAAGTTAACGTCCGCGGAAGGAAGGGGCCTGGATGGGCACCATCGTCGACATGCACGTACACACGGTGCGCGGGGCGTCCGATTCGTCCCTGACGCCCGACCAGCTCGTGGAAGAGGCGCACCGTATCGGCCTCACCGGCGTGAACATAACCGAACACGACCGCGCGTGGGACGACTACGAGTGGGAGGCCTTCCGCAAGCGGGCGGGCATCTTCCTCAGTCGTGGCATGGAGGTCTCCACCGATTTGGGGCACATCATCGTGGTGGGCATCAGCCGCTATGTGCCGGGCATACGGCGGGCTACCGAGCTGCGACGTGTGGTGGACGAGATCGGTGGCTTCATGATCGCCGCCCACCCCTTCCGCCACTTCTTCGACCCCGTCCACTACCGGCGGGATGGGCGACCGGCGGTGGAGCTGACGCCGGAGGAGGCGGCGGGCCTCCCCATCTTCCAGCTCGTGGATGAGATAGAGGTAGCGAACGGCGGCTGCACGCCGCGAGAGAACGCCTTCGCCCTGCAGGTGGCCCGGATCCTGGGCAAGCGTGGCATCGGCGCCAGCGACTGCCACTCTACCAACGGCCTCGGTTGCTTCACCACCGTGTTCGAAGAGGAGCTGGAGTCCCAGGAGCATATGCTGGCCCTCCTGAAGGCCGGGCGGTACTATCCGGCCGCCGGCCTGAACTTGGGCCAGCTGCGCCCCTTCGAGGACACGGTGGCCCACCTGATCCCCGGCTAGGGAGGCGGCGGTGCCGGCCCCGACGGCGGGGCCCAGGGTGACGCTCCGCCCCCTGCTCCCCCACGAGAGCGAGGCCCTCCACTCTTGGTGTCCGGGCTATAATGGGCCCAGCGGTGAGCTGCTGGCTGTGCTGGCTGGCGAGGCGCTCGTGGGCGCGATAGGCTACCGGGCTGGGGAGCCCGCCCCGGACTGGTGCACGTTCTACCTGGCAGTGGTGAGGCCGGAACGCAGGGGTTTCGGGCTGGGGAGCGAGGCCGTCCGGGCGGTGGAGAAGTCGATGGCAGGGCCAGGGCAGCGGCATTTCCGGGCCCTGGTGCCGCTTTCCATGGGCCTGGCCTTCTATTTTTGGCTACGATTAGGCTACCGTCCCGACGGGGTCATGGGAGAGCACATGGTCATGGTCCGCGGTGCGGAGGGATAGGCAATGGATGACGTCTACAGCTACCTGGACGCCCACCTCAACGAAGCCCTGCGCGAGCTGCAGGAGCTGTGTGCCCTGCCCAGCGTCAGCGCCAAGGGGCAGGCTATCGAGGAGACGGCGGGCTGGCTGGTGGACCGCCTGCGCTCTCTGGGGCTCGACGCCCAGGTGCTGCCCAAGCCCGAGGGCGGCCATCCGGTCGTGTACGCTTTCGCCGCCGGCGACTCGACGCGCACCCTCCTCTTTTACGACCACTACGATGTTCAGCCCGAGGAGCCCCTGGAAGAATGGTCGTCGCCTCCCTTCCAGGCCACTCTGCGCACGGGCAGGCTCTATGGCCGGGGCGTGTCCGACAACAAGGGGAACATCGTGGCCAGGCTGTGGGCCATCCGCGCATGGCAGCAGACCCGCGGCCGTCTGCCCTGCTCGGTCAAGTTCTGCATCGAGGGTGACGAGGAGATCGGCAGCCCCTACATGGAGGAGTTCGTGGCCCGCCACCGCGACCTGCTCCGGGCCGATGCCTGCCTGTGGGAAGGGGGAGGCGTGACCTGGGACGGACGCCCTCAGCTCACGCTGGGCGTGAAGGGGCTGCTGTACGTGGAGCTGGCAGTGCGCACCCTGGCGCGCGACGCCCACTCCTCCTGGGGCACGGTGCTACCCAACGCTGCCTGGCGGCTGGTCTGGGCCCTCTCCACCATCAAGGGACCCGACGAGCGCGTGCGCATCCCGGGCTTCTACGAGCGCGTCCGGCCGCCCACGCCCGAGGAGGTGGCGGCGGTGGAGGCCATGCCGGCCGAAGAGGAGGACACCCTGCGGGCCTACGGGGCCGCCCGCTACGTGGGCGGTGAGACCGGCGCGGAGGTGCGGCGCCGCCATATCTTCGAGCCTACGGCCACTGTGGACGGCCTGGTAGCCGGCTACACCGGCCCCGGGCCGAAGACCGTGCTCCCTGCCCAGGCCCTGGCCAAAATGGACTTCCGCCTGGTGCCCGACCAGGATCCGGAGGATATCCTGGCCAAACTGCGGCAGCACCTGGAGCGGGAGGGGTTCGGCGATATCGAGGTGCGCTACCTGTCCGGAGTGCGCCCCGGCCGCACGCCCGTGACCCATCCCATCGTCGGCATGGTGCGGGACGTGCTGGCCCAGGTGTACGGCAGGGAGCCCGTGGTGGTGCCGTCCATGGCCGGGACCGGGCCCATGTACCCGTTCGTTGCGGAACTGGGTCTGCCCGTGTTCGACTTCGGTATCGGCTATCCGGACACCCGCATCCACGCGCCCGACGAGAACATCCGCCTAGAGGACTTCCTGCGCGGGGCCAAGGCTGTAGCCGCCCTGATGGGCCGGTTCGGTGAGGGTTAGGGGATTGCCGTCAGCGTCAGCTCTCGCGCCAGATCGTAAGCGCAGGTCGCGCAGGCGTAAACGAGGCCGCAACAGGCGTAGGGGTTAGGCAGGGCGTAGCCGCAGGCCCGCTCGCGGGAGAAGTGGAACGGCCGCCCGCACAGGTAGCAGGCGATACCCTCCCCCGGCGCCACGGGCCCGCTGCAGATAGCGCAGCCCATGATCTCAGTGCCCCATTCCCACCGGCGGCTCTTGGCCCGGCGCCCTGCCCAGGCAGACGTTGCATCCGAACTCGAGGGTCAGGAACTGCATGTGTACCCACGCCTGGCCGCAGTCGTCCTCGCCGGGGTCAGCGCTGTGGCTGAAGTGGAACGCGCCGCCGCAGCCGTTGCAATAGGCGGTCGTCTCGACGGTCAGGGGGCCGCCACAGACGGTGCAGGTCAAGGATTCCATGGCCTCTGCGTCCAGTATAGCACCGGGCTAACTGCGGGGGCGGCCCGCCTCTTCCGCCGCCAGCAGGGCGCGGGCCAGCTCCAGCTCCTCCTGGCGGCTACAGACGCGACCGTCCAGGCAGGCCGACCGCAGTTCCGCCAGCACCCGTCCCATGAGGGGGCCTTCGGGCACGCCCAGGCCGGCCAGGTCGCGGCCGGTGAGGTGGGGGCGGCGGTAGCGCCAGTCCCGCAGGTAGGCCAGCACGGCCTGTCGCGCCCGCGGCTCACTGGCAAGGAAGGCGTATGCCCACAGAGCGGCGGCGGGGAACTCGCCCAGGAGAGCGGCCGCCTGGCTGGGACGCAGGTCGGGCGCGGCCAGCTCTACCTCCACCGCCTGCAGGCTGGCCATGGCCAGTACCACCCTGCGCTCGCTGCGGGTCAGGGCCAGGCGCGAGGCCACCTCCAGAGCTGCCCGCCTGTCGAGCCCGGCGGCCAGCACGGCCAGGCCCAGCAGGTACGAGGCCTCCCGTCCCGCCTCGTCTCGGGCCTGCGCCAGGGCATGTGCCCTGGCCGCGTCGAAGCAGAGGGAAGGGTGAAGGCGCGCCAGCGCCCCCGCGTCGTCCAGGATCAGGAGGGCGTCCCCTGCCCGCCCTTCGTCCAGGGTCCGGACCAGCTCGCGGCGCAGTCGGCTGCCGCTGATGGTGTCCAGGTAGGGTATGTCTCGGCGGAGCCAGCGCCGGGTGCCGTCCTCGATGCGAAAGCTCAGGCGGGCGGCGTAGCGGGCCGCCCGCAGTATGCGGGTGGCATCGTCACGGAAGCTGGCCTCGTGCAGGACCCGGACCAGCTTCCGCTCCAGGTCAGCCAGGCCGCCGTAGGGATCGACCAGGCGGCCCGCTCGGGGGCCGTTGAGGGGCAGCGCCATGGCATTGATGGTGAAGTCGCGCCGGGCCAGGTCCTCCATGATGGTGGCCGGGCGCACTACCGGCAGCGCCCCGGGGCGCGAGTAGGTCTCGGCGCGGGCCATCGCCAGGTCCAGGTGCCAGTCGTGGGCCCGGAGGGAGGCGGTCCCGAAGCGTCTGTGCACCGCGGTGCGGGCGCCCGTCTCCCGGGCGAGGGCCACGGCCAGGGCAGGCGCATCGCCCTCGGCTACCAGGTCGAGGTCGATGCTGGGCAGTCCCAGCAGCAGGTCGCGCACGGCCCCGCCGACCAGATAGACCGGGGTATCCCCTGCCACTGAGAGCAGGAGGCGCAGCGCGGCGTGCTGAGGCGGCGAGAGCCGCTGCCATAATTTTTCTGTCAAGTTTGCCTTTTCCACGGCGCACCCCAGGGAAATTATATCCTGGTCTTGACAATGCTGGCTTCGGGGCCTATCATGGCAGCCGTCAAAGCTAAATTTTTGGGCTTTCTTTGGCCCCTGGGGCCGGCAGAGAGCACTTTTTGACGATATAAATGGGCCCGACGGCGATGAAAGGCGACTGGCAGCGCCTGGCGCGACAGCTAGGGCTGGAGCCCAGAGACCCAGGGCTGTTGCAGCAGGCCCTGGTGCACCGGTCTTACCTGAACGAGGTCAGGGACAGGGGCTTGCGCGATAACGAGCGCCTGGAGTTCCTGGGCGATGCCGTCCTCAACCTGGTAGTGGCCGAGTACCTCTACGACCGCTTCCCCGAGAGCACAGAGGGCGAGCTGAGCCAGATGCGGGCCCACCTGGTGCGGTGGGACACCCTGGCTGCTGTGGCGGAAAGGGTGGGACTGGGTCGCTTCCTGGTGCTGGGCAAGGGTGAAGACCTTTCGGGCGGGCGGCGCAGGCCGTCGAACCTGGCGGGGGCGCTGGAGGCGGTCATCGGAGCAGCTTACCTGGACGGCGGCCTGGAAGGGGCGCGAGAGCTGGTCCTGCGCCTGTTGGGGCCCGAGCTGGAGCGACTGGCAACAGGCCAGCCCCTTTCGGACAGCAAGTCGGAGCTGCAGCGGGTGGTGCAGGCCCGCTGGCACCAGATACCCAGGTACCGGGTCGTGGAGGCCGAAGGGCCCGACCACGCCAAGACCTTCACCGTGGAAGTCGTCTTGGGCGAGCAGGTGCTGGGGCGGGGACAGGGTCGGAGCAAGAAGCAGGCGGAGCTGGAGGCAGCACGCCAGGCCCTGCAGACCCTCTCCAGGGCCAGCTAGCCCCATGCACTTACGGCGCCTCGAGATCTCCGGCTTCAAGAGCTTCGCTTCCCGTACCTTCTTCGAATTCGGCCCCGGCGTCACCGCCATCGTGGGGCCCAATGGCTCCGGCAAGTCCAACGTGGTGGAGGCCCTGCGCTGGGCCCTGGGCGAGTCCTCCAGCCGCCTCCTCCGCGCTCGCAAACTGGAGGAGGTCATCTTCGTCGGCTCTCGCGGCCGGCCGCCCGCCGACAAGGCCGAGGTGACCATTGTCCTGGACGGGCTGGACGGCCATGATGGCCGCGAGCACGTAGCCATCTCGCGTCGCGCCTACCGCTGGGGGGAGAGCGATTACCTGGTGAACGGCCGCCGTGCCCGCCACCGCGACGTCCAGGACCTCCTGCTCAGGATAACCGGCTCCACCGCTGCTTCCTACGCCTTCATCGGCCAGGGGCTGGTAGAGAGCTTCCTGCAGATGCGCCCCGAAGACCGGCGCCAGCTCATCGAAGAGGCTTCCGATGTCCAGCGCTACCGCCTGCGCCTGGAAGAAGGCCAGTCGCGGCTGGCCAAGGCCGGGGAGTCGATGGACAAGCTCAGGCTGGTGCTGGGCGAGCTTTCGCCGCGCCTGGCCCAACTGGAGCGTCAGGCCCGCCGTGCCGCCGAACACGAGCGGCTGTCGCAGGAGCTGGCAGCGGCCCTGGCCGCCTGGTACTCATATGCCTGGCACCGGGCCCGCTCGTCGCTGGAGGCGGCCGCCTCCCGCCTCGCTCAGGCCCAGCGCGAGGAGGCGGCGCTGCGGCAGGAGTCCTCCGCCTGCGCCCAGGAGCTCACCAGGGCCGCTGAGGAGCTCAGGTCGCTGCGCGCGCAGGCCCAGGCTGCCGCCGAGGAGAGGGCCCGGCGCCGGGAAGCCGTACAGAGGCTGGAGCAGGAACTTGCTCTGGCCCAGCAGCGACGCGGCATGCTGGACGCACGCTGCCGCGAGCTGGAAGAGGAGCTGAACTCGCTCAGGGCCGAGCTGGCTGCCCTTCCCGAGAGCCCCAATGTCAGCGAGCGCCGGAGCTCGCTCCAGTCGCTGCTTGCCACCCTGAGGGAAGAAACAACGAGGGCCCAGGATGGCCTGCGACAGGCCGAAAGGGAATGGCAGGAGCTGTCGGAGGCGGCGCGCTCCGCCCGGCAGAAGGCCGAGGCCCTGCGCTCGGCGGCGGAGGACACTGCCCGCCGAGCCCAGCGGCTGCGCGCCGCCACCGGCGAGGGCAATCGCCAGCTCCGCTCCCTGCAGGACCAGCGCCGGGCCCTGGTCCGGCGTATGGCCCAGGTCGTCCAGACGCTCCGCGAGCTGGCCGGCCAGGAGGCCGAGCTGTCGCGGCAGGAGAGGGAGCTGTCCCAGCAGCTAGCAGACATGGAGCGGGAGGTGCAGCAGGTCGCCGCTCAGGCGCGGCAGATAGAGGCGAACCAGGCCACCCGCCGCACTCACCTGGACGAGGTGCGCTCCCGCCTGCAGTTCGTGCAGGACCTGGAGCGCCAGCTCCGGCCGCCGCTCGGCGAGGAACAAGGGGTGGCGGTGCCAGGGCTGGATGCCGTGCTCTACCAGGTGCTGAAGGTGCCGAAGGGCCTCGAGCGGGCCATCGAGGCCGCGCTGGGCGACTGGCTGCGGGCGCTGCTGGTGGCCCGGGCCGACGACGCCGTCGCTGCTGCCGAGCAGATCGCCGCTCAGGGCGCCGAGCGCAGCTACATCGTGCCCCTCGACCGGCTCCAGCCCGCGTATACCACCAGCGTCGCCCGCGAGCGCGGGGTCATCGGCATCGCCGCCCAGCTGGTGAAGTGCGAGCCGCGCTATCGGCGGGTGGTGGATGCCCTCTTGGGGCGCGTCATCGTCGTCGAGGACGCCGAGACGGCGCGACGTATGCTGGGCCGCGGGCTCGGCACCGTGGTCACCCGCGACGGCGTCGTCTTCCACCCGTGGGGTGCCGTGACGGCCGGCCAGGGCAGCCATACTCGCCAGTTCACCCTTCGCCTGGAATGGGACAGCGAGGAGCTGGCCAAGGAGGTCCAGCGCCTGAACGCCCTGCTGGAGGTAGGAGAGAGGGAACTGGCCCGCCTCCACGCCCTGGCCGAAGAGCGGGGACGTGGCCTGGAGCTGCTGCGCCGGCAGCACTCGGCCCTGGAGGGACAGCGCCGGCAAATCGCCGAGGCCGTCGCCCAGCACAAGGCCCGCCTGGCCCAGCTCAAGGGCGAGATGCGCGGCCTCATGGCCTCCCTGTCCCGACTGTCGGAGCAGGAAGCCGCCTCCCTGCAGGAGGCCAGGTCCCTTGAAGAACGGGCCGAACAGCTCCTGAAGGACGCCAGCGAGGCCGAGGCCATAGCTGAGAGGCTCGCTCCGTCGCTGGAGGCGGCCGCTCAGCGTCGGCAACAATCGCTGGAGGCCATGCGCAGCGCCAGTGCCCGCCTGGCCGCTGTGGAAGGAGAGCTCCGCTCCCTTGACGAGGAGTCTCGACGTCGGCTCGAGGCCCGCCAGCGCCTGGAGGGGCGGGCGAAGGCCAAAGAGGAGCAACTGGCCCAGTGCCGGCGCGAGGCCGAGCAAGCGACCGCCGCCATCGCCGAGTGCCAGCGGCGACTGGCGGAGGCGCGCGAGGAACTGGAGCGGGCGGCGGCCGCCCTGCCGCCCAGGGACGCCATCGCCAGGGCCGAGGCGCGGGAGCAGGAGCTGCGGCAGCGTCTGCTGGGCCTCCAGGAGCGGCTCATCGCTGCCGAGCGTGCCCTGGCCCAGGCCGAGGGCGACGTGCGCCACTGGCGCTCGGAAGTTGAGTCGACCGCCCACAAGGCCCGCGAGGACGGCTACGATCCTGACTCGCTCCCTGTGCCCGAGTCGCCAGAGGAGCCCGAGGGCCTGGAGGTCCACATCGAGCGGTTGCGGGCCCAGTTGCGGCGACTGGGCTCCATCAACAGCGAGGCCGAGGCCGAGTACCGCGTTCTGAAGGAGCGCCACGATGGCCTTCTGGCGCAGCTGGCCGACCTGGAGTCGGCGGAGGAGGCCCTGGCGCGGGCCATGGCCGAGATGGAGACCTTCTTGCACAGGCGCTTCCAGGAGACATTCGAGGCGGTGGCCCGAAGCTTCTCGCGTTACTTTGCGTCCTTCTTCCCGGGCGGCGAAGCCCGGCTGCGCCTGACCGACGGCCCCGAGCCCGGGGTGGAGATGACCGCCCGCCCGCCCGGGAAGCGCGTGCGGACGCTGAACCAGCTCTCCGGCGGCGAGCGGGCGCTGACGGCCCTGGCCTTCCTGTTCGCGCTGCTGGAGCGTAACCCGTTCCCCTTCTGCGTCCTCGACGAGGCCGACGCCATGCTGGACGAGGCCAATGTGGGCCGGTTCGCCCAGGGACTGCGGGAGCTCGCCCGCCATACCCAGTTCATCGTCGTCACCCACAACCGGAAGACCATCGAGGCGGCCGATGCCGTGTACGGCGTCTCCATGGGCCCCGACGGCGCGTCCCGTGTCATCTCCCTGCGCCTGAGCGAAGTGGCGGTAGGGTAGCGCTAGCACCCTTCTCGACGGGCGGTGGACCCCGCCCTGCTTTGACCCTGCAATGGGCCCCTGCTATGCTTCTCCAGAGAGGAGAAATGCTCAGGCTCTTCGGGCGTCGCACCCCCCGCACCGGCGAGGCGCTGGAAAAGACCCGACGCGCCTGGTTCTCCCGCATCGGCGGCCTCTTCCAGCGCGGCCTCGACGAGTCCGTCTGGGAGGAGCTGGAGGAGCTGCTACTGGCGGCCGATGTGGGCGCGGCCACCACCGCCCTGGTGCTGGACAGGCTGAAGGCCCGCTCCCGCAGCATATCCGGTCCGGACGAGGCCCTGTCCGCCCTGAAAGACGAACTGGTGGCGGTCCTGGAGGTGGACGGTCGCCGCGGCCAGCTCTGGGGCAGCGAGGGGCCCTGGCCGAAGCCGGCCGTCGTCCTGGTGGTGGGCGTCAACGGCACCGGTAAGACCACGACCATCGGCAAGCTGGCCCACGCCTTCCGCAGCCAGGGGATGAAGGTAGTGATGGGCGCCGCCGATACCTTTCGGGCGGCGGCCATCGACCAGCTCCGCCAGTGGGGCGAGCGAGTCGGCGCCGAGGTTGTGGCCCATCAGCAGGGTGCCGACCCTGGCGCGGTAGCGTACGACGCCCTGGCTGCAGCCGAAAGCCGCGGTGCTGACGTCGTAATCATCGACACGGCGGGCCGCCTCCACACCAAGACCAACCTGATGGAGGAGCTGCGCAAGGTGTACCGAGTCATCCAGCGCCGCATTCCTTCGGCACCACACGAGGTGCTCCTGGTGCTGGATGCCACCACGGGCCAGAACGCCCTGCAGCAGGCCCGGTACTTCAACGAGGCCGTGGGTGTCACTGGCGTGGTGCTGGCCAAGCTGGACGGCAGCGCTAAAGGGGGGGTGGTGTTCGCGGTCTGCCACGAGCTGGGCCTGCCGGTGCTGTTCGTGGGCACGGGCGAGGGCCCCGACGACCTGGCCCCCTTCGACCCGCAGGAGTTCGTCGAAGCGCTGCTGGCAACGTGAGACCTCCTCGCCCCCTGCCCCGTAGGCCGGAGCGCCCGGGAGCCAGGAGTTACCCAGTCCCTCCGCCCCCCATCGAGACCGCCCCCGCACGCCCTGCCCCGGCCGTCCGCGTGCCCCTGGGCCCGGTGCTGCTGGCCGCGGTGGTGGCCGCCGGGGCGGCCCTGCGCCTTTCAGGGCTCGATGCCACGGCGCTGACGGTGCGGGAGGCGAGGCAGGCGTTCGCCGCCTGGGCCGTGGCCCAGGGCGTCCGCCCACCGGAATGGACTGCAGACGCCACATCGGTCCTCACCTCCCATCTGTTTCGCCTCGGCGCCGATGGCGACGCCTGGCCCAGGCTGGTCTCGGCCCTGGCGGGCGCGCTGCTGGTGCTGGCGGTGTACGCGATAGCGCGTCCCGGAGGCAATAGCGTCGCCTTCATCGCCTCGGCGCTGGTGGCCTTCTCGCCCACCGCCGTAGCCGGGTCGCGCACCGCCTTGCCCGGCGCCCTGGGCGCTCTGGTGGCCGCCCTGCTGGCAGCGGCCATCCTGTGGCACTGGCAAAGGCCGCGGCCGTTGGCGCTGTGGGCGGTGGGTCTCATGGCTGGTCTGGCCCTGGGCACTGACGCCGCCGGCATGACTGGCCTCCTCGGATGCCTGCTGTTCCTGGCCATGGCTGTTTGGAGCGACGACGCGTCCTGGCGCGAGGCAGCGGCATCCTTCCGGCACTGGCCCTGGGCATCGGCCCTCGGCCTCGGCGTGGGGATATTGCTGAGCATCGTCCACTGGGGTGACGGAGCGGCGGGGCCGCTGGCCGCCCCCAGGCTGTGGGGGGAGCTGTTCGGCCTGCCCGGGGACGCGCCGGCCCTTCTTCCCGCCCTGGCCCTATTCCTGTACGACTGGCCCCTGGCCCTCCTGGGTCTGGTGGGAGCTGTCCTCGTCCTCCGAGACGCCTTGTGGTCGGGGGGCTTGAGGGCGCTACCTCCCTGGGAGCGGATGGCGCTGTGCTGGTTGGCGCCCGGTCTGCTGGTGTTGCTGGCCTCTACCGGCTGGCACGAAGGGGCGCTGGTAGTGCTGGCCGTACCCCTGTCGCTGCTCGGCACTCGCGCCTTCGCCTGGGCCGCGTCGCTGCCGGGGTGGAGGCAACCTGAGCGTTGGGCACCCGTGACCGTACTGGTGCTGTGCTGCGTCGTAGCGTCGGGCATCGTGTGGACGTTATGGGCGCGCCCCTTTACGGAGGTCTCCATGGCCGAGGTGTGGGGCGTGTGGGGAGCGGGGATGCTCGCCCTGTGGGGCCTGTGGCTCGGGTCGCGTTACCTGGGCGCGGGAGCCGCGGTTGCGGGCGGCCTGGCCGCTGTGGCCGCGCTGGCGGTCCTCTTCTGGCCGCACACCCTGTGGGCAGTGGGCTTTCATGCCGGCAGCGAGCCGCTACTGGGCCCGCGCTTCGCCAGCGCAATGTCGGTGGTGGAGCGAGAGCTGGCCGGCCTGGCAGGCCCCGACCTTCCCGTAACTCTCTCTCCCCAGACCGCTCCCGTCCTGGGCTGGCGGCTCCGCCACCTGCCCCTGGTGGTAGGCGACCCCCCCAGCGAGTCCAGCGTATATGTGACCGAAGAGGGCTCGCCTGCCCCGCGGGGCTTCGCGCCTCTGGGCCCTGCCCGGGCTGTGGCCCAGGACTGGCGCTGGCGCGGCATCGACGGCCTCGGTCTCTGGCGGTGGCTGCTTTTGCGGGAGCCGTATGGCCCGGCGGGCACCTGGGAAGTGCAGGTGATGGTGCGGACATGATGAGGCAGGAGACTGCCCCTGCTCCGGCGACGGTCCCGCTGCTGGAGCGGGCCCTTTCGGCCCGCGTCACTGTTACGCCCGAGTTATTGGCCTGGCTGGCCGTGCTGGCGGCAGGTGCCGGGCTGCGCTTCTGGGACTTGGGCTCTCGTGCCCTCCATCACGACGAGACCCTGCACGCCTTCTTCTCGTACCTTCTCTATCACGACGGCACCTACGAGCACCTGCCCATGATGCACGGCCCTCTCAAGTTCTTCCTCACCGCCCTCACCTATCTCCTGCTGGGCGCTAGCGACTTCACGGCGCGGGTGCCGACGGCCGTGGCTGGCTCGCTGCTGGTCCTGCTGCCTTACGCCCTGCGGGGACGCCTGGGGAGTACGGGCGCCCTGGCCGCGGGAGCGCTCATCGCCCTCTCTCCGGTGCTGGTGTATTTCAGCCGCTTCAATCGCGACGACATGCTGATCGCCTTCCTCACCCTGGCGCTGGTGGTGTGCATGTGGCGGTATGTGGACGGGGGAAGCGCCATCTACCTGACGCTGGCTGCCCTGGCGCTGGGGCTGGGCTTTGCCACCATGGAGACGACCTACATCCACCTGGCCATCTTCTTGCTGTTCCTGGAGCTCTGGCTGGCGCAGCACTTCTGGGACCAGGTGGTGGAGCGCCGTCAGCTCAACGGCCTCGGCTCGGCCGTGGTGCTGGCCTTTTTCGTCGCCTTCGCCTGGGCGGTGGCAGCGCTGTGGCCTTTCACTCGCCGGCTCCGGGAGAGGTGGGGCCTCGCCTCCTGGCACCGTGCTGCCGACCTCATGGTGGTGCTCGGTACCCTGTCCGCGCCGCAGTTCGCCCCGGCAGTGCAGATGCCCCTCTCGGCCCTCGGCCTGGACGACGCTCGGCTATCGCAGGTAGTCTGGGAGCGGTTCCTCTGGTTCCGGGGCGTGGCCCTGGAGTACGTCATCGCCACGGTTACGGTAGCAGCGCTGCTAGTGGCCACGGTGGCCGTGGGCCTGGCTTGGGACCGCCGACGCTGGCTGCTGGCCGCTGCCGCCTTCTATCTCCCCTACGTGCTCCTGTACACCACCTTCTTTACCAACAGCGACGGCTTCGGCTCGGGCATCTGGGGCTCGCTGGACTACTGGATCGCCCAGCACAGCTTCCGTCGAGGCGACCAGCCCGATTACTACTACCTGGTGGTGTTGCCCGCCTACGAGTACCTGCCGCTGCTGGTGGGTGGACTGGCCCTGCTCTACTACTGCCTGCGGGGTGGCGCGACGTCGTGGCTGCTGACGGCCATAGCTGCCTTTTCTCTGCTGGCCTTCTTCGGGGCCAAAGGCTACGACCCGTCGCTGGGGCACGACCGTTTGGCCTTTCTGGTTCCCATCGCTGGCCTGGCCCTGTATACGACGGTCCAGGGCGACCAGTTCGAACGCTTCCTGTGCTTCTGGCTGGGCGGGGCCCTGTTCGCCTACTCGCTCATGGGAGAGAAGATGCCGTGGCTCACTACCCACCTGGCCCTGCCCCTGTGCCTGCTGGCGGGCTATGCCCTCGGGCGCCTGCTGCCTCGCGCCTGGCGGGACGGAGCGAGGGGCCGCCTGCTGTGGGGCGCGGGGGCAATGGCCCTGGGGGCCGGGCTGGCCGTCTACGCGCCTTGGGGCCTGGAAGCGAAAGGCATCCTTATGGCCGCTACGGCTGCGGTCGCGTTGCTCCCCCTCTTCGCCTCGCGGGCATATGCTGCCGCGGCACTGGCGACGGTGGCGCCGTTGGTGCTCTTCGGCATCAAGACCGGCGTCACTGCCTCCTTCCAGTACGGCGACGTGCCCCGGGAGATGCTCGTCTATACCCAGACGTCGCCGGCAGTGCCGGACGTGGCCGGCCGCGTCGCACAGCTGGCCGAGCAGTCGGGGCAGGGACGCGACCTGCCCCTGGTGGTGGACACGGCCTACGCCTGGCCGTGGCAGTGGTACCTGCGCGAGTACCGCAACCTGCGCTACGTCACCCCCGGGCAGGGGTTCCAGGCCCCGCCGCAGGGGGCGGTGGTGATCCTGGCATACGAGAGTGCTTCGGCCATGCAGGCATACCAGGACTCCTACCAGCCGCCCTACCACTATCCGCTGCGGTGGTGGTTCCCGGAGGTCTACCGGGACATCGCCCGGCCTAAGCTCGGGGACGCCATCGCCGACTTCCTGCGCAGCCTGGGACGGCCGCAGACGTGGGAGAACTGGGGCCGCTACCTGCGCGACCGCGTGCCGCCGGCCCCCGTGAACCGCCAGGAGGACGTCTGGGCCCGCTGCCCCTGGTGCGGATCGGTGGACGAGGTGGTCTTCTTCCCGCGGACGGTACCGCCGCCCGGCCCTAGATGACATAGGCCGAGACCGACGCCAGGTCCTGGGCCACCAGCGAGGCCACCTGCTCGCCCAGACGGATGCTGTAGTTCTGACCCCTGTCTTCGGGGAAGATCTGCGACATGTTGGCCAGATACAGGCCGGCGATGGGCGTGCGATGGGGCGGCACCTTGCCTGCGTTCTCCACCGTGAACACGGGCTGGGCGTCGGGCCCCCTGAAGACCCACCGCCCCACCACCCAGGAGTCGTCGAACTCGGGGTTGATACGGGCAAGGTACGGCAGGTACTCGGCCCATAACTCCTCCTCGCCCATGGCGAAGTAGGGGTGTCCCTTCTCCAGGTAGTTGGAGATGTAGAGGACGTGGTGCCCCCCGTAGTTCTCCGGCCCGATGAAGTTGGTGTGCTCCACCAGGGCCAGGAAGGGGAAGCTGCGGTCGCTGATGTTCAGCCAGTAGAAGCGGCTCAGCGGGCGGCGCAGGGCCAGCACCATGCAGAGGGCGTCCTGGTAGGGGATGCCCTGGCAGAGGGTGGCGTAGTCCTCCGGTAGCTCCGGCACCAGGCGCAGGAAGATGCGGTTGGCCACCGTGGCCACCACCGCGTCGCAGGGCACAAAGGTGCCGCTGGCCAGGCGCAGGCCAGTGGCGCGGCCGTCTTCCACTGCCACCCGCTCGACGGGCGTGGACGCATGCAGGTGCCCGCCCAGGGCGCGCACTCGGGCCACCAGCTCGTCCACCATGAGGCCGAACGAGCCCAGCAGGTAGCCGAGGACCTCCTTTTGCAGCGGGCCGCCGCGGCGGGACGAGAAACGCAGGCGGACCTTGTTCCAGAGCCAGACCATGCTCACCTGGTCGCCCATGTCGCCGAACTTGCCGCGAAAGAGCGGGCCCCACACCACCTGCCAGTTGCGCTCGCCGGCGAAGCGCGACACCCACTCGCGGGCGGTGACGCCCTGGAAGCGCTGGCCATCGCTCTGCCGCCTGAGGTAAAGGCCCATGAGCCCCAGACGCACCCGGTCTACCAGACCCACGGGCGTGAAGCGCAGGAGGTCGATGGGCGTCACGAAGGGGTACAGGCGACCCTGGTAGTAGATGCCCACCTTCGAGTCCCGCCACACCAGGCGCGGGGAAAGGCCCAGCTCGCGCAGCAAGGCCACGATGGTGGTGTCGGTGGTGAAGATGTGGTGGTAGAAGCACTCCAGGCGCCCGCCGCCCACATCGAACGTCCGCACCAGCCCTCCCCAGCTATCGCCGGCCTCGAACACGTGCACCTCGTGGCCGCGCTGGAGCAGTCGGTAGGCGGCGGTGAGCCCCGCCACCCCGCCGCCGATGATGCCGACGCGTCGTGGCGCCTGGCTCACTCCCTCACCTCCATGGTCACTTCTCGGGCCGGCGCCAGCACTCTGGCCGGCGACAGCTGGACTGCCCACAGGAACACCAGCCCCGCCACGATGACAGGCACCAGCAGCAGGCCGTGCAGCGCCAGGGCATAGGCCGAGGCGACGCCGCTGGCCACCCCGGCTGCCACCAGTACCTCCCGCGAGGCCCACTCGAAAGGCCCGATTCCTCCGGACGTGGACGGCACGGTAATGGCCAGGTTGGCCGCGCCCGCCAGCACCAGATAGATGGCGAACCCCTCTCGCAGGTCGAAGGCGCGGCCCACCAGGTAGTACATGGTCGCCTCCAGTAGCCAGGCGACGCCTCCGGTGACGGCCACGCCGGCCAGGAGCCGGGGCGAACGCAGGGCCTGCGTCCCGGCCAGGAAAGAGTCCACTGCGCCCTGTATGCGCGCGGCAAGGGGGCCGGGCAGGGGCCGTAGCAAGAACCCCAGCGCCGTCTCCACCGCTCCCCGGTGGGACGCCGCCCAGAGGACGACGGCGAAGGCGCCCACCACCACCGCCGCCGCTAACAGGGAGAGGACGCGGAGGTGGCCTTCCAGGCCCACGAAGGCCGCAGCCGTGGCCATGAGGGCGAGCAGCACCACCGCGTCCACCAGCCTTTCGGCAGCGATGGTGCCCAGCACGGCCATCTTGCTGAGGCCGTGGCGCTGGCCCATTATGTAGGCCCGCACTACCTCGCCGAGGCGCGCGGGCAGCAGGTTGTTGGCCATATAGCCGATGACCAGCACCGGATAGAGGGCCATCGTACCCAGCTGGGCCAGGTGGCGCAGCAGCAACCCCCAGCGCAGGCTGCGGAACCAGGCCGAAACGAACCAGAGGGCTACGGCGGGCAAGGCCCAGCGGTAATCGGCGGTGCGCAGGGCGTCCCACAGCTCCCCCAGGTCGGTGCGGGCGAAAAAGAGGCCCAGGAAGAGGGCGGTGCCCACCAACCCCAGCCAGAGGCGGCCGCTGCGCAGCCAGCCCCGCGTCAGCCCGTCCACGGCGCTCACATGGCCCAGTATAGGCTGTCCGCCCCCCAGGCAGAAGGGCTGCCCCCTGCCCTTGCCCGGCGTTGGTGAAGGCAATTACAATGTTGGGGAACGGCCATGGGACTGACCTCGCGCCACTCCTCCCGCTTCACTCCCATCGACTTCATTGCCGACGACACTGGCCTCGTGGCCCGCGTGCAGGCACTGCTGGATGACGTGGAGCCCGACCGCGCCCAGATGCTGGAGGCCCTGCACCGCATCCAGCACGAGCTGGGCTACGTGCCCAAGGAGGCCATCCCCTTCCTGGCCGCTAAGTTCAAAACGACGCCAGCCATGATTTACGGCGTCTTGACCTTCTATTCGGAGATACGGACCGAGCCGCCGCCCAGGGTCGAGGTCCAGTGGTGCAGCGGCCCCGCCTGCCTGCTCAAGGGCTCCCGCAACATCCGGCTCGCCTTGGAGGCCGAGTTCGGCTGCGGCATGAACGAGTCAACCCCGGACGGCGCCCTGGGGTTGCGGCTCGTGCAGTGCGACGGTACCTGTCATCTTGCGCCTCTGGTGCGCCTCAACGGCCGCTACATCGGTCCCCTCACTGTGACCGACGCCATCCAGCTGGCGCGACGGCTCAAGGAGGAGGCGCGGAGGGCCTAGCATGGCCGCCCCGCTGGACGCCTATCGACGGTTGCAGGAGGCGGCCCGCCCTGTCTGGGAGGCGGTGGCCCGGCCGGAGCGTCCCCTGTTCCGCGTGGCCGTTGCTACCTGCACACGCGCCGCTGGTGCCGACGAGACCCTGGCCGCCCTGCGCGAGGAGCTCTCGCGTCGCGGCGCCGAAGCCGATGTCCTCATAGTCGGCTGCCCCGGCCTGTGCTTCGCCGACCCGGTGGTGGACGTTCACCTGCCCGGCCTGCCCCGCGTCCTGTATGGCCGCGTCACCGCTGACCAGGTCCCCCGCCTGCTGGACGCTGTGCTGGGCGAGGCCAGGGTGCTGCCGGATCTGGCCCTGGGCGTGGTCCTTTACGGAGAGGAGCGCATGGAGGGTTACCGCGGCACGCCGGTGGAAGGGCTGCCCGACCTGGCCCAGAGCGACTGGATGCGCCTGCAGGTGCGGCGGCTGATGGCCAATGTGGGCCACGTGGGGGCGGAGGAGATAGACCACTACATCGCCCGGGGCGGGTATGAGGGGCTGGCCAAGGCCCTGAGCATGACTCCGGAGGAAGTCATAAAGGAGGTCCTGGACTCGGGACTGTGGGGTCGCGGCGGCGCCGCCTTCCCAACCGGGCGCAAATGGGACTTCCTGCGCCAGGCCCGGGGCTCGCCCAAGTACCTCATCTGCAACGCCGACGAGGGCGACCCTGGGGCTTTCGTCAATCGCAGCCTCATGGAGGGCGACCCGCACCTGCTCATCGAGGGAATGCTCATCGCCGCCTGGGCTACCGGCGCTTCTTACGGCTACATCTACATCCGGGACGAGTACCCGCTGCCGGTGGAGCGCGTGCGCAAGGCGGTGGAGCAGGCGCGGGAGCGGGGCCTCCTGGGCGAAAACATCCTCGGCTCCGGCCTTTCGTGCGACCTGGAGGTGGTGCGTGGCGCCGGCAGCTACGTCTGCGGCGAGGAGACAGGCCTCATATCGTCGCTGGAGGACGTGCGCGGGATGCCCAAGATCCGCCCGCCCTATCCCGCCCAGGCGGGCGTGTTCGCCAAGCCTACCAACGTCAACAACGTGGAGTCGTACGCCAATGTGCCCCTCATCCTGCGGCACGGTGCCGGCTGGTATGCCTCAGTGGGCAGCGAACGGAACAAGGGCACCAAGATGTTCAGCCTCTCTGGCCAGGTGCAGCGGGTGGGCGTGCTGGAGGTGCCACTGGGCACGCCCGTCCGCGACGTGATAATGGTGGCCGGAGGCGGCCCGCCCGAGGGACGCAAGCTGAAGGGGCTCCAGCCCGGCGGGCCCCTTTCGGGCGTGGCCCCGGCCTCGCGCATCCTGGCCCAGGACGGGCTGCCCCTGGAGCCTGAGCCCTTCCGCGAGATCGGCATGCTCATGGGCGCGGGCGGACTGGTGGTGCTGGACGACTCTTCGTGTGTGGTCGACCTGGCCCTTTATTTCGAGTGGTTCGCCGAGGACGAGTCCTGCGGCCGTTGCACGACATGCTTCGGCGGCACCCGGCGGTTGCAGGAGATGCTGCGGCGGATATCCGAAGGCGGCGGAAGGCCAGAGGACGTGCCTCTCATGCGCCTGCTGCCCGACGCCATGCGCAACGCCAACTGCGCCCACGGACAGGCAGCGCCCACCATCATCCTCTCGCTGCTGGACCTGTTCCAGGACGAGCTGCAGGAGCACCTGGTGCGCAAGCGGTGCCCTGCCAAGGCCTGCCGCGGTCTGGTCCGGTACGAGATCGTGGCCCAGGACGAAGCCCTGCCGAGGGCGGCCGACATCTGCCCCACTCAGGCCATCGTGAAGGAGGACGGCTCTTACCGGATCGACCAGGCGCGTTGCATCCGCTGCAACGCCTGCAAAGAGGTGGCGCCGCAGGCCATAGCCGTCCTCGACCGGTTCGCTGAGCAAGCCTGACCCCCCACGTTCTACGAGCGACCAGCCCCCCTTCACCGAAGTGGCCAGGTTGTTGACATAACACTGCAGGTAGACGATATGAGTAGGCTCTCGCTCTCGCGCTGTATTGGGCGGGCAGTTACGGCATCAGGGGGCGAGGAGGCCGGCGCCCACCCGCCACGGCCCGAGCGACTGGGCCACGCTCACGAAACCGGCTCCTGGCCACGAGGCCTCGCACTGCCCACCGGGAGGCAGGCCGCTGCATACACGCCTGAGCTGCGCACCCGGAAACCCCTGCAGCCCCTGGTACAGCTCCAGGTCGGCCGTGCCCGCGCCGCGCAGGTTGCGGGCCTTGACGACAGCGTAGCCGGCGTAAGTGGAGGCGGTCATGTAAAAGTCCCAGCCGTCAGGTCCGGGCCACTGGCGTCGCACTATGCCGCCGGCGGCGACGGGCGCCGAGCAGCCGAAGGGGTTACAGGCCTGTAGGCGGTAGTACCACGTCTCCAGATCGCGCTGGGGCACATCGATCACCGCGAAGCTGTAGGCCGAGGCGGCCATGTCCATACAGGCCACGCCGGAGTCGAAGAGGGGCGATGGGCTTCGACAGATGCGGTAAGTCGTGGCCTCGGCCGGTGCGCCCCAGGTTATCCAGGCCCGGGCGTCGTCCAGAGGGTGGATGACGGGCCCGGCCGGCGGCTGGGGCGGGCCGAAGGGCGACCCGCCGCCCATGTACACCAGGCCGTAGCCGTAGTCATTGTCGGTGCCGGGCATGCCCAGGTCGAGGGCGCGCTCCCTCAGGTACGCCCGCACCTCAGCCAGCCCCCAGGATGGGTACGCCTGCTTCACCAGGGCCACCACCGCCGCCAGGTGGGGCGCCGCCGCCGAGGTGCCGGCGAAGCCCATGGGCCCGAAGGTGGCGGTGGTAACCACGTCGGGCGCTACGAAATCCGGCTTCACCACGCCCGTCCAGGCAGGGCCACGACCGCTGTAGGGCTGGAGGTGGCCCGGGTCCCAGCTGGCGGCAGCGCCGGCAGCCAGGGCGTTGACACTATCGGCGGGCGGGGCCACGCTGCGCAGGGGCTCGCTGACCTGGAGCGGCCCGCCCCAGGCGAATAGCTCCAGTTGCCTGGGCTGCGCGCCGGGCCGCCTCCGCACGCTCACAGCGAGGGTGCCATCGGCGGAGACAGCCGTGCCCGCCGCTATCTCCACCGGCTGGGCCCCGGGGCTGCAGTCCTGCGTGCCCGCGGCAGTCACCACCTGCGGACCGTAGGTAGGGTCGTTCCAGCTCACGGCCAGGTCGTAGTCATTGCAGGCTCCGCCCCAGGTGTCGTCCCAGCGCAGCACGATCATGAAGCCGGCGGGCTGGCGGGCGGGCACAGTCACCCGGTTCGCCTCCGTGCCGCCGGGAAAGTTGAGCACGCCGTTGCCATCGGGGTCGCTCCAGGGGCCGAGCCAGTGCTTGTTGCCGAAGTTGCCGGCGGCGTTGACCCAGACAGCGCCGGCTCGGGCCGCTTTCTCTGCCGTCGCGGCGTCGATGCCGTTCCCGTTGCTGGGCGGCGCGAAGGGCGCGTTCAGGGACATGTTGATGACCTGCACTCCCTGGGACAGTAACCAGTCCACCGCCGCTGCCACCTCGGGGACGGTGGTCGCCTCGGCCAGGTAGAGGGTGGCGCCGGGGGCGACGTCGTACACCACCTCGGCCACGGCGGTGCCGTGGCGGCTCTGGCCGGGGTTGGGCGTGAAGCTACGGTATACCAGCCGCTCCGGCGGCGGCAGCTCGCTGCCTACGAGCCGCTGGTAGTCGCCGAAGGAGTCGATGATGCCGATCTTCACCCCTGCACCGGCGCCCGGGAAGGGCGGCACCGGCTCCAGGGCGATGGTCCGGAAACCTTCGCTCACCGGCCCGGCGGGGAGCATGGGCAGCGGCCTGTCTACCCGCACCACCAACGGCAGATGCACCAGGTCCTCCAACGCCGCCGACGGCACCACCGCCTGCAGCCAGTCGCCGCCCCCTACCTCCACCGCACCGCCGAGGCCTGCCACCGCCGCCTCGACCTGAGCGCGCGCTCCCGGCGTGGAGCGGACGACCACCCGTACCTGCTCACCGGTCTGCGCCTCCGCTGCCAGGCCGGGATCGAGTTTGGCAGGAAGGTGCGGGCTGGCGACGAGGGCGCTGCGGGCGGCCGCCAGTAGTGTGCCCAGCTCGGCCGAGTCGCCGGCGCCGCGTCCCGGCCAGGCGATGACAGCTGCTGCCGCCAGGGCCACCAAGAGCGGCGCCCAAACAGGCCGGGACAGGGGCAGGGCGACGGAACGCATGGGCTCCAGCGACTCCTCGCAGGAGGAGACATCGGGGTGGACGGGGTCGTTACAGGGCAGGGGGCGTGGCGGGCGCGGGGCACGGCGAGGCCATGTGCGCCTATACGGGGCCCGCGGCCTATAATGAACGACAAAAGGAGAGAGCGCGCGGGAGGCAGAGCCGTGGCCGAGGCGCCCATGCGGCGCCAGTACCTGGATATCAAGCGCCGCTACCCCGACGCCATCGTCCTCTTCCGCCTGGGCGACTTCTACGAGACCTTCGACGACGACGCCCAGGTGGTGGCGCGGGAGCTTGGCATCGCCCTCACCTCGCGGCCGGTAGGGAAGGGGAAGCGCGTGCCTCTGGCGGGCATCCCCTATCACTCGCTGGACTCGCACCTGGCCCGCCTCATACGGCGGGGCTACAAGGTGGCCATTTGCGAGCAGGTGGAGTCGCCCGGGAAGGGAAAGCGGCTTCTGGCCCGCGAGGTAGTGCGCGTGGTGACCCCCGGCACGGTGGTCGAGGAGGCCCTGCTGCCCCAGCGGGAGAGCAACTATCTGGCCGCGCTGCTGGTGGAGGGTGGGGAAGCGGGCATCGCCTACGCCGATGTCTCCACCGGCGAGTTCGCCTGTTGTCAGCTTCCCGTCGAGGAAGCGGCTACGGAGCTGGAGCGCATACGCCCTGCCGAACTGCTCGGCCAGGGAGAGATGACGCCGGAGGGCGTACGCGTCTCGCCCCTGCCCGCCGACGCCCGTGATCCGGACTCGGCCCGCGAGCGGCTCCTCGCCCACTTCGGGGCGCCGGGGCTGGACGCCCTGGGCCTCGAGGGCCTGCCCCTCGCCGCTCGCGCCGCCGCGGCCGTCCTCGCCTACCTGGACGAGAACCAGCGCCCCGCCCTGTCGGGGCTGGTGCGCCTGCAGGTCTACAGCCCCAGGGCCTACATGCTGCTGGATCCCGTCGCGCGCCGCAACCTGGAGGTGTTCCGCCCCCTGAGGGACGGCGATGGCGCCTCCCTGCTCTCGGTGCTGGACCTGACCCGCACCAGCATGGGCTCGCGCCTGCTGCGCCGCTGGCTGGGCCAGCCGCTGCTGGACGTGGCGGCCATCCGCAGACGGCAGGATTGCGTGCAGATTTTCTTCGATTCGGCGCTGAGGCGGGAGCGCGCGGCCCAGGTGCTGGCGCGCCTGCCCGACCTGGAGCGTATCATGACGAGGGTGACAGCGGGCGTGGCCACGCCCCGCGACCTGGCTGCCCTGGGCCGCGGCCTCGCTCTCGTTCCTTCCCTGCGCGAGGCCCTGGACTGCGACTTAGAGCGAGTGCCCAGGGGCTCTCGCGCGCTGCTGGAAGACCTGCTCGCCCGCCTCTCCCCATGCGCCGAGGTGGCCGACCTGATCGCCCGCGCCATCGTCGACGACCCCTCGGGCTCCTTCGGGGAGGGCGGCATAATTCGCCCGGGCTTCTCGAAGGAGCTGGACGAGTTGCGGGAGTTGCAGCGGGACGCCCGCCGCCTGCTGGCCCAACTGGAAGCGCGGGAGCGGGAGCGCACGGGCATCCGCTCCCTGAAGGTGGGCTACAACAAGGTCTTCGGCTACTACATCGAGGTGACCAGGGTCAATCTGCACCTGGTGCCCGCCGATTACGAGCGCCGCCAGACCCTCACCGAGGCGGAGCGCTTCGTGACGCCGGAGCTGAAGGACCTGGAATACCGCATCCTGCACGCCCGCGAGCGACAGGAGGCCCTGGAGCGAGACCTCTTTCGGCAGGTGTGCGCCCAGGTGTCCGCCTGGACAGGGCGGGTCCTATCCCTGGCCCAGGCGGTGGCCGAGGTGGACGTGTACTGCGCCCTGGCCGAGGCCGCCGCCCGTTATGGCTACGTCCGCCCCGAGGTGGACGACGGCGACGAGATCCGCATCGTCGCCGGGAGGCACCCGGTGGTCGAGCGGACGTTGCCCGAAGGGGCCTTCGTGCCCAACGACACCCACCTGTCGCGGGACGGCTGCCAGATCGTGCTGCTCACCGGCCCCAACATGGCCGGCAAGTCCACCTACCTGCGGCAGGTGGCCCTCATCGTGCTGATGGCCCAGGTGGGCAGCTTCGTTCCCGCCCGCGAGGCGCGTATCGGCGTGGTGGACCGCATCTTCACCCGCATCGGCGCCACCGACGACATCGCTGGCGGTCGCTCCACCTTCATGGTGGAGATGGTGGAGACGGCGGCCATGCTGCACGGTGCCACCCCGCGCTCGCTGCTGCTCTTCGACGAGATAGGCCGCGGCACCTCCACCTACGACGGCATGGCCATCGCCCGGGCAGTGGTCGAGTTCCTCCACAACCGGCCCGAGGTGGCGGCCAAGACCCTCTTCGCCACGCACTATCACGAGCTGGTGGACCTGGCGGCTTTCCTGCCGCGGGTGCGGAACTACCATGTGGCGGTGAGCGAGGAGGGAGGAGGCATCGTTTTCCTGCACCGCGTGCTTCCCGGCGGCGCCGACCGCTCCTACGGCGTGCAGGTGGCCGAACTGGCAGGACTGCCCCGCCCCGTCATAGCCCGCGCGCAGGAGCTGCTGCAGGAGCTGGAGGACAGGGGCCGCCAGCCGACGGCCCGACGGCGCGGCCGGGGCCAGGCGGCGGTACAGTTGCCGCTGGTGCTGGACGGGCTGGTGCTACTGGAGGAGCTGGCCTCCCTGGACGTGGACTCGCTGACCCCGCTGGAGGCCATCACCAGGCTCTACGAGTTGCGCGAACGTGCCCGCCAGGGGCTCGGCCAGACCGACGTCTCGGGGAAGCGGCCGGGCGTATAATGAAGCAAGCACTGACCGGCAGCGGCCATAGGGAGGGCGCCATGACGCGGTTGCGCATTCCCACCGGGCCTCAGGAGATCACCGCCGACTGGCTCACCCGCGCCCTGCACGAGGGCGGTGCGCTGCGCAAAGCTCGGGTCACCGGGTTCGAGGTGGAGACCATCAGCGAGGGCGTGGGCCTCGTGGGCCAGGTGGTGCGCGTCACGCCGCACTATGACCGCCCGGAAGAAGGGGCGCCCGTCTCCCTGGTGGCCAAGTTCCCTTCCGCCATCCCCGAGAACCGGTTCATCGGCCACATGTTCCGCTTCTACGAGCGCGAGGTGCGCTTCTACGAAACTATCGCGGCGGAAGTGGGCATCGCCACGCCCCGTCGCTACTACAGCGACATGGACCTGGAGCGCGGGGACTACGTCCTTCTGCTGGAAGACCTGGCGCCGGGGCGTCGGCTCGGCGACCAGGTCTCGTCCTGCCCGCTGGAGGAGGCCGAGCTGGCCGTGAGAGAGGCAGCCCGGCTACATGCTGCCTGGTGGCAGTCTCCCCGTCTGGAGGAGCTGGACTGGATGCCCTACGTGGACGACCCCATCAACAAGGCGGCCCAGGTCCCGTTCCAGCAGGCGTGGGAGCCGTTCCTCCACCGCTTCGGCGACAGGCTACCATCATGGCTGCCGGAGGCCGCCCGGAAGCTGGAAGGGAACATCGGCAACATCCTGGAGCGCTTCGCCCGTCCGCCGCGCACCATCGTCCACGGCGACTACCGCCTGGACAACATGTTCTTCGGCGAAGAGCATGGGCGACCTTCCCTGGCGGTCATCGACTGGCAGATCACCTGCCGCGGTCGCGCCGTTTTCGACGTGGCGTACTTTACTTGCACCAGCCTGGATGTCGAGCTACGGCGCCGGCACGGCCTCGACTTGCTGCGCCTCTACCACCGCACCTTGGAGGAGGCGGGCGTGCAGGGCTACAGCTTTGAAGAGTGCCTGACCGAGTACCGCATGGGTGCCTTCTTCTGCCTGGTCTACGCCGTCATCACCGGCGGCACGATGGACTGGGCCAACGAGCGCGGGGCGGCCCTGGCCACGGCCATGGTCGACCGCACCGTCTCTGCCATCGCCGAACTGGAGGCGGTGGATGCCATCTGACCGGGGCGGGCGCAGCTAGATGCCCATCCGCGTCCTCTCCAGCACAGTAGTGGCCCGTATCGCTGCCGGCGAGGTGGTGGAGCGGCCGGCCTCGGTGGTCAAGGAGCTGATCGAGAACGCCCTCGATGCCGGGGCGCGCCGCATCGCCATCGAGGTGAGGGGCGGCGGACTGGACCTGGTGCGCGTCAGCGACGATGGCTGCGGCATTCCTCCCGACGAGCTGGATCTGGCCTTTGCCCGCCACGCCACCAGCAAACTGTGGGAGCCCGATGACCTGCACCGTATCGGCACCCTGGGCTTCCGAGGCGAGGCGCTGCCTTCCATCGCTGCCGTGGCCGAGGTGGAGATGGCCTCCCGCCCCCATGGGCAGGAAGCGGGCCACTGGTTGCGGCTCGACGGCGGCCGCGTGGTGGCCAGGGGCCAGCGGGGCATGGCCCCGGGGACGGTGGTAACGGTGACGCGCCTCTTCGCTCGCCATCCGGCCCGGCGCAAGTTCCTGCGCTCCCCGGGCAGCGAGGGCGGGCTCATCGCCCAGGTGGCGACGCACTATGCGCTGGCCTACCCGGAGGTCCGCTTTCACCTGGTGATGGACGGGCGTACCGCCCTTTCCACCCCCGGCTCGGGCGAGCTGCGCGACGCGGTGGCCGCCGTCTACGGGGCCCAGGTGGCGTCGGCCATGCTGGCGCTGGAATGGAAGCAGGAGGGGCTCAGGGTCGCGGGGCTGGTAGGCCCGCCGCAGCTGGCCAGGGCCAGCCGTGCCTATCAGAGCTTCTTCGTCAACCGCCGCTGGGTCCAGAACCGCAGGCTGGCCTTCGCCCTGGAAGAGGCCTATCAGGGGCTGCTCCAGTCGGGCCGCCACCCTCTGGCGGTGGTGGATATTCGCCTGCCGCCGGAGTCGGTGGACGTGAACGTGCATCCGGCCAAGTCCGAGGTGCGCTTCCAGGACGAGAACGCCGTTCTGTCGGCGGTAGCCAGGGCCGCCAGGGCCGCCCTGCTGGAGGGCACGCCGGTGCCCAGGGCACCGGCAGCGTCGACCGTGGCGCCCGTTGCGCCCGAACCGGTGGCGCCGCCTCCGCCCCTCTGGGTACCCGGCGAGAGCGCGCCGGCAGGCACGGTCGCCGGCACGCCGCGGCGCACCCTGCCCCTCCTCCGTGTGGTGGGTCAGGTGGCCGACCTTTACATTGTGGCCGAGGGGCCCGATGGCATCTTCCTCATCGACCAGCACGCCGCCCATGAGCGGGTCCTGTACGAGGAGGTACTGGCCAAAAGGGCCTCGCGCCAGGCCGTTTCCCAGGGGCTGCTAGCGCCCGTGGCGGTGGAGCTCTCGCCCGCCCAGGAGGCGCTGCTGAGGGAGGCGTGGGAGGCCCTGCGGGCCAATGGGTTCGAGCTGGAGCCCTTCGGCGAGCGGGGCTACCTGCTGCGGGCGGTGCCCGCCCTGCTGCGGGCCGATGACCCGGTCCAGGCGCTCCTCGCCGTGCTGGACCGGATGGCCCAGGACCGCCCCCGCGAGGACACGGACCGGGTGGCCGCGGCGGTGGCGTGCCACGCCGCCGTGAGAGCGGGCAAGAGCCTCACCCTGGAGGAGATGCGGGAGCTGGTGCGGCTGCTGGAGGGTACCGAGGTGCCCCACACCTGTCCCCATGGTCGCCCGACGATGCTGCGGCTGGGCGCCGACGACCTGGCCAGAGGGTTCGGCCGCCGCTAGAGGGCCCGGGGCCGGTAGCGCACGCCCTCGCCCAGGTCTACCAAGAGCACATGGCCGGTGCGGGCCGGTGAGCCCGAGTAGGCGGCCACCACTCCGCCAGCGCTGACGTCGGCGTGCAGGTCCCAGTGGCCCAGCGCCACGTAGTCCCGCGCCGAGCCCGCTATATGTTCGGGGAGGATGAGGTAGCTGCGGCCCAGGTCGTGCTGGCCGCGGACGTAATGGCCGTGGGCCAAGGCGACCTGCCACCGCTCGGGCCCTCGGGGCGGCAGCCCCTCCAGCGGCCGGCAGTCGCCATAGTCCACGTGCGCCCGCCCCCACAGGGCCAGGTCCAGGTGGGGTAGGCGGACTGTCTCGCCATCGGGCGAGCGGACGATATGCACGTTCTCGCCCCGGCAGGCCGCCTCGAGCCGGCGGTATACGGAATCGGCCGTGTAGCAATCGTGATTGCCGGGCAAGAAGACCACGGGCAAAGGCAGCCGCTCCAGCAGGGCCGCCACCCCCTGGACCAGGTCGTCGCCTACACGGTTGCTGTCGAATACGTCGCCCACCAGCAGCAGGACATCGGCCCCCTCGTCCAGGGCAGCCGCGGCCACCCGCTCCAGCAACGGCAGGCCGTGGTCTCCATCGCGGCCATGCCAGGAGCCGTACGCCGCGCCCAGATGAAGGTCCGACGTGTGCAGGAGCCGGACGCGCTCCCTACCCAATCCTAACCTTCCACCTCGTGCCAGCGGCGCCAGCGGACAATCTTGGCGATGATGCGGGCCAGGCCGGGCAGGGAGAGGAACAGGGGCACGTGACGGTCGATGCACGCCTCCACCAGCGCCAGCAGTCGCTCGTTCACGTCCCGCTTGGGGAAGGTGCGGGCTACGACGCCGATGGGCTTGCCCGTGGTCTCTCGCGCCCGCGCAACGGCGCTGGCCAGCTCCCGCGCCCATTCCTCATCGGAAGGGGCGCCGGGCAGGTCGCGCTGGGCCCGGCCCAGGCCGAAGCCGAGCTGTAGCAGCACCACGTCGATATTAGAGGCCGACGCCACGGTGCTGAGGGTGTCGTACAGCAACTGCTCCCCGAACACGGTGACGGTGTCCACGGGGTTGCGCACGCTGGTGCCGGCCAGGGGCACGAACCGGCGCAGGGCCTCCTGTGTCTCGGAAGGGAGTTCGGGGAGCTCCAGACCTGCCTCGGTCAGCTCGTCCGCCGCGTAGACGCTGAAGCCGCCCCCGGCGCCCACCACGGCCACGCGGGGGCCATCGGGGACCCCCAGAAACTGGAAGGCCACGCAGGCGTCGGCCATCTCCTCTACGCTGTCGACGCGGATGGCCCCCACCTGCCGCAGCAGGGCATCGAACACCTGCATGGAGCCGGCAAGGCTGCCGGTGTGGGACAGGGTGGCCCGGCCGCCCACCGCGGTGCGTCCCCCCTTCAGGACCACCACCGGCTTTCGGGCGGCGGCCTCGCGCATAGCCGCGAGGAAGCGGCGGCCGTCCTTGACGCCCTCTATGTAGGCGCAGATGACCCGGGTCTCGGGGTCGTGGGCCAAGTAGGACAGCAGCTCCGATTCGTCGATATCGCTGGCGTTGCCATAGCTCACCACCTTGGCGAAGCGGACGCCGCGGCTGGCTGCTGCCTGCACCAGGTCGTTGGCATGCCCGCCGCTCTGCGAGATGAAGGAGATGGGCCCCGACTCGCGGGGGAACTCGGGCGAGAAGGAGAGTCTCGAGGCCGGGACGTACAGGCCCATGCAGTTGGGGCCGAGCACGCGGATGCCAGCCTCGCGGGCCCTCGCCACCACCCGGCGTTCCAGCTCGGCTCGCTCCTCTTCCCCCGTCTCGCCGAAGCCGGCGGTGAAGAAGTGGATGGAGCGTACGCCCTTGGCGATGCAGTCCTCCACCAGGCCCGGCACGGCATGTGCGGGCACGCAGGATATGACGTGGTCCACCGGCCCGGGTATGTCGCGGACGCTGGCATAGCAGCGGTGCCCCAAGATCTCCCCGTATTTGGGGTTGACGGGGTACAGCTCCGGGAAGCCCATCTCCACCAGGGCGGTGAAAAAGGCGAGGCTCACTCCGGCGAAAGTCCCCCGCTCCAGCCGCTCGGGCGGGGACACGCCGGCGACGGCAACGCTGCGAGGGCGAAACAGGAAATCGAGAGCGAGGGGGTCGCTATCGGGCCCCCTCGCCTCTGCCCGCGATGCGCTGGCTGCCATAGCGTAAACAGAGGGTGCCGGCCGCAACGGTCCGGCCCCCACGCTGACTCTAGCATGTCCTTTTACCGCGGCGCAACCTTTACGCTCACGCTGTCAGCCAGGGCCCGCCCTTCGCCCGGAGCTCGCGTGCAGGCCTTGTCAGGGAGCCATGGGGCCACTATTAAGTAAGTAAGGCTCGACCGACGGCAGCGACTTCCGGAGGTATGACATGGTGGCGACCAGCGTCATGAAGGCCCAGGTGCTCAGGGGCCCGGACAGGATGGAGCTCGAGACGCTGCAGGTGCCTCGCCCTGGCCCCGGCGAGGTACTGGTGAGGGTGACTCACTGCGGCATCTGCGGCAGCGACGTCAAGTACTACCATGGCTCGGTGCCGCTCCAGTACCCGCGCATTCTGGGCCACGAGATCGTCGGGGTGGTGGAGGCGGACGAGAGCGGCCGCCTCCGGCCCGGCACGCGGGTCGTGGTGGACCCCATGGTCTATTGCGGCGCCTGCGCAGAGTGCCAGGACGGCCTCACCCACTTGTGCGCCAACGGCCGCCTGGCGGGTATGAGCGCCGATGGCGGCTTCGGCGAGTATATGGCCGTCCCCACGGGAAACGTGTACCCCCTGCCTGACCACGTCCCCAACTCGGTAGCGGTGACGGTGCAGCCCCTCACCACCTGCGTCCACAGTCAGCGCCTCGTCTCCTTCTTCCCGGGGGATACCATGGTGGTCCTGGGTATGGGGGTGACGGGACTGCTGCACGCCCAGCTAGCCAGGCTACGAGGAGCGCGGCTCGTCATCGGGGTGGACGTGGCCACCTGGAAGCGCGACCTGGTCCGCGAGATGGGGGTGGACGAGTTCCTGGAGACAGGCTCCGAGCTGGAACGGGTGCGCGAGCTGACAGGCGGCCGCGGCGCCGATGTGGTCATCGATGCGGTGGGCTCGGTGCCCACCTTTGCCCGCTCCATAGATCTGGTGCGGCCCGGCGGGCAGGTGCTGGTGTTCGGCACTATCCCCGCCACGTCGGGCGAACTGCCCTTCTACCAGATGTACTACAAGGAGGTGCGAGTCCTGTTCAGCCGCGCCCACCGGCCCAACGATTTCCGCACGGCGCTGCGACTCATCGAACGGCGGCAGGTCGAGCTGGAGCCGTTGGTCACCCATGTGCTGCCCCTGGCACGGGCCCGGGAGGCCCTGGCCCTGCTAGAGGATCCCCGGGCGCCGCGACTGAAGGTCGTGCTGGAGCACTCGGTCTGACAGCGCGGCGTTTTCGGGGCTGGCCGGGGGATTGTGGGGAGCTCAGGTGGCCTGTCGGGCGGGCTGGAACTGGCGCTCTACCGAGATGACGCCGCGTACCGTCTCCAGCTTGTTGAGCAAGCGCATGAGCTGGGCGATGCCCCTGGTCTCCAACGTGACATAAATGGTGATGGTGCCGTCGGGGTGCTCGTCGGTGTGGACGCCGGTCATGTTTACCCGCTCGTCGGCCACCAGGGTGGACACGTCGCGCAGGAGGCCTACCCGGTCCCAGGCATCGATGCGTACGGCCACGGGGTAGACGCTGCCGCTATCGGCCCATTCCACTTCCACCAGGCGTTCCCTCTCCAGGGCCAGTATGTTACGACAGTCCTGGCGGTGGATGGTCACGCCCTCGCCGCGGGTCACGTAGCCAACGATGGCATCGCCGGGCACGGGCTGGCAGCAGCGGGCCAGGCGGGTCAGGAGGTCGCCAGTCCCCAGCACGCGCACGCCGCCGGTGTATGTGGGGCGCTGGGTCGGGGGGGCTGTGGTCGGCTCGGCCGGCGGCTCGATGAGGTGCGAGAGGCGTAGCGCCACCTGCTGGCTGCTCATCTCGCCGTAGCCGATGCGCAGGCACAGCTCCTCCAGCGTCGGCGCCTGGGTGACGCGCAGGACCTCCTCCTCGACCTCGCTCAGTTGCAGGCCGAGCCGCTTCAACTCCCGCTCCAGCATCTCGCGGCCGCGAGCGATGTTCTCCGCCCGCTCCTGTCGTTTGAACCACTGACGGATCTTCTGGCGGGCGTGGCTCGTGCGCACGTACCCCAGGTGAGGGTTCAGCCAGTCGCGGGACGGGCCGCGCGAGGCCTTGCTGGTGATGATCTCCACGACGTCGCCGTTCTGGAGCTGGTAGTTGAGGGGCACCAGGCGGCCGTTCACCCTGGCCCCGACGCAAGAGTGCCCCAGGTCGGTATGGATCAAATAGGCGAAGTCGATGGGCGTGGCGCCGCGGGCCAGCTCCTTCACCTCTCCTTTGGGCGTGAAGACGTAGACCTGGTCCTGGAAGATGTCGGTCTTGACGGCCTCCACCAATTCGGCAGCGCCGGCCAGCTCGCGGTGCCACTCCAGGAGCTGGCGCAGCCAGGCCAGGCGCTCCTGGTAGCGGGCATCGCCCCCGCTCCCCTCCTTGTAACGCCAGTGGGCGGCCACGCCGTACTCGGCCACCCGATGCATGCCGTGGGTGCGGATCTGCACTTCCAGCGGCCTACCGCCCGGCCCCATGACGGTGGTGTGCAGGGACTGGTACATGCTCTCTTTGGGCTTGGCGATGTAGTCGTCGAAGGTGCCGGGGATGGGCGTCCAGAGGCCGTGGATGACTCCCAGGGCCTTGTAGCAGTCGGGCACCGTGTCCACCAGCACGCGCACCGCCAGCAGGTCGTATATCTCGTTGGGGCTCCGGCCCTCTACTGCGTAGCGCTGCATCTTCTGGTAGATGCTGTAGATATGTTTGGCCCGCCCCTGCACCTCGGCCTGGATGCCGTTGCGGGCCAGTTCGGACTTCAGCAGTTCCTGCACCTGGGCGATGTAGCGCTGGCGGGCCTCCCGCTTGGCGGCCAGCATGGCAGCGATGGCCCGGTACTTGTCGGGCTCCAGGTAGCGGAAGGCCAGGTCTTCCAGTTGCCACTTGAACTGCCAGATGCCCAGCCGCGAGGCGAGGGGAGCGTAGATCTCCAGCGTCTCCCGGGAGATGCGGACCTGGTCCTCCGGCGGCAGAGCGTAGAGGGTGAGCATGTTGTGGAGGCGGTCGGCCAGCTTGATCAGGACCACTCGCAGGTCCTGTGCCATGGCCAGGAACATCTTGCGCAGGTTTTCGGCCTGCAACCGCTCGTCGGCGGCCTTGTCCTCCAGCGCCTGCCACGGGATCTGTCCCAGCTTGGTCACGCCCTCCACCAACCGGGCCACAGTGCGCCCGAAGCGCTTTTCCAGCTCATGATTGGTGACGCCGCAGTCCTCCTGCACGTCGTGTAGGAGGGCGGCCGCGACTGTCTCGGCGTCCAGTTGCAGCTCGGCCACGCTGTAGGCGGCATGCAGGGGGTGGGTGATGGTGGGGTCGCCCGAGCGGCGGAACTGGCCCTCGTGGCAGCGGGTGGCGAACTCCAGCGCCCGCTCCACCAGGGCGACGCCTGCGGGCGGTAAATACTCACGCACCTTGGTCAGGAGGTCCTCGGGCCCTACCGTACGGGGCATCATGGCTAGAATAAGTTTATCACAGCCCAAAGCAGTCTCATGGGCCGAGTGGTTTGGGGCGGCGGGAGCCTAGCCATAACTGTCTCAGACCCCAGTCCACCAGTCCTGGCGCCAGCTCCTTCAGCAGCACGGCCAAGCGGTCGCCCGCGGTGACGTAGACGGTCCGCTCCTCGCGCTGGACAGCCTGCACGATGCGTCGGCCCACCTTCTGCGCCGGCACCCCCCGCAGGGCAGCGGAAGGGGAGGGGGTAGCCAGCTCGCGCAGCTTGTTGCGGTGGAACTCGGTGGCGGTGTAGCCGGGCAGGACGCAAATCACCCGGATCCCGTCCTCGGCCAGCTCCAGGCGCATGGCGTCGGAAAGGGCGATGAGCGCCGCTTTGGTGGCGGCGTACGCGGCGCTGTAAGGGGTTGCGATGCGGCCCGCCACAGACGAGACATTGACGATAACGCCCCGGCGCTGCCGGCGCATGTGTGGCACGACCGCCTGTATGCAGTGGATGGCCCCGAAAAAGTTGACGTCGAACAGGTAGCGCACATTGTCCACGGAGCCGTCGGCCACGGAGGCGTCCAGTCCCAGGCCGGCGTTGTTCACCAGCACGTCCACTCCTCCCAGTTCGGCCACGGCCCGATCTACCAGCGCCTGCACCTGCGCGCGGTCGCTGACGTCGGCCGGGACGACGAGGCAGCGCCCTGAAAAACCCGCGGCCTCTCTGCACGCCACTTCTAGCCCTGCCCGGTCGCGGGCCGCCAGGACCACGTGGGAGCCGGCACGGGCGAACTCGAGGGCCGCCGCCCGGCCGATGCCGCTCGAGGCGCCAGTAACGATGACGCGCGCTCCCCTCAGCTCCATGCCTGACCTCCTATGGGCGGGTCCATCTCGCCAGTGGCCCCTCGCGGATGGGGACCGGCGGCCCGCTCCCGTTATGCGGACGTCCGCGCACCGGCGGTCTCCAGCGGGCGCTGTCGGGCAGCCACTGGGCTCGCCTGGGCTACTACTTCGCGAGGCCGCCCCCTCAGCCTTGGCACCGGCATGACGTTCCGGTATCCTCAAAGCTAGCGGGCCCGTCATCTTGGTGCAACGAGAAGACCCCCGATGTCGCTGCGTTACCAGGCCCCCCGCGGCACCCAGGATATCCTCCCCGAGGAACAGCCCTACTGGGACTGGGTGCGGGACACGGCCGCTCGGCTGGCCGGCCTCTTCGGCTATGGTCGGATAGACACCCCCGTGTTCGAGCCGGCGGCGCTGTTCGTGCGCACCACCGGCGAGGCGACGGACATCGTCCAGAAGGAGATGTACGTCTTTCAGGACCGGGGCGGTCAGGAGCTGGCCCTGAGGCCAGAGGGGACGGCGCCCGTCTGCCGGGCCTACCTGGAGCACGGGCTGCACACCCGGCCCCAGCCCGTGCGCCTCTGGTACATCGCACCTATTTTCAGATACGACCGCCCCCAGGCCGGGCGATACCGCCAGCACCACCAGTTCGGGGTCGAGGCCATCGGCGACGAGAGCCCCGCCCTGGACGCAGAGGTGATAGAGCTGTTGTGGAGCCTGTACGGAGAGCTGGGCCTATCCGGCCTCACCCTGCGGCTCAACTCCATCGGCGACCGCAACTGCCGGCCGGCCTATGTGGCCGTGCTGCGCGAGTACTATAGCGACAAGCTGGACAGGGTCTGCGCCGACTGTCGCGACCGTTTCCAGCGCAATCCGCTGCGGTTGCTGGACTGCAAGCAGGAGAGCTGCCAGCCCGTCATCGCCGGGGCGCCTGCCCTGACCGACCACCTGTGTGCCGAGTGCGCCGAGCACTTCGCGCAGCTCAGGGGCTACCTGGACGCCCTGGGCATCCCCTACGAACTCGAGCCGAGGCTGGTGCGCGGCTTCGACTACTACACGCGCACTGTATTCGAGGTGCACCCACCGGTAGAGGGCGCGCAGTCGGCCATCGGCGGCGGTGGCCGCTACGACGGCCTCATCGAGGAGCTGGGCGGCCCGCCGACGCCTGCCGTGGGGTTCGGCACCGGCATCGAGCGCATAATCCTCAACCTGAAGCGGCAAGAGGTAGCGGTGCCCCAGGGCAGAGGCGTACAGGCCTTCGTGGCCTACCAGGGCGCCCAGGCGCGGCTACCCGCCCTGCGACTGGCCAGTAGGCTACGGCGACAGGGCATCGCCACAGTGGTGGCTACCGGCGACCGCTCGCTGAAGGCCCAGATGCGCCAGGCCGACGCCCGCGGCGCCCGCTATGCTCTCATCCTGGGGCCCAGGGAGGTAGAGACGGGCACCGTCACCGTGCGCCGCCTGGCCGACGGCCACCAGGAGACGCTGCCTGCCGAAGAGGTCGTCTCCCGTCTGCGCCCCTAGCCTCGTGCTATAATGCCATCGGGCCCCCGAGTGGGGGCCCGCGCTATTGTGGTGAGCACCATGTGGGAGAAGCTGGAAGAGCTGGAGCGTCGCTTCGAGGAGCTGGCCCACGAGATGGCCCGCCCCGAGGTGGCCGCCGACTACGAGCGGCTCCAAGCCCTGGCCAAGGAGCACGCTGCGCTGGAGCGCACCGTGGCACTCTACCGCGAGTACAAGCGACTGCGGCAGGCTGCCCGGGACGCCGAGGCCATCATCGAGGACGGCTCCGACCCCGAGTTGGCGGCCCTGGCCCGGGAGGAGCTCACTCAGGCCCAGTCCGAGATGGAGCGGCTGGAGCGGGAGCTCCGGCTGGCATTACTGCCCAAGAGTCCCCTGGACGAGAAAGACGTCATAGTGGAGATACGGGCGGCGGCGGGAGGCGAGGAGGCGGCCCTGTTCGCCGCCGACCTGTTCCGCATGTACTCCCGCTACGCCGAGCGCCAGGGCTGGGAGGTAGAGGTAATCTCCAGCAACCCCAGCGACCTGGGCGGCTTCAAGGAGGTCATCTTCGAGGTGCGGGGCAAGGGGGCCTATTCCCGCCTCAAGTACGAGAGCGGCGTCCACCGCGTGCAGCGCGTGCCTGTGACCGAGGCCGGCGGGCGCATCCACACTTCTACCGCAACGGTGGCGGTGTTGCCCGAGCCCGACGAGGTAGACCTGCATATCGACGAGAAGGATCTGCGGGTAGAGGTTTTCGGCGCCTCTGGCCACGGCGGTCAGCACATCCAGAAGAACGCTACTGCGGTCCGCGTGACCCATATACCGACCGGGCTGGTGGTAGTCTGCCAGGACGAGCGGTCGCAGCACCGCAACCGCCAGCGGGCCATGCAGATCCTGCGCGCCCGCTTGCTCGACATGGAGCAGCGCAGGCAGCAGGAGGAGATCGAGGCCACGCGCCGTTCGCAGGTGGGCAGCGGCGAGCGGGCGGAGAAGATCCGTACCTACAACTTCCCTCAGGACCGTGTGACCGACCACCGGATCGGCCTGACCCTCTACAACCTGCAGGCGGTGCTGGACGGGGAGCTGGACCCCATCATCGATGCCCTGCTGGAGCACGAACAGGCCAAGCTCTTGGAGGGAAGGCCAGCGTGACGGCTCAGGAGGCGCTGCGGGAGGGCCGGCGTCTCCTGGCGAGGATAGCCCCCGACGAGGCAGCTATCGAGGCGGAGGCCCTCCTGTGCCACGTACTCGGCCTCGACCGGACCAGGCTGTACTCCCAGCTCCACGAACCCCTCTCGCCGGCCCAGCGTGAGGCCTTCTTCTCTCTGCTCCGGCGTCGGCTCGACCGCGAGCCCCTGGCATACCTGCTGGGGAGACGCGAGTTCTATGGGCTCGACCTGGAGATAACGCCGGCCGTGGCCGTTCCCAGGCCGGAGACGGAGCTGCTGGTGGACACGGCCCTGGAATGGCTCCGCGGGTCGAGCGGCGCGCCTGTGCTGGCCGTGGACGTGGGCACCGGCTCCGGCGCCATCGCCCTGGCCCTGGCCGCCCACGGCCCGCCCGGGCTGCGGCTGGTGGCCACCGATCTCTCGGCCCCGGCACTGGTGGTGGCACGCCGCAACGCCCTGCGACTGGGCCTGGCCGGTCGGGTCCAGTTCGTCCTCGCTGACCTGCTCGCGCCCTTCCGGTGCCGGTTCGGGCTCGTGGTGGCCAACCTGCCCTACGTCCCCACGGCGGAGCTGGAAGCGGCGCCGCCGGAGGTGCGGCGGGAGCCGCGCATGGCCCTGGACGGCGGCCCCGACGGCTTGCACGTCATAGCCCGACTGCTCGAGCAAGCGCCCTGTCGGCTGGCAGAAGGAGGGCTACTTCTCTTAGAGATCGCTCCCCATCAGGGGCGCGCGCTGGCCGAGATGGCCCGCGCGGCCCTGTCCAGGGCCAGGGTGGAGGTGCGCCGGGACCTGGCGGAGCGGGAGCGGGCGCTGGTCGTCCATGCCTGAGCCTCAGCCGTGCAGCTCCACGATGTCGCGGTCGGCCAGCACGTAGTCGCGGCCGACGCGCTGGCCAGGGAACTTGGTAGAGCCCCAGACCAGGGCGTACTTCAGCCGCTGGCGCCAGGACTTGTGGAGCGACTCGGCCGCCTCCTCCACAGTGCTGCCGGCCGGCAGCACCAGGGGCGCGTCAAGTTTCGGCTCCTCGCCCGGCGGCTTGGTGTAGACGCGGATGACTCCCAGCGCGCGGAACGCTTCTCGTGTCAGGTCGTCCAGCCCCACTCCTTCCTGGGCGGAGACCATGACTACCGGGAAACGATGGCCAAAGGCTGACTCCAGCCGCTGGAATTCGTCCAGAGCGCCGTCCAGGTCCGCCTTGTTGCCGACGATCACCAGCGGTTTCTGGGCCTGCCAGTGGGCGGGGTCGGGACGTTCTCCCCTGCCCAGGGGCTCGATGCCCCAGCTCTCCAGCAGGGCGATGGTGCCGTCCGCCTGCGACACGGCGTCCATGCCCAGGTCGGTCACGAGCAGCAAGGCATCGGCATTGCGCAAGAGGCCGAAGAGCCTGCCCTCCAGCCTCCCTTCGGCCAGCGGGGGCGTGTCGACGAGCTGGATGTGCACATCCTCGAAGCGGGCCATCCCCGGCTGGGGCACCTGGGTGGCGAACGGGTAGGGGGCCACCCTGGCCGGAGCGCCGGTCAGGGCTGCCAGGATGGACGACTTGCCCGCGTTGGGAGGCCCCACCAGGGCCGCCTGACCGGCCCCCTCCTTCGGTATGGAGAACGGGTGGGTACGGCCGCCCCGCGGGCCAGAGGGGTGTTCGAGTTCGTCCATCAGGCGGGCCATCTTGGCCCTCAGCTCTGCCCGCAGGTGGTCGGTGCCCTTATGCTTGGGCATGACCGCCATCATCTCTTGCAGGGCGGCCAGCTTCTCAGGAATGGTGCGAGCGGTGCGGTAGCGCTTCTCCGCCTCGTGGTACTGCGGGGGCAGATTGGCAGGCATAGCGACCACGGGACGCACCCTGGCGCCCCATTCAATGATACCAGCCGCCAGGAGGAGCCTCGTCAGAGGTCCACGCTGACCCGCATCCCCTGGCGGTAGACCAGCGCGCCGCCGAAGTAGTTGCCGACGATGACGGCCAGGCAGCCCAGGCCCAGGACGGCCATCGCTGCCGGGGGCGTCCGGCCGGCGTCGTAGTCCAGCGCCCGCAGCGCCAAGCTGACGGCGAACAGGGAAACGGCCGCTACCTGGCTGAGCAGGTGGTACGTGCCCAGCCGGCGCTTGCGCGAGCCGGGCACCATGGGCAGGTAGTCCACCAGTCCGGTGATGGCGGCGGGCAGCGCCATGCCCAGGGCGAAGGCCAGGTTGTACAGCGCCGCGCGGGGCAGGGTGAGGTCAGCGTGGACGCGGGAGGCGATGTCGAAGGCGAAAGCGGCGATGGGCAGGGCGGCCGGAAAGTGGACGAACAGCGGGTGGCTGGGATGGCGCAGGGGCTTGCCCTGGACGGCATCGCGCAGCGTCCACCGACCGACGACGATGGGGCTCTCGCTCCAGAGGCGACGCATGATGGAGAGGCGTGGGTGCGGGGGAGGGGCTGCATCGCCCCTCCCCCTCCCTGCCTTACTGGACTCCGCCGTGGCGACGCAGCCCCTGCTCGATGTTCTGCAGGAGCTGCCTCATGTCCACCTCGGCTGCTTCCGCCGCCTGGCGGAACTGGCTCAGGGTGATGTGGCGCGGGTCGCCGTGGTTGTCCTCCGGCTCGTCACAGCCGCAGGTTATGCACATTGCCGCCGTCACCTCCCCTCCTTCTGTCATCTCGTGTAGTATACGCTGGTGGAGCCGGGCCCGGATTATGGGCTCGGCAGGGAATGTCAGCGGCCCGGTCAGAGAGCGGTCTGAAAAACGGGGCGGCGGAGCGGGCCGGGCGCTCATCGGCCTGAGACCAGTCCACGGCATGCGCGGGCGCCGGTACCGCCTCGGCTATCTGCCGCCCCGCCGCGTACAGCGACGGCGGTGGCGATGGGGCCTCGTCATCGTGGCCGTCGCCTGCCTGGGAGGTCTCCTGGCCTCCTTCTCCCTCCGGTCCGAGGGCAGGCCAGACACCTTCTCTGGCGGCGAGGAGGCCGCGGCCCAGCCGTCAACCGGTCAGGCCACACCTACCCCGGGGCTGGGGCAGGGCGGGGCCCTGCCGCGGCCCACCGAGGGCCCGCTCCCAACGCCCCAGGCGCCTCCCCCGCAGGTCTCGGGACGCGCGGTGGCCGTGGTAGAGGAGCCCTGCGGGGCCCTGCTTTACGCGGTGAACCACCATGAGCGCCTGCCGCCTGCCAGCCTGACCAAGATCGTCACTGCCCTGGTGGCCGTCGACAGGGCGCCGCTGTCGGCCATGGTGACCGCCAACGTGGACGGCGGCGAAATGAACTTCACTACTGGCTCTACGGTGATGGGGCTCAAGCCGGGGATGACGCTGCCCCTGCGCGACCTGCTGTACGGCCTGCTGCTTCCGTCGGGCAACGACGCTGCCCTGGCTATCGCCGCTTACGTCGGCGGGTCGGTGCCCGCCTTCGTGGACATGATGAACCGCCAGGTACAACGGCTGGGCCTGCAGGACAGCCAGTTCCGCAACCCTCACGGTCTGGACGAGCCCGGGCACTACAGCTCGGCCTACGACATGGCCATGCTGGGCAGGGAGCTGCTCCACCGCCGGGACCTGGCGGAAATGGTGGCGGCCCGCACTTACCAGCCGCAATGGGAGGGGCCGTTATTGTGGAACAGCAACACCTTCCTCTACTGGTATCCCGGCGCTATCGGGGTCAAGATCGGTTACACCGACGAGGCCCGGCAGACCATCGTCGCAGCTGCCGGAAAAGACGGGCGCCGGCTGATAGTCAGCGTGTTGCGCAGCGAGGACGTGGTACACGACGCCGAGCTACTGCTGGACTGGGCCTTCAGCAGCATCGCGCCGCAGTGTGGCCCGGGCGAGGAGCGCTAACGGCGGGCGGCCTGGGCCATCTGGAAGGCCTTGCCCTCGGTCTTGATGGCCGGTGCCACTACCATCTCCGCCTGGTGGAACTCGGAGATGGTCCGCGCCCCGCACATGCCCATGGCCGTACGGATGGCCCCCACGAGGTTCTCGGCGCCGTCGGTGCGGGAAGTGGGCCCGAACAGCAGCCGCTCTAGGGTCGTGTCCACGCCCGTCTGGATCCGCGTGCCCCGCGGCAGTTGCGAGTGGCCGGTGGACATGCCCCAGGAGTAGCCGCGGGCCGGTGCTTCTTGCGTACGAGCGAAGATGCTGCCCAGCATTACAGCGTCGGCCCCCGCAGCCAGGGCCTTGCAGATGTCGCCGCCGTTTCGCATCCCGCCGTCGGTGATGACGGGCACGTAGCGTCCCGTCTCGCGATAGTGCTGGTCGCGGGCGGCGGCGCACTCGATGGTGGCCGTCACCTGGGGCACGCCGATGCCCAGCACCTCCCGCGAGGTGCAACTGGCGCCAGGGCCCACGCCTACCAGCACCGCTGAGATGCCCGTCTCCATCAGCTCTTTGGTGGCGGCGTATGTCACGGTGTTGCCCACCACCACCGGCACCTTCAGCATCTCTACCAGCTCTTCGAAGATGAGGCCCCGCAGCGAGCGAGAGATGTGACGAGCGGTGGTGACGGTGGACTGGACGACGAATATGTCGGCCCCCGCCTCTACTGCCAGCGGCGCCAGCCGCTTGGTGTTGGCGGGGGTGGCGGCTACCGCGCACACCACACCGCCAGCCTTGATCTGGCGGACGCGCTCGCCCACCAGGTCATCGCGGATGGGGGCCGAGTACAGTCGTTGGATGACCGCCGCCGAGTCCTCCTGGGTGGCCGAGACGATCTCGGCGACGGCCGCGTACGGGTCATCGTAGCGTGTGTAAAGCCCTTCCAGGTTCAGCACGGCCAGGCCACCCAGTCGGCCGAAGGCGACGGCGAACTGGGGGTCTACTATGGCATCCAGGGCAGCAGCCAGGATCGGCAAGTCGAAGGTGAAGCCCTCCAGGACGAAGCGCACGTCCGTCAGCTCCGGATTGACCGTGACGGAGCCGGGCACGATGGCCACGTCGTCAAAGCCGTAAGCGGGCTTGAGCTCCTTCATGGGCACGATACTCATATGCTCTCGACCCCCTCCATGGCTGGGCGCTGGCCTGTGTTTAAACGAGAATATAACAGCATAGGTAGCTACGGTCAATGGCCAGGGCCGCCTTTTCGAGCAAGAAGTCTTAGCACTTTTCTGGTTGGCTGCGAGCAGGGCCAAGGAGCTGCATTCGGGCCGCTCAGGGGGATGTCCAGTCGAGGCACAGTGGAGGCTTACGACTGTCGAGAAACGCTTGCGTCCCCGATGCGGGACGGGACGACGCCGTCGTCCCGTCCGTGCTGCCTGTACGACTCAGAGACGGGGACTCCGTCGGGGACTAGGTACCTGCCTTGACAGGGTCAGTAGAAGTTGTACCTTAGGAGATGGCCGCTCGTGCCGAGGTGGCGGAAGAAGGCAGACGCGCCGCCTTGAGGGGGCGGTGCCCGCAAGGGCGTGCGGGTTCAAATCCCGCCCTCGGCACCAAGGCCCGGGAGCGGAAGTAGCGCAGCGGTAGCGCGCCTCCTTGCCAAGGAGGAGGTCGCGGGTTCGAATCCCGTCTTCCGCTCCATTTTTTGTCCCCGTCTGGCCCGCGCTGGAAGAGCCGGCACTGCTCGACATAATGCGAGCCCCGCCCGGGGAAAGGCTCCGGGCTTCCGGGTCGCTCAGGCGGAGAGGGCGCGCGCGAGGTAGGGCGGCAGGGCCATCGACCCCAGGTAAACCTCGTAGCTCAGGTACTGGGGGTCTCCTGCCACCTCCTGCAGCCGCCGCTGGAAGGCCGCCCGAGTCAGGCGACGCAGGGGCCTCCCCGATGCCAGCAGAAAGGCGTACAGTCCAGCCTGGTAAGAGGGGACCATGGCCGTGTGCAGCCGCACGTAGGGGAACACGCTGGAAAGGGTCTCCCGCAGCTTGCGCACCCAGTCCGCCTGATAGGTGAGGGAGCCGCTCTGCACGGAGACGATGCCCCTGGCCCGGAGGGCACGGCGGACATCGCGGAAGAATTCCACCGAGTAGAGCGGGTTGGAGGGGCCGTCGCTGGTGGGATCCGTCAGGTCGATGATGGCCACGTCGAAACGGCGGCGGAAGCGGCGCACCCACTCCAGGCCGTCGCCGATGATGACCTGCGTCCGCGGGTCATCGAATGCGCCCTGGGATACGGCGGGAAGGAAGCGCCGGCTGACCTCTATGACTCGCTCGTCCAGGTCTATCATCACTGCCTGGCGCAGGGAGCGGAGGCGCAACACCTGGCGCAGGGCGCCGCCATCGCCACCGCCGATGATCAGGGCCTCCCGAGGGCGTCCCACCTGCAGGCAGGGCAGCAATGCAACCATCTCGTGATATACGAATTCGTCGGCGTCCGTCGTCTGGACGATGCCGTCCAGAAGGAGCGCCCGCCCGAAGCTGCCCAGCTCGAACACCTGGATGTGCTGGTAAGGAGAGCGCTCCTCGTGAAGCACGCGGTGGACGCGGACCTGGGTGCGCAGATTCTGGTCCCAGTAGGGGGGGAGGGACTCGGTGAACCAGAACGGCTCTCCGGCCCGCCCTTCAGTCGACAGGCCCGGCTCCTGGGCCACGACGCACCTCCTGCACCGACATCCGCCTCGCCCCCACGGCCTCCTTCAGCAGCTCCAGCCCGCGGTACGGGTCCATGCTGGGCCCACAGGTGAAGATGTCGACGGCGGCGTAGCCCAGCTCCGGCCAGGTGTGGATGGACATGTGGGACTCGCCCAGCAGGGCCACCGCCGATACGCCATGGGGCTTGAAGGCGTGGGACTTGATACCCAGGAGGGTACCCCCTGCGGCCCTGACCGCGTCGGCCAGGGCCCGCTCCAGGTAACGGCGACGGTTGAGGGCCTCCTGGTCGCACTCCCACATCTCGCACAGGAGGTGGGTGCCCAGGGCCAGGACGGCCGCCTCTCTTTCCCTGTAGGTGACCTGTGCCAGCCTCTCCATCTCCCCTCAGTCCAGTCCCAGTTCTCGCCTCACTTGTCGCACTGCTTCCACCATCACCCGCAGTTTGCCTTCGGCCTCCTCGGGGGTGCGGGTCTTCAGCCCGCAGTCGGGCAGGGCCCACACCTGATGGGGGGGCAGCAGTTTCAGTACCAGCCTCAACCCTTCCACCACCTCCTCCACCGATTCGATCTTGTGATTGTGGACATCGGTGACCCCGACCCCCAGCACCTTGTCCGCCGGCCAGGGATGCTCCTCCAGCAGCTTGAGATACTGGAAGCCGGTGTTCTTGAAGGCCAGGTGTATCTGCTTCACCGGCAACTCCAGCATTCCCGGGTATATCTTCTCGATGGGCCCATAGCAGATATGGGTGTGGAACTCGCAGTCGATGCCCTCCACTACCCTGCGGAAGGCCTCTACCGCCATGGCGAAGTCGTCCTCGGGCCGGGTGTGGATAGCCGGCTCGTCGATCTGGATATACCGGCAGCCGGCTGCCACCAGGGCCTTCACCTCCTCGCGAATGACCAGGGCCATGTCCATGACGGCGTCTTCCCGCGTGGGGTAGTACTCGTTGAACGACCACTCCACCATGGTGTAGGGGCCGGTGAGCATGCCCTTCACCGGCCTGTCGGTGAGGGACTGGGTGAAACGCCACATGTCCACCGTCATGGGGCCGGGCCAGCGGAGCTTTCCTTCGATGATGGGCTTGTGGTAGTAACGGTTGCCATAGGAACGCACCAGGCCTCCCAGCCTCATGCCCTCGATGACCACGCCTCCCGGCTCGCCGGAGAAGTAGGCGACCATGTCGCCCCGCTCCTGCTCGCCGTGGACCAGCACGTCCAGACCGACGCGTTCCTGCACACGCACCCAGTACTCGGTAGCCTGGCGCTCCAGCTTGCGCAGCTCTTGGAGCTCGAGCTTGCCCTGGGCGTAGGCGTTACGGGCCCGCACCAGGTAGTCGGGCTTGGGGTAGGAGCCGACGGCGCTGGTCAGCAGGGCCATCTCCATTTCAGGCCTCCACCCCTAGCTGCTGGCGGGCGGCCGCCGCACCTTCGGCCAGGCGCCGCAGCTTCGCCTGGGCGACTTCCCTGGGCAGGTACTCCAGCCCGCAGCTCGGGTTGAGATAGAGCCTGTCCGGGGGCACGATGCGGCTCAGGTGACGCACCGCTGCCACGATCTCCTCCACCGGCTCCATGCGCGTGTTGCGCCCATCGACAATGCCCGCTCCCAGCTTCTTGCTGGCCGGGAACGGGTGCTGGCCCAGGACCTGCCAGTTGCGCGGCTGCGAGACCAGGTCCACACCGATGGTGTCGACGGGCAGCTCCAGGAGTTGCGGATACACCCGCTCGATGCTGCCGAACCAGGTATACAGGGCGGTCTCGCATGTGACGCCGGCCAGCATGGTCTCCAGGGCACGGCGCAGCAGGGGCACGTCCTCGGGATGCCAGAGGACGAGGGGCTCGTTGACCTGGACCAGGGGAGCGCCTGCCTGGGCCAGCGCCTGCACCTCCGGGGCCAGGGCCTCGGCCAGGGCCATCACCAGGCGCTCGTGATGGCGATAGTGCTCGTCCTGCGACAGCCGGGCCAGGGTGATGGGCCCGGTGAGGATGGCCTTCACCGGACGGGGGCTGTGGTCCTGGGCGAAGCGCCAGTCTTGCACCAGGAAGGGCCCCTGGTAGCGCACGTCGCCCACCACTACCGGCTGGCGGAAGTAGGTGTTGGTGTCCAGATAGCGGACGAGGCCGTTGATCTCGAAGCCGGAGAGGCGACGGGCGATGTAGGTCTGGTCGTCCTCCCAGCGTATCTGCCCGTCGCTGATAATGTCGATGCCGGCCTCGACCTGCTCCTGGATGACCTCGAGGGTAACCTCGTCCTCGATCCTCGCCAGCTCCTCGCGGGTGATCTCGCCCCGCTCGTAGCGGGCGATAGCCTGGCGCAGTCGGGCCGGCCTGGGGCGATTGGGTATCTTCGGGTAGTGTCCTACGACCGTCGTCAGCATCTGACCGCTTCCGTTGGGGAAGACGCGCTTCCCCAGACTAAGGGCCCTGTCTCTCCTCCTCTTGCTGGGCGCCTCGCAGGCGCTCCAGTTCGGCTTCCACTTCCTTCAGCTCCTCGTCCAGCTCCTGCCTCATCTCCTGGAGGTCCCGCCGGTAGTCCTCCAGCCACTGGCGGTACTCCCGGATGCGAGGGAAGGGCCAGGCGCGCCGGTGGTGCCAGGCCCCGAACCAGGGGCCGTGGAATCCCCGTGCCCAGAAGCCGAACGGGGCGTAGAAGCCGAGCCGGAACCAGCGCCTGTGCATTCGCCCGTCCCGCTTTACACAGAGAAAGGGCCGAGCCCGACCTCGGAAGGCTTCGACCCCCTCTTCTGCTGTCTCTAGAGCAACGACCAGTCTAGCACGGGGACCCCCCCGCGTCAACAGACATCGGCCAGTGTCTCGGTGCGCCGCGGGCCCCTTTGCGAGGTGCCCATGCAGGCCCGCAGTCCGTCCCAGGGCCGGGCTGCAGGCGGCGGGAACCCGGGGGGATTAACCTGAGCGGCGGACTCGGACTTTCTGGGCCACCTTCAGGCCCAGCGGCACCGGCTGGCCCTCGGACTCCAGGACCATCAGGTCGCTGGCGGGCACCACTTCTTTGACTACCACCCGCCGCCCGGGCATGATGCGGCCCCGCTCCAGGTAGCGCAGCAGGTCGGCGTCCTCTTCCAGCTCCTCGGAGATGAACTCGATGGTTGCCTCCTCTCCCGGCGGTACTGCTGCCAGGGGGACAAGGTCGGCGGGAAGGCGTCCGCCCAGCCCGGGTATGGGACTGCCGTGCGGACAGGTGGTGGGGTTGCCCAGCAGGGCGACTATGCGCTCCTCTAGCCTTGGGGTCAGTGCGTGCTCGAAGAGATGGGCCTCCTCGTGACAGTCGGCCCAGCCCAGGCCCAGCACATCGGTCAGGAAGCGCTCCGCCAGGCGGTGACGCCGCACGATATCCTCGGCCAGCCGGCGCCCCTTGTCCGTAAGGTGGATGACCTTCTTGCCATCGAGGGTGACCAGGCCGTCCCTGGCCATGCGCTGGACGGTCGCCCAGGCGGTGGGCGGGGTGACGCGCATGCGTCGGGCGAGCCGTGCCGATATCACCACCTCGCCTTCGCCTTCCAGGCTGTAGATGGCGTGCAGGTAGTCTTCGATCGTAGGGGACGGCATGTCCGTCCCGGACCTCGGGGCCATTGCTAACACCTCCTCGGGCCATGATACAAATATGGACCTGCCGGGTCAAGCTAATAAGGCGCTGACCCATCGGGGGCGAAGAGGGGGTAGCTGCGGCACGGGGCCAGGGCGCCCCGGGCGGTCACTTCCGCCGCCGGTGACGGGCGGCGGTGGCAACGAAGCGGGGAGCCATGTGCGGCGAGTGGGCCAGGTGCAGGTGGACGTAACTCGCCCACACGCTGCCGGCACGGAACCCCTCCAGTCGGCCTGGCTGGTCCAAAACCTCGTAGGCTGCCGGTGCCTCCTCCAGCACGTCCAGGCGCGAGTAGTGGAACTCGTGGCCCCTCGCCTCTTCGCCCTCGGCCAGGACGGGGCCATCAGCCAGAGCGCGCACGCGGCGGTAGCCCAGGTGCAGTCGCGCGCCCTCCATGCTGGTGCGCAAGGGGAGCAGCCCCGCCATGCGATGGGCCGTGCCCCCCGCGTCCACGATCTCGCGCCCGAGGTACATGAGGCCGCCGCACTCGCCGTAGATGGGCAGGCCAGCGGCCGCAGCCTCCCGCACCGCATGCAGGAAGGGCGCGTTCTCGGAGAGTTCGCGGGCGTAAAGCTCGGGGAAACCGCCGCCCAGGTAGAGGGCGCCGCAGCCCTTCGGGAGGCTGGCGTCGGCCAGCGGGCTCACGGGCACCACCTCGGCGCCCCAGGCGGCCAGGAGGTCCAGGGCGTCCTCGTAATAGAAGCTGAAGGCCCGGTCGCGGGCCACGGCGATGAGGGCATGGGCGGGCACAGGCTCGGGCGGAAAGAGTCGGGGAGGCACCGCCGGCGGGTCGGGCGCCTCGGCCACCCGCAGCAGGAGATCGAGGTCCACCGATGCTTCTACCTGGGTAGCCAGGCGAGCGAAGAACTCGGCCGCCACCGGCCCCTCCACCTCGGGCACCAGGCCCAGGTGTCGCTCCGGCAGTTGCAGGTCGTCACGGCGGGGCAGGTGGCCGATAACGGGGATCCCCGTGGCCCGTTCAATGGGGTCACGGCAGTAGTCCAGGTGCCGGGCGCTGCCGATGCCGTTAAGCACCACTCCGACGATGCGCAGCCGCGGGTCGAACCGCTGGAAACCGAGCACGGTGGCGGCGACGCTGCGGGCCACCTTGCGCGCGTCCACCACCAGCACCACGGGCAGCCCCAGTAGCCTGGCCACTTCGGCGGTGCTGCCCTCGTCGGTGTCCGGGGAGGCTCCGTCGAAGAGGCCCATCACCCCCTCCACCACGGCCACGTCGCAGGTCTGTACGGCGCGGGCGAACAGCTCCAGCAGGTTGTCGTGGGGGAGCATCCACGAGTCCAGGTTCCGGGAAGGGACTCCGCAGGCGGCGTGGTGATAGGTGGGGTCGATGTAGTCGGGGCCCACCTTGAAGGGCTGTACGCGCAGGCCACGCCTGGCCAGGGCGGACATAATGCCCACAGCCACCGTCGTCTTGCCGACACCACTGCTGACTCCGGCGATGACTATGGCCTTCATGGCGTTCAGTACTCCAGGCCGGGCTGGGCCCGGATCCCCTGCTTGAAGGGGTGCTTCACTTCGCGCATCTCGGTCACCAGGTCGGCGAAGTCCACCAGCTCCTGGGGCGCGTTGCGGCCGGTCAACACCACATGCACGTGGGGAGGGCGGCTGGCCAGGGCGTCTATGACCTCGCCCACGTCCAGCCAGCCGTAGCGGATGGGGTAGGTGATCTCGTCCAGGACGACGATGTCGTACTCTCCCGAGCGCAGGCGGCGCACCGCCTCCTCCCAGCAGGCGCGGGCCATTGCCTTGTCCCGGTCGAGGTCTTTCGAGAGCCAGGTGAACCCCCGGCCCATGGGGATGACCTCCACGCCCATCTTTTCGGCGGCCTTGTGCTCGCCGAAGCGGTGGTGGGACGCCTTGATGAACTGCAGCATCACCACTTTCATGCCACGGCCCCAGGCGCGCATGAGGATGCCGAGGGCGGCAGTGGTCTTGCCCTTGCCGTTGCCGGTGTTGAGGACGACCAGGCCGCGTCTGCCCTTAGCCTCGGCCACGCTCCGCCTCCGGCTGTCGTGGGAAGAAGAGCACTGTGAGGTCGCCGAAATCGTCGCGTCGCGCCAGCTCTCCCAGCGTGAGCGTTACGGCCCGCTCTCCCTCCAGTGTCAGGCGCTCCAGCACCGTCACGGGCAGGGTCGGGGAGAAGGCGTCGGCCAGCAGGCGGCGGGCGATCTCCGCCGGCATCAGGTCGTACGGCCGGGGGAAGGCGAACACGTGGCGTTGGCCGCGCTGGAGGGCCTCTGCCAGCTCGGCGAAGGCCTCCTCGCCGCCCTCGCGCCGGTGGAGGCTCACGAAGAGCGATTCCTCCATGGCGGCGCCTACGCGGGCGCAAGCGACGGCCAGGGAGCTCACCCCCGACACTATCTCCACGCAGGGATAGGTGCGGCGCACCCTGGCCACCAGCTCGCCGGCCGAGACGGAAGGGTCGCCCCAGGCGCAGACGACGCAGCGCTCGCCCCGCCGAGCTGCCTCGGCCAGGCGCGCCAGCCCCTGCTCCTGGTCGCGATAGGTCAGGGTGACCAGCTGGCCCCGCACGTGTCCGCGCACCACGTCCAGCACGGTAGCGAAGCCGGCCACCAGGTCGGCCTCGCGCAAGAGGCGGAGGGCCTTCAGGGTCAGAAACTCGGGGTCGCCCGGGCCGACGCCGACTACGTGCAGCGGCCTCATGTCCTACCCTCCCCTGCGCAGCCACGGGGCGTCAGCATCAGTCCGTCGCGGGCGCGCGTGCGCGAGCTGCCCACGATGAGCGTCGTCTCCATGTCCACGACGGACTCGTCCAGGTCCCCGAGGGTGGCAATGGCCACTCGCTGCCCCGACCGGAACGCGCCACGCACGACGCCGACGGGCGTGTCGGGCGGGCGGTGGCACAGCAGCAGGCGCCGGGCCTCGCCCAGTTGCCAGGTACGGGCGCGGCTACGGGGATTGTGGAGCACCAACACGAAATCGGCGGCGGCGGCCGCCTCCAAACGCCGAGCGATGACATCCCACGGCGTAAGCAGGTCGCTGAGGCTGACGACGGCGAAGTCGTGGCCCAGGGGTGCCCCCAGCAACGCGGCGCAGGCGGCCAGGGCCGGCACCCCGGGCACTACCTCCAGGCGCGGGCGCTCGGCCCCAGACAGCTCCAGCCAGGCCTCCACGGCGGGCGAGGCCATGCCGTATATGCCCGGGTCCCCGCTGGACACCAGGGCTACGCGTTCGCCCCGGCAGGCCAGGGCCACCGCCTTCCTCGCCCGCTCCACCTCCTGCCCCAGGTCATAGGCGAGGGCGGCCTTGCCCGCCAGCAGGCGCGACAGCATATCGAGGTAGCCCCGATAGCCGACCACAGTTGTCGCCTCTTCCAGCGTCCGGCGGGCCAGGGAGGTGAGCAGGCCCTCGTCGCCCGGGCCGATGCCGACGATGCTGAGGCGGCCCGTCATGCCTGCGCCTCCATGCGGGCGACGGCTACCGTCACGCGCCCATTCTTGGCCCTGGGAACGACCAGTCTGGAGGCACCGGCTACCGCCAGCGCCGAGGCCTCCGACACCGAAGGTAGGCCCAGGAGCCGCTCCGATGCCGACGGCGAGACCAAGGAGGCCAGCCGTCGTACTGTTTCGGCGGGCACCGCTTCGAGGGGCACTCCCAGGACGGTGGCGGCCTCCTGCAGGCCTGGCTCTCCCGCTTTGTCGGCGATGGTGGCCAGGCAACGGAGGCTCGCTGGCGCAAGGCCGTTCTCCGACAGCACCCGCAACACGAACGACGCCACCTCCTGTCCCGACACGCCCCGGCGGCAGCCCACGCCGGCCACCAGGGTAGGAGGCCGGTAGAGCAGCACCGGCCCGGCGAGCGGGCGCGGCGGCAGGGCGCGGTCGCTGACCACGATGCACGGCAGCCCCGAGCCCAGCGCCTCGTCCAGCGAGGGCATTTCCTTCACGCCCGGCGGGGCCTCGTCCCAGGGCCTTTCGCCAGCGTCCTGGTAGAAGCCCACCGGCCCGCCGTTGATCAGGGCGGCGGAAACGGGGGCCACGTGTTCAGCGCCTTCCAGCCGCCAGCCTCGCTCGCTGCCCAGCAGGTCCAGGGCCGGCAGGCCCAGGGCGGCGCTGGCCGAAGTGACTACTGGCGTGGCACCGAGGGCAGCGGCCACCTCCCGCGCCAGGGACTCGCCGCCGCCCCTGTGTCCCGAGAGCAGGCAGACAGCGAAGCGGCCCGCCTCGTCCACGGTCACCACAGCCGGGTCCCTGTCCTTGCCCGAGAGGAGCGGCCGCACCAGGCGCACGGCTACACCCACGGCCACGAACAGGACCAGCGAAGGGTAGCGACCGAACACGTCTCGCACCAGCGGCCGCAGGGGCAGGGAAAACGCCCGGCAGGGGCCAGGCACCTCGCTCGCCCAACGCCGGTCGACATAAACTTCGACCCCCCGCACGCGGCCGGCCAGGACGGCGGCCATCTGCGCACCCCTTCGGGTGATCGCTATGACGGCGATGGGGCGGCGGGCCGCCGGGCCGGTCATCCTCTCCTGCCCTTGCGGAACAGGTGGCTGAAGGCGGGGTCGTAGAGGCGCGAGGACGGCCCCTGCGGCCCCTTCAGGGAGGGGTCCAGGGCACGTCCCACCAGCACGATGGCCTGTCTGGTGATGCCCGCTTCCCGCGCCAGGCGGGGGATATCGGCCAGGGCCCCTCGCAGGACCTGCTCGTCGGGCCAGGACGCGCGGTAGACCAGGGCGGCGGGTGTCTCCGGCCCGTATCCCCCCTCGACCAGGGCGGCCACGGCCTCCCTCAGGCGGGCCGCGGAGAGGAAGAGCGCGAGTGTGGCCCCGTGCCGGGCCAGCGTCCGCAGGTCTTCCCCCTCCGGCATGGGCGTCCGCCCGGGGGCGCGGGTAACGATGACCGTCTGGGAGACGCCCGGAGCGGTTAGCTCGACTTTCAGGGCAGCAGCGGCGGCAAAGAGGGAACTCACCCCGGGTACGACCTCGTAGTCTATGCCTGCCTCCTCCAGCACTCGCATCTCCTCCAGCAGGGCGCCGTACAGGGACGGATCGCCGCTGTGCAACCGCGCCACTGTCTTACCGGCGGCGGCCGCCTCCGTCATCAGGCGCGCGATCTCCTCCCGTGTCAGGGAGGCGCTGCCATGCACCTCGGCGCCTGGCCGGCAGAGGGCCACGACCTCCGGCGACACCAGGGAGTCGGCCCAGACCACCACGTCCGCCTGGCCCAGAAGGCGCACTGCCCGCACGGTGAGCAGCTCCGGGTCGCCCGGGCCAGCGCCGATGAAGTACACCTTGCCGCCCACGTCTACCTCCGCACGATGAGCACCGAGAAATAGTCGCGGACGCGGCCGTCCAGCGCCTCCGGCCCGCACAGGACCTGCTCCTCGGGCAGGGTGGCGCGTCTCACCAGCACCGCCCTGTCCACGAGTCCCCGCGCTTCCAGTTCGCAACGCACTGCGTCCAGCATCCGGTTCACCTTCAGCAACACCAGGGTGTCGGACGAGTCCAGGCAGGGGCCGATGTCCTGGGGATGGTACAGGGCGGGCAACAGGGCGATGCGCTCCCTGCCAGCCGCCAGGGGTACGCCGGCCCTGGCCGCCGCCGCCGTCACCGAGGAGACGCCCGGCACCACCTCCAGCGACACCTGGGGATAGTGCCGGCGCAGGTGCTCGTAGACGTAGACGAAGGTGCTGTACAGCAAGGGATCGCCCTCGGTGAGGAAAGCGCAGTCCATCCCCTCGGCCAGGCGCTCCAGCACGCGGCCCAGCGCCCCCTGCCAGGTGTCGGTAGTGTGGGGCTGGGACATGGAGAAGGGGAAAGGCACCAGCTCCTTGCCGGCCAGCGACACGGCCCCGGACGCGATGGCCAGGGCCATGCTGCCCTCGCCGGCGGTGGACTGGGGGTAGCACACCACCGGCACCCGCTCCAGGACGCGGACGGCCTTCAGGGTCATCAGCTCCGGGTCGCCGGGCCCGACGCCGATGCCGTAGAAACGCCCCCACCTCTCGCTCATTCCTCTCCCCTCCAGGCAGAGACGACGAACACCGGGTTCAGGGACTCGAAGGCGGTGAGTCCGGCCAGGGGCCGAGACCGCGCCACGTTGACGGCCGATACCTGCCAGCGGAATCCGAGGCAGGAGAGGGCGGCGCGGGCCACCTCCAGGTTCTCCAGGCTGGCCAGGTCCACGACGATGCGTCCCCGGGGGCGCAGCCTCCCCGCGACGCAGGCCAGGACCTCTGCTAGCCTGCCGCCACTGCCGCCAACGAACACGGCATCGGGGTCGGGCAGGCCGGCCAGTGCCTCGGGTGCCTCGCCCTCGACGACCGTCAGGTTGGGGCGGGGGAAGCGGGACAGGTTGCTGCGCAGGGCGGCCACAGCCTCGGGCCGCCGCTCTACCGCGTAGACGTGGCCGTCCCGCGCCACCAGCGCCGCTTCGATGGCCAGGGAACCGCTGCCAGCGCCCACGTCCCAGACCACGGCATCGGGCCGCAGTCGCAGTTTGAACAGGGCCACGGCTCGCACCTCTTCCTTGGTCATAACGCCCGCAGGGCAGGACTCCAGCTCCTCGTCGGGGATGCCCAGGAAGGGACGTCGGCCGCTCATGGCGTCTCCCCCCTGCCCAGAAGGGTCCCGTCTTGGTCGAAGCACAGGCATTCCACTGCCAGCCGGCCGCCGACATAGGCGCGGGCAGCCTCGCACACTTTCTGGCAGAGGAGGTCGAAGTATCCTGCCAGGCCGTGGGACAGCACCAGCTCCTGGGCGTGGCGGGCGCTGGCCGCCTTCCGCACCGCCTCCACCAGGTTTTCGGGAGCCCCCAGGGCGAGGGCCAGGCCGGCGAGGAAGTCGGTGTCCACCTGATTGCCGGCCACGTGGGTCACCATCTTGCCCTGCGCCACCTTGGACAGCTTGCCTATCATGCCCGCCAGGGTCACCCGGCGGACGCCACGCTGGGCCGCCCGCTTCAGGCCGGGGCCGAAGAAGATGCCCGCCTCCACGAAGGCCATCTCGGGCAGGTGGGTGAGGAGGCGGCGAGCGAACTCCTCGCTCTGGGTGCCCGTGCTCAGGACGATGTGTTCGAGGCCGTTGGCGGCAGCCACGTCTATGGCCACCTCGACGCTGGCTCGCCAGGCCGCGGTGGAGTAAGGGACCACGATGCCGGTGGTGCCCAGGATGGAGATGCCGCCCACGATGCCCAGGCGCGCGTTGGTGGTCTTCTTGGCGATCTCCTCGCCGCCCGGCACCCATATCTCCACAGTCACTCCCCGCTCCCGGCACAGCGGCCCCAGCGCCTCGCAGGCCGCCTCGGCGATCATGCGCCGCGGCACGCGGGTGATGGCCGCCTCGCCCACGGGGATGCCCACCCCGGGACGGGTTACGGTGCCCACGCCCGGCCCGCCGCGGATGACCACCGCCCCCGGCTCACCGGCCCAGGTGACCGTGGCGCAGATCTCGGCGCCATGGGTTACGTCGGGATCGTCGCCGGCGTCCTTCACCACCGAGCAGGTCACCCGCTCGTCGTCGATGCACACGCGGTGCACGGACAGCGTGGCCTCGACCCCGGCCGGCAGGCGCAGGGTCACCTGAGAGGGCGCCTGGCCTGTCGCCAGGGCAGTGGCGGCCGCCTTGGTGGCAGCCGCGGCGCAGGTGCCGGTGGTGTAGCCGCGACGCAGCCCCCGCCGTTTCACTTCGGGCAACCCGCCAGGACCTCCCTCACCCTTTGGGCCAGCATCTCCACCAGTGTCGCGTCGATGCCGATGGGGCCCGAAAGCAGTATACGCTTGCCCGGATGTCGCTCTCGCAGTGCTTCCACGGCCGGGACTACGTCCTGGGCCCATATCTTGCCCCGGAACAGGAGGCAGGGGAGCACCGCTACCGTCTCGGCCTGACCCAAGAGGGCCGCTCCCGCCTCGGCTATGGTAGGCGGCCCCGCTCCCGACTGGGCGACGGCCACGGCGCAGTCGCGTCCCACCGCCCGCCCTACCTCGTTGGCCAGGTCGCGGGCCCAGCCCATGTCGCCGCCATTGAAGCGCGTGTACGCCTTCACCAGCAGCAGTCCCCAGGGCCCGGGGTAGCCTTCGAGGAGGGCCAGGGCCCGCTCCGCCAGTAGCGGCGGCAGCGATGGATGACGGGCCAGGGGCCTGCCGGTTACCACGTCCAAATGGGGCCACTCCCTGCGTAGCCCTTCGGCCAGGGCTTCGGCTTCGCACCAGTGCTGCCCCTCGCCCAGCAGCAGCGGCTGGACGACCAGCCTGTCCACGCCGGCCAAAACCAGCGCTCGGGCAGCCTCCGGCAGCGTGGGCCTCAAGGCTTCCAGATAGGCCACCGTCACCGGCGCTCCGCCCAGGGCGCAGGACAGCCAGCGGGCGGCCCTGGCTGCCCCCAGCGGCGTCTCGTCGCCGCGACGGCTACCGTGGGCCAGGAGTACGATCCCTGGCCGTCTGCCCTTCCTCGGCAAAGGCGACGTGCAGGGGACCAAAGGCACCTCCTACGATGAGCCAGAAGAGGGCGAGCCCCCCGGCCGACAGCGCCCGGAAGCGGGGCACCAGGTCGGCGAGGGAGGACGGGACCTCCTCCTCGGGACGCGGCACCAGCAGGAACATCAGGGCACAGGCGGCCACGTACAGCCCCAGGGCAGCGGCCCATGCCCACGGCCGACGGGCCCCAGCGACCCTTCCCAGCTTCCACGCCACCAGCAGGGAGAGAGCCGACAGGAGGGTGAAAACGAGGTACCCCGCCTGACGCGACTCGACGGTGCCTTCGTCGCCCACGCCGGGCGGGTTGGCGGGGAACTTGAGGAAGGGGAAGATGGCCACCGCCCACAGGGCAGCTATGGCCAGGACGGCCCCTTTCTGCCACGGATACCTTCCGGGGAGGTCGCGCTCCAGCAGGGAGTAGGCCCCGGCGAATATCAGCCCCCAGGACACGCCGTAGAGCAGAAAGCCGCCGAACAGGCCCAGCCTCTGCACCGAGCGCGGGAACACCTCCTGCACCGGCCCCAGGGCCGCCTCCCGACCGATGGCCTCTTGCAATACCGGCTCCGTGGCCAGGAAGTGGTAGAGTGCCACCAGCATCCCGGCCAGCGCGCCGGCGCCCAGCGCCGCCTTCAGGTTCTGGGCCAGCGGCGAGCTACTCATGGCCTAGTGACAGGGGAACCCGGCCGTGTGGCGGGCGTCGTGGAAGAGCTCGTGGAGCCAGTTGGAGCGCAGGGCGACCTCGCCCAGGAAGGCTCCCAGGGCCACGCCCTGGTCCAGGCCCACCAGGTAGAGGCCCAGCAGCCCCAACAGGATCGAGCCCCAGGCGAGCCACGTCTCCGCCCGCGCGTCGGTCCACTCGCGTACCAGCGCTAGCAACCTCATGGTTCACCTCCTCGGTAATGCCTGCCTCGCGTCGGCTCGGACGCTAGGGTGGCAGCAACATCTCCGCTCAGTGGCCTCCCTCCTTTCCTGCCCTCCCGGCCTCGGCCATGGCCAAGAGGGTGTTGACGATGGCCGCTGCGGCGCCTCCCCCGCCACGGGTGCCGGCGATGGCTATGTAGGCCAGGGGGCGGCGCATCAGCTCCTCCTTCGCCTCCGGGGCGAGCACCAGCCCCACCGGCGCCCCGATGACCAGGGACGGCCTCGCCATCCGTTGGTCCCAGAGGTCCAGCAGGGCGAGCAGGGCGGTGGGCGCTGTGCCTATGACGGCCACCGCTCTGTCCAGCAACTCCCGCGCGAGGAGCATCGCGGCTGCTGAACGGGTGATGCCCAGCCTCGCCGCCTCCTCGGCTGCGCCAGGGGTGTCCAGCGTGCACACCAGGCGACAGCCAAGGCCCTCGGCCCCGCGCCGGTCTATGCCCGCGAGTGTCACGTGCGAATCGGCCACGATGGCCGTGCCGGACGAGAGCGCCCGCACCCCTGCCTCCACTGCGCCGGCGGAGAAGCGGAGCTGCGAGGGAAGCCCCGGGTCGCCCGTGGCGCGCAGCAGTTGGAGAGCCACCTCCTCTTCCGAGGCCGACAGGGAGAGGGGCGGCATGAGGGCGCGCGCCGCCGCTATTCCCCGCTCGTATATCTCCCGGGGCGAAGCGCCGTACCGCTGCAACAGCCTCACGCCTCACCTCAGCAGCATCCTGATGGCCCTGGCGGCGTCCCTCGGCTCGTGGGCGGGACCGACCGGGACGCGAACGGCGCCGAGGGCCCTCGCCAGTCCTTCGGTCAGCCCCAGGGAGAAGGGGGCGGCGGCGTCCGCGTCCAGAACCACGGCCTTGAAGCCGCGCCGGCGGATGGCCGCCGCTTCGGCGATGGCCTCGGCGTAGGGATCGCTGCCGCGCAGGGAGCGGTTGGCCCGGCCATCGGTGGCCAGCACCAGCAGGCAGGGTGCACGGGGGTTGGTGCGCCGATGCCTCTCCAGCAGCCAGGCCGCGCGGGCCAGCCCCGCGGCCAGGGGCGTGGCGCCGCCAGTGGGGAGCCCCACCAGCAACCTGCGCGCCCGCTCGACGCTGCCCGTGGGGGGCACCGCTACCTCGGCCCCCGTACCTCTGGCGCAGACCAGGGCCACACGGTCGCGCCGGCGGTAAGCGTCGGCCAGCAGGTCCATCACCATACCCTTCACGAGGGCCATGCGGCGGCGGGCGGCCATGGAGCCACTCGCGTCCACCATGAAGGCCAGCAGCGCACCCACCCTGCCCTCGCGCACCTTCACCCGCAGGTCGGCGGGCAACAACCGCAGCCGGCGGCCGGGCAGCTTGCGCTCGCCACGTAGGGCGGCGGCGCGCAGGGTGGCGTCCAGGGCCAGGTCGGCCGCCCTGCCCCGGGGCAGGCGGGCCGCGACGTACCGCCCACGACCGGCGGCCCCGGTCACCACGGCGCGGCGGCCCATGCGCGGCGACTGGGGCGGGGAGCCCTCCTTCAGCAGCAGGGACGGGGCTGGGGACGGCGCCGGCGACACATGGTGCTCGCCCGTCCGGCCACCGCTCTGGCCGCGGTCGGGCGGCTCCTGGCCGGGCGTCGGGCCCTGGGGCGCCGGAGGCGGCGTCACGGGGAAATGGTCCTCGGGCGGGCGGCCCCGGTGGAGCAGTGCCAGCGGGGCGACCGCGTCCACGTCCTCGATGCTGGCCCGCGTGCGACCCTCCAGCGCTGCGTGGGCCAGGGCGGCGCGGTAGATGACGATGTCAGCGCGCATCCCCTCCACCCGGTGCGCCAGGCACAGGCGGGCGATGCTCTCCAGCAGGCCGTCCTCGGCGCTCACCGATGGCAGCAGGGCCTGGGCATCGGCCAGGCGGCGGCGCAGGCGCTCCTCCTCGGTCTGCCAGCGGGCGAGAAAGCCCAGCGGGTCCCGTTCGAACTCCAGGCGCCGGCGCACCACCTCGGCCCGCAGGGCGGGGTCGGCCAGCTCCTCTACCTCGGCGGCCAGGCCGAAGCGATCGAGCAGCTGGGGCCGCACCTCGCCCTCTTCCGGATTCATGGTTCCCACCAGGACGAATCGGGCCTGATGGGAAAAGGATACACCCTCTCGCTCGACATAATTCACACCCATGGCGGCAGCGTCCAGCAGCACGTCCACCAAGTGGTCGGGCAGCAGGTTGACCTCGTCTATGTACAGCACGCCGCGATGGGCCTCTGCCAGCAGGCCGGGCTGGAAGCGCCGCTCTCCCTCCTTCAGGGCGGCCTCGATGTCCAGGGTGCCGATGACGCGGTCCTCGGTGGCGCCCATGGGCAGGTCCACCAGCCGCGCCGGCCGCACCGTCGCCGGGGGGGCCGCGTCGCCCCGACAGAGGCCGCACAGCCCCTGGGGGGCCTGCGGGGGGCAGGAGAACGGGCAGCCGTCCACGATCTCGACGGGCGGCAGGACGGCAGCCAGCGCCCGCACCGCGGTCGACTTGGCTGTCCCCTTGTGCCCGCGGATGAGGACGCCGCCGATGCCCGGGTCCACCGCCGCCAGTAGCAGCGCCAGCTTCATCCGCTCCTGACCCACGATGGCAGTGAAGGGGAAAACGGGCCCCCGCTCAACGGCCATGGGCTTCCTCCAGCAGGGCATCGGTCTCCAGGTAGACGCGACGCAGGGCGGCCAGCACCTCGGGCGGTGGCGACTGCCACAGGCCCCGTCCCGCCGCCTCCAGCAGGCGGGCGGCGATGTCCCGCAGGGCCCAGGGGTTGCTGCGACGGAAGAACTCCTGCACCTGCGGGTCCAGGGCGTAGGCTCGGGCCACCTCGGCGTACATCCAGTCGTCCACCACGCCGGCGGTGGCATCGTAGCCGAAGAGGTAGTCCACGGTGGCGGCCAGCTCGAAGGCTCCTTTGTAGCCGTGGGCCATCATCGCCTGCAGCCACTTGGGGTTCACTACCCGCGTGCGGAAGACGCGCCTCGCCTCGTCGGCCAGGTCCCGCACCCGCGGCAGGGCCGGGTCCGAGGAGTCGCCGAAGTAGGCGCGGGGGCGGCGGCCGGTCAGGGCCTTCACCGTCGCCACCATGCCGCCGTGATACTGCAGGTAGTCGTCGGAGTCGAAGATGTCGTGCTCGCGGTTGTCCTGGTTCTTGGCCGCCACGGCGATGCGGGCGAACTGCTCCCGGAACTCCAGCGGGGCGCTCTCGCCCTGGCTGCGGCGCGAGTAGGCGTAGGAGCCCCAGGCGATGTAGATGCTGGCCAGGTCCTCCTCCGTGCGCCAGTTTCCCTCGTCCAGGGCAGCCAGGATGCCGGCGCCGTACGTGCCCGGCTTGGAGCCGAAGATCCGGTAGAGGGCACGGTTCCTCGCCTCCTCCCCTCGCTGGCCGGAAGCCGTGTGCCGCGCCATGTCCTGGCGATAGTGCCGGGCGACGTAGTTCATCTCGTCAGGCTCGTCCAGGGTCGCCACCGTCTCGATGGCCTCGTCCAGGAGGGCGATGAGGTTGGGGAAGGCGTCGCGGAAGAAGCCCGAGATGCGGAGGGCGACGTCTATGCGCGGCCGCCCCAACTCCTCCAGGGGGATCACCTCTAGGCCCACGACGCGGCCGTCCTCCTCCCGCCAGCGGGGCCGCACCCCCAGCAAGGCCAGCGCCTGGGCGATGTCGTCGCCGTGTGTGCGCATGACGGCCGTCCCCCACACCACCAGCCCCACCATCTCGGGGTAGCGGCCCTCCTCGCGCAGGTAGCGCTCCACCAAGCGCTCGGCCAGCGCCCTGCCCACCTCCCAGGCGAAGGGGGAGGGCACCGAACGCGGGTCGAGCGAATAGAAGTTGCGGCCCGTGGGCAGGACGTTGGCCATGCCGCGGGTGGGCGACCCGCTGGGTCCCGGCGGCACGAAGCCACCATCCAGGCCGTGCAGCAGATTGCGCACCTCGTCGGTGGTGCGTTCCAGGTCGGGCACCAGCCGTCGACAGACGTGCGCCAGCGTCCGCGAGACGGCCTCGCTGACGCAGCCCAGTACCCTCTCCTGCACCTCCACGACGGCGTCGGCGTCGAAGCGGCGCGAGGCCAGCTCCTCCATCAGGCGCCGGCAGAGGGCGTCCACGGCCGCCAGGACGTCGCCCCGGGTGCGCAGGGGCATACCCGGGGAGGCCAGGGCGGGCGCCACGGGGCCTTCGTAGGGCAGTCCCAGCTCGGAGCGCAGGTCCTGGTAAGGGACGCCCAGCGCCTCGGCCACCGCCCGGCGCAGGGAGGGGACGTCGCCGTTGTCCAGTCGGGTAAGGGCCAGCAGGGTGTCGAGGAGGGCCTCGCCCTGAGGCGGCTCGCCCAGCACGTGCAGCCCGCCGCGGATGATGGCGTCCTTCAGCTCACAGATGTAGCCGTCCACGTGGAGCAGAAACGAATCGAAGTCCTCCGGTTGCCGCTCGACGCCCAGGTCGCGGTGCAGGTTGGCCCGCTCCACCAGCTCCCAGATCTGCTGGCGCACCAGGGGCAGCTTGGCCGGGTCCATGGCCTGGGCGCGGGCGTATTCGTCCATGAGCTGCTCCAGCCGGGCCAGGTCCCCGTAGGTCCCGGCGGCGGTCATGGGCGGCATCAGGTGGTCGACGATGACGGCGTGGGCACGGCGCTTGGCCTGGGCCCCCTCGCCAGGGTCGTTGACGATGAAGGGGTAGAGGAGGGGCAGGTCGGGCAGGCAAACGGTAGGGTAGCAGCTATCCGAGAGGCCGATGCCCTTGCCCGGCAGCCACTCCAGGGTGCCGTGCTTGCCCAGGTGCACCACTGCGTCGGCGCCGAACCCGTCCCGCAGCCAGCGGTAGAACGCCAGGTAGTGGTGGGTGGGAGGGAGGTCGGGGCTGTGGTAGACGGCCATGGGGTCCTCGCCGAAGCCCCGTGGCGGTTGCAGCCCCAGGTAGACGTTCCCGAGAACCAGGCCAGGCACGGCCAGGCCGCCGTCGCTCCGGTACACCTGGCCGGGGGGTGACCCCCAGGCGCGCTCCATCTCCTGGCGCGCGGGCTCGGGGAGGGCATCGAACCAGCGGCGGTAGTCTTCGCCAGCGACATGGCCCGGGGCGCGGGCCAGGTGCTCCTCCGTCAGGTGCTCCTTATCGTAAGTGCCCGAGGCCAGGAGCCGGTGCATGAGCTGGTCGCCGTCGGCGGGCACCTCGGGCACCAGGTAGCCGGCCTCGCGCAGGGCGCCCAGCAGCCGCACGGCCGAGGCGGGCGTGTCCAGGCCGACGGCGTTGCCGGCGCGGGCGCTCCTGGAGGGGTAATTGCTCAGGACGATAGCAATGCGCTTCTCGCCATTGGGCTTGCGCCGTAGTGCTGCCCAGCGGAGGGCCTGCCCAGCCACGATTTCCACCAGTTCGGGAGCGGGCACCGCCCGAGCGACGGTCACGCCCAGTCTGGGCTCCTCCCTTTCTTCCTTGAAGGCGATGGGCAGGGCCACGATCCGCCCGTCCAGCTCGGGCAGGGCCACGTTCATGGCCACGTCCAGGGGCGAGAGCCCCACGGCGCTCTCCTCCCATTGCCTGCGGGAGGCGGTGGAGACTACCGCTTGCAGGATGGGGACGTCCAGCGACGCCAGGGCGCGCGCCGTGGCGTCGGGGTCGTCGCGGGCCAGGGCGAAACTCAGGGCGGACACGACGCAGTCCACCACCGGCCGCCCGCGGTCGTCCAGAAGGTGCCGCCTCAGGGCCAGGGGTAGCTGGCCCGGTACGGTGGCCTCGTCGCGGAGGCTGTAGCAGAACACCGGCAGGGTGTTGGCGCCCCGCTCCTCCAGCGCGCGGACCAGCGCGGCTATGGCCTCCGTGTCGCCGACGGCCCAAAGGGCTCGGTAGAAAAGCACTGCCACCACCGGCTGCCCCGGGCGCCAGTAGCCCTCGGCATACTCTCGCGCGGAAAGGACCCCGGGGACGCCGGGGCGCCAGATGCCGTCCCAGGGAAGGGGGAGGGGCGGGCCGTAGCCGTGGGAGGTGCCCAGCAGGGTATCGCTCAGAAAGAGTAGGAGATGGCGGAGGTTCTCGGTGCCTCCGTGCACAAGGTACTCATAGGCCCGCGCTACGACGGCCGCGGGTGCCGTCGATGCCGCCTCCAGGGCAGGGTCGCGGGTGGCCTCGCCCGGGCAAGCGACGAAGGGGACCCCGCGCTCTCGACATAACGCAGCCAGTCGCTGGACGCCCTCCTCGAAGGCGTTCTTGCCTCCCAGCAAACGCAACACCACCACCGAGGCGCGGGACGCCGTCCCGGCCAGGAACCCGTCCAGAGCTTGGGGAGAGGACAGGTGGCGGACGTGGCGGGCATGGACTGCCGGGAACCCCTGGGGAAGGTTGTCCAGGGCCCCGGCCAGGGCCTGCAGGTCGGTATCGGCGGTCGTCAGGAAGACTATCATGTGTCCGCTGCTCCCGGGCCGCGGGAGAGCGGACAGGAGGGACGGAAGGCCCTCCTGGGCGCCCTCCCCGACGCGAGGAGGCCCGCGCCCGTCTCCCGGGCAGGTCTCCTGGCTGGCAGATCGTCGCCCTCGGCGCCTTCCCATCCCCAGCGGGACAGTGGCCTCTGCCGGGGCTCCCTGCTCACAGTGGCGCGGCCGCGGGGGCTTTTACCCCACTTCCCTGTTAGGCCCTTGCGGGCACCCGGGAGACACCGTATGCGGTTGTCGGTCGCCCTCTTCTTAACATAGGCTGCTCGCCCCGTCAAGGCTGTCGGCGGGCCTGGTCTCGCAGGCGGGCCGGGGCCACAGGTCGTCTCCAATCGGGCCGAAGCACCAGACGCGTGCTACGATAGGGGCGATGAGCGCCCGCCTGCTGATGCTGCAGGGCACCATGTCCCACGTGGGCAAGAGCGTGCTGGTGGCTGCCCTGTGCCGCATCCTGTACCGGGACGGTCTCCGCGTCGCGCCCTTCAAGGCCCAGAACATGGCCCTGAACTCCTACGTCACGCCCGACGGCCTAGAGATCGGGCGCGCCCAGGCGGTCCAGGCCGAAGCTGCCGGCCTGGAGCCGGAAGTGGAGATGAACCCCGTGTTGCTCAAGCCCGAGGCCGACCACCGCAGCCAGGTGGTAGTGCTGGGCCGGCCCATCGGCTCCTTCAGCGCCAGCGAGTACTACCGCATGAAGCCCTCTCTGCTGCCGATAGTGCTCGATGCCCTGGAGCGCCTGCGCTCCCGGTTCGACGTGGTCATCATGGAAGGGGCAGGCAGCCCGGCGGAGATCAACCTCAAGGCCCACGATATCGTCAATATGGGGCTGGCCCGGAGGGTGGAAGCGCCGGTGCTGCTGGTGGGGGACATAGACCGGGGCGGCGTCTTCGCGCAGCTAGTGGGGACGCTGGAGCTGCTGCCCCCCGAGGAGCGCGCCCTGGTGAAGGGCCTAATCATCAACAAGTTCCGTGGCGACGCGGCATTGCTGGTGCCCGGCGTGCGCTTCCTGGAGGAGCGCTGCGGGGTGCCCGTGGCGGGCATCGTGCCCTACGACCCCGACCTGGCCCTGGCCGAGGAGGACTCGGTGGCCCTGGAGCGGCCTCCCGGGGAGCGTGAAGGGGTGCTGGACGTGGCCGTGGTGAGGCTGCCCCGCATCGCCAACTTCGATGACGTGGACCCCTTGCGACGCGAGCCAGGGGTGGCCCTGCGCTTCGTGTCCCGAAGAGGCGACCTGGGCCAGCCTGACCTCATCGTCCTGCCGGGCAGCAAGACCACCGTAGCCGACCTGGAGCACCTGCGCGCCACCGGCCTGGCCGAGGCCATCGTGCGGGCCGCCAGGGACGGTGCGGCGGTGGTCGGCATCTGCGGCGGCTTCCAGATGCTGGGCCGAGCGGTGCTGGACCCGGATGGCATCGAGAGCGACCGGCCCCGGGCCGATGGGCTGGGCCTGCTGCCTGTGGTCACCGTATTCCGCCCGAGCAAGACGACCCACCGAGTCGAGGCGCGGGTGGTGGCCGACCGCGGGCTGCTTGCCGGCTGCCGCGGCCTCCAGGTGCGCGGCTACGAGATACACATGGGCGAGTCCCGGGGCGAGGCGCCCGCTGCGCCCTTCCTGCTCCTGGCCCGTTCGGGGGAGCCCTGCCAGGTGCCCGACGGCGCCCTCAGTGACGACGGCTGGGTGCTGGGCACCTACGTCCACGGCCTCTTCCACAACCGCGACCTGCGGCGGCGGATGCTCCTCAACCTGGCGCGGCGCAAGGGCGTCCCTCTGCCCGAGGCGCCCGAGGACGCCGCCGACCCCTACGACCGGCTGGCCGACCTGGTGCGCGCCCACCTGGACATGCGCCTCGTGTACCGTGTCCTGGGCCTCGAGCAGTGAGGGTGAAGGCGCCCGCCCTGCCCCTGCGTGCCCCATCGTATTACGGATGGTGGATGGCCCTCGCCTCCATGGGGGCCCTGGCCGTCAGTTCCGGCGTCTCTTTCTGGTCGTTCGGTCTCTACCTGGAGCCCCTGGAGCGGGAGATGGGCTGGAGCCGTTCCCAACTGACAGGGGCCATAAGCCTCACCACGGCGGTCAGCGCCCTGATGGGGCCGGTCGTAGGGTGGTGGGTAGACCGGTTCGGCGTGCGCTCGGCCTTCCTGCTCGGCACCATTCCCACCGCTATTTCGTACTTTCTCCTGGCGGGAATCGGCTCCCTCTGGCAGTTCTACGCCCTGATGCTGGCCGGGGCGGTGGTCAGGACCTGGTTGATGAACGTGCCCGCCCAGGCTCTGGTATCGCGGTGGTTCATGTGGCGGCGGGGACAGGCCCTGAGCCTGGCCAACGCCGGCCTGGGCCTGGGCGGGTTCATCTTCACGCCGGCCCTGGTCTATATCATGGAGACCTGGGGCTGGCGACAGGCTTTCGCCTTCTCCGGACTGGCGGTTATCGGCTACTTCCTGCCTGTGGCGCTCCTGCTGGTGAAGGACAGCCCGGGCCAGTTGGGCGTGGAGGAGCCGCCGGCGCGGCCCTCCACGTCGCCATCGCGGGCTGCCGCGGGTACCGTCAGCTACCGACTGCACGAGGCGGTGCGCACGCCCGTGTTCTGGTCCATCGCCGGGGCACAGGGGCTGCTTTACCTGGCCCAGCTCTCATTCCTCATCCATGCCGTGCCCTTCCTGCGCTCGGAAGGGCTGTCGCCGGGCGGGGCGGCAGCGTTGGTGTCGGCCATTACTGCCCTGTATACGGTGTTGAGGGTGGCCATGGGCAGGGTGACAGACTGGGTGCCGCCCCGCATGCTGGGGGTGGGCATCGCCACATTGCAGGCCATGGCCCTAGGGCTCGTACTGTGGACGACGGCGCCGCCGGCGCTGGCCGTGTTCGTGCCGGTGTGGGCGCTGGGGCAGGCGAACGGCTCCGTCATCGAGCCCCTGCTCATCGGGCGTTACTTCGGAGTCGCCCATTTCGGCGCTGTCCTGGGCGCTTCGGGCGTCATATCCACTATGGGATTCGCCATAGGGCCGTTCCTGGCCAGCGCCCTGTACGATGCTCTGGGGGACTACGACGCGGCGCTGCTGATGTTCATCGGCGCCTTCGCAGCGGCGGGATGCTGCTACTTGCTGGTGGGGCCGTTGGGGAGGCGGTTGCAGGCGCGGGAGCGGGGAGCGGCTTCTCGGGGCGTCTGAAACACAGGCCGAAAACAAAAATGGTGGAGACGGAGGGGAGTCGAACCCCTCGTCCAGGGGAAGACCAACCCGGACCGCCTACAGGCTTAGCCGGCCCTTAGCTCTCGCCTGCCGTACCGCCGCCGGCTACGTACCGGCAGGCCAGCCGATCGTTCTTAGGCCCCCCTTATCGGCGTCGGGGAGGCTGCACCCCTGCTCTCTGGCGCCGCTCCCGGCCCACAGGGGAGAGGCCGGGGCGACGTGCTGCCTAATCGCTTAGGCAGCGAGAGCGAGTTCAGGCTCGCCAGTTACTTTTTGCCACCTGTTTAACGAGGGCTGTGGCGACCTCGGCCTGCTGTCCGGGCCCGACCTTCCCTGTCGAAACCCGCTCGTCCCCACGCAGCAATCCTATTATAGCGCAGGAGGTCCGGGGCGCGCACCCTCGTGCCAGGAGGCAGGGTCTCCTAGGCCCGGCGCATGAGGGCCTGGCGCATGCGACGCTCGGCCTCCTTGCGGGCCAGGTCCTCGCGCTTGTCATACTTGCGCTTGCCCCTGGCCAGCGCGATCTCCAGCTTGGCCAGTCCGCGCCGGTTGATGTACAGGCGCAGGGGGACGATGGTCATGCCCTCGCCCTTGCGCAGGGCCTCGACCAGCTGGCGGATCTCGCGGCGAGTGAGCAGGAGCCGCCGCTTGCGGGTCGGGTCGTGGTTCCAGCGGCCGGCAGGGGGGTAGTGAGCGATATGGGCACCAACCAGCCACATCTCGCCGTTCTCCGGGCGAACGTAGGCGTCGCGGAGGTTCACCCGGCCCAGGCGGATGGACTTGATCTCCGTGCCGGTAAGCTGGATGCCCGCCTCGTAAGTCTTGACGATCTGATAGTCGTGGTAGGCCTTGCGGTTGACGGTGACGGTCTTCTCCGCCGGCGGCGGGGCCTTATTCGACATAACGTCACCGCCCGGTCTGGGCGGCGATGACCTGTCGCAGGTGGTTGACGGCCGTCTCCAGGGCCAGGTCGCGGCCCTGCTGCTCCTGTTCGGTAGATACCTGGATGTCCGGGCTCACGCCCACCCCTTCGATGAGCTCTCCCCTGGGGGTAAGCCAGCGTGCCACCGTCACGTACAGGGCGCCGCCGTCGGACAGGTCCTGCAACTGGTTGACGGTCGCTTTGCCGAAGGTCTTCTCGCCGATGAGGATGGCGCGGTTATTGTCCCTCAAGGCGGCGGCCAGGACCTCCGCCCCGCTGGCCGAGCCGGGCCCCACCAGTACCACCATGGGGATGCCGGTGCCCTCTCCACCCGGGCGGGCCTCGAAGCTGCGTTCCTTGCCCCCGCGCTCCACCTCGGTGAGGATGGTCCCGTTGTCCAGGAACATGTCGGCGATGTTGATAGTGGCGTTCAGGGAGCCGCCCGGATTGATGCGCAGGTCCAGCACCAGGCCCCTGGCCCCTTTGCTCTTGATGTCCCGCAGGACCTGGGCCAGGTCGGGCACCGTCTGCTCCGTTATCTGTTCGATCTGGACGTAAGCGATGTCGGGCAGGGCACGGCCGTTGCTGTCGGTGACGGGACGGCTCGTCACTGTCGGCACGACGATGCGGTCGCGTACGATGGTGACCTCCTCGGTGGTGCCGTCCCGGTGCTGGACAGTCAGGCGCACCTGGGTGCCCCTTGGGCCACGGATGCGCCGCACCGCCTGGGCCACGCTCCAGCCCGAGGTGGACTCCCCGTCCACGGCCAGCAGGCGATCGCCCGGGCGGATGCCGGCGCGCTCTGCCGGCGAGCCGGTGAAGGGGGCAACGATGACGATGTCGCCGCTGTAGGGGTCCTGCTCCACCCGCGCGCCGATGCCCTCGAAACTGCCGGTAATGATGTCGATGCCCGAGTCCTTGGACTCGGGGTCGATGTACAGGGTGTGCGGGTCGCCCAGTGCCTTCAGCATGCCATCGATGGCACTGGAACGCAGGAGGTCGGGCGTTACCTTGTCAGGGTCGACATATCGTTCCTTCAGGATCTGGTAGATCTCTTGCAGGACGCGGAAGTCGGGAGCCTCGGTGGCGGCGGCGCTGGCCTGAGGACGTGGTTGCTCGCCGCGACTTGCGCCGACGATGAAGCCCACGATGCCCGCCATGACGGGCAGGGCCACGACAAGCAGGCCCAGCGCCAGCAGCCGTAAGCGGTAACGCATCACCGTACCCCGATATGGCCCACGGTTGTCGAGTCCAGTCTACCATTGGCCAGCTATGGGGACAACGCCAGTGCGGCCCCGCGAGCGGCAGCGCCGGCGCTGACGGCGGCCTCCGCGTCCGGATGTACTTTTTTAGTCGCCGTTCAGCGGCCAATGGTGCCGGTGACCGGGTAAGGGGGCTGGAAGTCGGCATGGTCGAGTAGCGCTGGGGCGAGGAGGAGTGTAGTCTGAGGTGGAGGCTGGGGACGATGCTACATAACGGACATAGTGCGAACCAAGCCCGTTATCGCGTCCGCGTGGACGCCCCGCCCCTGCGCTTCGCCGCCGCCCACTTCGCCACCTTCGGCGGCGACGCCGAGCCCCTGCACGGCCACAACTACCAGGTGACTATCGAAGCGGAGGGGGATCTGACGGCCGACGCCTGGGTCATCGACTTCGGCGAGCTGCGGGCGCTGGGGACAGCTCTGTGTCGAGAGTTGGACCATCGCTTCTTGCTCCCCGAGGCGAACCGCCATATCGCCGTGGCGTGGCACGAGGGGTCGGTGGAGGTGCGGTTTGGCGACCGACGATACGTGTTCCCGGCGGTCGACGTGGCCCGCCTTCCCGTCGAGAACTCCACCGCCGAGTGCCTGGCCCGCTACCTGGCCGCACGGCTGGCGAAGGAGCTGCGCGGCCGCGGCCACCGTCATCTGCGCTCCTTGACGGTGGGCGTTGAGGAGGCCCCGGGACAGTCGGGATGGTGTACTATTGCCCTGACGACGGAGTGAGGCCCTCATCGTTATGTCGAGCAGGAGGAGGCCATGAGGGACGACGTCTGCTTCCGGCCTGCCCACGAGCTGGCCGACCTGGTGCGCAGCCGCCAGCTATCGCCGGTGGAGCTCATGGAGGCGTGCCTGGACCGCATCCACCGCCTCGACCCTGTCATCAGGGCGTTCGTGACCCTGCGCTCCGAGGACGCCCTGGCCGAGGCACGCCAGATGGCGGACCGCATCGCCCGGGGCGATGAGGTGGGGCCGCTGGCAGGCTTGCCCCTGGCAGTGAAGGACCTGGAGGATGTGGCCGGGCTCCCTACCACCTACTGTTCCCTTCCCTTCAAGGACAACGTCGCCCAGCGAGACTCGGTGCAGGTGGCCAGGCTCAAGGCCGCCGGGGCCATCGTGGTCGGGAAGACGACCACGCCGGAGTTCGGATACACCTTCTTCTGCCGGAACCTCCTCACCGGTGCCACCCTGAACCCCTGGCACCCCGAGCGGAGTCCTGGCGGCTCCAGCGGCGGCTCGGCGGTGGCCATCGCCTCCGGCATGGTCCCCCTCGCGACCGCCTCCGACGCTGGAGGCTCCATCCGCATCCCGGCCGCCTACACTGGTTGCTTCGGCATCAAGCCCCAGTTCGGGCGGGTGCCCATGGGCCCCTTCGACGTCATTCCCTGGGGCGGGCTGACCTGCTATGGGCCCATCACCCGCACCGTCATGGATGCCGCACTGTACCTGGACGCGGTGGTCGGCGACCACCCTTCCGACCCGCACTCGTTGCCCCATCCCCGGTATTCTTATGTCGAGAGACTGCGGGAGCCCCTGCCGCGGCTCCGCATCGCCTGGAGTCCCACTCTGGGCTACGCCGTGGTCGAGCCGGAGGTCCTGCGAGAGGCCGAGGCGGCCGCCCGCGCCTTCCAGGAGTTGGGCCATGAAGTGGACGAGGTGGAGGACGTCTTCCCCGACCCGGCCTGGGCCTGGGGCATCGTCGAAGGCGGGGCCATGTGGATGCGCATCGCCGACAAGGTGGAGAGGCACCGTGAAGAGTTCGGCCGCGGCTTCCTGGCCATGGCCGAGAGAGGTCGGCACGTCACTCAGGAGCAGTACTACCGGGCGCAGAAGGTGCGCGCCGATCTAATCAACCGGCTGTGGCAGCTCTTCGAGCGCTACGACCTGCTTCTGACCCCCACAGTGGCTACGGAGGCCGTGGACGCCCGCGGGCACCTGAGCATGGAGATAGCGGGCCGCCAGGTCGAAAACCCGCTGGCCTATATCCCCTTCACGTACCCCTTCAACCTCTCGGGGCACCCTGCCGCCACGGTGCGGGCGGGCTTCACCGAGGCTGGTCTGCCCGTGGGGCTGCAGATAGTGGGCCCCAGGCTGAGAGAGGACCTGGTGCTGCAAGCGGCCTATGCCTACGAGCAGGCGCGCCCGTGGGCCCACCATTGGCCACGGGACATCGGCGCGCAGCCGTCCGGCGCCTCACCGTCCTAGAGTCCGCGTCGGGCGGCCCTGAAGACGGCGCCGATGACCCAGATTATGGCTATCACCAGGAAGACGAAGAACAGGATGCGGGCGATGAGGGCGGCGATTCCGGCGACAATGCCGAAGCCGAACGCTGCCGCCAGGATCGCTATCAGGAAAAAGATGAGGGCCCAGATGAGGACACCCACGCTCTCACCCCTCCACCACGATCTATAGGCCTAAGGATAACGGAGTCGGCGCGGGCAGTGCAAACCGGGTGGCCCCGGGCGCCCGCGACATGCGCCAGGGGCACTCGGCCGCCGCCTTCCCTCACCGAGGGGGCTGCGGTGAGCTTAGCGGCGGTTGACAGGCGACCGGGGTAGCCTATGATAGGAGATGCAGACGCCCCCTGGCGGGCCCGCAGCATGCAGATAGACTGGCAGCGCACCATCAACGAGATCCTTGCTAACAAGGTGACGTGCCCCCGCTGCGGGGCGCTGACCGGCGAAGTCTACATCGGCTACATGCGCGCCCCCGAGGCGGCCCACTGGGCGCCCCTATGCGAGGGGTGCAACAAGGAAGAGTACTGCGACGCTCGCAAGCTGGTCACCCTCTGCGAGGACTGTGCCCGTGCCGTCCGCCTCCGCGGCCGGAAGGTGGACCAGTACGGCATGATGGTGGCACTCCTGGAAGAGTGCCGCCGACAACTGGAAGAGTCCCTCGACTACCTCAGCGAGTACTGGCGCGAGGACTTGGACATCGACCCCGAAGAGATGGACAAGCGTCTGGAGGAAGTGGACCCCGACCTCTTCCGCGAAGAGGACTCCTGGCGCCACTACCTGGAAGAGCAGTACCTCAAGCTGCACCGCTGGTTCCGCCAGCACGGGTTCCGCATACCCAACCCCGGCTGGCGGTCGGAGTACGTGGAAGAGGTGGTCTCCCTGGGGTACACGACCATCCTGGGAGACTAGACGCGCCGAGCCCGCGGCTCCTCCTCCCCTATGGTCACCGTCCTCGTCCTGTTCGACTCCCGCGGCGGCCTGGTGGAGCGACTGGCAGAGGCAGTGGCGGAAGGCGTGCGCTCCGTGCCAGGTTCCCGGCTCCTGTACCGTCGCCTGGAAGAAGCGTCCCTCGATGAGCTGAAGTCGTGCGATGCCTTGATCGTCGGCTCTCCTAACTGGAGCGGCATCACCGGCAAGCTGAAGGAGTGGTTCGATTATTCTGGAGACCTTTGGGAGACGGGGGAGCTGGCCGGGAAGGTCGGTGCTGCCTTCACCGCCGGCTACTCCCGCTCCGGTGGCATCGAGGCTACGCTCCTGCAGCTCCTGCACCTCCTCTTCGCCCACGGCATGGTGGTAGTGGGCCTGCCCTGGTCGGAACGGATGCGCGTCTCCGGCTCTTACTACGGGGCCACGGCCCACGGCCAGGTCACCGAGGAAGACCGCGAGCAGGCGCGTGCCCTGGGCCGCCGTGTGGCCGAACTGGCCCTCCGCCTCCATTCCCCCGCGCCCGCTTAGACTCTCGAGGCATATTTCTTTAGCCTTACACCAATTAATTCATCATCTCTTGACAAATCCCTCAGATAGGCCATAATTGGCGCGAACTGGTCCCACGATAGGAGCTCTAGGCTCTCCTTAGGACCTGGCTAGAACAGGAGGTGAAGGACCGTGAGCGACCGGGACGCAAGCGGCTACCGGCAAGGAGCGAGCTTCTGGCAGCGCAGGCTGGGACGGCGTCGCTTCCTCCAGTACATGGCGGTCGGGGCAGGGACGGCTGGCCTGGCCCTGGCCTGCCGAGAGGAGCGCGCCCCGACGCCAAGCACTCCGGTGGGCGAGGCGCGACCACCGGCCCGAGGCCAGGGCGGCACCATCGTCTTCCGCGACGTGGGCGACCCGGCCAGCTTCGACTACTACAAGACGTGGGCCTACCGGACCATGCAGCACATGGCCCTGGTCTACCCCAGGCTCCTCAAGTTCAAGGTCGGCCCTGACGTCGGCCCCACCGACTACGACATCGTGCCCGACCTGGCGGCGGCAATGCCAGAACAGCCCGACGCCACCACCTACATCTTCAAGCTCCGCCCCGCCAGGTGGGAGAACAAGCCGCCCCTCAACGGCCGGGCGTTGACGGCTGAGGACGTGGTCAAGAACTGGGACCGCTTCAAGGCCGAGCACCCCAACCGCGCCGTGCTGGTGAGCGACGTGGACCGGGTGGAGGCCACCGCCCCCGACACGGTGCGCTTCGTCCTCTCCCGTCCCCTGGGGGCGTTTCTCAGCCACATCGGGCACCATGGCATGTTCTACATCATGCCCTACGAGCTCTTCGGCACCGGCCAGCTCGAGAAGGACATGTGGAGCGCCGGGCCGTTCATTTTCCGGGGCTACGACGTGGGAGTGGAGTCGCGCTTCGAGTTCAACCCGAACTACTTCATCGAGGGGCTGCCGCGGGCATCGCGCGTGATCATACGCTACGTGCCCGACCACCAGACAGCTCTCTCCCTCTACCGCACCCGCCAGCTCGACTCCACCCTGTACGGGGCGGCCGGGCTCCCCAGCGCCAAAGACGTGCCCGAGCTCAGGCGCGACCTGCCCAACGCTACCTACACCCCTTCGCCTCTTCACTTCGACTTCCTGCTGAAGATGGACCTGCGCGACCCCGTCTTCCGCGACAAGCGGGTGCGACAGGCCATCTCTATGGCCATCAACCGCGACAACCTGGGCCAGATATCGGGCGAGGGCTTCTGGATCCTGGAATACGGCGCCCTCACCCGCTGGTACTTCGACCCCAAGAAGAACGAGTTCCCCAACGCCCGCTACTACCAGTACAACCCCCAGGAGGCGAGGGCCCTGCTGCGGGCGGCGGGCGTGGAGCGGGCCGGGCCCTACGACCTGCTGGCGGCGCGCTTCTGGTGGGCGGAGCAGATCGAGTGGGCCCAGTACGTCCAGGAGCAGCTCCGCGCCGTAGGCATCGAGACACGCATCAAGGAGATGCCCTTCGCTGAGTTCTATTCGGCCACAGTGGTGGGCCCCCGCTGGACGGGCGGGTTCGCCATGGCACCCCACATCACCGTGGCCGACCCCAACGAGACCTACACCATCCTCTGGAGCCCGGGAAGCCCCCGCATCCACAGCCCGGGCCTGGAGGACCTGATGCGCCAGGACACGGAGCTGCTGGAGGCCATGGAGCGGCAGCGGCGCGAGGTCGACCCCAACCGTCGCCGGGAGGCCGTGCGGCAGGTGGTGAACATCATCGCCGACCGAATGTACGGCATACCTACAGCCGTCCCCATGGTCTATCACATCCACCAGGACAACGTGGCGATGAACTGGATCAACTCGTACGGCATGGAGTACGCCTTCGAGGCCTGGAGGCGCGAGTGAAGTATGGCCTGTTCATGATGCCGCTGCACCCGCCGGAGCGGGACAAACTGGAGGGCTACCGGCGCGATATCGAGACGCTGGTGCTGGCCGACAGGCTGGGCTACAGCGAGGCGTGGATAGGCGAGCACTTCACCATCCCTTGGGAAAACATCACCGCGCCGGACCTGCTCATCGCCAACGTGCTGCCCCGCACCGAGCGCATCGTCCTGGGCACGGGGGTCGTGCTGCTGCCCATGCACGACCCCCGCGAGGTGGCCATGCGCATCGCCTTTCTGGACCACCTGGCCGAGGGCCGCTTCTACTTCGGAATCGGCTCCGGCGGCGCCCCCACTGACTTCGAGCTGTGGGAGATCGACCACCACGCCGGCGAGCACCGCCGCCGCACCCGCGAGGCCATAGATATCATCCTGCGCATCTGGCAGGAGGATGGCCAGTTCGAGTACCGCGGACAGTTCTGGCACGTGCGGATGCCCAGGCCGAGGCCCGATATCCCCCTGTACCATCACATGCGGCCTTACCAGAGGCCGCACCCTCCCATTGCTGTGGCAGGACTGCACCGCTGGTCGGAGACCCTCGCCCTGGCCGGCGAACGGGGCTGGATACCCATGAGCATCAACTATCTGCCCCCGCATCAGTTGCTGACCCACTGGGAGGCAGTGGAGGCAGGGGCGCAGCGGGCTGGCCGGGTGGCCGACCGCAGGCAGTGGCGCATCGCCCGCGAGATTTACGTGGCCGAGACCGACGCCCGCGCCCGGCGAGAGGTGCTGGAAGGGCCCATGCGGCGCGCTTTCGAACAGTACATGCGCAACATCCTCGCCTCCCTGGGCTCCCTGGACCTGTACAAGGTCGACCCCGAGATGCCGGACGAGGCGGTGACCGCCGAGTACCTGGTCGACAACGACATCTGGATCGTGGGCGCTCCCGACACGGTGACCGAAAAGCTGCGCCGCCTGTACGAAGCGGTGGGCGGCTTCGGCACCATACTCCAGATCGCCTACGACTGGGACCCGTGGGAGAGGTGGATCAACTGCATGGAACTCCTGGCCAAGGAGGTGATGCCCAACCTGGCTGGCCTGGAGCCCGGTTAGGGCGGCCGCAGGCACCTTGTAAATTCCTGACCTATGTGCTATAGTTCTGGCCGATAAAACGCCAGGAAGGGGGACAAGAGCTATACGGAAGGAGCTTCCCATCAACGAGCGGATCCGGGCCCGCGAGGTCCGCCTCATTGACCAGCACGGCAAGAACCAGGGAGTGGTGCCCCTGCCCAGGGCCCTGGCCATGGCACGAGAGGCGGGCCTCGATTTGGTAGAAGTAGACCCTAGCGGTAACCCGCCCGTATGCCGCATACTGGACTACGGCAAGTGGAAGTACCAGCAAGAGAAGAAGGAGCGGGAGGCGCGCAAGCACCACAAGGGCGGTGAGCTCCACGAGGTCAGGCTCAGGCCCAACATCGGTCAGCACGACCTGGAGTTCAAAGTACGCATAATGGCCCGCCTGCTCGAGGGCGGCGACAAGGTGCGCGCAGCCGTCCGCTTTCGGCGCGGCCGGGAGATGGACCACCCGGAGCGCGGCCACGAGGTGCTCAGGAAGGTGAGAGAGGCCCTGGAAGGGATCGGCGTCGTGGAGAGAGAGCCGGTCATGGAGGGGCAGTTCCTGAGCATGATCCTGGCGCCGCGCAAGGGTGGGCCCGCCAAGGCAGCCGTAACGAGCAGCAAAAACGAGGTGGAGAGGAGCCTTGCCAAAGCCGAAGAAGTATAAGCTGAAGAGCCACTCCGGCGCCAAGGACCGCTTCCATGTCACCGGCGGCGGCAAGTTCACGCGTCGGCGCGGGCACCTGAGCCACCTGCACCGCAAGAAGCGGGCAGCTACCCTCCGGCAAGTCTCGCGCAAGCTCCCCGTCTCCGAGGCGGACGTGCCCCGCCTGCGCAGGCTCCTTCCCTATTCCGACTAGCGCTGGAGGTCAGATGCCATGGCCAGGGTGAAGAGGGGCACCAACAAGCGTCGCCGGCACAAGAAGGTGCTGGCCCAGGTGAAGGGACATGTGGGGGCGCGGCATCGCTCTTATCGGCGGGCACACGAGTCCCTCATCCACGCCCTGTACTACGCCTACGAGCACCGGCGCGACCGCAAGGGCCAGTTCCGCAGGCTATGGATCGCGCGGATCAACGCCGCCGCCCGCCTCCATGGCCTCTCCTACAGTCGCCTCATCGACGGCCTCAAGCGGGCAGGCATCGAGCTGGACCGGAAGGTGCTGGCCGACCTGGCCGTACGGGAGCCCGAGACCTTCGCCGGGCTGGTGGCCAGGGCCAGGGACGCCCTGGCCAGCGCCGGCTAGCCGCGCAGGGACGCCCCTAACTCGCGCTCCAGTCGGGCAACGATTCGTCGCCGTTCCCGCGCTACCTCTTCGTCGCTGGGCGTACGGTCAAGGGCCTGGTAGGTCACCGCGAAGGCGAGGGACTTCTTCCCTTCGGGCACCGGCGGGCCCGTGTAAAGGTCGAACAGCTCGGCACGGGCCACCAGGGGCGACGCCTCGATGAGCTTTCTGACGGCCGCTGCCGGCACGTCTGCGTCCACCACTACCGCCAGGTCCTCGCGCACCGGCGGGAACCGCGAGATGGGCCGGTAGCGTCGACCGGCAGGGACGTGGGGCGAGAGTCGCTCCAGGTCCAGCTCGAACAGGAAGGCGTCGCCTTCCACCTCGAAGGCCTGGGCCACGGCAGGATGCAGCTGGCCCAGCAGGCCCACGGCTTTTCCTTCCACCTGGACCTCGGCAGTGCTACCCGGCAGGAAGACTGCGTGACGGGCGGGCAGGAACTCGGCCTGGACGCCCAGGATGGCCAGGGCGGTCTCCAGGAAGGCCTTGGCGTCGAAGAAATCGGCCGGCTCGGCCCTGGGCAGTCCCCACCGGTCGGGCTTGGGGCCGGCCACGATGCCTGCCGCCATCTCCACCTCGTGGGGGAGGTCGTCGGTACGGGAGAGGAAGACCCTCCCGACCTCGAACAGTGCCACCAGGCCCGGTCGAGATCTCAGGTTGCGGGCCAGCGAGCGCAGCAGCCCCGCTCGCAGCGTCGTTCGCAGGTACTCCAGCTCCCGGCTCATGGGGTTGGCCACCCGCAACGGCGGATGAGAGGCGAACTCCTCGGTGGACAGGACACGTGCCAGCGTCTCGCGGTCGCTGAGGGGGTAGGTGATCACCTCCTGCATGCCTGCCTGCGCCAGGGCGTCGCGCACGCGCTCCCGTAGCTCGCGCATGGGGTCGGCCTCGGCCGGCGGCAGCGACGGCGCCCGCAGCACAGCCGGTATACGCTCGTACCCGACTACCCGCGCCACTTCCTCGGCCACGTCGTCCGGTATGCGCACGTCGGTCCGCCAGTACGGGGGCGTCACCACGTAGGTGGCGGGGCGGCGCCACCGGCAGCGGAAGCCCAGGGCGGCAAGCGTCTGCTCCACCTCCTCCCGGGAAACATCCATGCCCAGCACTCGTCGGAGCCTCTCCTGCGTCAAGTAGATGGAGGCCTGTCGCTCCCGCGCCGGGAACACGTCGATAAGGCCGCGGGCGGCCGTGCCGCCGCACAGCTCCACCATGAGGCGGACGGCGCGACGGGCCGCGTAGAGGGGCAGGTAGGGGCTGAGCCCTTTTTCGAAGCGCAGGGACGCCTCGGTGCGCACCTTCAGGGCCTGGGCTGTGCGACGGATGCTCGGGCCCAGAAAGTTGGCCGATTCCAGGAGCACCGTCGTCGTGCTCTCGCTCACTTCCGAGTTGGCCCCACCCATGACGCCAGCCAGTGCCACCGGCCGCTCGGCATCGGCGATGACCAGCATGTCCGGCTGGAGCCGGGCCTCTGTGCCATCCAGCAGCACCAGGGTCTCGCCCTCGCGGGCCCGCCGGACGACGACCCGCCGCCGCGCCAGCTTTTCCCAGTCGAAGGCGTGCAGGGGCTGGCCCATTTCCAGCATCACGTAGTTCGTTATGTCGACAACGTTGTTGATGGGCCGCAGCCCTGCCGCCTCTAGCCGCCGCTGCATCCACGACGGCGAAGGGCCGATGCGCACTCCCTGCACCACCGCCGCCACGTAGCGGGGGCACAGGTCTGGCGCCTCGACGACGACGGACGCCAGCGAGCGTACCGGCGGCCCGTGCTCCTCGTACTCCGAGGGCGGCTCCCGCACCTGCACGCCGGTCAAGGCCGCCACCTCCCGGGCGATGCCCAGTACCGACAGCGCATCGGGGCGGTTGGGACGTATCTCCAGTTCCAGCACCGTCTCGCCGAGGTAAGAAGAGAGGGGCACGCCTACGGGCGCGTCCTCGGGCAACACCATGATGCCGGTGTGGTCATCGGAGAGGCCCAGCTCCAGCTCGGAGCAGATCATGCCCGCCGACTCCACCCCACGAATGACGGCCCGCCGCAGGGGGGCCGGTTGGCGGGTGCGCGGGTCCACCAGTACGGCGCCCTCCCTGGCGAAGGCCACCTTCTGGCCCACGGCCACGTTGGGCGCGCCGCAGACCACCGTTTGCCGCTCTCCCCCCACATCTACGGTGGCCAGAGTCAGGCGGTCGGCGTTGGGGTGCGGGCGCAGCTCGACTACCTGCCCCACGAACACGTTCTGCCAGTCCCCGGTGCGGACGATGTCGGCGACCTCGAGGCCGGCGTCGGTGAGGCGCTGGGCCAGCTCCTCGGGCTGGATTGTTATGTCAACGTACTCCGACAGCCAGGACAGCGGCACCCGCATGGCCACACCTTCTCGTCAGAACTGTTCCAGGAAACGCAGGTCGTTCTGATAGAACAGGCGGATATCGTCGATGCCGTACCGCAGCATGGCGATGCGCTCGATGCCCAGGCCGGCGGCGAAGCCCGTGTAGCGCTCGGGGTCGTAGCCCACGTTGGCCAGGATACGAGGGTGGACCATGCCCGAGCCCAGGATCTCTATCCATCCCGATTGCCCGCAGGTGCGGCAGCCCTCGCCCCGGCACTGGAAGCAGTCGATGAGCACGTCCATGCCCGGCTCCACGAAGGGGTAGTACTCGCAGCGGAAGCGCACACGCCGCTCGGTACCGAACAGGCGCCGGGCGACCTCGGCCAGCGTGCCCTTCAGGTCGGCCATGGAGATGCCCTCGTCCACCGCCAGGACTTCCACCTGGGTCAGCATCCACTCGTGGGTGGGGTCGGTGGCCTCGTAGCGGTAGCAGCGGCCCGGCGAGACGATGCGTATGGGCGGCCGGTGCTTCTCCATGTAGCGCACCTGATTGGGCGAGGTATGGGTGCGCAACAGCATGGGCATTTCGCCGTCGCGCCGATAATCGATCCACAGCGTCGCCCACAAGTCCCGGGCGGGGTGGTCCTTGGGGATGAGCAGGGCCTCGAAGTTGTAGTAGTCCCACTCCACCTCGGGCCCCTCAACTACCTGGAATCCCAGCGCGGCGAAGGCGGCCAGGACATCGCGCAGGGTCTGGGTCACCGGGTGCAGTCGCCCCCGCAACAGCGGGCGTCCGGGCAGACTGACGTCGAGGGCGGCCTCGGCCAGCTTGCGGGCCAGCGCCTCCTGCTCGAGCTGGCGGCGACGCTCACCGTAGGCCGCTTCCAGCTCTTCCAGGACACGGTTGGCGAGGGCCCCCACCTGCCGTCGCTCCTCGGGGGCGAGAGAGGCGAGCCCTCTGGTCACCTCGCGTAGCCGGCCGCGGCGGCCCAGGTACGTAGTGCGCCAGGAGTCCAGCGCTTCCAGGTCGGCGACGGAGGCCAGGGCAGTCCTGGCCTCTTCTTCCAGTTCGCGCAGCGTTTCCGCCAGGGAAGGCATCGCGGCACCCAGTATGTGACGGAGCATTCCTAGCGTCAACAAGACGGCACCAGGGCCGGAGTGCCTTGACACCCCCACCAGCGGCGCTATGATGGCGGCGACCAGTACACCAGCGTGCAGGAGGAAACGGGCATGGCCATGCGCGCCTACGTCCTCATCGAGGCTGCGGTTGGCAAGGCCAAAGGCGTCGCCGAGGGCGTGCAGAGGCTCTCGTCCGCCGATGCGCGTGTCGTCTCCGTGGACGCCGTCACCGGCCCTTACGATGTCATCGCCCTCCTTGAGGCCGATGACCTGGACAAGCTGGGCAGGGTGGTGACCGAGGGCATACAGCAGGTGGACGGCGTCCAGCGCACCACCACCTGTCTGGTGGTCAGGCTGAGCTAGGGCCACATCCCGACCGGTGATAGAATGGTGGCGCGGGCAGGCGCAGCCGGCCCGCGTTGCTGCCCATGATCAGCGTCGAAGAGGCCCTGCAGCGCATCCTCGGCTACGTCGACGTCCTGGGGCCCGAGGAGGCGCCCCTGCTGCGCGCCCTCGGGCAGGTGCTAGCTGAAGATGTCCACTCGCCCTTCGATGTCCCTCCCCTGGACAACACGGCTATGGACGGGTACGCCGTCCGCGCCGCCGATACGCGGGGCGCCTCGCCGGACCGGCCCGTGGAGCTGGAAGTCGTCGGCGAGGTGGCGGCGGGTTACGTCTTCCCAGGCGAGGTGCTGCCGGGGACAGCGGTGCGCATCATGACCGGCGCGCCCATACCTGCCGGTGCCGATGCCGTGGTTCCGTTCGAGGACACCGATGAGCCGTTCGAGGCCCCACCCGAGGGCGCCCGCAGGCTGCGCCGCCACCAGCGGGTGCGGGTCTTCCGCGAGGCCGCCCCGGGCGCCAACATCCGATGCGCCGGCGAGGACATCGCTCGCGGGCAGCGGGTGTTGAGGGCAGGCTCCGTCCTCCGCCCCGCCGACATCGCGGTGCTGGCCGCCCTGGGGCGCGCGACCGTTCGGGTAGTGCGGCGACCGGTGGTGGCCATCATCTCTACCGGCGACGAACTGGTGCCGGTGGGCCGCCCCAAGCCGGAGAACAAGATCTACGACAGCAATGCCTACGGCCTGGCTGCCCTGGTGCTGCGCTACGGGGGTGTGCCCCGCCTGCTGGGTATCGCCAAGGACACGGTGCGCGCCCTGAAGGCCAAGCTCGAGCGGGCCCTGGACGCCGATATGGTGGTCACGTCAGCGGGGGTCTCCCGCGGCTACTACGACGTGGTGAAGGAGGTGCTGGCGCGCGAGGGCGAGGTGGACTTCTGGACGGTGGCCATGAAGCCCGGCAAGCCCCTGGCCTTCGGGTGCTTCTACCGGGGCGAGCGACGCGTTCCTCACCTGGGCCTGCCCGGAAACCCTGTCAGCGCGCTGCTGGCGTTCGAGCTGTTCGGGCGGCCCGCCATATTCAAGATGATGGGGAAGCGGGACTGGTCGCGGCCACGCATAAGGGCCATCGCCGAGGAGCGCATAGACACCCGGACGGAGGACCGCGTCTTTTTCGCCCGCTGCGTGGTGACCCGCCGCGACGGCCGCTATTACGCCCGCCTGACCGGGCCGCAGGGCTCGGGGATCCTCACCTCCATGGTGTATGCCAATGCCGTCACCGCCATCCCGCCCGAGAAGCGAGTGGTGGAGCCGGGCGAGGAGATAGAGGTCATCATGCTGGACTGGGGCCACGGCGAGGAGTGGGGCACCGAGCCAGGCTTCCTGGCGCGCGAGCCCAGGTTCCCGTGAGGGCGCGACGATGAGCGAGACGAACGATGACCCGCAAGTTGAGCTGGTGGTGGACGGCCGCCCGCTGCCCCTAGCGCCCTTCGTGCGTCAGATCATCGCTGCCACGGTGTTCGGCCTGGTGGGGGCGCTCAAGGGCGGCGAGAATGCCCGCGAGATCAGACTGGCCCTCCGCCGGGGCGACCCGGCATCCAGGTAGCCATCAGAGGGCGATGCCGAAGTTGGGATAGCGGTCGCTGGGCTGCGCCCATTCCGCGTCTACGGCGTCCACCCGGGCGCCGCGGGGTCCCTCGCGCAGGTAGTCCAGCAGTTGCTCGAGCGCCTCCCGCTCCCCTTCGGCCACCACCTCCACTGACCGCCCGTCGGGCAGGTTGCGGACGTAGCCGGTCAGCCCCAGGAAGCGCGCCCGGCGCCAGACGAAATCGCGGAACCCGACCCCCTGCACCCTGCCCCGCACCACGGCTCGCAGCGATGCTCGCTCCGCCATCTCCCTAGATGGGACCAGACCCTCATGCGCCCGCCCGTGCCCTAGCCGCAAGGCGCAGCGTCACCCGTCCAGGACCGATGCCAGCACCGCGTCCACCACTGCCGGGGGGACGTCGCTCCTGATGACGGGACGGCCCACGTCCTCCAGCAAAACCCAGCGCAAGGAGCCGGCGCGGACCTTCTTGTCCAGGGCCATGGCCCGCCGCACCGCCTCCACCGGCACGCCCGACGCCCGCGTGGGCAGGCCGAAACGCTCCAGCAGCCGTCGCTGGCGTTGCACCAACTCCGGCGGCGTCACGCCCATGCGCTGGCCGATCTCGGCGGCGGCCATCATCCCCACGGCCACCGCTTCGCCATGAAGGAAGGACGTGTACTCGCCGGCCGATTCCAGGGCGTGGCCCACCGTGTGCCCATAGTTGAGGATGGTGCGACGCCCGGTCTCCTCGCGCTCGTCCTCGCCCACGACCTCGGCCTTGATGGCCACGCTGCGGGCGATGAGCGCGGTGGCCACTGTGGGCTCCAGGGCCAGGGCCGCCTCCGCCTGCGTCTCGAACCGCTCCAGGAGCAGGCCATCGGCGATCAGGGCGTGCTTGATGGCCTCCGCCCAGCCGGAGACCAGCTCCCGGCGCGGCAGCGTCCGCAACGTGGACACGTCGCAGACGACGGCCTTGGGCTGATAGAAGGTTCCTACCATGTTCTTGGCCTGGGGCAGGTTGACTGCCACCTTGCCGCCGATGGCGGCGTCCACCATGGCCAGCAGGCTGGTGGGCGCGTGGACCAGGGGCAGGCCACGCGCGTAGGTGGCGGCCACGAACCCGGCCAGGTCCGTGACCATACCGCCCCCGAGAGCGACGACGGCCTCGCCCCTCTCCGCCCGGTTTTCCGCCAGCCAGGTATATAGGGCCGCAGCGGTATCGAGCGTCTTGGATGCTTCCCCGGCTGGGACCGTGCGGTGCAGGGCGTCGAATCCGGCCTGCCGCAGCGAGGTCAGCGCCCGCTCGCCGTGGTGAGCGAACACCGTCCCGTCGCTGACCACGAAGGCGCGGCCTCCCAGGCCCAGGCCAGCCATCAACTCGCCCAGCCTGTCCAGGCACGCCCACTCTACATAGACGGGGTAGCTGCCGCTGGCCACCCGCACCACGCAAGTGGCATCGGGCCACTCCGGGACCGGCTCCTGCGCCGCCCGCCACACCCGCCGACGGTCGGCGAGCACATCGGCGGCCTCCTCCCAGGCCCGGAGCACCGCCTCGGCCACCTCCTCGGGGGACAGGCCGTCGGTCTCGATGGTGCAGTCGGCCAGGCGGTAGTAGCCCTGGCGCTGTGCCTTCAGCAGCGCCAGCCGCGCCAGCGGGTCGGGCCCCTGCAGGAGGGGGCGGTAGTCGATGCCCTCCCGGCGCAGGCGTTCCACCAGCGTTTTGGGCTGCGCGTCCAGATGGACCACCACTCCGCTGTCGAACATGGCCACCCGGTTCACTGCCCGCAGCAGGATGCCGCCGCCGGTGGACACGACGGCCGGGGAGGCCTGACAGGCGCGGAGGAGGGCCTCCGCCTCCAGGTCGCGGAAGCGGCCTTCGCCCCAGCGGGCGAAGATCTCCGGCACGGGAAGCCCGACGGCCTCCTCCACCAGGACGTCGGTGTCCAGGGCCTGCCAGCCAAGACGGGCGGCGACCAGGCGGGCAACGGTGCTCTTGCCGCTGCCCGACAGGCCGACCAGGAAGATACGTTGGGGACGCCGGGCCATCGCTCAGTCCCGGGGGCCGCGGGGGCCGATGGTGCGCAGATAGCCCTCGAAGTTCCGCCTGGTCTCGGCCAGCGAATCGCCCCCGAACTTCTCGAGAAGGGCCTGGGCCAGCACGATGCACACCATCGCTTCGGCGATGACGCCCGCCGCTGGCACAGTGCAGACGTCCGAGCGCTCGTAGTGGGCCCGTATCTCCTGGCCCGAGTGCAGGTCGACGGAGGGCAGCGGGTTGGACAGGGTGGCGATGGGCTTGAGCGCCCCCCGCAGGACGATGGGCTCGCCGTTGCTGACGCCGCCCTCCAGGCCGCCTGCCCGATTGCTGGCCCGCCGCCACGGCTGGCCCTGCCACTCCTCGGGCGGCAGGATGACGTCATGCGACCGGGAACCGGGCTTGCGCGCCAGCGAAAAGCCGCCGCCTATCTCCACCCCTTTGACGGCGTGGATGCTCATGACCGCCTGGGCGAGGCGACCGTCCAGCTTCCTGTCCCAGTGGACGTACGAGCCCAGGCCAATGGGCACGCCCGTGGCCCACACCTCGAACACGCCGCCCAGGGTGTCGCCGGCCTCGCGGGCGGCATCGATGGCCCTCACCATCTCGTCGCTGGCCCGGGGGTCGGCGCAGCGCACCGGCGATGCCTCCACCGCCTCCCAGTCGGGCTCATGCTCGCAGGGCGGGGCCTCCACCGGGCCGATGGCGACCGTGTGGCTGTGGACGGCGATGCCGAACTCCTCCAGCAGGCGACGGCAGGCAGCGCCCACGGCCACTCGGGCCGCCGTCTCCCTAGCGGAAGCGCGCTCCAACACATTACGGGCGTCGTCGAACCCGTACTTCATGGCACCCACCAGGTCGGCGTGCCCGGGCCGCAGGCGTGTGACCTTGGTCACCTTGCCCTCGTAGGGCTCCACCTGCATCACCTCGCGCCAGTCGTCCCATACCCGGTTGCGTATCAGCAGGGCGAGGGGGCTGCCGAGCGTGAGGCCGTGGCGCACCCCGCCGATGATCTCGGCGTGGTCCTCTTCTATCTGCTGGCGGCGGCTTCGTCCGTACCCCATCTGGCGACGACGCAGGTCGCGGTCAATGTAGTCGGCTGTGAGGGGAAGGCCGGCAGGCAGCCCCTCCACGATAACCATCAGCGCCTGGCCGTGTGACTCGCCGGCGGTGAGGAAGCGCAGCGCTGTCATGCCGCCCCCGCCTCGCGGTGGCCTGGCTGCCCCGGCCAGTCCTCGACCTCGAGCGGCAGAGGCTGGCCGCGCTCGTCCAGCCGGTAGCGCCCTTCCAGGTAGCCCACCACCTGCGCCGGCGTCCACGAGTCCCAGTCCACGTTGCGGGCTGCCTGTCGCGAGGCGGTGGTGGTGAGGATGCAACGCCGCTCGGCCCGGCCATCGGCGGTGCGGAAGGTCGTGTAGGCGTCGACGCGGGCCCAGGGCATGCGCACGTTGGGGATGTCGTAAAAGAGCATCTCCAGGGCCTTGGCGGTGATGGCCATGGCCTCGTCCAGGGCGCTGGACACCTCCTGCCAGCGTCCGTCGACCATGCGGTACTGGCCCTCGGCGCTCACGCTCACGCGTATGTGCGAGGGGTCCAGGGAGACCAGCTCCATGCTCTGCACTCCGCGCCAGACGTTAGGGGGCACCTCTTTGGGCCGCTTCATCGACCGCCACTGCTCCAGCGTCTGCTCCACCACCTCCCGGATGACGTCTATGTCCCCGGCGGCGATGGCCTTGCGGTAGGCGAGCTGGGCCCTGGTCCCCTGCACTATCACCCAGGAGAAGAAGAGGAAGACGACGGTGAGGCCCAGGACGGCCCACTCCATACTAGCGGCCGCCTCCCGCAGCCGCCGGAGCCAGGGCCTCGCGTGCCGCCCGGAACATCGCTTCCAGCGGCGGCTCCTGCCCCGTCCAGAGGCGAAAAGACTCGGCACCCTGGTATACCAGCATGGGCAGGCCGTCGAGCGTGCGGGCGCCCCGCGCCCGGGCATCGCGGAGCAGCGGAGTCAGCTCGGGCCCGTATACCAGGTCGAACACCAGGCAGTCGGGCGGGATCATTTCGCCGGGCAGGGGAGACTTGTTGGCGTCCACGCTGCCCGGCATGCCCAGCGTCGTGCAGTTGACCACCAGGTCCCAGCCGATGGCCGCCTGCTGCAGGGCGGCGTACGTCATGGGGATAGGGACGAGCCGGGTGCGACCGGCCAGAGTCCGCAACTCGTCCACCAGCCGAAAGGCGCGGTGGTAGGTCCGGTTGGTGACGAAGATCCAGGCGGCCCCGCTGCGGATAAGGGCCAGGACTACAGCCCGCGCCGCGCCCCCTGCCCCCAGTACCAAGGCGATGCAACGCCGTGGTTCGAAGCCGCCTTCCTCACGCAACGCCCGCAGGAAGCCTGCCACGTCCGTGTTGTAGCCCGCGAGGCGCCCGCCCCGGTTTACGACGGTGTTGACGGCCCCGGCCTGGGCCGCCACCTCGTCCAGTTCGTCCAGCATCGGGATAACCTGCTCTTTGTAAGGCACCGTGACGTTGGCGCCCAGGCATTCGGGCCGGCGGAGGGACGCGACCCGCTCCGGCAGCGCGTCGGGCGGCGTCTCCCAGCGCTCGTAACGCGCCGGAATGCCTAGAGCATCCAGCGCCGCCTGCTGGAACGCCGGCGACAGGCTGTGCCCCAGGGGATAGCCGATGACCCCGACCAGCTTCGTCGTCATGTCAGCCTCTTCAGGGCTGGTATATGGCCACGTTGCGCAAGTGTTCCGCCAGCGTCTCGGCGAAGGCGTGGGTGCCGTCCCCTTTGGCCACGAAATACAGGTAGTTGGTGTCGGCCGGACGGATTACGGCCATGATGGAGTCCAGCCCCGGGCTGGCGATGGGGCCCGGCGGCAGGCCACGCCTCCTGTATGTATTATAGGGCGAGTCTACCTGGAGGTCTTGGGCAGTGAGCGGGGCCTTCCAGAAGCCGTAACGCTCCACGTTCAGCGGGTTCTGGGCCAGCGCATACTGCACGGTCGGGTCGGCCTCCAGGGGCATGCCGATGCGCAACCGCCGGAGGAACACCTGGGCCACTATGGGCCTCTCCGGCGGCGAGGCCACCTCCCGCTCGACGATGGAGGCCAGCGTGAGCACATCGTGCATCGTGAGGCCCCTGGACATCGCCTCCTGTCGCATTTCCTGGGTGAAGACCTGGTCCATCTTGGTGAGCATCGCCCGCACCATCTCCTCGGGCGTGACGCTGCGAGGGAAGATGTAGGTGGCGGGGAACAGGTAGCCCTCCAGCGAGCTGTCCGGCGGCAGGTCCTCCAGGAACTGGAACTCGGAGCGGTAGGGCCCCGCCACCGCCGCCAGCTCGAAGTCCAGCGCGTTGGCTGCCCCCGCCTGCTCCACCGCTCGCGCGATTTCGGCCAGACTCCAGCCTTCGATGACTCGGACCACTACCGTGGCGAAACGGCCGTGCCGCAGGCGCTGGGCCACCTCCAGCGCAGAGCTGCCGGCGCTGAACTCGTACGTCCCCGCCTGTATGAGCCCCTCGTACCCCAGCAGGGCGACGAGGGTGCGCAGTTGCAGAGAGCTGGCGATGATGCCCCGGGCCTGGAGCCGCTCGGCAATGTCGGTGACGCTTTCGCCCTCTCTCACGTCGAGCAGGATGCCCCTCTGGGCACGGGCGGGGGCGGGGCCCGGTGCCGACGGCTCGGCGATGGCGCGGGGGCTCAGATAGACCTGCCAGGCAGCCAGCCCCATGAGCAGTAGGGCCGCCAGCACGCCCAGCGGCCCCAGCCAGCGCATCCCTCTACCTCCGCAGCCCGCGCAGGGAATCGAGGTAGGCCTGGAGCACGATAGCGGCGGCCAGGGCGTCGCGCCGCTCGCGTGGATGCCCAGGCCCCAATCTCCGCTCCGCCTCCACCGTGGACAGGCGCTCGTCCCAGGTCTCCACCGGGACAGGCAGACGCGCTGACAGCTCCTCTACCAGTGCCATGACACGCTGCCCCTGGGGACCCAGGGCACCCGTAAGGGAGACAGGCAGGCCCACCACCAGCAGGTCTGCCCGTTGCTCGCGGACGATCTTCGCCACCGTCTCCGCGATATCGGCACCAGCGTCGACAGCGCCCACTGGCACAGCCACCAGCGCCCGGTCGTCGGCTACGGCCACGCCAATGCGTTTCTCGCCTATGTCGACGGCCACGATGCGCATGCGGTCTCTGCCCTCAAGGGCCGCGGCCCGAAGGGGCCAGCATCTCGCGGACGATGGCGACAGCCTGCGAGAGGGCCTCGTCCAGCTTGCCGGCGTCCTTTCCTCCGCCCTGGCCAAGGTCTGGGCGACCGCCACCACCGCCGCCGGCCACTGCGGCCACTCGCCTGACTAGCTCGCCGGCATGGAGGCGCTCGGTCAGGTCCTGCGTCACCACGGTGAGGAAGGAGGGACGGCCTTCGATGACGGCGCCCAGCACAGCCACTCCCGAGCCCAGGCGCTGGCGCATGGCATCGCCGACGTATCGGAGGGCGTCGATGCTGGGCACGTCGATGCGGGCTGTCACCAGGCGCACGCCGTCCACCTGTTGCGCCTGTTCCACCAACCGCTCCGCCGACGGCCCCGCCGCCAGGGAGCGCTCAAGGTCGCGAATGCGCCGCCGCAGGGCGTCCTGCTCCTCGAGGAGTGCCTGGAGGCGCTGGCCCAGCCCTTCGCGGGACGTGCCCAGACGGGCGGCCAGGGCGTCCAGGTCGTCCAGCGTGCGGCGCACGAACTCGATGGCCCCGCGTCCGGTGAGGGCCTCGATGCGACGGATGCCCGCCGCCACCGACGTCTCGTCGACGATGACGAATGCCCCCACGTCGCCAGTGCGATGGCAGTGGGTGCCGCCGCACAGCTCCAGGCTGAAGCGGGGGGTCACGGTGTTGATCTCTACCAGCCGGACCTGCTCGCCGTACTTCTCGCCGAAGAAGGCGAGGGCGCCTTCCTCCATGGCCTGCTGGAAGGTGGTGTGCCGCACCTCCACGGGCAGGTTCTGCCTCACCTTCTCGTTGACCAGCGCCTCCACCCGCGCTATCTCCTCGGCCGTCAGCGCCTGCGGGTGTGTGAAGTCGAAACGCAGCCGGTCGGGAGCCACCAGCGAGCCTGCCTGACGCACGTGGGGGCCCAGAACGTGCCGCAGGGCCGCGTGCAGCAAATGGGTGCCGGTGTGATTGCGCATGGTGTCCTCTCGGTGCTGGCGGTCTACCCGGGCCAGCACCTCCTCGCCGGCGGCGATGACCCCTTCTGTCACTTGCCCGCGGTGAACGATGATGCGCTCCGCCACTCGCTGCGTGTCGACCACCGCCACGCGCCCGCGGGGGCCGACGATCTCGCCCCGGTCGCCCACCTGGCCCCCGCCTTCTGGATAGAACGGCGTCTCCGAGAGGACCACTTCCACCTCGGCAGGGGCCGCGACCTCGTCGGCCCTGGCTGGTGCGCCGTCCTGGACGACCAGCACCGCCAGCACCCGGGCGGGCGCTTCCAGGGTGTCGTAGCCCACGAAGGGCGTCTCTCCGTCGGCCAGGTGGGCGTAGGTATCGGCCCCGGCGACGGCCCCGGCGGCGCGGGCGGCCGCCCGGGCACGCTCCCTTTGCTCTTCCATTAGCCGCTCGAACCCCTCCTCGTCCACCTGCAGCCCCCGCTCGCGCGCTATCTCCCGCGTCAGCTCCACAGGGAAGCCGTAGGTGTCGTGCAGCTCGAAGGCGTCCTGGGCAGGCAGGCGGCCTCGGGCCGCGGCCAGCCGCTCCTCCAGCAGTTGCAGCCCCCGCTCCAGGGTGAGCCGAAAGCGCTCCTCCTCCTGCTGCACACTCTGGAGGACGAAGGCCCGCTGCCGATCCAGCTCCGGATAAACATCTCGCATGGTGTCGACGACCGCCCCGGCCACGCCGGCCAGGAAGGGCTCCTCCAGGCCCAGATACCGGTAGCCGAAGTAGACGGCCCGGCGCAAGACGCGGCGCACCACGTAGCCCCGTTCCTCGTTGGAGGGGACCACTGGTGTCCGCTCGTCGCCGAGGAGGAATGTGACGGCCCGGCCGTGCTCGGCGACGATGCGCAGGGCGCGATCGGTGGTCTCGTCGTGGCCGTAGCGGCGGCCGCTCATGGCCTCCACGACCTCTATCAGTGGCCGGAACACGTCCGTGTCGTACACGCTGGGACGGCGCGACCTGTCCCAACTGCTGCTCTGAAACAGGACCACGGACGCCAGCCGTTCCAGCCCGGCGCCGGTGTCGATGTTCTTGCGGGGCAGGGGCGTGTAGGAGCCATCGGGGTGGCGGAAGTAGGTCATGAAGACCAGGTTCCAGATCTCCAGGAAGCGCCCGCAGTCGTGGGCCGGCTCGCAGTCCGGCCCACACCCGAAGGCCTCGCCGAAGTCGTAGTGGATCTCCGAGCAGGGGCCGCAGGGGCCGACGGGGCCAGAGTACCAGAAGTTGTGTTCCTCCCCGTAGCGGCGGATGCGCTCCTGCGGCACGCCCACCTTGCGCCAGAGGTCGAAGGCCTCGTCGTCGTCCAGATAGACAGCGGTCCAGAGGCGGTCCCGCTCGAACCCCAGCACCCGGGTCACGTACTCCCAGGCCCAGGCGATGGCCTCGGCTTTGAAATAGTCGCCGATGGAGAAGTTGCCCAGCATCTCGAAGAAAGTGAGGTGGGATGTGTCCCCCACCGACTCGATGTCGGTGGTGCGGAAGCACTTCTGGACGGTGGTCAGGCGGCTGTGCGGTGGCTGTGCCTGCCCCATGAAGTACGGCTTGAAAGGCACCATGCCGGCGCTGGTGAACAGCAGGGTGGGGTCGCCCACTGGCACCAGCGGCGCGCTGGGTAGCCGTCGGTGACCCCTCTCTTCGAAGAAGCGCAGGAACGACTCTCGGATTTCTCGGGAGTCCATTCGGCCCGAATTATAGCATGGGGCTATCTTAGGCCCCAGGAGCCCGGACGCCGGCAAGCGGTGGGCCGCGCAGGCAAAGAGCCCGTCGCTCTCAGCGAACACTAAGATTTCCTAAATGCACTGCCACTAGTTGACAACAGCCTGGATGGCCCCTATAAATAGGCTGACTATGAAGCGGCCCGAGACCACGACAGCGCCAATGATTATAAGTCGGTCAAATTGTTGGAGCCCGCGACCGAGCGCTTGGCCAGGCGGCCCGGCCCCGGCGCAGGCACAGCGGCGACGCGGCTCGGTCGCAGCCGAGGTTAGACAGGCTGGCCCACGGCGGGGGCCAGCGGCCGGGGATAGGCTGTCATGACCGCATACGTGGTGCGGCGCCTGTTCGTCATCATCCCCAGCATCGTCGTCATCACTATGCTCGTCTCCCTCATCATCCGCCTGCTTCCAGCCGACGCGGTGATGGTCCTGGCAGCCCAGCAGGGCTTCAGTCAGGAGGCGGACCTGGACCGCCTGCGACACGAGCTGGGCCTGGACAAGCCCTGGCAGGAGCAGTACTGGGACTGGTTCAGCGCCATCTTCCGCAGCATCCCCGAGGGCCGCCTGGACCTGGGCGACTCGCTGCGCACCCGACGAGACATCGCCGGTGAGCTGAAGACACGTTTGCCCGTCAGCCTGGAGCTGGCGGGCCTCGCTCTGCTCATGGCCCTGGCCATAGCCATCCCGGTGGGGGTGATATCGGCGGTAAAGCGCAACACGTGGTCGGACTACCTCGCACGGAGCTTCGCCATCATCGGTGTGGCCATTCCGGGCTTCTGGCTGGCGACACTGGTGGTGGTTTGGCCATCGGTGTGGTGGCGGTGGAGCCCACCCAGTGTGTTCCGCCCCTTGCACCATGACCCCATCGCCAACCTGTCCTTCATGTGGCTGCCAGCCCTGCTGCTGTCGCTCTACTTCGTTGGCTTCCTGATGCGTATGACCCGCACCATGATGCTGGAAGTGTTGACGTCCGATTTCGTGCGCACCGCCCGGGCCAAGGGCCTGCGCAACCTGGCCATCATCGTCCGTCACGCCCTGCGCAATGCCCTGATACCGGTGGTGACCGTCATCGGCCTGCAGATACCCGTCCTCATCGGCGGTGCGGTGGTGTACGAGACGGTCTTCTCGGTGCCGGGCATCGGCAGGCTGCTCATCGAGGCTGCCCAGAACCGGGACTATCCGGTGATACAGGCGATCAACCTGATCATCGCCGTGGTGGTCGTGTTCCTGAACCTCATAGTGGACGTGAGTTACGCGGTGCTAGACCCGCGCGTGCGTCTGGCAGGTGGCGACTGATGGAAGTCACCGTTGCTGAGCTAGGCTACAGGGTACACCCGTTATACAGGCTCTGGGATATAGCCAAGGCTGTCAGAGATTTCTACAGCCGTCAGCCCCTGGGGGCCTTCGGCCTGACTGTGCTGGTAATCTTTGCCCTCATGGGCATCTTTGCGCCCATCATCGCGCCGTACCACTACGCCGAGACCGATATCCTCCACCGCCTCGAGGGCCCCAGCCTCAAGCACCCGCTGGGCACCGATAACCTGGGCCGCGATGTGCTGAGCCGCATCATCTGGGGCGCCCGGGTGGAGATGCTGGTGGGCCTGGGGGCTGTGGCCATCTCTGGCTTCACCGGCACGGTCCTGGGTGCCCTCGCCGGTTATTTCCGGGGGCGCGTCGACTGGTTCGTCCAGCGGTACCTAGATATCCAGATGTCGTTCCCGGGCATTATCCTCCTCATCACTGTCATATCCATGTTCCAGCCCGGGCTGATCCAGGTGATGGTAGCTATCGGGATCGTGCTGATCCCGGCCGTGACGCGGGTGGTGCGATCGGCCAGTATCGCCGTCTCCAGCATGCCGTTCATCGAGGCCGCCCGCACTCTCGGCGCGCCAGCCTGGCGGACAGTGGTGCGGCACGTACTGCCCAACGTCTTCCCGCCGGTGATGGTCGCGGTGACGGCCCAGCTAGGCCAGGCCATCCTCATCGAGGCGACGTTGAGCTTCCTGGGCTACGGCGTGCCGCCTCCCCAGCCCTCCTGGGGTGCCCTTCTGGGCCCCGAGGCGCGCAAGGACATTCTCAAGGCACCGCTGCTGTCGGTGTGGCCAGGGCTGGCCATATTCCTGGCCGTGTACAGCTTCAACATGTTCGGCGACGCGCTGCGCGACGTCCTCGACCCTAGGATCCGCCGCGCCATGTCCAGGTAGCAGAGCGGCCTCGAGGAATGCGGCGGCCAGAGGCGAGTGCCCGCGGGCTGAACCCCGCGGGCACTCCGCTCATGTTGCCCCCTGACCCGGCCGCCCTAGTAGACGATGGCTCCGCGGCCGAGGAGGGTGCCCTTCTCCAGCATGTCGAAGAGCTGGCCCACGTCCTCCAGGGCTACCCTGGCCCCCACCACCGGCTTCACCAGGCCTCGCGCCACGAGGTCTATGCTCTCCCTCAGCTCCTGGCGACTGGAGTAGCGGGAACCGGTGAGGGTGAGCTCGGGCAGGATGAGCTGGGTGATGTTGAAGGGGAAGGTGCCCGGCTCCACGCCGATGATGACATAGGTGCCGGAGGTGCCCAGCGAGGCGATGCCGTCCTGGGCAGTGGCGGGCGAGCCTACGAAGTCCACGCACACGTCCACTCCCTCGCCGTCTGTCACCTCCCGTACTGCCTGAGGCAGCGGCCTCTCACGGACATTGATGCCTATATCGGCCCCGTACTGCCTGGCCAGGGCCAGCTTCTCCTCGGAGATGTCGGCCGCGATGACCCTGGCCCCGAACAGCTTGGCCACCTGCACGGCGTGGATGGCCACGCCGCCGCCAGCGCCGATGATGAGGACGTCGTCCAGGGGCCCTACCCGGGCGCGCTTGGTGAAGCAGTGCCAGGGGGTGCAGATGGCATCGGCGGCCACCGCCGCCGCCTCGTAGTCCACTTCGGGGGGGATGGGCAGGAAGTTGCGCGCCGGCAGCTTGATGTACTCAGCGAAGGCCCCGTCCACCGCCACCCCTACGTAACCGCGATGGTTGCTGCACAGGGTCTCCCTGCCTACCAGGCACCACTTGCACTTGCCGCAGGTCAGGTAGAAGTGGACCACGCAGCGGTCGCCGGGCCGCAGGTCGTCGACCCCGGGCCCCACCTCCACGATGTCGCCTGCTGTCTCGTGGCCGATGATGCGCGGGAACTGGATGGGCCCCAGCCGGCCCAGGCGTATGTTCTGCAGCGTCAGCCCCACTCCCGTGGAGCGGATACGCATCAACGCCTCGCCGGGCCCGGGCTTGGGCACGTCCACCTCGGCCCGCCGGAAGGGGCCGCCGTACTCGTCCAGCACCATGGCGCGCATGCCGCTGCCTCCTGCCGAAGATGATATCCAGGGCCCGCCCCGACCTAGCGCTGCCAGGGCGGCGTCAGGGGCCTCCACCAGGGCTGCAGCCCCAGGTCGCGGGCGATGACGTTGGCCGCGTTGTAGCCGGGCGCCCCCGTCACCGAGCCCCCCGGATGGCTGGTGGAGCCGCACAGGTACAGGCCCTCCACCGGCGTGCGGTAGTGGGACAGGGCCGGGTGCGGCCGCGTGTAGCCCCACTGGTCCAGGGTGTAGGCGCCGATCTGGTGGCTGCCCCGCACCATGGTGATGACGTCCCTGGCCGTGTCCTTGGGCGTGTGCAGGTAGGTGGCCAGCACGTTGCCCGAGTCCAGGTTGGGGGCGTACTGGCGCCACACCTCCAGCAGCCTCTCCGTCACCTCGCACTTGGTCGCCTCGTCGTCCCAGTCGGCGCCCTCCAGCTCGTAGGGCACGAAGGGCCACCAGAAGGCCGTGTGGCCCCCGCCCGGGGCGTAGGTGGGATCGAAGATGGTATCGCACGCCCCGTTACCCATCGGGTAAGTGGGGAAATGGCCCCGGTGGATGTCGTCGAAGCAGGTGCGGATCTCCTCGCTGGTGTCTCCGCCGATGAACAGGTTGAAGGCCTGGTCGATGTCCGGGTCGAAGGCGGCCGAGCGGTAGTGCGGCGGCTCCCTGAGGGCCAGGTGCAGGACCACCAGGGCGTGGCCAGCCCACTGCCAGCGGTGGGCCTTGTCCACGATATCGCTGTCGAAGCTCCCCTCCCCTGCCAGCTGGACCGTCTGGGGAAAGTCGGCGCTGCTGGCCACGAAGCGGTCGGCCTCCAGGGCCGTGCCGTCGGCCAGCTCCACCCCCACGGCGCGGTTGTCGCGCACCAGGATGCGACGCACATGGGCCCCGGTAACGATGGTGCCGCCGTGGGCCCTCACCGCACGGGCCAGGGCAAGGGACAGGTTGGCCGTGCCGCCCACGGCCAGCGCCAGCCGGTCTATGCGCGAGAAGATGCGGGGGAAGAAGAAGCCCGCACCGGGGATGTCCTCCAGCGTGTAGGCGTGCAGGAACAGCTTGAACATCACCCGCACGTGCTCGTCCTCGAAGTGGCGCTCCACCGCCTCGCTGATGGTCAGCGCCGAGTACTGGGCCAGCTCGCCCAGGCCCGCCTCCTGCAGCCTGGGCCCCAGTTCCTCCGGCGGCAGGGGCGGCGAATACAGGAGGTAGGTGATGGTGTCGCGCGCCCCCTCAGCGAACTTGCGGTACAGCTCGCGGTAGGTCTTGGCGTCCCGCTCCGAGAAGCGGGCGATGGAGCGGCACGTACGCTCCAGGTCCCGGTGCACGGTCAGGGCGGTGCCGTCCCGGAACGCCACCCCAACCTGCACCGGCGGGATGATGAGCCCCAGCCCGTACTTGTACAGCTCCAAATCGTAGAAAGGCGGCGCCAGGTCCCACCCCACCAGGAAGTTGGCGTGGGTGTTGTGTCGGAACCCGGGGAGGGTAACCTCCCTCGTCACGCAGCCGCCACCGATGTCGGGGTTTCGCTCCAACACGGCTACCTTCAGGCCAGCCCGTGCCAGGTAGGCGGCGAGCACCAGGCCGTTGTGCCCGGCCCCGATGACTATCCCGTCGTACCGGTCCATGGAAGACCTCCTGCGCAAGGCTGCTGGCATCATAGTGCCCAGCCTGTACCTAGTCAAGCGCTATATTTCGCGTCTAACGATGCACGGGACTGAATTTGATGATTCGATGGCTGTGCGATGCATTGCGGAATCACGCTCGCGCTTCTCGTCTCGACCGGCGGTGTCGCACCGGGACCGCTCCAGGACCGCGACTCTTCGGCGAGACGGGGCCGGGCAGATTGACAGCCACAATATTGCCGGTACGATACTTGGTTTGTCGCTGCCCTCTTCGGCGGCGAGACACTACGTTCAGGAGGCGACGATGCAGGCCCGACCGCTGGTGCCGCTAGTGGAACAAGACCAGCTACCGCCGGAGCTCCAGGAGCCATATGCCCACGTGGCCCGCAGCCGTGGCGGCCACATGCCCAATGTGTTCAAGGCCCTGGCCAACAGCCCCCGCGCTATGGAGAAGGTGGCCGCCCTGGGTGAGTACCTGCGCTTCCAGGCGGGCATGGACCCGACGGTGCGCGAGCTAGCCATCATGACCGTAGCGCGCCAGATGGAATGCACTTATGAGTGGACACACCACTGGAATGCGGCCGTGCAGGCGGGAGTCCCCGAAGAACTGCTGCACAAGGCAGGCACGCCGGCCATCGAGCAGGAGCCTGGCATGGTGGGTCTGGCCACCCGCTATGCGCGCTTGGTGGTTCAGCGGCAGGAGGTTCCCGCCGAGGTCATCGACGGCATCCTGCGGGAGTGGGGGCCGCAGGGCCTGCTCGAACTCACCGTGCTCTGCGGCTACTACCAGCTGATAGCCGGGGTCATCAACAATCTGAAGGTGCCGTTGGAGGACAGCGTGGCCCCGCGGCCCTTCAATTCCTGACTCCGCCCTGGCGGGGCCCGGCCATCTGAGAGCGCCCTGCTCTGCTTCCGCCTGGTTACGAGAACGATAGCTGGCGGATGGCGGGCAGCACCTCTTTGGCAAACAGCTCTACCGAGCGGAGGGCGTTCTCCGGCGCCGGGCCATGGGTGAAGAGGAAGTTCAGGTCGGTGGGCCGCACCAGTTCGCAGAAGCGCACTATCTTCTCGTAGCACTCGTCGGGCGTGCCGAAGAAGTTGTTCTGGTAGTACAGGTCGAAATCCACCTCTGACCTGGCGATCCCGCCCTGCGATGCGGCCTGCTGGTCGTAGATGGTGCCGGCGCCGCGGGCCGCACGGTGGAAGTACTGGACGCCGTCGTAGGCGTCTTCGCGCACCTTCTCGTACCCTCCAGGGTGGACGTAGGTAGGCACGTGGGCGTACACCCTCGCCTGGGAGGGATCGCGGCCGTACCTCCGCAGCGCCTCCTCGTAGTACCGCCGCCGCTCGGCAATGGCGTTCACGTCCAGCAGGGTAGAGGCAGTCATCCAGTTGTAGCCGTGCCGGGCGGCGTAGTCGATAGTCTCCAGCGAGTTGGCGCCGTACCAAACCGGCGGGTGGGGCTTCTGCTTGGGCAGGGGGGTGATGACCAGCTCCTCCACATGGTAGTACTTGCCCTGGAAGGTCACCGGCTCCCCCTTCCACAGCTCCAGCACCAGCCTCAGCGCCTCCTGGGCCATCTCCCGGCTCTCACCCGGCGGCACGTTGAAGCCCCGGAACTCCTCCACCCGGTAGCCGCTGCCCACCGCGAACTCGATCCTGCCCCCGCTGAGCAGGTCCAGCGTGGCCACGTCCTCGGCCAGCCGCACCGGGTTCCAGTAGGGCAGGACGAACACCGCCGGCCCGATGCGTATGCGCTCGGTCTTGGCCGCCACCGTGGCCAGGATGGCGGTGATGCCGGAGGCCAGGCCGTGGACGGCGAAGTGGTGCTCCGTCACCCAGAAGGCGTCGAACCCCAGCTCCTCGGTCATCTCCGCCAGCCGCATACCGTACCGGTAACATTCCTCCTGAGTGTAGCCAGGCCACCAAGGTATCGATGTCGCCACGCCCAGCCTCATCTGCGCCATGCTCTCTCCTCCTGCGGCCCCAGGATGGTCGCGAGTTCAGCACGATGATATACATTTGCCGTTATGGGTTCAATCCTGCTCGCGTATCTGCCGGCCGTTGTGCTCCTCTGCCGCCCGGCGAGGTGCGGGGGCCCGTTCTGCCAGCGCTGACGGCCCCGCGCTACGACCGCGCCTTCTCCAGGGCCAGCCGACACTTGACACCGGCCCTTAGCCGGTACTAGCCTGCCTTTGGGAGTTACCGCCTGCAGGAGGCCCGCATGCCGCGCATCCGCAAGGCTATCGACATCGAGGCCACCCCCGAGCACGTCTTCGCCGAGGTGGCGGAGCCCGCCCGGCAGGTAGAGTGGGCCCTTCCCTTCCGGGCCATAGAAGTCCCCGACGAGGGTCCGGTCGGCCAGGGCACCCTCCAGCGCTGGAGCTTCAAGGTGGGACCCCGCACCTGGGATCTGCTGGCCATCGTCACCGACTACAGGCACAACCAGACCATCGCCCGCGAGGTCAGGGAGGGCGGGCTCAACCTGAGGGACCGGTTTGTCCTGGTACCGCAGAGCGGCGAAGTCACGCGAGTCGAATGGCTGATAGAATATGAGCCACCTATGGGCGCTCTGGGCCGTCTCCTGGACGTCTTGGTGATGGAGCGGGTCTTCCAGAACGACATGGAGACATCTCTGGAGCGCCTCAAGGCCAGGCTCGAAGGGTAAGGGCTGCCCCAACGCCTGGCCGGGATCATCGGGAAGAGAGGACGGGAGGTGGTGGACGATGATCGAGCCGGCCGGCACCGACACAGGCGGGCCAGACACAGCTAAGGGCGACGGCAGGGCCCTGGTCCTGATCAGGGAAGGGCAGGCCACCGACAGCCCGCCGCAGGCAGTGGACATCGCCATCCAACTGGAGGAGACCCTGGGCGCTGTCCGTTCGCTCCTGGCGCGGCTGGACATGGAGATCGCCAAGGCCCGCCGCTCCCTTCAGGAGCTGGAGAGCTTCCGGGCGCGCATCCTGTCCCAGCTGAAGGAGGTGGCCGAGTCTCGGCCTAACCCCTGGGCAAGCTGAGCCCTCTAAGGGCGATGATGTTGCGCTGGACCTCCGAGGTGCCAGCGCCAATGGTCTCCTGCGCCGCCGAGAGATAGCCGTGGGCCGCCGCCCCTTGCCAGGGGGCCCAGGGCGAACCTTCCCGGAGGGAGCCATAGGGGCCCAGCAGGGAAACGGCGACATCGTACAGGCGCTGGGCGAGTTCGCTGTTGAAGAGCTTGACCATCGCTGCCTGGGGACGGTAGTCCAGGCCGCGGTCGTGCATCAACACCGCCCGGTACAGTAGCAGGCGCGCCACCTCGAAGCCGATGGCCAGGTCGGCCAGGCGCTGACGCGCCAGGGCCTGCCGTGGGCCCAGGTCATGCTCCCGCACCCAGCGCAGCAGCGCCCGGAACAGGCGCCAGTGAAGAAAGCAGCGATAGACGGTTATGCGCTCCACCCCCAGGGCCGAGTTGAGCACCTGCCAGCCCCCGTGCTCGGGGCCGATACGGTAGCGGCGGGGCACGCGCACCTCGTCGAACGTGACCTCGTTGAACCAGTGCAGGTCCAGCAGGTTGTACAGGGGCCGCACGGTTACGCCGGGGGCATCCATGGGCACCGCTAGCAGGGAGATGCCGGCATGCTTCGGCGCCTCGGGGTCCGTGCGGGCTACCAGCAGGCAGAAATCGGCCGATTCGGCCCCGCTGCTGTAAAGCTTTCGCCCCGTGACCACGTAATAGTCGCCATCAGTACGGGCGAGGGTGCGTGCGGCCGCCAGGTCGGAGCCAGCCTCGGGCTCCGTATAGCCCAGGCACCAGGCCAGTTCGCCCCGGGCCATGGGCGGCAGGAACTCCCGCTTCTGTTCCTCACTTCCGAAGGCGAGGATGATGGGGCCGGCTATGACCCGCCCCAGGGCGTCGCTGGCCGGGCCGCCGTGAAGGCCGACCTCCTCTTCCACCAGGAACTGGTCGAAGGCGGGCCTACCGGCGCCGCCGTACTCCGGCGGCCAGTTCAGGGAGAGCCAGCCCCGCTCGCCCAGCTTGCGTTCGAACTCCTTGTGGTGCAGGTATCCAGGCGGGACAGGCACGGGGTCGGTATCGTGGTCGGCGCCTAGGGTCTCGGTCAGGAAGCGACAGACCTCGGCCCGCAAGGCCTCCTGCTCCGGCGTGAGGCGAAAGTCCATAGCCTGGCCTCCTCTCGAGCTGCCTCCATTTTACCCGCTCTTAACAGGAAGGGCGTTGACGGTACGAGCTATATTGGGTTCAATGTAATTGAGCGCATGGATATCAGCGATAGGGACGTCCTATTTATGGTCGAGGCAGGAGGGAGTCATATGCGGTCTATCCAGGTCTGCGGGGCCGGCCGCGCTGGCGACGGCACGAACACCAACATCTCCATGCTGGGACAGGTCCTGAAAGACCTGGGCGCCTGGGCCTTCGTCTGGCGCGAGGAGGTCTACTCCAACATCCAGACTCGAGACACAGCGTTCGGCCTGCGCGCCGCCGATGTCCCTGTGTACGGCCCCGACGACGAATTCGACATCCTGGAGGCCTTCGACCAGGGCGCCTTTGTGGACTGGACAGGCGAAGGCCGCGTGCCGCCCCTGGCCCGACTGCGCAAGGGCGGCATCGTCCTGTACGACTCTTCGCCGCGGCTCGAGTATCCCAACGCCGGCCACGAGGTGCGACCGGAGCAGGTGGAGGCGGAGCTGAAGGCCAGGGAGGCGCGGCTGTTCGGCCTGCCCATGGGGCGGATGGCCAAGGAGCAGTTCGGCAATTACATCGTCCGGGGCACCATCGCTCTGGGGGTACTGGCGCACATGCTAGGCCTGCCCGAGGAGGCGTTCGCCCGCCGCTTCGTCCGCATCTTCGGCGAGGGAAGCGACCTCTTCCGCCTGAACCTCGAGGCCTTCCGGGCCGGGCTGGAGTACGCCCGTGCCGAGGGCTGGGAGCTGCCCGACCTGCGGCTGCCGCTGACGCCCCGTGAGGACGACGAGCGGCAGCTACTGCTGGGCAACGAGGCCGTGGCCCTCGGCTCCATCGTGGCTGGCTGCCGCTTCTATGCCGGTTATCCCATCACCCCCGCCTCGGAGGTGCTGGAGTACATGGCTGAGAAGCTGCCGTCCGTAGGCGGCGTGGTAGTCCAGGCCGACAGCGAGATGGCCGCAGCCCACCACGTCATCGGCGGCAGCGTGGCCGGTGCCCGTGCCATGACGGCCACCTCCGGTCCGGGCTTCTCCCTGATGCAGGAGGCCATTTCGGCGGCAGGGATGACCGAAACGCCGGTGGTCATCGTCGTCTCGCAACGTGGAGGTCCGGCCACCGGACTGCCCACCAAGGTGGGGCAGGAGGACCTCAACGAGACGGTCTTCGGCGGCCACGGCGATTTCGCCCGCATCGTTCTGGCGCCCACCGAGCCCGAGGACGCCTTCTACATGATGGAGAAGGCGTTCAACCTGGCCGACCGCTACCAGTGCCCGGTGTTCGTCATCTATGATCAGATGTTCGCCCAGTCCACCTACACCACGCCGCCACTGGACCCGTCCCGCTTCACCATCGACCGGGGCAAGGTAGTGGCAGCCCCTGCCAACGGCCACAACGGACGCTACCGGCGCTACGCCCTCACCGAGGACGGCATCTCGCCGCGGGCCTTCCCGGGCATGCCGGGCATTCACACCATTTATGTCAACACCAACGAGCACACGGAAGAGGGTTACATCACCGAAGAGATGGTAGTGCGCAAGGCCATGGTGGAGAAGCGGGTCGTGAAGCGCATGCAGCTCATCGTCCGCGACCGCGACCTGCCTTCGCCCGTGGTCCACGGCCCCGCCGATGCTCCCATCGGCTTCATCGGCTATGGCTCCGTGTACGGGCCTGTGCTGGAGGCGGTGCAGCGGCTGGCCGAGAAGGGGCAGAAGGCGAAGTTCATGGCCCTGCGCACCATCTGGCCCTTCCCGGGCCGGGAGGTGCGGCGCTTCGTGGACAGCTGCCGGGTCGTGTACGTCGTGGAGTACTCAGCCACGGCCCAGCTCAAAGGCCTGGTGCAGCGGGAGGCTACCGGCCCGATGCCGCGCAAGCTCCGCTCGGTGCTGCGCTACGACGGGCGGCCCATGACGCCGGGCTACGTGCTCCAGTCACTCTGAACTGCGAGGAGGAGAGCAGATGGCGGTATACACACCCGAGAAGCCCCTGACGGCGGCCGAGATCACCGGCCCGGGCGCCTGGTGGTGCAGCGGCTGCGGCGACTTCGGAGTCACCGCCGCCTTCAAGGATGTGCTGGTCACCCTGGTCAACGAACTGGGCGTGCCCCTGGAGCGCGTTTTTGTCATGTCGGGCATCGGCTGCTCCAGCAAGGAGCCCGAGATGCTGCGGCTCAACGCCTATCACGGGCAGCATGGCCGCTCCATCCCCGTGGCCATGGGGGTGGCGCTGGCCAACCCCAACCTGGTGGTGGTGGACTTCGGCGGAGACGGCGACAGCTATGCCATCGGCATGGAGCACTTCGTCCATGCCTGCATCAAGAACGTCAACATGACCCTCATCGTCATGAACAACCAGGTCTACGGCCTGACACGTGGCCAGGCCTCGCCCACGGGCCACCTGGGGCTGAAGACCAGCTCCACCCCCGAGGGGAAGAAGGTGCGCCCCGTGAACCCCCTGAAGCTGGCCATCGCGGCTGGAGCCGCCTTCGTCGGCCGTGGCGTCTCTTGGAAGAAGAAGGAGCTGGCCGAACTCATGCTCCGGGCTATCCAGACGAAGGGCTTTTCCCTGCTGGACGTCTTCTCTCCCTGCGTGACCTACCACCGCGAGCCGGGCTATCGCGGCAGCGGCGCCATCGTGGACTGGTACCGGCTGAACTATGTGCTGGACATCCAGGAAGCCTGGCGGGAGATGCGCGACCAGGTCTTCAGCGAGGAGGAGCGGGCCCACCTGCCGTCCGATTACGACCCCACAAGCCCCGATGCCGCCCTGTACGCCCTGCGCCTCATCGAGGAGGCGGCGAAGATGGGCCGCGAGGTGACGGGGCTGCTGCTCGTGAACGAGTCCGCCCCAACGCTGGAGGAGGCGCTGGGCGTTTCGCCGGAGCGGGCGCCCGCGCTGGCCGACATCTCGGTGGAGGGGAACCTGGAGCGCTACCGCAAGCTCCTGGCCGAGCTCCGATAGCGGCCGTGTCGATGTGATACAATGGGCCCACCGGGGAATGGCTGCCCCGGGGCATGATGCAGGAAAGGGAATACGACCTCGTAGTCCTGGGTGGGGGGACGGGAGGCTACACTGCCGCCATCAGGGCCACGCAGTTGGGCATGCGGGTGGCCCTGGTCGAGCAGGAGAAGGTAGGTGGGGTATGCCTGCACAAGGGCTGCATTCCCACCAAGGCCCTGCTGGAGGCGGCTGAGGTCCTGGCGCGGACGCGGGAGGCAGCGCGCTTCGGGGTGGAAGTGGGGCAGGCAGGGCTGGACTTCGGCCGCCTCCAGGAGAGCAAGCGGGCCGCCGTGGCCGCCCTGTACGACAGCCTCCAGCGCCTCCTCCAGCGGCACAAGGTCGAGGTCATAGCGGGGCGGGGGCGCCTGCTCTCGCCCGGCCAGGTGGCGGTGGAGGGCCCTGAGCCAGCGAGGCTCAGGGCCCGCTTCGTCCTGGTGGCCACCGGCTCCCGGCCCCGCGAGCTGCCAGGGCTGCCCGTCGACGGCCGTCGCGTCCTCACCAGCGACCACCTGCTGGAGATGGAGGCCCTGCCCAGTAGCCTGGCCATCGTCGGCGCCGGGGCGGTGGGCGTGGAGTTCGCCTCCTTCTTCCTGGACGTGGGCGTGCCCGTCACCGTCATCGAGCTGTTGCCCCGCCTGCTGCCCACCGAGGACGAGGAGCTGGGCCGGGGGCTGGAGAAGGTGCTCGTCTCCCGCGGCGCCACCGTCCTCACCTCGGCCAGGGTGCTGCCCGAGAAGGCCCGCCTCTACGACGACCACATCGAGCTGTCCGTGGAGCACGATGGGCTGGAGAAGGTCGTGCGGGCCTCGCACGTGCTGGTGGCCATCGGCCGCCGGGCCAACGTGGAGGACCTGGGCCTGGAGGACGCCGGCGTCCAGCTGGCCGACGGCTTCGTGCGGGTGGACGGCCAGATGCAGACCGACCAGCCGGGCATCTACGCCGTGGGCGACCTGGTGGGCGGGCCCCTCCTGGCCCACAAGGCCGCGGCCGAGGGGGCTATCGCCGCCGAGGCCATGGCCGGCAGGTCACCGCGACCCCTGGACTACGCCCGCGTGCCCAGGGTGGTCTATACCCGGCCCCACGCCGCCGCCGTGGGCCTCAGCGAGGAGGAGGCCCGCCGGGACGGGCGCAGGGTGCGGGCCCAGCGCTTCTCCTTCCGCTACAACGCCATGGCCCTCATCCGCCAGGAGACGGAGGGGGCGGCCAAAGTGGTGGTGGACGCCGAGACCGGCGACCTGCTGGGCGTGCACATCCTCGGCCCCCAGGCGGGGGAGCTCATCGGCGAGGCCGCCCTCGCCCGCTACCTGGAGGCCTCCGCTTGGGAGCTGGGCAGCAACGTCCATCCCCACCCCAGCCTCAGCGAGGCCCTCATGGATGCCGCCCAGCTGGCCGCCCGCATCAGCATATACCTGTGAAAGGACGTGAGAGCTTTGGCCGTCGAGAAGGTGGACACAGCGGGCCTGACCGACCAGGAGCTTCTCGACGTGTACTACAAGATGCTGCTGACGCGGGCCCTGAGCCAACGCATGCGCGTGCTGCAGCGCATGGGCAAAGGCACCTTCGCGGTCAGCGCCGAGGGCCACGAGGGGGCCCAGGTAGGCAGCGCCTACGTCCTGCGACCCGGCCAGGACTGGACCGTCCCGTACTACCGCAGCGTGGGCGTGGCAGTCACCGTGGGCATGACGGCCCGAGACGTGATGATGGCCTTCTTCGCCCGCCGCGACGACATCTCCAGCGGCGGACGCAACATGCCCAACCACTTCAGCCACCGGGAGCTGCGCATCGTCAGTGGCTCGGCACCGGTGGCCACCCAGGTCCCTCACGCCGTGGGCATCGCCCTGGCCAGCAAGCTGCGTGGCCTGGACGAGGTAACGTTCGTGTATTTCGGCGACGGCGCCACCAGCAAGGGCGACACGCACGAGGCCATGAACTTCGCCGGTGTGCACCGCCTGCCGGTGGTCTTCATCTGCGAGAACAACTCCTATGCCATCTCGGTGCATATATCCAAGCAGATGGCGGTGGAGAACGTGTCCATACGCGCCCAGGGCTACGGCTTCCCTGGGGTGACGGTAGACGGCAACGACGTGCTTGCCGTATACCGGGCGGCGCTGGAGGCGCACCAGCGAGCGCGGGCCGGCGAGGGGCCCACCTTCATCGAGGTCAAGACCTACCGCCTCGCTCCCCACAGCAGCGACGACGACGACCGACGCTACCGGAGTCGCGAGGAAGTAGAGGCCTGGTCACAGCGCGAGGCCATCGTCCGCTTCCGCGCCCTGCTACAGGAACTGGGGCTCCTCGACCAGGAGAAAGAGGAATCGCTTAACCGCCGCGTGGCCCGGGAGGTGGACGAGGCCACCGACTACGCCGAGCAGGCCCCGCCGCCCGACCCGGCCACCGTCTTCCGGCACCTGTACGCCGAGTGAGGAGGAGGCGGTCGCCGTGGCTGTCAAGACTCTCATAGAGGCGGTGCGGGAGGCCATGGCGGAGGAGATGCGCCGCGACCCGCGAGTCATCGTCTTCGGCGAGGACGTGGAGGAAGGAGGGGTGTTCCGGGCCACCGAGGGCTTCGTCCAGGAGTTCGGCCGGGAGCGCTGCTTCGACACCCCTCTGGCCGAGTCGGCCATCGTGGGCGTGGCCATCGGCGCTTCCCTCAATGGCTTGCTGCCCATCGCCGAGATCCAGTTCGCCGACTTTATCTGGCCGGCCGTGGACCAGATCATCAACGAAGCGGCCCGTATCCGCTGGCGCTCCAACGGCGCCTGGGGCTGCCCCATCGTGGTGCGGGCACCTTACGGCGCCGGCATCCGCGGCGGCCCCTACCACTCCCAGAGCGTGGAGTCGGTCTTCGCCCATGTGCCGGGCCTGAAGGTGGTCTGCGTCGCCTCACCCTACGATGCCAAAGGGCTCTTGAAGGCGGCCATCCGCGACCCCGACCCGGTGCTGTTCTTCGAGCACAAGCGGGCCTATCGCCTGGTGCGCGAGGAGGTGCCCGAGGACGATTACGTCCTCCCCCTGGGCCAGGCAGCGGTCAAGCGGGAGGGGAAGGACATCACTCTGGTCAGCTACGGGATGATGGCGCAGCACGCACTGAAGGCGGCCGAGCGGGCCGCGGAAGAGGACGGGATACAGGTGGAGGTGATAGACCTGCGCACGCTCCGGCCCCTGGACAGCGAGACTGTGCTCGCCTCGGTACGCAAGACGGGCAAGGCGCTGGTGGCATACGAGGACAACCTGTTCGGCGGGTACGGGGCCGAGATCGCGGCCCTCATCGCCGAAGAGGCCTTCGACTATCTCGACGGGCCGGTGACGCGTCTCGCCGCTCCGGACGTGCCCATATCCCCGTTCTCGCCGGCCCTGGAAGACGCCATCCTGCCCGGGGAAGAGAACGTCCTCGAGGCTATCCGCCGCCTGGCGGCCTACTAGGGTGCGGCCATGGCCTTCACCGTAGTCATGCCCCAGGTGGCCGAGACGGTGACCGAGGGCACCGTGTCGCGCTGGCTGAAGGGCCCCGGCGACCCGGTGGAGCGGTACGAGCCACTGGTGGAGGTGAACACCGACAAGGTGGACGTGGAGATACCTTCGCCGGTGAAGGGGGTGCTGAGGGAGGTGGTGGCCCCCGAGGGCGCCGTGGTGCAGGTAGGCCAGCCCCTGGCCATCATCGACGAGGCGGAGGCAGCGGAGGCCATCCGCCCCGAAGCGCCGCCCATCGCCGAAGCCGGACGGGAGGAGCCCCAGGCGCCTGCCGAGGCCGAGAGGGCAGCGGCCGAGGCTGAGGCCCCGTCCAGGGCCACCCCGGTCGAGGCGCCGGCGCCGCCCCAGCGCCCCCGCGCCACCCCCAGGGTGCGCCGGCTGGCCGAGGAGCTGGGGGTGGACCTCTCGCAGGTGCGGGGCAGTGGCCCTGGCGGCCGCATCACCGAGGAGGACGTGCGCCGCCACGCCGCCCAGCGCCCGGCCGCCCGCCCCGAGGCCCCGCCGGCGCGCCCGCCCGCCGAGGAAGAGGAGCGCGTGCCCGTTACCGCCGTCCGCCGCACCATCGCTCAGCGCATGGCGGCCTCGGCCTTCACCGCCCCCCACGCCTGGCTGATGATGGAGGCCGACGTCACCGGGCTGGTCCGCCTGCGTCAGGCCCTCAAGGACGAGTTCGAGCGGCGGGAAGGGGTCGACCTGACCTATCTCCCCTTCGTGGTCAGGGCCGTGGCCGAGGGCCTGCGCCGCCATCCTCACCTCAACGCCTCTTGGAGCGACGAGGCCATCGTGCTCAAGAAGCGCATCAACATCGGCATCGCCGTGGCCACCGAGCAGGGGCTCATGGTGCCGGTGGTGCACGATGCCGACCGTCTCAGCATCGCCGGCCTGGCCCGCGCCATCGCCGACCTGGCCGGGCGCGCCCGGGCCGGGCGGCTCAGGCTGGAGGACGTGCAGGGCGGCACCTTCACCGTGGATAACACCGGCGTCTTCGGCTCCGTGGCCACCATGCCCATCATCTTCCCCGGCCAGGCGGCCATCCTCACCAGCGAGGCCATCCGCCCCCAGGTGAGGGTGCTGGAGAACGAGGCCATCGCCGTCCGGCAGGTCATGAACCTCTGCCTCTCCTTCGACCACCGCATCGTGGACGGTCACCAGGCGGCGGCCTTCGTGGCCTTCGTCAAGGAGAGGCTGGAGGCCATCGGCCCCGACACCCCTGTATACTGAGGCCGTGGTGCAGCCGCTGGACTTCTACGAGCAGCCGCCGCCTCGCCCCCACCCCAAGCCGCCCTGGTTCAAGGTGCGGGCGGTCATGGGCCCCAACTACCTGGAGATGAAGCGGCTGATGCGCGGCCTCTCCCTGCACACAGTGTGCGAGGAGGCCCGCTGCCCCAACATCTTCGAGTGCTGGGAGGAGCGCACCGGCACTTTCATGATCCTGGGCGACGTCTGCACTCGCCGCTGCGGCTTCTGCGCCGTCACCTTCGGCCGGCCCCAGCGCACGGTGGACGCCGACGAGCCGAGGCGGGTGGCCGAGGCGGCCAGGCATCTGGGCCTGAAGCACATCGTCATCACCTCCGTGGCCCGGGACGACCTGCCCGACGGCGGCGCGTCCATCTTCGCCCGCTGCATCGAGGCCTGCCGACAGGCAGTGCCCGGCTGCACGGTGGAGGTGCTGGTGCCCGATTTCCGCGGCTCCCCCTCCGCCCTGCGGACGGTGGTGGACGCCCGCCCCGACGTGTTCGGCCACAACGTGGAGACCGTGCCCCGCCTCTATCGCCGCGTGCGCCCCAGCGCCCGCTACTACCGCTCGCTGGAGATGCTTGTCCGGGCCAAGGAGCTGGCGCCCGACATGGTCACCAAGACGGGCATCATGGTGGGCCTGGGCGAGACCTGGGACGAGCTGCGCCAGACCTTTCGCGACATCCGCGCCGCCGGCGTGGACGTGCTGACCGTGGGCCAGTACCTGCGGCCCACCTACGGCGAGCGCCACCTGCCCATCGCCCGCTACTACACGCCCCGGGAGTTCGAGGCCCTGAGGGAGGAGGCCCTGGCCCTGGGCTTCGCGGCCGTGGAGAGCGGGCCCCTGGTCCGCTCCTCGTACCATGCCCGCAGAGCAGTGGAGGCCGTCCGCGGCGCCTGAGGCCGTGCTTGAGGCCGCCTGGCTGGGCCGCGTGCCCTACGACGCGGCCTGGGCCCTGCAAAGGCAACTGCTGGCCGCGCGGCAGGCCGGCTCCTGCCCCGATACCCTCCTCCTGCTGGAGCACCCGCCCGTCTACACCTGCGGGCGGAGCACCGGCCCCGGCCAGCTAGTGACGCCGCCCTCGGCCCTCCCCGCGCCGGTGTACGAGGTGGACAGGGGCGGCGGCGTCACCTTCCACGGGCCGGGACAGGTGGTCGCCTACCTGGTCATGGACTTGCGGGCCTGGCGGCCCGACGTCCACGCCTACGTGCGGGCTCTGGAAGAGGTGGCCCTACGGGTGCTGGCCCGCTACGGCCTGCGCGGGGAGCGAATCGAGGGCCTCACCGGCGTGTGGCTGGGTGGCGAGAAGGTCGCCGCCATCGGCGTCAAGGTCTCCCGCTGGTGCACCATGCACGGCCTGTCCCTCAACGTGGCCGTAGATGCGGGCTGGTACCGCCCCATCGTCCCCTGCGGCATCGTCGGCAGGGGCGTCACGTCGCTCCACCGACACCTCCAGCCCTGCCCGGGCCTGGAGGAGGTCGCACTGGCCATCGCCCAGGAGTGCGGCGCCGTCTTCGGCCGCGATGTCCGCTACCGCAGGGCAAGCGAGAAGACCGCGCTAACGGGGCTACCGGGCCAGGTGCTTGCGGCAGAACATGGCCACCCGCGCAGCGGCCGGCCTTAGCCCTGACCACCAGAAGTGGTCCACTCCCGGCACCAGGGCCAGCTCGCAGCCATCGCCCGCCCGGAGGGCCAGCGACCGCAGCTCCTCGGCGGGCGCGAACTGGTCCTGCTCCCCGGCCAGGATGAGCTTGGCCCCGGGGAAGGCGCTCAGGGCCTCCGGCTCCAGCGAGCGGGCGGGCGGCGAGACCAGCGCGATCGCCCGCACGCCGGGTGCGCGCGGGGCCGCCAGGCCCGCGACGACGGCGCCGAAGGAGTAGCCGGCGAGGCCCAAGGGGCCGCCCTCTGGCCCGAGGTGGCGGGCTGCCTCCGCCAGGGCGGCCAGCACGTCCTCCTGCTCGGCCCGGCCCTGGTCATGGGCGCCGGTGCTGCGCCCGGTGCCGCGGAAGTTGAAGCGCAAGGCCATCAGGCCCGCGTCCACCAGCGCCTCGCACAGGGAGACGACCACGTGGTTGTCCATGTCGCCGCCGTAGAGGGGGTGCGGATGGCACACGACCACGGCCCCCCTGGGCGGCCCGTCAGGGACGTGGACGATGCCTTCCAGCACCGCGCCTGGGGCATTTATGTCGAGCCGTTTCTGCACCGGCATAGCTGCTCTCGCTGTTCAGGGCCCGCGCGTACAGCCGTTTCCAGCGCCAGCCTAAGATGGCGACTCCGCCCTGTCAACGGCGCCCGGCCGCCACCTGTGTGGAAAAAACGACGGGCTACCTAGCAACCGTTGACTCCCGCCGGAGACGCCCTATAATGGGGGCCAAAAGTAGAGCGTCTGTTCGACAATGGCGTTGCTGACGACCCTCAGGCTGCACCCCTGGGCCTCAACGTGGGAGGGCCAACCGGGCGCGTCCGACGAGGACGAGGAAGATGAGCGGCCCTACGTGGACCCTGCCGTGGAGGTGCCGCCTCAGGACTGGCGCCCGCTGCGGCCTCCCGCCGCCGGCGAGCCGCCTGCTTTCATGTTCGTGGACGGCGTCCGTCGCATAGACGTGGGGGTGGTGGCCCAGGACGGAGACCGCCCTGCCTGGGGCCTCTTCGGCTCGTACGGGGCCGGTGCCGTCGTCTGCCGTCCGGGAAGGGCGCAGGTGGTGAGGGAGCATGTGCGCCGCTCCCTGGTACTGGCCGCCGTCGGCTACGAGGGTGAGGTGAACGTGCCGGCGGGCAGCGTTGTCCTCGCCTATAGGGTAGAGTCTGTGGGAGAGGACAAGGGCCAGAACGATGTTCGGCGCGAGGTACAGCAGCGCATGCGCATGCTGGAGGCCGAACTGGTGGCCAGCGGCGACGCCCCCACCCAGGACGCCGTCGTGGTCGTCGACGGGCCGATCACCTTCTTGCCTCGCGACGCGGGCCGCCGGGCGCTCGTGGCGGGGCTCATCAAGACCCACCACCGCTACTATCTGGAGGGCACGCCCCTAGCCCCCTGGATGACGGCCCTGGCACCCGGGGAGCGGACGCCCATCTTCGTCGTCCGGCCAAAGGCGTCGCCCGACGACCGCTTCTCCTGGTACGTGCGTCTGGCCGAGCCGCCGCCCTTTCACCACTCCCTGGTGGGCATCGTGCGTCTGGAGACGTGGGCGCAGGCGGGGCTCGAGCGGGCCCGCGCCCTGGCCGACCTGACGGCAGCCTTCCTGCCACGTTTCGCGCCGCCCATGGCCTGGGACGACAGGGCGCCCAACAACCTGTACCCCGTGGCCGCCCTGGAACAGCGCCTTCGCCACGGCCTGGGCGACTATCAGTGGGTGCGCCGCAGCATCGAGTCCTTCATCTATCGCCTGGGAGGGCTATCATGACGGAGGTAGGCCGCGTCCTCGGCACCGATGATGCCCGCCCCCTGGACTTCTGGGTGGCCGTGGCCGAGGGCCGATATTTGCAACTGGACGACGTGGTCTACGTGCGTACGCCCCTGCCCGACGGGGTCGAGGTCACGGTCTACGGCGTGGTCGACCAGGTGCGCGCCCGGTACGAGGGCGCCCGCTTCGACTCGGACGTCTTCCGGGCGGCCGAGGGCCTGCTGCCGGTGGGCATTTCCAGCGCTGCCCATGTGTCGGTTACGCGCGTGGAGCCGGAGGTGTTCGTCCCGCCCCTGCCCGGCCAGCCCGTATGCCGGGCGGAAGGAGTGGAGCGAGAGCGCGCCCTGTACTTCGATTCCATGGAGCGCCGCTTCCCCGCCGGTCTCAGCCGTGATGGCCAGATCGTCTGGGGCAACCTGGAGTTCCTGGACGGCACCCGCGGAGGCCACGTCAACATCGCCGGCGTCTCCGGCGTGGCCACCAAGACGTCATACGCGCTGTTCCTGCTCTACGGCCTCTTCCACCACCCGGCCACGGCCGCCCGCAACAGACACGACCGTGCCGTCATCTTCAACGTCAAGGGCGAAGACCTGCTTTTCCTGGACAAGCCCAACGCCCGGCTCTCGGAGGCGGAGAAGGCCCGCTATTCCAGCCTGGGCCTGCCGGCGGGTCCGTTCCGCGACGTGGCCCTTTGGGCGCCGCCGCACCGCGACTGCTTCGGCGACCTGGTGACCAGCACCGTGTCCCGGCAGGAGGGGGTAACGCCCTACGCCTGGAGCCTGAGGGAGTTCTGCCAGCGTCGCCTGCTCCCGTTCCTGTTCGCTGATGCCGATAGCGAAGCGAGCCAGCTCCACCTCGCCGTAGGCGCAGCCGAGCGCTTTCTCGCCCACCAGACGGAAGGACAGCCCTCGTCCCAGGCCTGGGTGATGCTGGGCGGGCAGCGTGTCACTGACTTCGAGGACCTGGTGGACTACCTGACCGACCACAGCGACGAGGTGTTCGCTGGCAGCCACCTCAGCCAGGCCACCGTCGGCGCCTTCGTGCGGCGGCTGCAGGGCTCCGTGGAAGCCGTCAGTCACCTGGTGCGGGGCGACCTCTCGCCCGACCAGGAGGAGCGGCACCGCATAGACGTGCTGGCCCACCAGCTCAACGTCGTCGATATCCATGCCCTGCACGACCGGGCCAAGCGCTTCGTGGTGGGTGTGGTGCTCAGACAGCTCATGCAGGCGAAAGACAAGCAGGGCACGCGGGAGCCCCTGCTGTTCGTGGTCCTAGACGAGCTGAACAAGTACGCCCCCCGTGAAGGGTGGAGCCCCATCAAGGAGGTGGTGCTGGACATCGCCGAGCGCGGCCGCAGCCTGGGCGTCATCCTCATCGGCGCCCAGCAAACGGCCAGCGAGGTAGAGCGGCGGGTGGTGACCAACGCCTCGTTCCGCGTGGCGGGGCGTCTGGACACGGCCGAGGCCGAGCGCAGCGAGTACGGCTTCCTCGGTACCCAGGCGCGGGCGCGGGCGAGCATCCTCAAGCCCGGCACCATGTTCCTGCACCAGCCCGAGCTGCCCGTGCCCCTGCTGGTGCAGTTCCCGTTCCCGGCCTGGGCCACCCGTCCCGAGGAGGTGGCCCACACCCTGGACGAGGAGCATATCCTGCGCTAACGCCCCGGGCCCTGACCCCTGCATGGCCAGGGGCGGGCGCATCCCGGGCCGCAGCCGACCACGGAGCGAGATGAGGTTCCTTCACACGGGAGACTGGCACCTGGGGAAGGCCCTCCGCCACCGGCGGCGGGACGACGAGTTCCAGGCCGCCCTCTGGGAGGTACTGGACATCGCCCGCTACGAGCGTGTGGACTGCCTGCTGGTTGCGGGCGACGTCTTCGACTCGGTGGCGCCGCCTCCCGAGGCCGAGCATCTGGCATTCGAGTTTTTCCGCGAGCTGGCGGGGGCGGGCATCCCCGCCATCATCGTCGGCGGCAACCACGATCACCCCCGGCGCATGGACGCCTTCGGCCGCGTGCTGGAGTTGCTAGGCATCCGCATCCTCGGCGAGGCCGTGCCAGCCTCGCGAGGGGGCATCGTCCAACTACCGAGCCGGGATCGGGAACAGGCCGCCACCATCGCCCTGCTGCCCTGGATCAGCGAGCGGCGCGCTCGCACCTTCGAGGGCCTCGCCCTGGGCCAGGGGATGGCCGAATACGCCGAAAGGGTGGCCCTGTTCATGGCCAGCCTCGCCCGGCACTTCAGCGACGACACAGCCAACGTTCTCGTCGCCCATGCCATGGTGGACGGCGCCCTAGTAGGGGGCGAGGCGGCCGGGGAGCGCCCCCTGCACATCGGCCGCACCTATGCTGTACCTCCCCAAAGGCTGCCCAAGGCCGACTACGTGGCCCTGGGCCACGTACACCGCCACCAGAGGGTGAAGAACTCGCCCACGCCGGCAGTCTACGCTGGCTCGCTCCTGCAGCTCGATTTCGGCGAGGAAGGCCAGCAGAAGGGCGTCGTCATCGCCGAAGTGGAGCCCGGGCGGGGCCTCACCCGCATGGAGCACGTACCACTGAGCAAGGTCCGCCAGCTCCGCAGCGTGGGGCGCCCCGAGCGCCCGCTGCCCCTGGCCGAGGCGCTCAGGCTGGGCGACAGCCCCGACCTGCGTGATGCCTACTTGCGGCTCTACGTGAGGGTGGACCAGCCTTTCCCGGGGCTCGCCCAGCAGGTGCGGGACGCCCTGCCCAACGCTGTGGAAGTGGTGCCCGTATACGACCGCCGCGTCGAGGACTCGCGGCCGCGCCTGGAAGGCCTGACGCCCGCCCAGCTCCTCGCCCTTTATCACCGCGAGGCATACGGGGCGGAGCCCTCGCCCGAGATGCTCGAACTCTTCCAGCAACTGTGGGACCAGGTGGCGCATGAGGCCGATCAGGCTTAGTCTCGAAGGCTTCACCAGCTACCGCCGCCGGGTGGAGGTGGACTTCTCCGACCTGGACCTCTTCGCTATCACTGGGCCTACCGGCGCCGGCAAGAGCTCGCTGGTGGACGCTATGGCCTTTGCCCTCTATGGCCAGGCCCCCCGGGTGGGCAACCGCGTCCGGGAGCTCATCAGCCAGGGAGCGGAGCGCATGTGGGTGCAGTTCGAGTTCGAGAGCGGGGGGCGACGCTACCGCATCGCCCGCTCCACTGCCCGCCACGGCCACGCGGAAGTGCAGCTGGAAGAGCTGGAGGCCGAGCCGGACAGTTGGCGGCCACTGGCCGACCGCCGCCGAGACGTCAACGAGCTGGTGGAACGTATCGTTGGTATGGACTACGAGGGCTTCGTGCGCTCGGTGGTCCTTCCCCAGGGCAGGTTCCAGCTGTTCCTGGTGGGAGGACGAGAGGAACGCGACCGCGTCTTGGAGGAGTTACTGGGGCTCGACCTCTACCGCGCCGTCATGCAGCGGGCCAACGACCTCGCCCAGAGGTTCCAAGACCAGGCCGCCGACATGGCCCGCCTCCTGGAGACGGAACTGGCCGAGGCCACGCCCGAGCGGCTGCGCCAGTTGCGCCAGCAGGTGCTGGCCCTGAAGGCGGAGCGCGCCCGCCTCTCCGGGCTCTGCCAGGCCACGCAATCGGCCCTGGAGCTGGCCCAGAGGCTCACTCAGGCGCGCGCCCGGCTAGCCGCCGCACAGGAACGGCTCGCCCGCGCCGAGCGGGACGGGGAGACGGCGCGGGCCTCTCTGGCGGAGGCCGAGGCCCAGGTGGAGCGGCTGGAAGAAGAGATGGCCCGCGTCCGTCAGGAGATAGAGGCACTGCCCTTCTCGGCCGACGAGTACGCCCGTGTGCAGATGGCCCTGCAGCGCGCCCGCGACCTGGCCCAGGCCCGAACCCGCCTCGCTGCCCTGCATGGGGAGCTCGAGAGGGCGACGGAGGAGCTGGCCCGCGCCCGGGAGCGACTGGAAGCCGCCAGGCGGGAAGCTGAGGCGGCAGCCGAACGGGCTCGCGAAGCCCAGGCCGCCCGCGACAGGGCCCAGGACACCCTCGCCGAGGCCCGCCAGCGGCTGACGATGGTCGAGCAGGCAGCCCGCCAGCTCGCCGACGCAGAGAGCAAGCTCGCCGCCGCCCGGACGGAGCTGGCCGAGCGTGAGCAGGCGCTGCGCCAGGCCCGCCAGATGGCCGAGACGGCCCGCCGCGAGGAGGAGGCTGCCCGCCAGGAGGCCCAGCAGGCCCAGGAACGGCTGGGGAGGCTGCGACGGGAGCACTCCGCCCACGAGTTACGCCGCCACTTGCGGCCGGGCGACGCCTGCCCCGTCTGCGGGCAGCCCGTGGCAGCGGCCCCGCCGGCAGCCGAGGTCGCCGCGGACCTGGCCTCTGCCGAGGAGGCGGCCCGCCGCTGTCAGGCGCGGTGGCAGGCGGCCCAGGAGTCCCTGCGCCGCGCCGCCGCTGCCGAGGAGGCCGAGGCCCGGGCCGTCGAGATGTCGCGGGCCCGCCTGGAGCAACTGGTGGTGGAACGCGACCAGAGGGCCGCGGCCATGCAGCGCGAACTAGGCGTCCAGTTGCTGCGCGAGGAGGCGGTCGACCGCGCCCGGGTCGCCCTGCAGGACGCCGAGGATGGGGCCCGCAGGGCCCAGGAGGCCGTCGAGCAAGCGCTGGTGGGCCTCGAGGAGGCGCAGCGGCGGCTCCAGGCGGCCCAGCGGGACGAGGCCCGCTGGCAGTCGCAGGCCGAGTCTCTGGCCAGGCAGATCGAAGATCTGGCCGTCCAGTCGGAGGAGCTGGAGGCCAGCCTGGGGGAAGGATGGTCGCAGGCAGGGCTGGAAGCGAGGCTCGCCGAGCTGGAGGAGGCCAAGAGCCAGGTAGAGGCGCTGCGGGCGAAGGAGCAGGGACTGGGGCGGGAGCTCCGCGACTGGCAGGAGCGCCGCTCCGCTGCCCGCGCTCGGGCCGCCGCGCTGGAGACCGAGGCCCGCCTCGCCAGGGAAGAGGCCGACGCTGCCCGCGGCGACGAGGAGAGCCTGGCCCCCGCGCTGGCCGCCGCCCTTCACGAACAGGGCTGGGAGGACGAGGCGGAAGCTCTGGCCAGTAGACGGGACGTGGCGCCGTTGCTGTCGCGACGGCTGCAGGAGCAGCGCGAAGCGTTGCACGAGGCCGAGCGCCGACTGGGCGCCCTGGAGACCGAGGTAGGGCGTCTGGAGCGCGACCTGGACCGAGCTGCCCGTCTGCGCGAGGAAGCCGAAAAGGCCCGCAGGCGGGCCTCCGTCGCCAGGGCCCTGGGCGACATTCTGCGCAGCGACCGCTTTCAGGCCTTCCTGCGCCGCGAGGCCCTGGCCCTTCTGGCCCAGGACGGTTCACGCCACCTGGAAGAGCTGTCGCGGGGGCGTTACAGCCTGGCCGTGCAGGGAGACGGGTTCATCGTCCTGGACCACTGGAACGGCGACGAGGGCCGCCCGGCCCACACGCTCAGCGGCGGCGAGACCTTCCTCGCTTCCCTCTCGCTGGCGCTGGCCCTGGCCGAGGGCCTGCCAGGACTGGCCCACGCGTCCCGTCGCACCGCCCTGGAGAGCCTGTTCGTGGACGAGGGCTTCAGTCACCTCGACGGCGACACGCTGGACGTGGTGGCGTCGGCCCTGGAAGTGCTGGGGGGCGCCGGCGAGCGGATGGTGGGCGTGATCACGCACGTGCCCGCCCTGGCCGAACGCATGCCCGCCCGCCTGCGGGTAGTGAAGTCCCCCGACGGCTCCCGCGTCCTGAAAGAATAGCCTGCCGCCCTCTCGGATCCTGCCCTACGTTGCCGGGGGCTTGCGCTTTGGGACCGCGTCTGTTAGCCTTTTTCTCGATTAAGTTGGTCGAGTTAGTAAAGATAACGCCGCGAGGGGGCAGGTGGAGCCGGACGGACTCTCCGAAGAGCTGGCGATAGAGCGTGCCATTTCGGCCCGCCCACGGGCCGCTGTCCGCCGCCGTTGGGCCGGCGCAGCGGAGACCGCTACCCGGCTCCTCGCCGCTGGGGCCGGCATTCTCCTGTTCGGCCTGGCGTTACAGTTCATGAAGGCGGGAGCCGCCGGCTTGGGCCCGTTCCTGAAGGCCATCTCTGCCGAAGGCGCCCTTCCCTTCCTCGGCCTGGGCTGGCTGGGCGCTGCCCTGCTCATGAGCGGCTCGCCCCTGGCCGCGGTGGCGGTGAGCCTGGCCGCTGCCGGCACGGTCTCCACCTTCGAAGGTCTGGCCATGCTGAGCGGCTCGCGCATGGGCGCTTCGTCCTCTGTCCTGGTGGTGGGCTTCGTCCTCTACTTGCTGCGCCGCCGTTCGGCTGACGGGCTGTTCATCGGCGTGGTAGCGCTGCTGGTGGCGAGCACCCTGTGGCTGCCAGCCCTGCCCCTGGGGCTCGCCTTCTTGCACTCCGCCTGGTTCCACCCCGACAACCTGGCAGTACCCGGCGCCATCACCGAAGGGGTGAACGGCCTGTACGGTCCCGTTGTGGACTGGGCCCAGGGCCACCTGCACCGCCTGCTGCTGTTCGCGGCGGGCGTGGCGGTCCTGCTGGTATCCTTCTACGTATTCGACCGGGCGCTGCCCCAACTGGACACGGAGGGCCTGGCCGCTCGCCGCCTGCACGCCTTCACCAGACGCGCCTGGGCCATGTTCCTGCTCGGCCTGGGCGTGACGGCCGTCACCATGTCCGTGTCCATCTCGGTGGGGCTGCTAGTGCCGCTGTCGCTGCGGGGCTACGTCCACCGCGAGCGGGTGGTGCCGTACATCATGGCCGCCAATCTTTCCACCTGGGTGGACACGCTGGCTGCTGCCGCCCTGCTGGGTTCGGGCGCCGCTGTGGGCATGGTCCTGGCCGAGATGGCCGCCGGGGCCACCCTCACGCTGTGCGTCCTCTTGCTCCTTTACCGTCCCTATTCCCGACTCTTGCTGGCGGCGGCCAGGGGCGTCCTGGGTGGCAGGGTGCGCTTCGCTCTCTTCCTAGCGGCGTACCTGGCGGTGCCGCTGGCCCTGTTGCTGCTGCGCTAAGTTCAGCTCTCTCCCAACTGTCGCTGGTGGGCCGTCACCTCTCGCGCCAGGCGGCGCCCCAGCTCCTCCAGCGCCGCGCTCTCCCGCACCGGGTAGCTGGCGGAAGGGCGCAGCGCCTTGTAGGCCTCGGGGAGGCGGCGGAACTCGTCTCGGAAGCGCTGGCGCAGCTCTTCCAGACTCGGGTACTGCCCCAGGACGCGCCCACCCTCCATGACCTTCTGCAGCAGCGGCTCCCCTCCGGGGACGTGCTCGTCGCGCAGCGCCAGCACGTCCTCCCGGATGAGGCCTTCGTCATCGTAGAAACGGTAGACCTGTTTTTCCCCCGGCAGCGACGCCTTCCCCTGGCTTAGCTTCAGGGCGGGGCGGCCCTCGTACGAGACGAGCTTGTAGGCCATGTCCAGCCAGGGCGCGTCGGCCGAAACGCCCATGCGCGTGCCCACGCCGAACGAGTCGATGGGAGCGCCCGCTTCGGTCAGCTCTTCGATCTGGTACTCGTCGAGGCCGCCGCTGGCCACGATACGCACATAGTCCAGCCCGGCCTCGTCCAGCACCCGACGCACCTGGCGGGACAGCTCCAGCAGGTCACCGCTATCGATGCGCACGCCCCGCAGGCGGCTGCCGTGGGCCTCCATCTCTCGTGCCACCTGGGCCGCCACCCGCGCCCCCTCCACCGTATCGTAGGTATCGATGAGCAGGACGCAGCGCTCGGGGAAGCTCTGGGCGAAGGCGCGGAACGCCTCCAGCTCCGAGGGGAAGGCCATGACGAAGGAGTGGGCCATGGTGCCGGCGATGGGGATGCCGTAGACCTTGCCCGCCAGGACGTTGCTGGTGCCGTCGAAGCCGGCCAGGTAAGAGCAGCGGGCCACCTTGAGCCCGGCATCTGTGCCGTGGGTGCGGCGCAGGGAGAAGTCCACAACCCCTCGCCCTTTGGCTGCCCACACACAGCGGGCCGCCTTGGTGGCGATGAGCGTCTGCAGCTGCACCTGGTTGATGATGTAAGTCTCGGCCAGCTGCGCCTCCAGAATGGGCCCCGTCACCTCCAGCAGCGGCTCCTGAGCGAAGACGATCCGCCCCTCGGGCACGGCCCAGACTTCCCCCGTGAACCGCACCGTGGCCAGGTACTCGAGGAAGGCGGGGTCGAAGATGCCCGTGCTCTCCAGGTACTCGAGGTCTCCGCTCGTGAACCGCAGCCCCTCCAGGTAGCGCAGCACGTCCTCCAGCCCCGCCGCTACCAGGTAGCCCCGTTCCTCGGGCAGCCTTCGCACGAACAGGCTGAACGTGGCCCGGCCGTCGACGCGGTGGTGCCAGTAGGCCTGGGCCATAGTGAGCTGGTAGAGATCGGTGAGGAGGGCCAGCCCGCCCCCGCGACCGGCATCGTCCATGTCCATCATCCTCAGGAAAAGAGCTTAACAGCGCCGGCGCGGGGCATAAATAGGTGGCGCGGGCCGAGGGGGCGGGAGACTACTGGCAGGGTTCGGCCTTCCGGAGGGGCAGGGCGACCGTGACCTCGGTACCTTCGCCCGCGCGGCTGCGGATGTCGAACCGGGCGCCCAGCAGACGGGCGCGGTCGCGCATGCTCTCTAGCCCGACGCCAGCCGCCCTGCCCCCCACGAGGCCCCCCTCGGGCAGGCCCTTGCCCCAGTCCCGCACCGTCAGGACCAGTTCGTCCCCTCTCTGCTCCAGTGAGACGCGCAGTCGACGGGTGCCGGAGTGGCGGACTGCGTTGCTCACCGCTTCCTGAGCGATGCGGAATAGGGCCGACTCCACGTGCGGCTCCAGACGCAGGCCCTCTACATTGGTTTCCACCTCGGTCTCGATCCCCGAGCGCTCCCTCACGTCATCGGCGAGACAGCGCAGCGCGCCTGCCAGCCCGTGCTCTTCCAGCTCTTTTGGCCGCAGCAGGGAAATGATCCGTCTCGCTTCTTCCAGCGCCTCGCTCAGGTAACGGTGAGCGAGGCCGATAGGGTGGTCGGCGCCCTGGTACGGGTGTTTGGCCCGGTAGGCGTCCAGGAAGGAATGGGCGGCTGCCATGAGCTGCACAGGGCCATCGTGAAAGTCATACGAGACGCGCCGTCGCTCCTCGTCCTGGGCCAAGAGCAGTCGCCTGAGGAGCTGGGCCCTCTCCTCTTCCGCCCGGCGACGCTCGCTCACGTCGTGGGCAGTAGCCACGACCCCTACCGGCTCGCCCTGGGACATGAGCACGGCGCAGGTCCCCTCGACTGTGACCCAGCTCTCGGAGCGAGTGCGTATGGACAGGTCGTGCAGCTTTCCGCTCCCGCCCTGTTCGATGATGCGGCGGAAATCGCGTCCCAACCTGCCGGCCGCCGAGGGCGGGACCAGGTGGGAGAAGTGCTTGCCCAGCACCTCCTGGCGCGACCAGCCGGTGAGCCTCTCGAAGGCAGCGTTGACCTCGGTGATGCGTCCTTCGGTGTCCAGCGCCACCAGCACCTCGTCCATGGTGTTGACCAGGGTGCGGTACTTCTCCTCCGACCGCTGCAGGGCCTGCCACGAGTCCTCAGCCCGTTCCATCTCTGCCTGGAGTAGCTGGGCGTACTGCATCTCTTTCTCTGCCTGCCGTCGCAGGGCGTGCGACATTGAGGCCACCAGCCCGCTGACCAGTACGAAGGTGAGCGGCCGCACCAGGTTGTCCAGCCCGCCGTCGGATACGGCGGAGACCAGCAGGAAGCCTTCATGGGAAGGAATGAGACCGGCCCAGAGGGCCAGGAGCATGCCAGCCCAGGCCGGCAAAGCGAAGGCCGTGCACACCAGCAGCGGGTAGAACAGGTGGACGTATGCGTTGGGCAGCCCGCCGGTGGCCGCGACCAGGCTTCCGACTTCTACCGCCGCCACGACGCCCAGAACGAATATGCCCGCCTGCACTAGCAGACGGTACCTGGCCAGCCAGGCCGGCAGGCCCGGGACGAGAACGTGTGCCGCGGCCGCCGCCCGGCCCTCTCGCGCCGTCAGTCGCCAGGTGCGAATGCCGGCCATATGTGCTCTGCCTTCGGGGTAGGCCCACCAGGCACGCCCGGATATCCTCCCAATACCTTCTATGGGTAGATGCTGCCCCTTCGGCAAGTGTTACAGGGCCAACCTGCTTATGCCGCTCGGTCAAAGGAGCAGCGCCGTTCGGTTATCCTCCCGCCGGGGGAGGCAGGTGTGGACTGGGCCAGCGCCGCAGCGGCTTTTGAATATATTGACAACCTTTGACAGCCAACTTAGTATCTTGACGTCAACGTAACGGTAGGAGGCGAGCGGATGCAGGTATCGATGTTCCACCTGATGCCTTATCGTGACCTGCCGAAGGACTTCGAACAGCGCTACCACTCGGTGTGGGTAGACCCGCCCTGGTGGGAGCTGGCCGACGCTGACAAGGTCGGGCAGCACTACAACTGGACGCTGGACGAACTGGTCTACGCTGCCCGTTCCGGGCTGGATGGCATCTGCACCAACGAGCACCACCAGAACGCCTACGGCTTCATGCCCAACCCCAACCTGATGGGATCGGCCCTGGCCAAGGCAACCAACGGCCTGGACGTGGCCGTGGTGCAAATGGGCTCCACCCTGCCCACCACCAACCCGCCCATCCGCGTGGCGGAGGAGTACGCCATGCTGGACTGCATCAGTGGCGGCCGGCTGGTGGCGGGCATGCCCCTGGGCTCGCCCATGGACGTGAACTACTGCTACGGCGTGCCGCCCATGGAGCAGCGGGAGCGCTACCGGGAGGCCCACGACCTCATCGTCAAGGCGTGGACGGCCAAGGAGATGTTCGCCTGGAACGGTAAGTACTGGCAGTTGCCCATGGTCAACCCCTGGCCCCGGCCCATCCAGCAACCTCACCCGCCCATATGGGTGCCGGGCTCGGGCAGCATCACCACCTGGGACTTCGCCGCCGACCACGACTACTGCTACTGCTTCCTGAGCTACTTCGGCTGGCAGATGGCCCAGGGGGTGGTGGACGGCTACTGGGCCCGCGTGCAGGAAAAGGGCAAGGACATGAACCCGTACCGCCTCGGCTTCCTGCAACTCGTAGTCGTCTCGGAGACGGACGCTCGCGCCGAGGAGGAATACGCCGAGCATGTGGAGTACTTCTACCACAAGTGCCTGCACATCGCTCCCGAGTTCGCCTTCCCGCCCGGCCACCACGACTGGGAGAGCCTGGTGCACATGGTGCGGAGGGGCGGTTTCGGCGGCCTGTCCATGAATCTGCGGGAGATGGGCTATCGCGACTTCGTCAACCAGGGCTGTGTCATCGCCGGCAGCCCGGAGACAGTGCGGGACCAGCTACGGGAGATGGCCAAGCGCCTGCGAGTGGGTAACCTCATGGTGCTGCTGCACATCGGCTCCATGCCCCACGAGCTGACCCTGAAGAACATCGACCTGTTCGCCCGCGAGGTGCTGCCCCACATACGGGACATCTGGGACGACGAGGGCTGGGAGAACCACTGGTGGCCGCAGCGGCTGCGCAAGCCCCAGCCCGCTACCCGCTGATGGCGCCCGAACATATCGAGGACAGGGGGACGATGCATGGCTGAGAGCGTGGAGACTGGCCCCAAGGGCATGTTCCTGGAGGTGTGGCAGGGGCGACTGAAGGCCAGCGTGAAGGTAGCCGGCGAGGGACCGCCACTGGTCTACGTCCATGCCGCTGCCGGGCTGCGCTGGGACGACTTCTTGGACGGGCTGGCGCGGCACTTCACCGTGTACGCGCCCGAGTTGCCCGGCACCGGCGACAGCGACCCCCATGACATCTACCAGGTGGAGAGCCTGTGGGACGTCGTGCTCGTCATGGGCGATGTCCTCGACGCCCTGGGCCTGAGCGGCGTGCCCCTGGTGGGCCACTCCTTCGGTGGCATGCTGGCGGCGGAGATGGCCGCCCACTGGCCCGAGCGGTTCTCCAAGCTGGTGCTCATCTCCCCCATCGGCCTCTGGAGGGAGGACAGGCCGGTCACCAACTGGATGGCCGTGCCCCTGCAGGACATGCCCCGCCTCATGTTCCGCGACCTGTCCTCGCCGGCGGTGCAGCGGCTCCTGGCCATGCCCCAGGACCAGGAGCAGCTGGTCATGGCCCAGGCCAAATTCGTGTGGGCCCTGGGCTGCTCGGGCAAGTTCGTCTGGCCCATCCCGGACAAAGGGCTGAAGAAGAGGCTGCACCGCGTGCGCGCGCCCACCCTCCTGGTCTGGGGCCGCGACGATGCCGTGGTGCCCGTGGAGTACGCCCAGGACTTCGCTTCCTACATCCGGGGGGCCAAGGTCGAGGTCGTGGATGGAGCAGGGCACGTGCCTCAGCTGGAGAAGCTGGACCAGGTGTTGCCGAGGGTGCTGCAGTTCCTTCAGGGCTAGAGCGAACGCGATGGGAGGTCAGTCATGGCGCTAGACCCCGGTGCCGCCGCCCTCCTGCAGCAGATGGCGCAGGCGGGTGCCCCGCCCATAAACGAGCTGCCCGTCCCTCAGGCCAGACAAATGATGCTGGCCATGGTTGCCCAGGCCCCGAAGCCCGAAGTGGCCAGGGTCGAGGACACCACCATCCCCGGTCCGGCCGGCGACATCCCCGTCCGCATCTACTGGCCCCTCAGCGGCCGGAATGTGGGCTTCGTGGTCTATTACCATGGCGGAGGTTGGGTCATCGGCGACCTGGAGACGCACGATCCCACCTGCCGCCACCTGGCCAACGCCTCGGACAGCATCGTCATGTCCGTCCACTACCGCCTGGCGCCGGAACACAAGTTTCCGGCGGCGGTGGAAGACTGCTACGCCGCCGCCGCCTGGGCGGTCGAGAACGCTTCTCGGTTCGGTGTCGACGCCTCGCGGGTGGCCGTGGCCGGCGACAGCGCCGGCGGCAACCTGGCCGCTGTGGTCGCCCTGGCTGCCAAGGAGCGCGGCGGGCCCCGCTTGGCCTATCAGGGTTTGATCTACCCCGTCACCGACTATAACTTCGACCGCCCTTCCTACCGCGACAATGCCGACGGGTACCTGCTCACCCGGGCGGCCATGAAGTGGTTCTGGGACCACTACCTGCGGAGCGAGGCCGACGGCGCCGACCCACTCGCCTCGCCACTACGCGCCCGTGACCTGTCCGGGCTGCCGCCAGCCACCGTCATCACCGCGGAGTACGACCCGCTGCGGGACGAGGGCGAGGCCTATGCCCAGCGACTGTCCGAGGCAGGGGTGCCGACCATCTGCGTCCGCTATCTGGGGCAGATACACGGCTTCGTGAGCCTGGAGTACGTCCTGCCAGCGGGCAGGCAGGCGCTCCTGTCCCTGGGCGCGACGCTGCGGGCCGCATTCGAGGGCACCCTGGCGCCTCAGGCCGTCGGCTAGGCGGCGGCGAACTCGCGCGCCAGCGAGGCCAGCTGGTCCAGGTAAGGCAGCGTCTCTTCGGCCAGCGTCGGGCGCAGCCAGAAGAGGCAGCGCTCGACACCGGCGCGGGCACACGTCTCCAGCGCCTCAGGCCGGGGCGGCACCCCCAGCACCGTCACCGGCACTGGCCCACGCCCCTTTTCGCGGGCCAGCCGCTGCAGCTCCTGCACGCGTCCCACCAGGTCAGGCTCCCGGGCGTATATGGGCATCCAGCCGTCGGCGTAGTCCACCACCCGCTGGAGGACGCGGTTGCCGTGTCCGCCCACGTAGACGGGCGGGTGGGGCTTCTGGACCGGCTTGGGCCACGACCATATGGGCTCGAACCGCACGAACCGGCCCTGGAACTGGGCCTCGTCCTCGGTCCAGATGGCCTTCATGGCCAGCACCGACTCTCGCATCACCTGCCAGCGCGTGGCCGGGTCGACGCCGTGGTGCTGCATCTCCTCCTCGTTCCAGCCGGCGCCGATCCCGAAGACGAACCTCCCGCCCGAGACGTAGTCCAGGCTGGCCACCTGCTTGGCCAGCGTGATGGGGTGGTGCTGGGGCACCAGGCAGATGGCCGTCCCCACCACCAGCCTCTCCGACACAGCGGCGGCGCTGGCCAGGGCCACAAACGGGTCCACCAGGTGGTAGTACTCCTGGGGCAGCTCGGAGCCCCCCGGCCATGGCGAGCGACGACTGGCGGGGATGTGCGTGTGCTCGGGCACGAACAGCGACTCGAATCCTCGCTCCTCCGCCGCCCGGGCCAGTTCCGCCGGCTTGATGGAATAGTCCGTCGGGAACATGAACACGCCGAACTTCATCCATTCCCTCCAGGAAGCGGGTCTGCCAGCATTCTAGCGGGCTTCTGCCCTTCCTGCTACTCCCGGCGGGGGCGCTAGCGCTTGCTGAACGTCTCGAACAGGTTGATCGCCGCCGGTCCTAGGATGACCACCATCATGGCCGGAAAGATGAGAAACACCAGTGGGAACACCATCTTCACCGGCGCCTGCTGGGCCGCCAGTTCGGCCTGCTGGCGGCGCTTCATCCGCAGGAAGTCCGACTGCACCTTCAGGGTCTGGGCGATGCCCACACCGAGTTGCTCGGCCTGGACGACGGCCATAGTGAAGGTGCGCAGGTCTTCGACACCGGTGCGCTCGCCCAGCTCGGTCAGCGCCTGGTGCCGGTCGCGCCCCACCGCTATCTCGCGGAGGGTGCGAGATATCTCGTCGCTCAGGGGGCCCTTCACCTTCTCAGCCACCCTGGACAGGGCGGCCTCCAGGCCCAGGCCTGCCTCCACGCTGATGGCGATCAGGTCCAGGGTGTCGGGCATGGCCTTAAGGATCCGCTTCTGCCGCTGGCTGGTCAGGCCGCGGAGCCAGAACAGCGGCCCGCTGAAGCCGACTAGGAACAGCACCATGCCGCCCATCACCGCGAGCACTATAGGCAGGCCCAGCAAAATCGCCAGCCCTGCCACCGCCACGGCCGGGAGGAAGGCGACCAGGACCCAGGCCGTCAGGAAAGCGGTGGGCGACATGTTCAGCCCGGCCAGGGCCAGCGATTTCTCGACGTCGGAAGTGACGTTAGCGGGCATCAGGCGGGCAATGGCCCTTTCGGCCCAACGGAGTAGTGGCGCCACCACCCGCTCCCGCAGGCCAGGCACCTTGTCACCTTCCCTGGCCTGGCGGGGCTGGGGCGCTATCCCCTGCACGCGGGCGGCGAGATCGCGGCGCCCGCTGCCCACGATGATGAAGGCCAGCACGGCGACGAACAGGCCGGTGGTCAATGATGCCAGTGCCAGCACGGCTCAGACCTCGATGTCCAGTATGCGACGCAAGAAGTAGAGCCCCAGCATCTCCATAGCCAGGGCGCCCCCCAGCATGATCTGGCCGGCAGTCTTGGTGAAGAGCATGCCCACATAGCTCGGATTCACGAGCATCAGGACGGCGGCCAGGAAGAAAGGCAGCGACCCGATGATGATGGCCGACATGCGCTGCTGGCCGGTCAGCGCCTTGATCTCGCCCCGCAGGCGCACCCGCTCGCGCATAGTGCGTTCGACCATGGTCAGCAGTTCGGCCAGGTTGCCACCCACGCGTCGCTGGATGATGAGCGCTGTCACCACCAGGTCCAGGTCGGGGCTGCCAACGCGTCGGCTCAGGGCAGTCAGGGCGTCGTCCACATCGGCGCCGAGCTGCATCTCCTGGATGGTAAGTCCCAGTTCCCAGCCCAGCGGGTCGCCCACCCGCCGCGCCACGAAGTCCAGCGCCTGCAGGAAGCCGTAGCCTGCCCGCAGGCCGCTGGTGAGCATGGGTAGCGCCTCCAGGAGCTGGGCCTCGATCCGCGCCTGCCGCTTTTTCCGTTGCTGTTGCACCAGGAGCCGCGGCAGGTGGTAGCCGATGAGGAACGGCACCGGCACCAAAAAGATAGGAGCTCGCAGCAGCAAAGGCACCACTGCCAGGACCAGTCCCAGGACCACGCGCATCAGCACGTATTCGACCGGTCGCAACGAGACACCGGCCTGCTGCAGCTCCAGGGCCAGGGCCGAGTCGGGGCCCCACCATCCCCTGACGCCGGTGCCGCCGCGTGCCTTGAGCACCGGCCGCCGCCGCTGTTGCCGTCTCTGGACCCTCTCGGGGGCCCCCTCGCGCATACGTACGATACGCTGCTCGAGGGAGCCCGTGCCGGCCAGGGCAGCCGTGACGCCCAGTGCGCCGCAGAAGACGGTCAGCCCGCCGAGAAGCGCCGCCAGCGCCTCGAGCATGTCACCACACCCCGGCCACGAAGAGGTCGTTCGGCACCTCGATGCCAGCGAGCCGGAACTTGTCGGCAAAACCCGGCCGGATGCCCGTTGGCGCCAGCTCGCCCAGGACACGCCCTTCGCCGTCAACGCCCCGCTGCACGAAGCGGAAGATGTCCTGCAGTGTGATCACGTTTCCTTCCAGGCCCACCACTTCCGTCACGTGGGTTATGCGCCGCACCCCGTCCACGAAGCGCGCCACCTGAATGATCATGTCCAGGGCCGAGGCGATCTGCTCGCGTATGGCCCGCTCGGGCAGGTCCACGGCCATGAGCACCATGTTCTCCAGTCGGTGCAGGGCGTCGCGGGGGGAGTTGGCGTGGACGGTGGACAGGGAGCCCTCGTGTCCGGTGTTCATGGCGTTCAGCATGTCGAAGGCCTCGGCCCCGCGCACCTCGCCGATGATGATGCGGTCGGGGCGCATGCGGAGAGCATTGCGGAGCAGGTCCCGCTGCGTCACCTCGCCCCGCCCCTCGATGCTGGGCGGCCGCGCCTCCAGACTGATGACATGTGGCTGCTGCAACCTGAGCTCGATGGGGTCCTCGATGGTGATGATTCGCTCACTGGGAGGAATGAAGGCCGAAAGGGCGTTGAGCAGGGTCGTCTTGCCCGTGCCCGTGCCGCCCGATACCAGGATGTTGATGCGCGACTGCACGCATGCTGCCAGGAACCGCGCCAGCTCGGGCGTCAGGGTCCCCGCCTTCACCAGGTCATCCATGGTCATCTTGTCGGCCCGGAAACGACGGATGGTCACCACCGGGCTGCGCGGCGCCAGCGGCGGGATGATGACGTTCACTCGGGAGCCGTCGGGCAGGCGGGCGTCGACCATGGGCGAGGCCTCGTCCACCCGGCGCCCGAGAGGGGTCAGGATGCGACGGATGACTCGCATTATGTGCTCGTCGTCGCGAAAGCGCACATCGCTGCGGTAGATGATGCCCTCGCGCTCGTAGTAGACTTCGTCGGCCGAGTTGACCATGACCTCGGAGATGCTGGGATCGCGCATGAGCTGCTCGAGCGGTCCGAGGCCCAGCATTTCGTCTATCAGGCGCTGGATGACGGCGTCCCGGGCCGCGCCGACTATGCTCGGATAATCGCGGTCGAGAATAGCTACCGCCGCTTCCTGGACGGCTTTCTGCGCCTCCTCCGCCGGCATGCGGGCCAGTCTGGCGATATCCAGTTCGTCCAGCAGCTGGCGGTGCAGGTCCAGCGCCACGTCTTCGTACAGGCGGCTGGGGCTGGCCGAGCCCTCCGTCCGCGGCAGCCGCGGGGGCGTCGTTTCCGGCGTCCGTTTGGGAAGCTTGGACTCCCACCAGGTCATGGCCGCTCTACCTCGCCCCGGCCTTGGCGCGGCCCGAAGGCAGCAGGCGGCCTAGCAGCCCGCGGTCCGGATTATGGTTAGGGCGGTGGCCGGCCAGGTAGTAGGCCAGCTCGCACAGGGCCCTGCCTGCCCGCGACCGGGGACGGTCCATCACCAGCGGCCGCCCGTCCTGGATGGCCTTGGCCATGGCCTTGTCGAAGGGCACCCGCCAGCGCGGCACTGTGCCCAGGACGCGCCGCACCTCCGCCTCCGACACTCTGATGGCGGGGCTCGTGTAGTTCAGCACTACCTGGATCCGCTCCTGCGGGTAGGACCACGAGCGCAGGATCTCAAGGGCCATCAGGGCGTCCTTGACGCTGGCCACATCGGGTGTGGTCACCAGGAGAGCGACGGTGGACATCTCCAGCGCCTGCGAAAGCAGGTCATTGTAGCCGCCGGGGGTGTCCACTAGCACGAAGTCGTAGGCGCGGGTCAGGGCAGACAGGGCGCTGGCCACGTGGTCGGGAGTCAGCGGGTACCACTCGCCCTTCCAGCGAGGTGCCGGCAGGACCTCCACTCCCGAGGCGTGGCGGACCATGTACTGTCGCACCGTGTCCAGGCCCAGCGGCCCGGAGTGACTGCCCAGGTCGACGATGCTGTGCTCCACCGGCATGTCGAAGAACGTCGCCACGTCGCCAAAACGGATGTCCAGGTCCACGACAGCGACGGAGACCCTGGCCCGCTGGGCGAGGGCGGCAGCCACATTGGTGACCAGCGTCGTCTTGCCCACGCCACCCTTGGGGCCGAACACGGTGACTACCGAGCCGAACGGCACCGTCGGGCGGTCGCTGATCTCCGGCGGTACGAGCCGCGGCGATTCCTCCAGCATACGGCAGACCGACTCGATGGCTGCCACCAGCTTCTCTTGCTTGAGAGGTCTCACCAGGTAGTCCCTGGCACCCAGTTGCATGGCCTTCCGCACCACGTCATGCGAGGCGATGTGCGAGTAGATGACGATGCCCGCGGCGGGTAGCAGCCTTCCCACCGCCTCCAGCGTCTGAAAGGCGCGACCGGTTGGCTCGGCCAAGGCCATGAGCACCACGTCCGGCCGGGTCTCCTGGCAGAGCGTAAAGGCCTCGGTGCCATAACCGGCGGTGCCCAGCACGGCGAAGCCGGCCAGGGCCAGCATCCGGCGCATCTCCTCGCGGCCGTTAGGCTCAGGGTCGATGATGATGAGCTGCGCGCTGCGGGCCATCGTATATCACCTCACATCTGGAGTGGGCATCTCGTCATTGGGTCTGGGTCAGGGCCAGGATGGCCGCGATCTCCGGCGGCAACGGGATGCCCGGCGGCAGCACGCGGGCATTGGTCCTGTTGGTATCGGTAAAGGAGCGCAGGGCCACTCGCAGGGAGCCCTTCTCCGCTGCCATAGCGAGGGCCAGCGCCTCTTCCGGGCTCACGGACAGGGTGATGGTCTTGGCAGCAGGGTCGGCGCTGGCATTGCGCAGGTTGACACGCTCGGCCGGCGGCAGGTCGGCCGAGCCGGGCGGCAGGGTGGTCACCTGCTGGCCGATGGCCAGCACCTGCACGTTCTGGGCCACCACCACCGACACGGTGCGCTTGTCCTGGGCGTCTGGGCCCAGCGACACCTCGAACACCCCGATGACGTCTACGAAGTCGCCGGGCAGCACCAGGCCGCCGGCGGCGGTGTCCTCGCTGGCCTTGATGGCCATAGCGCGCTTGCCGGGGGGCACCTGCACCGCCAGGGGTGGATTGCGGCTGGTCTCCGCGCTGAGCGTGGTCTCCACGAGCTTATCGGCGGTGACCTGCTCCCGGGCAGCGATGGGGAAGCGGGTGACCTTGCCCACCGCCGCATCGGTCTGGGCCAGGGCTTTGGGGCTGGCCACGTCCTGGGGCACTGCCGCCACCTCCACCATCTCGGGGGTGATGCGGGTGCGCGCCGGAATGTCCTGCTTCGCCACCACTACCGAGACGGAGGGCGCAGCCGATTCCCCGCCGCCACTGCCCCCGGCCTGGCTCAGCACGATGAAGATGAGAAGGGCGCTGAGCAGGCCCAGCAGGGCTGCCAAAGGCAGCGCCAATCGCTGTCCACCTCTGCCCAGGGCCTGCATCCCCAGCATGTCCTAGCCTCCCTTCGCTCACTGCACCAGGCGAGCGACCTTCACGCCCGACCTGGGATCGTAGCTCCCGTAGAGCATCTGGTTGTCGGCCGACATGGCCGCCTGAACGAACCGCACTCGCACGTCGCACTCGTTGCCGGTGGGACAGGTGAAGTCCTCGAGAAAGGCAAGCGCAAAGCCCATGACCGTCACCTGCCCCCGTCCCGGGTCCTCGTTATCCGCTATGACGGGTATAAGGACGACGCGTTTGCTGCCCTGGCCGTTTCCCGACCATGGGTTGCACTCCGGACGGCGGAAGTGCCATAGCCCTTGCCCGGTGGACTGGAACACCTCGTCAAAGGTGTCGCAGCCCGTGCTGGTATTGGCGAAACGGTAGGACATGCCGTCGCGCGTGGCGCCGGTCATGTTCCCCGTCTCCACGTCATAGGTACGGTTCAGCTCCAGCGTCACCCCGGACCGGATGTTCTCCTCGTACTGGCTGGAGCCTCGCTTGATGATGGCCAGGGCGCCGTAATCCCCCTGGGAGCCGCTGCCAGCGCTGTACTTCACCGTCACCACGTCGCCGAACCGGGCTTGCTGGCGTACCGAGTCGCGCAGGGCCCAGGGCATCACGTTGTCGGACCGGGTGGGCGACTGCACAGCGGCCCTGGCCCGCACGGAGATGTCTACCGTGCGCAGGCCCAGCGCACGCCCGAACAGGAACGGGGCATCGGGATAGCTCAGCCGCACTTCCAGCGCATCGGTGCCCACCACCTGGACCGAGTCCAGCACCCAGCCGCCGGACCCAGCGCCGTTGCGCCGGGCGTAGTCCGTGGCGGCCGCGACGGCGGCATCCGGGTCCTCGGGCAGTTCCTGGATACCGGCCAGGGCAGCGGCATCGGCTATGTCCTGCAGCTTCTGCCTGTTCCAGAGGAACACGCCTACATCGCTGGCCATGGCCGCCGCCCCCAGCAGTGCCACTAGGGCCAGCGCAATGATGACCGCGGCATTGCCCCGCTGGTCGCCAGCGCTACCCCGTTTGCCCATCACTCCAGCCTCATCTCCATCGTGGAGGAGCAGTCCAGGCTGACGATGCCGGAGAGCACGGGCACGAAGAAGTTGTAGGTGCAGTCCTGCCTCACCCGCACCGAGCCACCGGGCACCTTGCCGTCCGGGAACTCCACCACCGGCGTGGGCAAGGTGGCGTTGATGACGGTGTCCGTCAGGTTCCGCACCTTCCTCTGGACCTGGGTCTCGATATCGGCGTCTGCCCAGCGGACGGAGGCGAGGCGGGCGCCCTCCCGCACGGCGTTGGTGACCTGCACGCGGGCGCTGAGGCCCAGACCGAAATCGATGATGCCGAACAGGAGCAAGGCCAGCAGCGGGAGGGCCAGGGCCAGCTCCACCACCGCCTGGCCCCGCCCTCCCGCCACGCGACGCCCCATTGCTTTCACACCTCCCTCCGGAGGGGAGCCGGGGCACCACCGGCGCAAGCGGCACCGGTCTTAGCTGCCGCCCAGGTTGCCGGCGATGTCCTCCAAGGTGCCGCTGACGGCCAGTCCGATGGCGATCAGAGCGCCGATGGCGACCACGGCGATGAGGGCCAGGATCAGGCCATACTCGGTGAGGGCCTGGCCCTCTTCCTCGGGTCCGAAGACGGCCAGCAGGTGCTGAACCATGAGTCTGAGCATATTAGTACCTCCTTTGAGCTTGCTGCCTGCTGCGGGTCGTACACGGGCTGCCGCTACCCCTCTGCTCTCACCCCCGGGGCGAATACTCCAGGGAGGAGACGCCGACCAGGGTCGACCGTTACAGGCAGAACACGGGGAGACGGGCGATCAGTCCTGTGCGCGCCGGCGCCACGGTACCCCCACCGCGGTGAGGAACATCACGCCGTGGCCTTCGGCTGCAGGGGAAAAGAATGCGGTCACGTCGTCGTCATAGAAGGTCAGGCCCGTAGCGCCTCGTCGCAGAGCGTAGGCAGCCAGGTATACCTTGCCTCCCACTGTCCCGGCCTCGAGCTGGGCGGCGCGGTAGCCACGGTCGCCGAACCGCTCCAGCACCCTGCCCAGCGGGGACAGCAGATAGAGATCGACGCAGGCATCGGCCCCCAGGGGCTGCTCGAGGGCGAGGTAGCCTGCCTGCTGGCGGAACTCGCCCTCCCGCAGGAGTTCCAGCGCCCCGGCCTCAGGCCGGTAGACGTAGGTACCCGACGGCAGGCCGTCCACCGCGTTCACGATCAGGAACAAGCGGTTGAGGCCCAGCCCCCGAGACGGCAGGAAGTCGGCGGGAATGCCCCGCGTGGCGCAGTGGACCACGGCCGACAGCTCCGCGAACGAGATGCTGCCGCCTCGGTCGAAGCGCCGGGTGGACCCGCGGCGCAGCACTACTGCCTCTGTCGGTTCGGAGGCGGAAAGCGGGAGAGGCGCCAGGGGATACAGCCGACCGGACGGAGGGGGCAGGGGCATGGGCGGCGGCTCGCCTCGCCAGCGGGCGGCCTCGTCGCCATCGGCCAGGGACGCAGCCTGGTGCATGCGCACGATCTCGTCGTACTCCACCTCTCGGGCCGACAGCGGCACCGTTTCCAGGGACAGAGCCGGCACCTGTAGCGTCCCGGCAGGCGGCGTCCCTCGGCCCAGCGCCACCATGAATAGGGATGCCTCCCTCCTGCCGTCCAGTCCCAACAGGTGGTCCACCTGCCCATCGGCGAAGCCCAGCACCACCTTCGCTGGCAACCGGTGGGCGGCGGCCATGGCCAGCAGATTGGCCAGAATAGTGCCCGAGTCCCAGAAGCAGTGCCGGTACGCGCGGGCCCGGTACTTCCAGGCATTGCGCCAGAAGGTGCTGGCGAAGACCAGCACAGCGGGGGCCGCAGCCACGGTCGGCTCCTGTCCGGCGGCGTCTACCAGCACGGCGCGGTAGTCGCCTGCCCGCAGTCTCCGCAAGGCGAAGTCGTGGGGGCCGAAGTGGTACACCCCGGCAGAGAGGCCCGGCAAGTCCCTACAGACCAGGTAAAGGTCGATGTGGTACAGAGCGCCGGTGCAGGCGGCTGCCCGGAAATAGATCTCGCCGCCAGGATAGCGGACGCGCTTGGTAATGCCCGCCGAGAAGTAGAGCAGGCTGGCCAGGGTGGGGAGGTCGGGGGCTTCCTTCTCCGCAGGGTATTCGGCGCTGGCCAGCGCCTCCAGGCAGGGCACATCGGTGGCGTGGAGGTCGCGCGGCAGAGGGATCGGCTCCAGTCCGCGGTAGAGCTTGAAAGGCAGGGGCTCGTTGGCCCAGTCGAGCTGGTGTCCCTCCAGCCGGACGCTCCAGTACGAGTGCTTGGTGGCGTTGTGGTACCGCCAGGCAGCGGTGGCGTCGCGCTCGGTCATTCGGGTCAGGGGTCCCGGAGTTGGGCGGCCAGGACGTCGGGCTCGGTCGCGGGCTCCCGGCAGGCGAAGTTCTGGCACACGTAGGCCGTGGCCCGGCCACCGACGGCGGTGCGCCCTTCCAGCAGAGGGAAACCGGGTGGGGCAGCCGTATCGGGTGGCAGGCCGACCACAACCTTGTTGGGCAGAAACGTACTGTACACGACATCCAGGAGACGGCGGGTATCGAGCGCCGAAGGGTCGCCCACCAGCGCTATCTCCTTGGGAGGGGCGAGGTAAAAGTCCAGGGCGCAAAGCCAGTTGCCGGTCCCCAGGGGCGCCCGCGACATCAGCTCCCGCAGACCGCGCAGGGCGCGCACGGCAACGTCGGCCAGCTCGTGCTCGCCGGTGATGGCGGCCAGGAGCAGCAGCACGCGCGCGGCCTCCGACCCCCCACAGGGGGTGGCGTTGTCGAACAGGTCGCGCGGGCGCACGACCAGGCGCTCGTGGTCTCGGCCGGTGTCGTAGAACGCGTCCTCGTGCGGCTCCCAGAACAGGTCCACCATCTGCCGGGCCAGTTCCACTGCCCTCTCCAGCCAGCCAGGATCGAAGGTGGCCTCGTGCAGGGCCAGGAGGCCGCTCACGAGGCAGGCATAGTCGTCCAGATAGGCGGGGACCTTGGCCTGACCGTCCTTCCATGTGTGCATGAGGCGCCCGTCCCTGACCAGCTCTGTTAGCAAGAAGCGGGCACAGTCGAGGGCCGCCTCGCGGTAGTCGTCGCGCTGGAGGACGCAGGCCGCCTCGGCCAGCGCGGCCAGCGCCAGCCCGTTCCACGATACCAGCACCTTGTCGTCCCGTTCGGGCGGGACGCGCCTGGCCCGCGCCTCCAGCAGCCGCCGCCTGCCTTCAGCCATCATGTCTTGCAGCTCCCCAGTCGCCATGCCCAGTTGGGCGGCCGCCTCCTGCACTGGCACAGCGATGTGCAGGACGTTGCGCCCCTCCCAGTTGCCCTCGGGGGTGACGCCATAGACCAGGGAGAAGGCCCGTCCCAGCTCGGGCCCCAGGATGTCCATGACCTCCTGCCATGTCCACACGTAATACTTGCCCTCGATGCCCTCGCTGTCGGCGTCCTGAGCGGAGGCAAACGCGCCCACGGGCAGGCGCATCTCCGCGAGCAGGTAGCCGATGGTCTCTTCAGCCACCCGCCGGTAGTGGGCGAGGCCCGTGGCCTGATAGGCGTGCAGGTACAGGCGGGCGAGGAGGGCGTTGTCGTAGAGCATCTTTTCGAAGTGAGGGACGAGCCAGTAGCGGTCGGTGGAGTAGCGATGGAACCCGCCGGCCAGATGGTCGTACACGCCGCCGGCGGCCATGGCTCGTAGCGTCCTCTGGGCTATAGCCAGGGCCTGCGGGTCGCCGGTGCGGGCATGATAGCGCAGGACGAACTCCCACACGAGCGGCTGGGGGAACTTGGGGGCCGGCCCGAAGCCGCCGTACTCGGGGTCGAACTGGGACTGGATCCCCTGGTAAGCTTCGCGCAGGACATCGGGCCCCAGGGGCTCCGGCGAGGAGCGCAACGAGGCGAGCCTCTGCAGGTGGGAGGTGAGCTGCCGCGCCTGCTGCACCACCTGTTGCCGCTGCCCGCGGTACGCCTCAGCGATGGCCCTCAGCACACGGGGAAATCCCGGAAGGCCGTGCCTGTCCTCGGGCGGAAAGTAGGTACCGCCGAAGAAGGGCTCGCCGTCGGGGGTCAGGAAGACGGTCAGGGGCCAGCCTCCGGAGCCGGTCATGGCCTGGACGGCCTGCATGTAGACCGCGTCCACGTCAGGCCGCTCCTCCCGGTCGACCTTGACGCAGACGAAGTTCTCGTTCATCAGGCGCGCGATCTCGGGGTCCTCGAAGCACTCGCGCTCCATGACGTGGCACCAGTGGCAGGCGGAGTAGCCGATGCTGAGAAGGATGGGCTTGTCCTCTTCTCTGGCGCGCCGGAATGCCTCCTCGCCCCAGGGGTACCAGTCGACAGGGTTGTAGGCATGCTGCCGAAGGTAGGGGCTGGTCTCGTTTATGAGACGGTTGGGCATCGCTCTCACTGCCCCGCCTGGTCCTGATGGCCCGGCGCCAGGTTGAGGAACTCCTTCATCAGTTCGCGTAGCTGATGGCGGTGGTCGGGGTTGCCCATATTCAGACCGTAATGGGCGATGACCCGGCCCGACACCTCGCGCCACTCGGCCCAGCAGTCGGGGCAGACCGACGCCTGCACCTGCCGTCCGAGGGGGCCGCCGGTGGGCGGCTCGGACATGGGCTCGGCGGTGCGACCGCAGCGGACGCAGACGATGGAGGACATGTCGGAAGCCGCAGGACTACATACCGAAACGGCCGGCCCTTCTGACCTTACGCCCCCGCCCATGGTGTGTCAAGCAAAGGCGGCTTCGGCCCGCGGGGTCCAGCACGAAATGGGCGGCCTGGCTTACGCCTTGCGGGCCTGCGCGCTACCTGTCCGTGCGGTTGCAGGACCGGGCTAGGGCCAGCAGCCAACTCTCGGGACGGGCTCCGCTGGGACGGGCTTCGGCGGGAACGAGTTCCTAGCCCTCGGGCCCCAGGATGTCGTCCACCTGCAGCTCGAGAGCGGGGAAGGCGCTGGGCGAGACCCGCTCCCCGCGGCCCAACGCCCGCACCTCACCGTAGCCATCGCCTTGCGGCCGGCGGTAGACCTCCACCGTACCCGCCTCCAGGTCCACCAACCAGACCTCGGTCACGCCGTGGCGGGCGTAAAGGGGCACCTTCACCTGCCGGTCGTAGGCGGCCGACGACTCCGCCACCTCGACGAGCAGCAGCACGTCCCCAGCGGTGGGATGGGCACGACGATAGTGGTCATCGCGCCACCGCAGCAGCAGCACGTCTGGCTGCGGCTGCGAGTGCTCCCCCAGCCGCAAGGGGCCCTGGGTGCGTATTACCGCCCTACCCCGCAGGTGCTGCCAGAACAGGCCGGTCAGGAAGTCTACACAGCCCTGGTGCGAGGGGCCGATGGGCGCCATGTCCACGATCTCCCCGTCTATCAGCTCGACGCGGTCGTCCTCACCGAGGATGCCCGCCCGGCCCATCCGCTCGTAGTCCTCTACGCTGAACCGGTGCCGCACTACGGTAGCCATAGCGCTCGTCCTCGGGGCACAGTCTAGCACGAAGCGCGCCTCGGGGGTCGTCGCTGTTCAGCGGCGCGCAGCGGCCAGGCGCCGCCCCTTCTCTTCCAGTGCAGACAGGGTCCGCCGGTACGATTCAGCGAAGAGGCGGACACCCTCCTCCTCCAGTTCGCGGGCCACGTCCTCGATGTCTATGCCCAGCCCTGCCAGGGTATCTATGACGCTGTTCGCAATGTCGAGGCCCTCGGTGAGGGTAGGCGCGACACGGCCGTGGTCGCGGAAGGCGTCCAGGGTGACCTGGGGCACAGTGTTCACCGTGTCGGGGCCGATCAGCCCTTCCACGTACATCACATCCGAATAGGCGGGGTTCTTGGTACTAGTGCTGGCCCACAGGCAGCGCTGCACCCGAGCACCGCGGGCCGCCAGCGCCCGGAAGCGCTCGCTCCCGAAGATCGCCTGGAAGCGCTGGTAGGCCAGCTTGGCGTTGGCGATGCCGGCCTTTCCCAGCAGTCCTTGCAGGGCCTCTTTGTCGGACGGCTCGGCCTCCATGCGCTCCATCAGCAGCCTGTCTGTCAGGGTGTCCACCCGGCTGACGAAGAAGCTCGCCACCGAGGCGACCCCGTTTACGGGCATTCCTTCTTTCGACCGCCGTTCCAGCGCGCGGATGTATGTCCAGGCGACCTCCTCGTAGCGGCGGACGCTGAACAGGAGGGTCACATTGATATTCATGCCCTCGTACAGGCACTGCTCTATCGCCGGGAGCCCTTCGGCCGTGCCCGGGATCTTGACCATAAGGTTGGGTCTCCCCACCAGTCGCCACAGCCGGCGCACGGCCGCCACGGTACCCTCACTATCGCGCGCTAGCTCCGGCGACACCTCCAGGCTCACATAGCCATCGCGGCCGCCCGTCGCCTCGTACACGGGCAACAGGACATCGGCGGCCAGGCGTACGTCCTCGACCACCAGGGCCTCGTAGATGGCGGCCGCGTCCTTGCCGCCGGCAGCGAGGCGTGCGATATCCGCATCGTAGTCTTCGCTGTCGGTGATGGCCTTGTCGAAGATGGTGGGGTTGGACGTCACGCCGACGATGCCGTCCTCTCGCACCAAACGGGCCAACTCGCCCGAGGCCAGAAGGCGTCGGCTGAGGTTGTCGTACCAGATGCTCTGCCCGTAGCGCGTCAGTTCGTGCAGGGGACTGGTCACGGCCTGCCCTCCTAGCCTGGCCGGGCCATGGCCTCCTCCATGGCGGCCACCTTCTTCAACCTCCGCCGGTGGCGCTCCTCCCCGCTGAAGCGGGCGGAGATGAAGGTCTTTACCAGTTCCACGGCCAGGGCGGGGCCCACCACCCACGAGCCCAGGCAGAGGACGTTCATGTCGTCGTGCTCGACGCCCTGGCGGGCGGTGTAGGCGTCGTGGCACACTGCCGCCCGAATGCCGCGCATCTTGTTGGCGGCAATGCTGGCGCCGACACCGCTACCGCAGATGACGATGCCTCGGTCGGCCTCCCCTCGCAGGATGGCCTCACCCACCGCCCGGGCAAAGTCAGGGTAGTCCACCGGCTCGGAGCTGTTTGTGCCCAGGTCCAGCACCTCGTGCCCATGACGGGAGAGGTAGGAGATGACGACTTCCTTGAGGGGTAGGCCGGCGTGGTCGGCAGCCACCGCTATTCGCATGGGCGAAAACCTCTCATTGGTATGTGCACTTTGGCCGAAGCCGTCCCCTCGCCCCTAGCTTATCGTTTAGGGGCAGGCTTTGCAACCGCGAGTCGGGGCAGGAGCGCGGCTAAGGCCGCCATCGGCACCACCAGTGCTAGCCCCCAGGCCCACCCGCCCAGCACGTCGCTGGGCCAGTGCACACCCAGCCAGACGTTGGGCGGCCCGGCCAGCGCCAGCACCAGCGTCGACCATGCTCCCAGAGGCCAGCGCCACACCTCGGGCACCCTCCCCGTAGCTGCCAGCCAGGCCAAGAAGCCGTAGAGGACGGTGGGGCTCATGACGTGCCCCGAAGGGAAGCTGGGGCTGGTGAAGCTATCCCTGATCTCGGACCAGGGCGGGCCCGGCCGCGGCCTGTCCACCAGCTCTTTGATGGCCGACTGCACCAGCGGCAGCAGCACGATTCCGGCGGCGAGCGCCAGCGCCTCGGCGCGGCGGCCGACGAGGGCGAGCAGCAAGGCCATGACGCCGCCCGTCGCCATCACCACCTGGGTGGTGGTGATGGCCCTGACCGCTTCCGACAGCGTTTGCCCGGGGAAGGGGAGGCCCTGGGCCCAGCGGAGGACGGCTGCGTCGCCGGGAAGCGGTGTGTGGTGGGCAGCCAGCACGGTCAGGGCGACGGTTGGCCCCAGCAGCAACGTCCACAGGACTGCAGCCCGGGCCACGAAGGCCATCTCGGACGCGGGGCTTGCCTCAGGCGGGGAAAAGCTGCCCCAGTGCGCTAGCGACCAGCCTGCCCAGAGCTTCCCGCCTCTCGTCGGGCCCCATGTCATCCATGGGTTCCCGGCCCATGAGCGAGTCCATAAAGGCGCCCAGGATCAGGCAAATGGTGTGTCGCGCCACCAGCCCCGGGTCCCTGTCCACGAGCTCGCCCCGGACCTGGTAACGCTCCAGCATCCCCACCAGCGCCCGCTCCCATCGCTCCAGGAGCTTGCGGTACTGCTCGCGGGTCACGTCGTCGCCCGCCAGGCTTTCCATGAGAATGAGGCGCAGGAAGTCGCGGTTCTCGTCCATGAAGGCGATGGCCCCTCTGGCCATCCCCAGAAGCCCCTCGCGCAGAGGTACGTCAGGCTCCCACTCCTCCAGCTTCTGGAGGCGGGCGGCGAACCCTCGCTCCTCCACCAGCGCCTCCAGTAGCTCGCGCTTGGAGGCGAAATGGTAGTAGATGGCGGCATCGGTAATGCCGGCGTCGCGGGCGATATCGCGGATGCTGGTACGGGCGAATCCTCGCTCGGAGAAGAGGCGCAGGGACACGTCCAGGATATGCTTGCGCGTCATGGGGCCGCGGCGCGTCCGTCGGCGGGGCCCGTCGCTCAGGCGCCTCGGATTGGTAGCCATCTCCACCCCCAGCCGTCAAGGTGACTGCGTCTGGAGCTAGTATCCGCCCCGACTTAGCGGCGGTCAATGGGCTCTATAGGGCAGGCCAGGGGCGTTGACCTCGCTAATAGGGCATGACGAAGCGGGCGAAGGGCAACTCGGTGTCCGCTTCCGTCCACACGGCAATGACGGGCGAGAGGAAAGGCACCAAATGCCAGGGCGCGCCCTCGCTGGGCCGGGGGAAGCGCACCTCGGCCCGGCCGCGCAGCGCGTGCTTGAACTCGTAATGGGGGTCTATCTGCGCCAGGGACACGTGCGGCGGCGGTTGCCCGTCCTGGATGGAGGGGACCAGGCGCAGGTTAAGGTAGGGGTCGAAGCGCACCACCTCCACATCGATAGGCGCTCCCTGCCGCAACGCTGCCGCGCACACCGTCCGCCCCGCCACCTCGACCCGCGCCTCTACATCGCTGCCCTTCTCCTCCACTGCGACTTTGCCGAGTAGGCAGGGGAAGCCCCACACCTCCCGCAGGGCGATGAGGGCGGTAGGGGAATCGGTTACTGCCTGCAGGCTGTAGGCCCGCACCAGGAAGCGGGAGCGGCACCCCAGCGTCTGCACTGCCAGCGAGAAAGGGCCAATAGGGCTCTCGGGATAGTGGCCGACGATGACGTGCGCGTAAGGAGGGATAGGCCGCCCGAGGCTGGGAGGAAGCCAGCGTATGGCCACGTCCTTCTCGGTCTCGTAGGTCACCTTGAGCAGCCGCGCGCCGGGCAGCGGCCAGGGCGGGGGAGGGTAGGGCGGCGCCACCACGGGCACCGTGTGGGGTAGTTGCTCGGCCGCTAGCTGGCCGTAGTCGGGCATCGAGCGCCTCCTGTGGCGTGGGGTGCGCAGGGCTTCCGCCTAGCGGGCCGCTCTGGCCCTGCTGTCGCGGGCCCTGGCGGCCTCGGCATCGAACTTGGGCATCACGTGCTCTGCGAACAGCCGCAGGCTGCGCAGGACCTTCTCCTGGGGAATGACCTCGCCCGCGTTCAGCAGGAACACCATCCGGTCGACTCCTATCTCCTCCCACAGCTTGATTTGCTTTATCACCGTCTCCGGAGTGCCGATGGCCATTCCCTCGCGGATGATGCCGCCGTCGCTGCTGGCGGCCGCCGTGGGCGAGGACCGCTGCTCCTGCTCGCGACGCAGGGCGAAGAGCAGGCCAGGCACCTTGTAGGCAGGCGTCGGGTAGATGGAGCTCACGCCAGTGAAGTGGGCCGCCAGCAGGCTGAAGGTGTAGACCAGCTTGCTACCCCACAGGCGCGCCTCCTCCTCGTTCTCGTCCACATAGAGGAAGGTGACGCCGTTCACCTGCTCGTTGACGAATTCGCCCACCGGCTCGCACTCGCGGATCACGCGCCGGTATGCCTTCACTCGCTCCTCGTACTCCTTGGGCGTCCCGACGGAAACGCCCAGGCAACCGATGCCCCGTTCGGCGGCCTGGATGGCCGTTTCGGGGCTGGTGACGGCCACCCACAGGGGCGGATGGGGCTTCTGCAGGGGCTTTGGGATGACGCAACGGGGCGGGACCGAGAAGTGCTTGCCCTGCCAGGAGAAGATCTCCTGTGTCCACATCTTGGGAATGGCGCGCAGGGACTCGTCCCACATCTCCTTGGTGAGGTCGGGGTCGCAGTTGAAACCACCCAGTTCCGTCCAGGTGGCCGACCGGCCCGTGCCGAACTCGAGCCGACCGTTGGACAGGATATCCAGGGCGGCGGCGCGCTCGGCGCAGCGGACGGGGTGGTTGAACGGGGGCAGGACCAGCATCACCCCGTGGCCGATGCGTATGCGCTTTGTCCGCATCGCCACCGCCGTCAGGAAGACCTCGGGCGCCGAGCAATGTGAGTATTCTTCGAGGAAGTGGTGCTCCACCGCCCACACCTGGTCGAACCCGAGCTCGTCGGCCAGTTCCGCCTGCTCCAGGGCGTTGAAATAGACCTGATGCTCGCTACGCTCACTCCAGGGCTTGGGCACTGACAGCTCGAAGAAGATGCCGAACTTCATTTTCCCCACCTCCGAGGTCGCCCGCATTCTAGCAGCCCTTAACCTTCACGTCAACCGCCTGGTAGGCGGCGCCGGGTGGCCTCACGAGGGGAGGCCCAGAAGGGGCCGCAAGCGCCGCTGTACCTCGGCGGCAGTCTCCTCCCGCCGGTCCGGCGACAGCGTGACCACGTGTACGTCCGGGCGGGACTTGACAGCGTCGGCAAAGGGGTGGCGGGCCTGCATGATGGTGCCGAAGACTGGGCTGTCGCTCTCGAGAGTAGCCAGCACCGCTTCCTGGAACCGCTGCGATAACAGCTCCATCTTCCCTATCTCGTCTACGACCACCAGCCAGCCGCGGCGCGCCGCCTCCAGGAGGGCGGGAACCCCCACCTCGTCCAGCGCCCTCAGGTCCACGCCGTAGCGGGACACCCGCAGCCTGCTGCGGCTTTCCACCGAGGCCAGCACCGCCTCGCGGCCATCCAGGGTCACCAACCGGAAGCCCACTCGCCTGCCGCCCCGACGCACTTCCTGGGTGTAGAAGCCGCCAGCAGGCACGGACAAGGACCTCACCGTCTCCAAGACGAGGGTCGTCTTGCCGGACCCAGGAGGGCCGGTAACGAGCAGCGCAGGCACGGCCCCCTCTCCCTAACGGGCCAGGGCGAAGAGGGTGGACTGCATGGCTACCACCGTCGCCCAGTGGAAGCCTATGGGCGCCGCTAGCCCACCCGTACGCAACCGCAGGTAGCTCAGCACCAGCGAACCCACCCCGAGGCCGACCAGGGAGACGACCTGCGCCCCCGCTGCCAGCAAGGGCTCCTGGGCAATGTTGGTCTCTTGAACGGTGCGGTAGTTCACCACCAGGTGCCAGAGCGCGAAGGCCGCAGCCACGAAAGCGACACCCGCGGTCGTCCCCCAGGTGCGTACGGCCAGGCCCTGCATCACACCGCGGAACATCACCTCTTCGAAAAGCGAGACGCCCAGGGGCTGGCGCACCAGCGCCCAGACCAGCAGCGAGCCGATGGTAGCGCGCTCCGCCTCCTCGTAGCCGATTTCCCCGCCGGGCACGCCCACGGGCACCAGGAAATAGATGACCACGGGCAGGATGAGCAATCCCCCGATGCCCGCCCCCAGGACCAGATGGCGCATCCAGGCCGGGTCGGCCAGGCCCGCCTCGCGCAGTGAGAGCCCCTGCCAGCGACGGGCCCAGACTACAGCCAGTGCCATGAGCGCCAGACCGAGACCGATGAATGCCCATTCGCTGCTTGTGTCGCCGCTGACTGCCGAGATGGCGTTGCCGTAGGCCAGCAGCAGGGCGGTGAAGCCGAGAAGGGGCAAGGGTAGCGCCAGCCTTGCTCCTCTGGGGAGGCGGAGCAGGACCGCCGGCCCGCGTTGCAACGGCATCACCGCGACAGTATTATAGGCGCGACACCACACGCATGCGTGTTTTCCATGTGGCATTCGATAGGAGGTCCGGTTACACAGGGGGTGTGACATGCCACCTCGGGCCCTGGAAGGACTGAGGGTCATAGAGTGCGGCCGCATGGTGGCCGCGCCGTACACGGCCAAGCTCATGGCCGACCTGGGCGCCGATGTTATCAAGGTCGAGGAGCCTGCGGGTGACCCGGCCCGCGCCCGCGGCCCCTTCCCCGGCGGCAAGCCGCACCCGGAGAAGAGCGGCCTCTTCCTGTACCTTAACTGCAACAAGCGGGGCATCACCCTCGATCTGACCAGGCCCGAGGGGCAGGAACTGCTGCGACGCCTGGTCGCCCAGGCCGATGTGCTGGTACACAACTACCTCCCGTGGGAGATGGAGGAGCGTGGCTTGGATTACGCCTCCCTGTCGCAGACGAACCCGCGCCTGGTGATGACCTCCATCACACCCTTCGGCCTGGACGGCCCCTACAGGCGCTACAAAGCGCAGGACATCAACGTCATGGCCGCCGGCGGCTGGGCCTGGATCAACGGCTGGCCCGGACACCCGGAGGAGCCTCCCCTGAAGGCCTACGGCCAGCAGACCGAGTACCAGGCCGGCGCCGTGGGCGCCGTGGCCACTATGGGCGCCTTGCTGGCACGCCTGAAGGACGGGCAGGGCCAGCACGTGGAGGTGAACGCCCAGGCAGTGGTGGCCTCCTTCCTCGAGATGACCTATACCGGCTGGCCGTACATGCGGGTGGTGGCGGTGCGGTGGGGCCAGCGCCCCATCCATCCCGTCGACTTCTTCCGCTGCAAGGACGGCTGGATCTTCGTCCTCTGCGTCGAGGAGCATCAGTGGAAGGCGTTCGTGGAGCTTATGGGCAACCCGGAATGGGCCCAGTGGGAGGTGTTCAAAGACCGCATCTCCCGCGCCCAGAACTACGACGCCCTGCGGCCCTTCCTCGAGGACTGGATCAAGGACTGGACCGTGGACGAGCTGTACCGCGCGGCCAGCGAGCGGCGCATCCCATTCGCGCCCGCCTCGACGATGGGCGACCTGCTCCGCTCCGACCACCTGCGCGCGCGAGGCTTCTTCGTCACCATCGACCACCCGGCGGCGGGCGCCTACGAGTACCCGGGCGCGCCCTACAAGCTCTCGCTGACGCCCTGGGAACTCCGCTCGCCCGCGCCCACTCTGGGACAGCACAACCAGGAAGTGTACGGCGGCCTGCTGGGCCTCTCGCAAGGCGAGATGGAGGCCCTCAAGGCAGCGAGAGTGATCTAGCGGTCTGAGGAGGCAGCCATGGCCGAGCACGGCAAGGGACCCCTGGCCGGCATACGTGTGACGGATTTCAGCTGGGTGTGGGCCGGCCCCTTCTGCACCCTGCAGCTAGCCCATCTGGGTGCGGAGGTCATTCGCATCGAGACTACCAAGCGGATCTGCGTGACCCGCCTGCTGCCCCCCTGGGCGGAGGGACAGCCCAACCCCAACACGTCCGGCTACTTCAACCAGTACAACCAGGGGAAGCGGGCCATCACTCTCGACCTGCAGACCTCCGAAGGGCAGGAGATAGCGCGGCGGCTGGTGGCCATCAGCGATATCGTGGTGGAAAACTTCGCCGCTGGCGTGCTCGACCGTCTGGGCCTGGGCTACGAGGACCTGCGAAAGGTCAAGCCGGATATCATCATGATCAGCATGTCGGGCTACGGGCAGACCGGTCCCCTCCGCCATTACATCTCCTATGGCCCAGCACAGGTACCTATGGCCGGTTTTTCCACCCTGACGGGGTACCGCCACTGGGACCAGCCAATGCACGTGGGCCTGTCCTACGGCGACCCCAACGCCGGCCATCATGCCGCCTTCGCCATCCTGGCAGCGCTTTGGCACCGTCACCACACCGGCGAGGGCCAGTACATCGATATGTCCCAGTGGGAGTCCACCATCGCCCTGCTGGGGGACGCCATCCTCCACCAGCAGATGATGGGGTACCAGCCCCCGCGCCTGGGCAACCGCGACCCCCACATGGCGCCTCACGGCTTCTTCCGCTGTCGACCGGCCGAACCGGGCTCCCTACCCGAGGGCATGCTCCTGGAGGACCGCTGGGTGAGCATCGCCTGCGCCAGTGACGACGAGTGGCGCGCCCTGTGCCGGGTCATGGAGCGGCCGGAGCTGGCCGACGACCCCCGCTTCGCCACGCTGGAGGCCCGCAAGCAGAACGAGGACGAACTGGAACGCATCGTCGAGGAGTGGACCCTAACGCAAGACCCCTTCGAGGCGACGCGCAAGCTGCAAGAGGCGGGTATAGCCGCCTTCCCGCCACTCTGCAACAAGGAGCTGAGCGAGGACGAGGGGCTCAATGCCTGGGGCGCCTTCGCCGAGAAGGAGCATCCCATCGTCGGCGTGCGCAAGCACATCGGCATCCCGTGGAAGCTGTCACGCACTCCGTGCGAGGTGTGGCGGGCCGCGCCCGTGCTGGGCCAGGACAATGACTACGTATTCCACCAGCTCCTGGGCATGTCCGAGCAAGAAATAGCAGCGCTGAAGGAGAAGGGCGTCATCGTGTGAGGGGGTGGCAGGGTGACGGCGCCTCGGGTGCTCACACCGGAGGAAGTACAGGCAGGGCTGGCTAGCCTCCAGGGGTGGGAGCTGAGGGAGGGACGCCTCCGCAAGCAGTACGTGTTCCGCACATTCCTGCGGGCTATCGCCTTCGTGAACGCAGTGGCCTATCTCGCCGAGGGGGCCGGTCACCACCCGGACATAAGCATCAACTACAACCGCGTCACTTTGCGCCTCATCACGCACAGCGAGGGCGCTCTGACTGATCGCGACTTCGCCCTGGCGCGGGAGATCGACGCCAAGCTGGCCAGCAAACTCATCGTCCAGGCCGAAGAAACGGGCGGCGGGGGACAATAGCGAACTCTCCGGGCGACCTTTCGCTTTCGCCGGCTTCCTGCGCCATCGGCTTCGGGTGGGCCCCTCGGCCTCTGGCGCCCTCCGCCGTGCGCTTGCTACTCAGCCGCCCGGAGAGCCCATTTACGATCGCACGGACATATCCGGTTGTCAAGAGAGTTCTCAGGAGATCAGACGCAACTACGAGGAGAAATGGTTGTTCTCGGCCGCGGAACCTGTGTTCTCTGACTACATCGCCCTTTTATCTCGTCCTGCGCTTCAGGGAAGGTGCTCGTGCTTGACGACAGCGATGAAGGGCAGGTTGCGGTAACGCTGCCGGAAGTCGAGCCCGTACCCGACCACGAACTCGTCCGGGATCTCGAATCCGACGTAGTCCAGCGGGACATCGATGAGGCGTCGGGCCCGCTTGTCCAGCAGGGCGCACACGCGCAGGCTGGCTGGACCCTTCGCCTCCAGGTGGGCGAGCACCTTATTGAGGGTCATCCCTGTGTCGACGATATCCTCCACCAGCAGGACGTGCCGTCCCTCCACGTCCTCGTCCAAGTCCTTGACGATGCGCACGCCCGTGTCCTCGCCCCCGCCGTACGAGGAGATGGCCAGAAAGTCGATGTCGGTGTGAAGGTGGAGCAGGCGCATCAGGTCGGCCATGAAGCAGATGACTCCCCGCAGCACTCCCACCAGCACGAGGGGCTGCCCGGCATAGTCCCGCTCGATCTCGGCGGCGAGCTCCGCCACACGCTGCTGCAGCCGCCCGGGCGGGATCAGCACCCTGTCCACCTCCGGCATGTCCTCGGGGCCCAGCGGGCCGTAGCCGTACTTGGCCAGCAGGCGGAACACGTCCTTCTTCTTGAGGAGCTTCACGCGCACCTCCGGGTACATCTGCCGGAGGAGGCGCACCTTGCGGTTCTTCTCCGTGTTGAGGCCGCCCTTCAGGGTCGTCAGCTCGACGTACAGGTTGAATTCGGGCAGGTAGAAATCGGGCGTGAACGCCTCCACGATCTGCCCGCCTTCCCAGCGCAGGGGGAAGGAACGGGGCTCATACTGCCACTCGATGCCGTAGAAGTCGAGGATACGGGCGAACTCGGCCTCGGCCGGATGCGCGAAAGGCGGGGGCACCTCAGGCGAGGGGGGTAGTGTCACTTGGGCCGCAGCCCTGCTGGCGGCCGCCCTGCGCCGGTGCCGCCTCCGCCCTGCGGAAGTCATTCCCTGGGGTGACCCGCCCGCGTACCTGACAACTTACATGTTACATTTTAGGCCAGGTGCACCGCTCCTGCCAAACGCCGTTGCCGGCTCAGCCCCGGCGCTTGTATCATCGTGGCGGCCTCATGCCTATCGTTCACGTCAACGGTGCAAGGCTGTACTACGAGGTCCACGGCCAGGGGCCTTGGGTGGTGTTCGCCCATGGCGCTGGCGGCAACCACCTGAGCTGGTGGCAGCAGGTGCCGACCTTCGCCCGTCGCTACCGCTGCCTGACCTTCGACCACCGCGGCTTCGGCCTGTCCCGCCAGGACAGCGACGCCCCAGAGCCGGCCCACTTCGTCGACGACCTGGAGGCGTTGCTGGAGCATGTCGGCGCGGACGAGGTTCGGCTTGTAGCCCAGTCCATGGGAGGTCTCACCTGCCTCGGTTACGCCCTGCGCCATCCCGAGCGGGTCAAGGCGCTGGTCATGGCCAACTCCCTGGTGGGCATGAGGCGAGCAGTCTGGGCAGCGGCCGACGAGGAAGCGCGCCGCCAGGCTCAGGAGCGCTGGGACAGGCGTAAGCTGCAGGTGCCCCGCCGCGCCCTGTCCGTGCGATTCGCGCGCACGCGCCCACAACTGGCCTTTCTCTACCGGGCCATATCGGCCCTGAACGGCCCCCGCCCTCAGGACTTGCCCCGCCGCTATCCGGTGCTCGACCCCACCGGCGATGCCATCCGCGGGCTGCAGGTGCCAGTGCTGTTCATCGTGGGAGAGGAGGACGACCTTTTCCCGCCACCCCTGGTGGCGGTGGCCTCGCGCTTGCTGCCCAATGCCCGTATGCTGATGGTGCCCGGGGCGGGACACTCTGTGTACTTCGAACGGCCCCAGGTATTCAACCGCGCCGTCCTGGAGTTTCTGGCCCAGGTGGAGTGAGATGAACTCCCCCCTGCGCACCCTGCACCTCGGCGTCGGCGCCATCGGGGCAGAGGTGGTGCGCCTGGTGGCCGCCGACCCCCGCTTCCGAATAGTGGGGGCGGTAGATGTCGACCCGGCCAAGGCAGGCCGCGACCTGGCCGAGATAGCGGGGCTGGAAGGCCCCCTGGGCGTAACAGTGACCGCCGACCTGGACGCCGCCCTCAGGGAAAGCGGGGCCCAAGTAGTCGTGCACAGCGCCGGCTCGCGCCTGGAGCGGGAGGCGGCGCCGCTCCTCCGCTGCCTGAGGGCCGGCGCACACGTGCTCTCCACCTGCGAGGAGCTCTCGTTTCCGTGGGCCCGTCACCCGGATTTGGCGCAGGAGCTGGACCGGGAGGCGAGGGCCAGGGGCCTGCGTGTGCTGGGCACGGGTGTCAACCCTGGCTTCGTGATGGACCTGCTGCCTTCCCTGCTGGCCCTGGCCTGCCAGCGGGTCGACGCCGTGAGGGTGCGCCGTGTCGTCGACCTGTCGCAGCGCCGGCCCCAGCTCCAGCGCAAGATGGGTGCTGGGCTCTCGCTGGCCGAGTTCGAGGCCGAGGTCACCAGCGGCTCCCTGGGCCACGTGGGCCTGGTGGAGTCTGCCCTCATGCTGGCCGATGCCTTAGGCTGGGAGATGGACGAGCTGAAGGAGGAGATGACACCGGTGCTGGCGCCCCGCCACATCCGGGCCGGGCCGCTGCGTATCGCCCCCGGTCAGGTGGCGGGCGTGCGGCAGGTCGTAACGGGCACCGTTGGTGGCCGCCCGCTCCTGGAGCTGGAACTGGTGATGGTCCTGGACGCCAGCGAGCCCCACGACGCTATCGAGATACAGGGGGTGCCGCCGGTGAGGGCCTACTTCCCCGGTGGCATCCACGGCGATCGCGCCACCGCCGCCCTGGTGAAGCACCTGCTGCCGACGCTGGCCTACGCCCCGGGGCCTGTCGGGCTGGTGACCATGCGCGACCTGCCCCTGACGCCACGGCGTGGCAGAGATGAGGAGGAGGGGACGCCACGGTGAGCATCCTGGAAGAGTACGTGGCCCGCCATCCGCGCTCGGCCCGCCTGTATGAGCGGGCGCTGCAGTCCTTCCCCTCGGGAGTGACCCACGACGTTCGCTACGTCACGCCGTTCCCGGTCTACGTGGAGCACGCCCGAGGCTCCCGCAAGTGGGACGTGGACGGTCACGAGCTGGTGGACCTGGTCATGGGCCACGGTGCCCTCTTCCTAGGCCATGCCCATCCCGAAATAACGCGGGCGGTGACCGAGCAGGCAGCTCGGGGCACTCACTACGGCGCTTGCCACGAGCGCGAGGTGGAGTGGGCGGAGTGGGTGCGTCGCCTCGTGCCCAGCGCCCAGGTAGTCCGCTTCACCAATTCCGGCACCGAGGCCACCCTGATGGCCCTGCGCCTCGCCCGCTCTTATACCGGCCGCCACAAGGTGATCAAATTCGACTACCACTTCCACGGCTGGCACGACGCGGTGGCCGGGGCCCGCTACTCCGACTCCGACACCCTGCGATCGGCCGGGGTGACGCCCGGGGCCCTGCAGGACACCATCAGCGTGCCCCAGGGCGACCTGCAGGCCGTAGAGCGGCACCTGCAAAGTGGCCAGGTGGCAGCGGTCATCCTCGAGCCGACGGGCGCCTCCTGGGGCACGCTGCCCCTGGCGCCATCGTTCCTGCACGACCTGAGGGAGCTGACACGCCGCCACGACACGGTGCTGGTCTTCGACGAGGTCATAACCGGCTTCCGAGTATCGGTAGGCGGGGCGCAGGGACGCTACGGCGTCGTTCCCGACCTGACCTGCCTGGCCAAGATCGTGGCCGGTGGCCTGCCCGGCGGGTGCGTGGCCGGGCGCGCCGACATCATGTCCATGATGGCCTTCCGTGGCGACTCTGCCTGGGACGCCCGGCAGCGGGTCTTCCACCCTGGCACCTTCAACGCCAACCCGCTGTCGGCAGCGGCCGGGAGCACCATGCTCTCCCTTATCGCCGATGGCACCTATCACCGCCACGCCGATGGCCTGAACGAGCGCCTGGTACGGGAGATGAACGCCACCCTGGCTCGCCTGGAGGTACCCGGCTGCGTGTACGGCCTCGCGTCGTATTTCCACATCGTGCTGGGAGAGGAGTGCCCTCGGCCCCAGGGAGGCATCGAGTGGCCCGCCGACAGCGGCCGCCAGCCTCCGCGGATGCATCCCGAACTGGCTATGAACCTGAAACGGGCGATGCTGAACCACGGCGTCGACCTGATGGGCCTCAGCGGCGGCTTCGTGTCGGGCGTGCACACCGAGGCCGATGTGGACGCGGTACTGGAGGCCTTCGAAGCGTCCATCCACGACCTGCGTCGCGACGGCCTGCTCTAGAAGAAAGGCCACCACTCCCTGTCCAGCGGCAGCGACACCACCTCGATACTCTGCCAGTTGGTGCCCAACGCCGTGCCGTCGGCGTCCCGCACCTCCGCCCGGATGGTATAACGTCCCGCGGGAGCATCGGACGGCACCCGCCAGATGGTGGTGCCCGCCTCCAGAGGCGGCCGCTGGGCCCGTGCCACCGAATCGGGGGGGATGTCCAGGGAGTAGGCATCCAGGTCGGCGCCCCATCCCCCGGGCCCTTCGGCCCACACGTGCACCCTGGCGCCGTCGAAGGCCCGGTGCAGGTCGTTCACCACCGCCACCCGAAAAGCGATGACGCGACCGGGGGTGGTGGTCTCCCTGTCGAGGGCGATGACGGGCAGCACTGTCTGGTAGGCCTCTTGCAGCGCGCGGTACCCCTGTTTGGGTCGGCGGCGATGGTCCAGCACTGACCAGGTAATGAGGGGCGCGGGGTCCATAAACATGAACTGGAACAGGCCGGTGACGCGCCCCTTGGCCGACCGGTACCGCTCGATGGCAAACTTGAGCACCAGTGCCTGGTACTCCTGGCTGCGGGCGACGAATTCCTCCAGCGTCTCGCTCATCTCGACGTTCGCCACGTGGAAGGTCTCGTGGTACTGGAAGCAGCGGTAGGCCCAGGCGTTCCAGTCTGGCGGCCACAGCGCTTCGGGCGGAAACATTTCGCGCAACGTCTCCACGTCGGGCAGGGCCTGAGCGCCGAACTCGCTGACGAAGGGAGCGCCGGGCAGGCCGCTGAACTCGCGATAGGACCCGTAGTACCAGCCCGGATAAGGGTGCTGCTGGAAATCGGAGGCTGTCTCCACATGGCGAGCGGGGTCCTCGCCCTGCACGGCCACGCGCAGGGCGAGGTCGAGTCGTTCGCGGTTGGGGCCCAGCGGCTCGTTGTGGCAACACCAAACGGCGATGCTGGGGTGATTGTGCAGGTGCCGGACCATGTCCCGTGCCTGCCGAACCGCCTCGGCCGTGAACTCGTCCGAGTCCTCATAGCCCCATTGCAGGGCGAAGTCCTGCCAGACCAGGATGCCAGCCTCGTCCAGCGCCGCATAGAGCTCTTTCCGGTTCACGTGGGCATGCACGCGCACGGCATTGACGTTGGCCTCGCGCAGCAAGCGCACGTCCCTGGCGATGGCGTCGGCGGTGTACTCGGCCAGCCACTCAGCAGGGATAATGTTGGTGCCCCGGGGAAAGAAGCGGCGGCCGTTCAGGCGCCACGTCCAGTCCTCTTCCACCCTGACCTGGCGCACGCCGGTCCTCTCCTGTACCGAGTCCCGCAGGCCATTGTCGCCGGCCACGGACAGCTCGGCCATATAGAGGGACGGCTCGCCGTGGTCCCACGTCCACCACAGGCTCGGTTGCTCCAGCGTCAGCACGAAGGTGAGGGCGTTGTCGCCCGGCTGTAGCCGGGCGACGAAGCGTTGCTGCGCCGCCCCGCCCGTCCTGTCCAGCGGGCGCAGCGAGAGTGCCGCGTCCACTTCCCGGCGGTCGGGCGAATAGACCACGGCCGAGGCCAGCACCAGGGCCGAGTCTTCCGATGCCCGCAACGGCGTCAGGCGGAGCGAGTCGACGTAGAGCGGGGACGTGTAGACCACCTCCACCGAGTTCCATATGCCGCCCGTGGGCTCGTCCTGGCCGTGCTCGAGGCTCCAGGAGCCCGGGCGGCAGTCGTGGTGCTGGAACACGCCCTTGATCAGCCGCTTGCGGTTGGGCCATACGCGCCGCGGCTCCTCCCTTGGGCACTCGACACGGACGACGATCTCGTTCTCCTCCCGGAGCAGGCCGGTGATATCGAAGCGGAAGGGCTGGAAGTAGCCCTCGTGACGGCCCAGGTAGGAGCCGTTCAGCCACACATCGGCGAAGTAGTCGACGCCCCAGAACACCAGGTGCGCACTCCTCTCCCTGGGCCGGGACGCCCGGAAGGTGCGGCGGTAGGCCACCGCACCGAGGTAGTTCTCCAGGCCGGCCCGGTGCCAGTTGGACGGCACCGGCGCGGCCTGCCAGCCGCCAGCGGCGGTGAGCGGGTCTTCTCCCATCCCCAGGGGCCGGCACTCCCACGTGCCGTCCAGAGAGACCCGCTCTCTGTCCGGCCCCCACAGCATGGCGGCCCGATGATAGCAGGGACGGAGACGGCGAGGCAATCGAGGCTAAGGAAGGGCCATGCTATAATCGGGCGCGCACGTGGCGCGGGACGAGCGACAGGTAATCCTGTACACGAATCTGGGCCACGCCCTGGTCCACGCCATCGAGACCGCCTACGGGGCCCTGCTCCTCGACATTGCCTTCGATCTGGGCACCAGCGAAGCGTTTCTCGGCGGCGTGGCCACCGTATTCGGCTGGGCGTTCGGGACCACCGCCTTCCCCGCCGGCCTGCTCACCGACCGCCTGGGCGCGCGCCGCGTGCTGGGGCTCACCTTCGCCGGCGCGGCGCTAGCCTCGGCCCTGGTGTCGCTGTCGCCGTCCGCCTGGCTCCTGGCCCTGGCTATGGGCCTATTGGGGCTGGCCATGGGCATGTACCACCCTGCTGCAACCGCCCTCATCGCCCATGGCGTCGGCCAGAGGGGCGTCGCCATGGGACTGCACGGGGCCGCCGGCAACATCGGGCTGGCACTGGCCCCCGGGGTAGCGGGAGGTATCGCCGTCGTGTCGAGCTGGCGCTGGGCCTACGTGCTCATGGCCATCCTGGCGGCTGTCCTCGCCATCTGGGCCACCCGGCTCGGCGGCGAGTACCGCATCCGCCCGGTGAGCCCGCCGGGCGATCCGCAGCCACGGGCGAGGGCGCCGGTCACGACCCAGGTAGCCCTGGCCCTGCTGCTGGTCTACCTCATCTCCTCGCTGGTGGGGGCGGTTTACCGCGGCACCCTCACCTTCCTGCCGTCCCATATCAGCCTGGAGGTGAGCGAGGACCTGGGCGACTGGCTCACCACCGCCGCTTACCTCATGGGCGCCGTGGGCCAGTACACGGGCGGCCTGCTCACGCGTCATGTGCGCGGCGAGACGCTGGCCGTAGCAGTGACGGCTGCCGCCCTGGTGCCTCTGGCCCTCATGGGCATCTTCTCCGGCTGGCCCTTGCTGGTGGCGGCGGCGTCCTTCGTGTTCTTCAGCTTCGCCCGCCAGCCCATTTACAATACCCTGATAGCCGACTATGCCCCCGTCCGCCTGGTGGGGAGCAGCTTCGGCCTGTACTTCCTGGCCGAGTTCGGCCTCGGCGGTACGGGGGGCGTCATTGCCGGAGCGGTGGTGGACAGGTGGGACACTGCCGCTGCCTTCCTGGTCATGGCCGGTATCTGGGCCATGGCGGTGGTGGCCAGCCTGGCCCTGCCGACGGTGGGAGGGAGGCTCAAGGCTAGCCTGAGCCCCGCGCGGGCCTGAGGCTGGCGACGCGTGCCGCAATCGCGCAGCTAGGAGGAGGTCAGCCATGCAGTTCGAGCAGGTCATATACGAGAAGCACGAGGATGGCGTGGCCGTCATCACCCTCAACCGGCCCGAGCGCCTGAACGCCTTCACCCGCCAGATGCTGGACGAGTGGTACGCTGCCTTGCAGGACGCGCACCTCGACCCCGACGTGCGGGCCATCGTGGTCACGGGCGCCGGCCGCGCCTTCTGCACCGGCGCCGACGTGGGCTCGGGCGCGGCCAGCGCCCTCATGGACCGTGCCCGTACGCTGGTGGAGAACCGCAACTTCCTGCGCGACTCCGTCCAGCGCATCCCGCGCCTGCTGGCCCAGATGGACAAGCCCTACATCGCCGCCGTGAACGGGCCGGCCGTGGGTGCGGGGATGGACATGGCGTCCCTGGCCGACATCCGCTTCGCCTCCCAGACGGCCCGCTTCGGCATGACCTACGTGCGTATGGGCATCATCCCCGGCGACGGCGGTTGCTGGCTGCTGCCCCGCATCGTGGGCATGGCCAAGGCCCTGGAACTCATCTGGACGGGGGAGATCATCGACGCCGAGGAGGCCCTGCGTATCGGCTACGTGAGCAAGGTGCTGCCGCCCGACGAGCTGATGCCCTACACGCTGGAGTTCGCCCGCAAGCTGGCGCGTGGTCCGGCGGTGGCCATCCAGCTCTCCAAGCGCCTCGCTTACCGGGGCATGTTCACCGACCTGGACGAGGCGCTGGAGGCGGCCCAGGCGGCCATGCTCATCGCCCAGATGACCGAGGATGCCCGCGAGGGCCCACGCGCCTTTTTGGAAAAGCGGGAGCCGCAGTTCAAGGGGCGCTAGGGGCGCATCGCCAGCCGCTGCGCTAGGGCCTCGCTGGCCCGGCGCATCCCGTCCAGCACCGCCTGGGCCTCCAGGCCCTGCAGGGGGCGCGGCCGCGCATAGTCCTCGATGATCACGGGCACGAACTCCACCCGCACCAGCTCGCGGTCATAGAACGTGTAGCGCCCGATGACTCCCACCCGAGTCTCGTAACTCCACATCTGGTCGAAGATGAAGTTGCCATGGGCATAGGCGATGAACTTTCCCCTGTACACCTCCACCGCCTGTACCCAGTGGGGATGGTTGCCCAGCACCAGGTCTGCGCCGGCGTCCACCGCCAGATGGGCTATCTCCACGGGGTCGTCGGGCGCGATGCCCGGGGCCGGCTCGGGTACGTCCACGTACTCCATGCCCCAGTGGAAGGCCACCACCAGCACGTCTACCTGGCGCCGCGCAGTGGCGATGGCATCGCGGATGGCTGCCCGGTCGAACGCTTCCCCCACCCCGTTGAAGGCGAGGAAGCCGAATCGCAGGCCCCTGGCGTCCAGCACCGCCAGCCGGTGCCGGTCGGCCCAGGCTATGCCGTGGCGCGCGAGCAGCTCCTGGGTCTCGGCGGTACCCTCCGAGCCGTAGTTGCCGATGTGGTTGTTTTCCAGCGTAGCCACGTCCACCCCCATGGCCAGCAACGCCTGTACGAAGCCGGGCTGCCCGCAGAAAGTGAAGCCTTCGGCGTGGTATGGGCAGCCATCGATGAGGGGCGCCTCCAGGTTCACCACCGTTATGTCGGCAGCTCGGGTAATGTTCGCCACGTCCCGCACCGGGTACAGGAAATCGTTGCCGCGGCGCCGGATGGTAACGTCCACCATCCGCGCGGGGATGACATCACCGGTGGCTACCAGCACGCGCACACGGCCCGGGTCGAGGGTGCCCAGGGGCAGGTCACGAGGGGGAAAGACGTCGGCGAGAGAAGCGATAGGTGGAGGCGCGGGCGAGCGAGTGGGCGTCGGGCTCGGTGCTGGCCTGGGAGCAGCGACCTCAGTGGGCTGGGGCGACGGCCCCGTCATCACCAGCGGCCGCTCGCTGCCACAAGCAACGGCCACTGCCACGAGGACGATGGGGGCCCAGACCGTCCATCTCAACTGTCGCCCTCCCGATGCGGACAGTGTATATTATTAGCGTCCTCGACCCTGACGTGCACGGGAGGCCAGCCATGGAGTTCCGCTTCTCGCCCGAGGAGGAGGCCTTCAGACAGGAGGTGCGGGAATTCCTGCGCCAGGAATGGTCCGAAGAGGCCACCGAGGGCGGGGCCGAGAGTCCCCTGGGCTACGGCGGCGGCCGCGGGCTGGACGAGATCCGGCGGTTCCAGAAGAAGCTGGCCCAGAAAGGGTGGCTCACTCTGGCCTGGCCCAAGGAGCACGGGGGGATGGGCGCCAGCATCATGAAGCAGGTCATCTTCAACGAGGAGATGGCCTATCACCGCGCGCCCCAGCAGCTGGGCGTGGGCCCAGACCGGGTGGGGCCCACCATCATCCTCTACGGGACCGAAGAGCAGAAGCGGGAGCACCTGCCTCGCATCGCCAATGCCGAAGTCATCTGGTGCCAGGGCTTCAGCGAGCCCGGGGCTGGCTCCGACCTGGCCTCCCTCCAGACCAGCGCCGTCCCGGACGGGGACTACTTCGTCATCAACGGCCAGAAGATCTGGACCTCCCTCGCTCACGTGGCCGACTGGATGATCCTGCTCGCCCGCACGGATCCCGACGCCCCCAAACACCGCGGCATTTCTTACTTCCTTGTGGACATGCGCACCCCCGGCATCACCGTGCGGCCCCTGGTGGACATGACCGGCCGCCATGCCTTCAACCAGGTGTTCTTCGATAACGTGCGCGTGCCCAGGAAGAACCTGGTCGGGGAGCTCAACCGCGGCTGGTACGTGGCCGCCGCCACCCTGGACTTCGAGCGCTCGGGCATCAACCGGGTGATGGCAGGGATCAGGTTGTACGAGGAGCTGGTTCAGTACGCCCGGGAGACCGAGCGTGACGGCCGGCCCCTCATGGCCGACCCCACTATCCGCCACAAGCTGGCCGAACTGAAGATCGAGTTCGAGGTGGGCCGCCTCCTGGCTTACCGGGTGGCCTGGATCCAGTCGCAGGGGCGCATCCCCAACCAGGAGGCTTCCATGAGCAAGCTGTTCGGCTCCGAGCTACAGCAGCGACTGGCGCGGGCAGGCATCGAGATGCTGGGGCTGGGCGGCCAGCTCAGGCCGGGTAGCAAGTGGGCGCCTATGGCCGGGCGCATCGCCGACTATTACTTGGCGTCGGTGTCCACCACCGTCGCCGCCGGCACCTCCGAGGTCATGCGCAACATCATCGCCATGCGCGGCCTGGGGCTGCCCCGGGGCTAGGCGACTCCCATCTTCCGGGGCGAAGTACACAAGACATGTCGGAACAGAGGTCAGCGCCGCCCGGCGACCCGATAGCCTATTATTTCCGCGAGGCCTTCCTCATAGGCGCTAACGCCACCAGGCTGTACCTGGTGCGCCACGCCCAGGCCCTCAGCAACACTGGCGAGGCGCGGGAGTGGGCCGACCCTCCCCTGACCGAGGTGGGCAGGCTGCAGGCCCAGCGCCTGGCTCAGCGGCTGGCCAGACAAGGACTGGATGCCATCGTCTCCAGCCCTTCCCGACGGGCGATCGAGACCGCCCAGTTCATCGCTGAGGCCACTGGACTGCCCATCCACACGGAGGAGGACCTGCGAGAGGTGACTATGGGTACGCCCGAGAGCGACCCGCGAGAGCTCAAGGGCGAGGCGGCCCGCGCCCTGGCCCGACGCCTCGCCCGCGAGATGCGCTGGGACGCCTTTCCGGGCGGAGAAGAAAGTCGCGCCGCCCGTAAGCGGGTGCGGGAGGTCATGGACCGCATCGCCCGGCAGTACCGTGGCCAGCGGGTGGCGGTGGTGACCCATTTCGGCTTCATCCAGACCTATCTCGCCATCGTGCTGGGCGTGCGGCGCGACTTCCTGTTCTACACCTTCAATGCCAGCATCACGTCCGTACGGGTGAAGGGGAGGCGACGCGTCATCTGGCGAGTGAACGACGTGGCCCATCTGGACGGCCTGCCCGCCGGCTTCGGCGGCATATCGTGAGGCGCCCCCAGCGGCAAGGCCTGCACCGGACGAGGGCCCGATGCCGCCTCGCCCCCTGAAGACGTATCCACGTTTGGAAACGACCACTCGTCAGAGCCGTAGGTCTCGACCGGCAGTATGAAGGGCGAGGACCGCAAGCGGCCGACCTTTGACATTCGCGTCCCCCGGCGCTAGTCTTGTGCCACCGCAGGCGAACAGGAGGCCAGGCCATGAACGGTCCCCTCGCAGGCATACGCGTGCTCGACTTCACCATCGCCCAGCAGGGCCCCTATGCCACCGCCCTGCTCTCCGACCTGGGTGCCGAGGTCATCAAGGTCGAGCAGCCCAGCCAGGGCGAGGTGGGCCGCACCATCGCCCGCGACCCCGAGACCCGCTACAGCTACTATTTCCTGGCCATCAACAGGGGCAAGAAGGGGATCACCGTGGACCTGAAATCGGCCAGGGGGCGCGACCTGGTACTGCGGCTGGCGCGCGCGTGCGACGTGGTAGTCGAGAACTTCCGCCCCGGGGTCATGGAGCGGCTGGGCCTGGGCTACGAGGCCTTTCGCGCCGTCAACCCCGGCATCGTCTATGCCAGCGCCTCAGCCTTCGGCAGCCACGGCCGTTGGGGGCGCAAACCCGGCAACGATATCCTCGCCCAGGCTGCGGGCGGGCTCATGAGCATAACCGGCCATGAGGGCGCCCCGCCCACGCCCGTGGGGGTGGCCATCGCCGACCACATCGGCGGCCTTACCCTCGCACTGGGCATACTGGCCGCCCTGGTCCACCGCGAGCGCACGGGGGAGGGACAGCGGGTGGAGACTTCCCTCCTGGGCAGCCTGCTAGCCGCCCAGGGGTGGGAGCTGACTTACCAGTTACTGACCGGGCGGCCCCTGGGCAGGGCGGGCAGGGGGCATCCCTTGGTGGGCCACATCTGGCATGTATACCGGACAGCCGATGGCTATATGGCCATCGGCGGGGTGCATGTCCACCGCTGGCGGGACTTCTGCCAGGCTATAGGCTGGCCCGAGCTGGCCGACGACCCACGCTTCGCCCGCACCGGCGACCGCATTCGCAACATGCGCCATCTGAACGCCATCCTGGACGACCACTTCGCCCGTTGCCCCACGAGCGAATGGCTGGAGAGACTGGAGGCGGCCGACATCTTTTGCGCTCCCGTGTACGACTACGAGCAGGTACTGAAGGAGCCTCAGGTGCACGACAACGGCTACCTGGTGCCTTTCCGGCACCCGCGTCTGGGGGAGATAAAGCTGGTGAACTGTCCCGTGCGGCTCTCGGTCACGCCCGCCGCCATCCGGGGGCCAGAGCCGGAGCTGGGGGAGCACACCGACGAGGTACTGGCCTCGTTCGGCTACAGCACCGAGGAGATAGAGGCGCTGCGTCGGGAGGGTGTGATCTAACTAGAATCTTCGCCCAGGGACGCTGCCTCGACCCGCCCCCGGTACAGGAGCGGCACGGGGCTGGGCAGCGGCCCATACACTGCCCCTGCCTCGCGCAGGGTCGCGATCTGCTTGTCGGAGAGGCCCAGCAGCTCCCTGAGCACCTGGTCGGTATGTTCGCCGATGCCCGGCGGCGGCCCCTTGACCCCGCCGGGGGTGCGCGTGAGCTTGACCGGCGTGTTGGGCACCTTGAGCCGGAAGCCCTTGGGGTGCTCCACCTCCACCAGCATGTCCCTGGCCTGCACCTGCGGATCAGCCGCCGCCTGAGCGATGTCGTTCAGGGGGCCGCAGGGAATGCCCAGCGGCTCCAGCTCCTCCAGCCATTCGCGGGTGGTCTTCTTGCGAAAGGCCTCGTTGAGGATGGGCTCCAGCTCCGCGTGGTGCTGCGTCCGCAGGCCCGGCGTCTCGAAGCGCGGGTCGTCGATGAGCTCTGGCAGGCCCAGCGTGGCCAGCAGCAGCTCCCACTGGTTGTCCACGCCCCAGCTCAGGGCAATGACGATCCAGCCGTCCTTGGTAGGGAACGCCTGGAAGGGCGTCGAGGACGGGTGCCGCGTCCCCAGCGGCCCGGGCACCTCGCCGGTGGCGAAGTAGCGCACAAAGGCGTTCTCCAGGATCGCGATCTGGCAGTCCAGCATACTTATGTCGAGCATCTGCCCCCGGCCGCTCTTCTCCCGCTCGTGCAGGGCGGCCAGTATGCCGATGGCCGTGTACAGACCGGCAGCGATATCCCCCAGGGAGATGCCAGGCCGAACCGGCCGCCCGCCCGGCTCGCCGGTGATGCTCATGATGCCTCCCATGCCCTGCACAATGATGTCCAGGGCGGGCTTGTGGCGATAGGGGCCCGTCTGCCCGAAGCCGGAGGTGGCGGCGTAGATGAGGCGCGGGTTGCGTTGCGACAGCACGTCGTAGCCCAGACCCAGGCGCTCCATAGTGCCGGGCGTGAAGTTCTCCATCACCACATCGGCCTTCTCGACCAGCCGCAGAAAGAGGTCTCGGCCGGCGGCGCTCTTCAGGTCGATGCAGATGCTGCGCTTGCCCCGGTTCACCGAGAAGAAGTAGGCGGACTCGTCGTCCAAGTAGGGGCCCGTGGTGCGGGCCACATCGCCGTAGGGCGGGCGCTCGACCTTGATGACGTCGGCGCCCAGGTCGCACAACACCATGCTGGCGAACGGCCCAGCCAGGACCCAGGTGAGGTCCAGGACGCGGACACCGGCCAGCGGTCCAGTCATAAAAGGCGCGCTCCTCCCCTTCACCGCCTATGATAGCAGAGGGGGAGGAGCGACGCTTCAGCAGGCAGCCGCTAGAAGGCTACTCTTGGTCTTCTTCCTCTTCGCTGGTGGAGAGGGTCAGGCGGGGGCCTTCCTCCGTCTCCTCGGCGTCGATGGTCGCGTTGGAGAGCATGGCTGCCACATCCGGCGAAACCAGCAGGACGGGCACGTCGCCGCTGTGGTACACGTGGTCGTCGGAGCGGGCCTCGTCGAAGGCCAGCTCGAAGCCGCCGCCCCGCTGCACGAGCCGCAGGGTCTTGTCCGGCGTCTCGGCCAGCTCCAGCTTGATCTCGCGGAGCAGTTCGGCCGCCTTATCGGTCACGACTAGGGCCATAACGAATCGCCTCCTTCTCTCTCATGAGGGGCACGCTGCCGGCCTCTGTCCCCCTCTCAGGGGCACGGTCTAGAAACCGCGCCGAGGGGCCGGACGCACCTTGTTGAAGCAGTCGCTGCAGTAGACCGGCCTGTCCTGCCTGGGCAGGAACGGGACCTGCGTCTTAGCGCCGCAGCGAGCGCAGACCGCGTCGTACATAGGCCGCGCGCTGCCCCCGCCCATCGCCTGGCGTCGCGCCTGGCGACAGTTGGGGCATCGCTTCGGGTCCTGGTAGCCGCGGCTGGCGTGGAACTGCTGGTCGTCGGCGGAGAATACGAACGTCTCTCCGCACTCGACACAGACAAGTGTCTTGTCTTGGTAGACCACCCGATGACCTCCCTTGGTTCCTGTGTTCCTTTTTCCGCCCGGTCACGCCTCAGTCATCGGGCAGCCGAGGGGGACTGGAGCGACCCGATTACCAGAGCGACCTGGCACGCTGTCATGCTATCACAGCCCCGGGCAAAATGAAAGCTGGGCAAAGGCCCCACGGCCACAGTGTTATACTTTTGCAAGGGCTCTTTCCCGCCCCGGCTACCGCCGCAGTACAGGAGGGCCAGGGTACATGCCTACGGTTTCTGTCGACGGCCTGGACATCCACTACCGCGAGACCGGCGCCGGCACGCCTGTCGTGCTCGTGCACGGCTTCACCGGCAATTCGCGCAACTGGGCACTGACGGTGCCGGCACTGCGGCACCGTTATCGCGTCGTCTCGCCGGACTTGCCCGGACATGGCCTCTCCGGTAGGACGGCACGGCCCGAAGACTACACGCTGGAGGCCATGGCCAAGCGAGTGGCTGTCCTGGCAGAGCGACTGGGCCTGGGACCGTACCATCTGGTAGGCCACTCCATGGGCGGCATGATCGCCCAGGTCATCGCCCTGTCCTGGCCAGAGCGCCTCCGCTCCCTGGTGCTGGTGGACACCTCGGCGGAGCCACCCGACATGTTGCGCACGCAAGAGCGGGCACGTCTGCTGGAGCTGGCCCGCGAAGGGGGAATGGAGGCAGTCTGGGAAGCGCAGCTCGCCATGAACCCCATGGCCGAGCAGCTCCGCGCCCAGCCCGAGTTCCTGCAGACGTGGCGCGAGCAGTTCCTCATGACCTCGGCCGACGCCTACGTCTACTGTGCCAGGGCCATGGCCCAGCGTCGGCCCTTGCTGGACGAGCTGCAGCAGCTCTCGCTGCCGGTGTTGATAGTCTGCGGGGAGAACGACGAACCCTTCGTCGCCCCGTCGCGGCGGATGCACGAGCGCATCCGGGGCAGCGAGCTGGCCTTTATCCCCCGCTGCGGACATACCCCCCAGATCGAGCGGCCGGACGAGTTCAACCGGCTCCTCCTGGCCTTCCTGGAGCGGGTTGACAGCCGCGCGGGCAAGTAGGCGGCTACGTGTAGTGCTCTTCCTTGACCCGCCAGCCCCCGGGCGCGAGACGGGCCTTCACGTCCTCGATCATGCCCGAGTGACCGCAGGCGTAGACCAGGGTGTCCTCCGGCCGCAGGCCGAAGCGCTCGATGTACTTCTCGACGATGGTGTTGACGCGGCCGGTCTCCCCGGTCCAGCCCACGTTCCGTTCCTCGTGGGGGCGGCTGACAGTGGGCACGTAGGCCACAATGTCGGGGAACCGCTGGGAAAGCTCTCTGAGCTCCTCGGCGTATCCGAACTCGTCCCGGTAGCTGGCGCCGTGCAGCACGTAGAAGCGGTGTCCCTGCGGCCCTCGGTGCAGGTAGTCCCTGAGGATGGACACGAAGGGTGCAATGCCTGTGACGGTGGCCACCATCAAGTGGTGCCGGTATCTCGGCTCGAAGGTGAACAGCCCTTTCGCACGCGGGCGCATGGTCACCACGTCGCCCTCGCCCAGGCGCCACAGCCGGGGGGTCAGCTTACCGCGGCGGACCAGCTCGATGAAAAGCTCCACGCGCGGTAGCTCGTGCGGGGCCGAGACGATGGAATAGGGGCGCTCGATGCCCTCCCGCCCGATGGTGATATACTGCCCCGGCCGGAAGCTGAATGTGGGCGGCACCTCGAGCCACAGCAGCATCAGGTCGTCGGTCAGGTCGCGCCGGCCCACTATGCGCGCGGTGACCAACGACGGCAGCCTCTTCGTCGCCAGCCGGGCGGTCATGCGGTCCCCTCGGGTCATCGGTTCGTTTCTCCATTCACAATTATCGCTCATCGACGGCGTGCGCTGAAGGGCCGCTGCTCCGGGCGGTGACGCACCTTTGGCCTGGCCGCCTTGCCGCCTATAATGGGGCCGTCCCGAGACCGCCCGCCAGGAGGGTCGCATGGCCCAGAAGTTCGACATCGAAGAGGTACGAAAGCGTTTCATCGGCATGGAGACGCCGCCAGCCAAGGGCCGCTACCCGGTGGAGCACGACCCTATCCGCCGCCACTGTCAGATGGTGGAGGACACGAACCCTCTCTTCCTCGACCCCGAGTACGCCCGCGGGACGCGCTGGGGCGGCGTCATCTGCCCGCCCTCGGGCTGGCTGGCGCTGTACTTCGCCAGCCTGGGGCCGTGGCCCCCCGCCTTCGAGCCCCTGGTGCCGGTGGTGCCGGCGCCGGGCAAGCGCATTATCAACCTGTCGCAAGAGGTTGAGTGGTTCGACGTCATCAGGGTGGGCGACCACCTCTCGGTGCGAAGGCGCATCGTCGATGTCTATCAGAAGCCCATCGGCATCGACCCCGAGGCCGTGTGGGTGGTGAGCGAACTGGTCGTCACCAACCAGCGGGACGAAGTCGTCTGCATGATCCGCAACACGCACCTCTTCCACCGCACGCCAGAGGAGGTCGCCGCCGCTCATCAGGAGGGCCAGCCGTGAAGCGCCCCCAGCGCTACTGGGAGGACGTGCAGGTCGGCGAGGAGCTCCCCGGCTTCTCGTTGGAGATCAACTTGCGGCGCGTCATCCAGCAGGTGAGCGGCACCCAGGACTGGTACCCTCTCCACTTCGACCCTCAGTTCGCGCGTCGCGCTGGCCACCAGGACATCTTCATGAACACCGGCTTCCTGCAGGCGGCCCTGGTGCGGGTCATCACCGACTGGATGGGCGACGAGGGCTTCCTGAAGAAGCTCTACTTCGAGATGCGCCGCCAGCAGCGCCCCGGTGACGTCATGACCTGCAAGGGGCGGGTGGTGGACAAGTACGTCCGGGACGGCCGGCACCTGGTCGAGTGTGAGGTGTGGGCCGAGAACGAACGCGAGGGCGTCACCACTCCAGGCCGGGCGTGGGTGGTGCTGCCCACGCGCGAGGGGACCTAGCTCTCGCCCACCAGGCGGCGGATAGCGGGCAGGGCGCGCCGAGCGGCCCGCTCGCCCTGTCGCACCGCTCTGGCCATTCCGAAGGGCAGGAATGCGCTGATGCCGCGCAGGTCGGGGCGGATGGCCAGCATCGGCTCGGGGCGGACGGGTCGACCCAGCGACAGCAAACGGGCCATAAAGGCCACCTGTCCCAGCCTGGATGCCGGATCGGGGCAGCGGCGGCGCAGCCAGCGCGCCATCCTGTCCGACAGTGGTCTCAGGGACGCCGGCAGCACGTAGAATTCGCCCACGGGCACGGCCACCAGCGGCGCTTCGGGCCCGTACAGGCGGCGGGCCAGACCCAGCGGCACAGTGTCGTGCAGGCCGCCGTCCACCAGCGGCCGTCCGTCTATCCATACCGGCGGACAGAGCACGGGTGACCGGATGCTCGCCTCCACCGCACGGCCCACGTTGCCCTGGGTGACCAGGTAACGGCGGCCTGCCGCTACGTCAATGACGGCGGCGGCGAAGGGCACGGCCAGTTCGGCGAGGTCCATGTGGCCATAGGCGTGCCACAGCGCCCGACCGAAGCCCCAGGCGTCGGGGGCGATGCGCAGCCCTCCCAGGAACCAGGCAGTAAGGGACGCCGTGTCGGCCGAGAGCGCCAGCCGCACCATGCCGTCCACGTCGCGCCGAGCCGCGTACATTGGCCCGACGAGGGCGCCGGCGCTAGCCCCCACGATGCCAGCGATGGGCACGCCCGCCTCGTGCAACGCCTTTAGGACGCCCACGTGCGCCCAACCGCGGATGCCGCCTGCGCCCAACACCAGCACCACGCCGTCCATGGCTCAAGGCACCCTGGCCACGCCCAGTACGTGCGGACGCGCCAGGCACATGGGCGGAAGGGGAGGCAGCGGCTTGCTGCGCTCCAGACGCACCACTTCCAGGCCCGCCTCAGCCAGCAGGCGCGTAAGGTCGCGGTTGGGGTGGCAACCGGCACCGAACCAGCTCCAGATGGGTGCCACAGCATCCTGGGCCAGAGCGAGCAGGCCGCCATCGTAACGGACATGCTCGAAGAAGCGCAGCTCCCCGCCCGGCCGGAGCACGCGCGTCACCTCGGCCAGGGCGCGCCCCGGGTCGTCCACCGAGCAGAAGACGAGAGTCGCCACAACTACATCGAACGAGGCATCGGGGAAGGGCAGGTTTTCAGCTACAGCCTGAACCAGGGCCAGTCGCCTGCCGCTCCCCCGCGCGCGGCGCCGCGCCCGTGCCAGCATGTACGGGTCGGGCTCCGTGGCCACCACCTGCGCTTCGGGAGGATAGTACTCGAAGTTGGCGCCGGTGCCACAGCCTACCTCCAGCACGCGGCCTGTGGCCCCGCCCGCCAGCTCTCGGCGCACGGGCCCCAGGTACGCGGCCCGGGCGCACATGCGGTCGTACCAGGCGGCGAACCACTTGTGGCCACGTCTCGGCGCCATCATGCGGCAGGCCCGTAGCCCGGTGCGTCATCTTAGCATAACCTAGTCTGCAAGGACAGGAGAGTCCAGTGTCCGCCGAAGCCGCCGCTACCCGCCCCACCCCCGTGCTGGACGAGAGGCACCTGGGCCTGTCGGTGGTGCGACTGGCCTGGCCGGTGGTGGTCCAGCAGGTGGCCTATTCAGCGGTGCAGCTAGTGGACACCTACCTGGTAGGGCACCTGGGCGAGGACTCGCTGGCGGGCCTTCGCCTGGGCGGGCAGGTCTACTGGTTCTGCCTGGCCGGGATGAGCGCGGTGGGCACAGGAACCATCGCGGTGGTAGCCCGGGCCGCGGGCGCTCGGGAGATGGCCCGGGCCGACACCACCGTGCGCACCGCCCTGTCCCTGGCGACAGTGTGGGGCGTCGTCCTGGCCCTCGGTCTGTGGTTCCTCAGTGACTGGTCGCTGGGGATGCTGGGGGCGGAGCCGGAGGCACGGCGCCTGGGCACCCAGTACCTGCAGGCCAGCGCCATCGGCATGGTCTTCTGGTCGGTCCTGTTCGCCGTCAACTCGGCCCTCCAGGCCACGGGCGACACCCGCACACCCATGGTCATCGGCCTGGCCCTGAACCTGGTCAACGTGGTGGTCGCCTATGTCCTGGTCAACGGCAGCGGGCCCTTCCCACGGCTCGAGGTTGTGGGCTCGGGGGCCGGGTTTACCACCGCTGCCATCTTCGGCGCGGTCATGGGTCTGGCGGTGCTCATGTCGGGTCGGCGGGCTGTGCGCTGGCGCCCGTTGGGCGGCCCGCCCCTCGACCCGCACGAGGCGTGGCGCATCCTGCGCGTAGGAGTGCCCACCGGACTGGAGCAAGGGCAGTTCAACATCGCCTTCATGCTCTATACCCGTATCGTCGCCAGCATGGGGACGACGGCCGTGGCCGCCCACGGCGTCACGCTGGCCATCCAGGGCCTGGCCTTCAATGCAGGCTTCGGCATCAGTGTGGCTGCCAGCGCCCTGGTGGGACAGGGCCTCGGGGCCCGACGGCCCGACCTCGCCGAGCGGGCGGCTTATGTCGCCACGCGCTATTCCCTTATCGTCACCGTGCTGGTCGCCGTTGTGCTGGCGGCCTTCGGAGGCCAGATAACCTCCGCCTTCGTGGCCGGCGAGGGCGCCCAGGAGGTGGTGGCCCTGGGCCGCAAGCTGCTCCTCATTTTCGCCTTCGCCATGCCCGGCCTGGCAGTGAACCTCGCCTTCGGAGGTGCCCTGCGCGGCGCCGGCGACACACGCTGGGTGCTGGCCATCGTCACCTTCTGCAACTGGGTCGTGCGGCTGGTGCCCGCTTACTTACTGGCCATCGTCGCCGGTCTGGGCGTGCCGGGGGCGTGGGCGGCAGCGGTGCTCGATATCAACAGCCGCGCCCTGCTGCTATGGCTACGCTTCCGCCAGGGCCGCTGGAAGCAGATGCGGGTGTGAGGCGCCCTGCAAGTGCGGCGCATGTGCTACCATAAATCGTGTCCGGACGGGAGCACGCGGCCCGTAGCCAGGCGGAGCGAGGGGGCGGCGGTGGGCCGGTGGCAGCGCCGGGCGTTCGTAGGGGCCCGTGCCGCGCACCTGCGCCGTGCCGGCCCTGGCGCGCCGGAGGCTGGGCCCGTGCCCCCGCGGCAGGCCGGAGGACAGTATGTCTCGGGTGATCATCTATACCCTCGCCAACTGCCCTACGAGCCAGAAGGCCCTCGCCGCCCTGCAGGAGAGGGGGATCGATTTCGAGGAGCGGCGCGTTGACGAGAACCCCCAGTGGTGGGAGGAGGCCCTCCAGTACGCCGTCACCGTGCCCATCATCGTCTGGGGCGAGGGCGACATCGAGGTAGGATGGGAGGGGGAGCACGGCTGAGAGATCACCTGAGGGCCGCGGGCCGGCCCGGACCATAAAGCTATACAACACCCTGACCCGGAGCAAGGAGGAATTTCGCCCTCTGGAGCCGGGACGGGTGAAGATGTACTCCTGCGGGCCCACGGTATACCGCTACGCCCACATAGGCAACCTCCGCACATACCTGATGGCCGACTGGCTCCGCCGCACCCTGGAGGGCATCGGCTATAGCGTGCTCCACGTCAAGAACATCACCGATGTTGGCCACATGCGCCAGGAGCAACTGGAGAGGGGCGAGGACAAGGTCATCGCCGCCGCCCTGGCCGAGGGCAAGACCCCCCAGCAGATAGCCGAGTTCTACACCGAGGCCTTCCTCCGTGACGAGGCCCGCCTCAACATCTTGCCCGCGCACCACTTCCCCAAGGCCACCGAGCATGTTCCCGACATGCTGGACTTGGTCAAGAAGCTCGTCGACGCCGGGTACGCCTATGAGAGGCACGGTAACGTGTATTTCGATGTCTCCCGCTTCCCGGACTACGGGCGGCTATCGGGGCAGGCCGCCCCCGGCCTGGAAGAGGGCGTGCGAGTGGAGCCCGACCCTCTCAAACGCGACCAGCGCGACTTCACGCTCTGGAAGGCGGCCGAGCCTGGGCGCCTGCTGCGCTGGCCCAGCCCCTGGGGCGAGGGCTTCCCCGGATGGCACATAGAGTGCTCGGCCATGGCCATCCGCTATCTCGGCCCACGCCTGGACATCCACACTGGAGGGGTGGACAACATATTCCCTCATCATGAGGACGAGATCGCTCAGAGCGAGGCTGCCTATGGTGGCCCCTTCGTGCGCTGCTGGGTGCATGGCCAGCACTTGTTGGTGGACGGGGTGAAGATGGCCAAGTCCACCGGCAACGTCTACACGCTGGACGACCTGACCAGGCGAGGCTTCGAGCCGCTGGCCTTCCGGTACCTGTGCGCCACCGTCCACTACCGGACGCGCATGAACTTCACCTGGGACTCGCTGCGAGCGGCCCAGAAAGCGCTTGTCCGCCTGCGGTTGCACGCCCAGCAGGGAGACGAGGCTGCCGACTTTTTGCCCGAGGAGGCGGTGCAGTGGCGAGAGCGCTTCTGGAACGCCCTCTGCGACGACCTGTGTCTGCCGAGAGCGCTGGCTGCCGCCTGGGGAGTCGCCCGCTCGGCCCTGCCCGCGCCGGTGAAGAGGGCCTTGCTCTTGGAGTTCGACCGCGTGCTGGCGCTCGACCTGGCCCGCCCGCCCGAGGTGCCGGCGCTCCCCGGCGAGATCGAAGAGCTGCGCGAGAGGCGCCATGTCCTCCGCACCCAGAAGCGCTGGCCTGAGGCAGACGCCCTGCGGCAGCGCATCGTCGAGGCCGGGTACGAGGTCCGCGACACCCAGCGGGGCACCGTCGTCCTGCCACGTCCGCCATGGCTCGCAGCGCCCGGCACCATCTCCCGCAGCAGCGACGTGCCGTCGCTCCTGTCCGAGGCGCCGGCGCTGGAGTTCACGGTGAGCCTCCTGGCCCGCGACAATGCGCCGGAAGTGGGGCGGTGCCTGCAGGCCCTGCTGCGCTGGCTGCCCGCCTCGGCCGAAGTACTGGTGGTAGATAACGGCTCCAGCGACGACACCGGCCCCTGGCTGGACGCCGAGGCAGAGAGGGAGCCGCGCTTGAGGGTCTTCCACGCCGACCACTTCCTGGGCACGGCGGCCGCCCGCAACGTAACCATCCGCCAGGCACAGGGCCGCATCTTCGTGTGGCTTGACACCAGCGTGGAGGTGACAGGCGATGTCTTCTCCCGCCTGGCGGAAGTCCTGGCCCGGCCGGAAGTAGGCATGGTGGGCCGCTGGGGACTGGGCACCGCCGACCTGCACAGCTTCGATGAGGTGGAGGAATCGGGCGAGGTGGACGCGCTGGAAGGCTATCTCCTGGCCCTGAGGCGAGAGGTCCTGGCCCAAGTAGCGCCCCTGGACGAGAAGTTCCGCTTCTATCGTCACCTCGACCTCGACCTGAGCCTGTCGGTGAGGGACAGGGGCTACCTGCTCCTGTGCGATGCCTCGCTCCCCGTGGCACGCCATGCCCACGGCGAGTGGGAGCGAACGCCCCCCGAGGAGCGGGACCGCCTGAGCAAGCGCAACTTCTACCGCTTCCTGAGCAAGTGGGGGGGCAGGCACGACCTGCTGGTGGGCGCACGCTGACGCCGCCGCCCTCGCCCCCGCGAGCGCCGGCGCATAGAATGGGGTGGGGCAGAGGGCCAAGAGAGGAGTCGTAGCCAGTGCTAGAACTGGGAGGAGTCGGGCTGGGCGTGGCCTTCCTGGCGGGGCTGCTGTCCTGCCTTTCGCCCTGCGTCCTGCCGCTGGTGCCTGCCTACCTGGGCTATCTGAGTGGGGCCGCCACCGCGACCGCGCGGACACAGGCATCGGGGCCCGGAGCCGCCGTGGCGGTCCAGGCCCGGCCCACGGTGGCGGGCCCTTCTCTCCTGCACGCTCTGGGCTTCGTGGGCGGCTTCACAGTCGTCTTCGTCCTCTTCGGCGTGTCGCTGGGGCTGCTGGGCTTCTTCCTGCGCGAGCACCTGTCGCTGGTGCAGAAGGTGGCCGGCTCGCTGCTCATTCTTCTGGGACTGCACCTGGCCGGGGTCATCACCATCCCGTGGCTCGAGAGGGAACGCAGACTGGGGTTGGAGCGGGGAACCGGCTACGGCCGCTCCTTCCTGGTAGGAGCCTCCTTCGCCGCCGGGTGGAGCCCGTGCATCGGCCCCACTCTGGGGGCCATCCTGGCACTGGCGGTCTCGGGCGGTACGGTAGCGCAGGCGGCGGCCCTGCTGCTCGCCTATTCGGCCGGCATGGCGGTGCCCTTTCTGGTCATGGGAGCGGCGTTCGATGCCCTGCGCCCGGCTTACGAGAGGCTGCGCCAGTGGGCCTGGGCGGTGAATTACGTGAGCGGTACAGTGCTGGTGGTGATGGGTGTGCTGGTCTTCACCAACAGCCTCGTCGGCCTCAACCGTCTGTTCGACTGGGGCCCCCTGTCGGAGCTATCGGGGCGCTTCTGAGCCGATGGTCCACAACGATCTCAAGTCCCGCCTGCTGGCGCTGGCAGGCATAGCGGCCGCAGTGGCCGCCGTGCTGGCGGTGCTATCGGCCACGGGCAGCTTCGGCCGGGCCAGGGACATCGAGCCGGCGAGGCTCGTGCAGGGGCCGCCGGTGGCGGGGGCAGTGGAATACAGCGTGGGGCCGCGTCCCGGTCAGTATGCGCCCGATTTCGTGGCCTCCCGCCTCAACGACGGCACGCCTGTACGGCTGAGCAGCTTTCGGGGAAGGCCCGTCTACCTGAACTTCTGGGCAAGCTGGTGCGACCCCTGCCGTAACGAGCTGCCCGACATAGCGGCGCTGATGCGCGACCACCCCGACCTTGTGGTCATCGGCATCAACCGTGGCGATACGTCTCAGGCCGCCATGGCCTTTCTCCAGAGCATAGACGTCGGGCAGGGCCGAAAGGGCATGCAGTTCACGGAGGCTGTGGCCGACCCCAGGGATACCCTGTTCAACGCCTACCAGGGGCTGGGCATGCCCCTGAGCATCTTCCTGGACAAGAGCGGCCGGGTAGTGGCCGTGCACAACGGCCAGCTCAGCCGCGACAAGATGGAAGAGTACTACCAACGGGCCGTGGCCGGCACGCTGCCGTAACCGGCCGCCCCCGGCTGACTGTGCTATACTGGCCGTGGATCAGGAACGTTCGGGGGGTAAGCAGATATGAGAGACGTCGCCGTCGTCGGCGTGGGTATGACCAAGTTCGGCAAGTTCCTGGAGCGCTCGCTCAAGGACTTGGCCGGGGAGGCCGTGCGCGGCGCTCTGGAGTCGGCCGGAATCGACAAGTCGCGCATCGAAGTGGCGGTGGTCGGTAATGCCACCGCCGGCCTTATCACGGGTCAGGAGATGATCCGCGGCCAGGTCGTGCTGCGAGAGTTGGGCATCGGCGGCATACCGGTGATAAACACCGAGAACGCCTGCGCCAGCTCTTCCACCGCCTTTCACCTGGGATGGCTGTACGTGGCCTCGGGCCTGTACGACGTCGCCCTGGTGGTGGGTATGGAGAAGCTGACCCACGAGGACAAGCGCCGCTCGTTCCAGGCTATCGGCGCGGCAGTGGACGTGGAGTGGGCCCAGCAGGTGGCCGCCCGCGCCCGGGAGGCCCGCAAGGCCGAGGAGGAGCGGGGCCCGTCCTTCCAGGAGGGCGCCGGCGAGAAGCGCAGCATGTTCATGGACTTCTACGCCGTCTGGGCACGCCGCTACATGGAGCGTAGCGGTGCCACCAAAGAGGACTTCGCCCGTGTGGCGGCTAAGAACCTCTACCACGGCTCCCTGAACCCGAAGGCCCAGTACGGTGGCGAATACACCATCGAGGACATCCTCAACGCCCCGCTGGTGGTGGAGCCGCTGACGCGGCCCATGTGCTCCCCCATCAGCGATGGTGCCGCAGCGGCTATCCTGGTGCCTGCCAGCCGCGCCCGCGAGTTCACGTCCAAGCCCGTGTTCGTGCGGGCCTCGGTGCTGGTCTCTGGGCGGGACCGGGGCCAGGACGAGCCCGGCGTCACCGAGGAAGCGGCCCGCCTCGCCTACGAACGGGCCGGCGTCGGCCCGAAGGAGCTCGATGTGCTGGAGGTGCACGACGCCAGCGCCCCGGCCGAGCTCATCATATACGAGGAGTTGGGCCTCTGCGGCCAGGGCGAGGGGCCCGCGCTCATTCGCAGCGGCCACACCCGCCTGGGAGGTCGCCAGCCGGTGAACACCAGCGGCGGTCTCATCGCCAAGGGGCACCCCATCGGCGCCACCGGTGTCGCTCAGGCCTGCGAGATATTCTGGCAGCTCAGGGGAGAGGCCGGCGACCGCCAGGTGGAGGGGGCCAAAGTCGGGCTGACGGAGAACGGCGGCGGCATGATTCGGGGCGAGGCGGCCGCCCTGGCTGTCCATATCTTCTCCGTGTAGTAACAGGCTAGGAGACAACAGGGCAGGGGCCGGAGCATCACCTCCGGCCCCTGTTCTTTTCTTCGCTCGCCAGCGCCGTCCCATGGCCGCCAGCGCAACCGGCCTCGGCCTTATCGGTATCATAGAAAAATTTTTTGACAGCGACTTGCCAACCCAAGTGCGAGTAATGTATCCTAGACGCCGCACACTGCTGCCGGGGAGGAAGGCCATGTTAGTCAAGAAGGACATCTACGAGGTCGGCGAGCTCCCGCCCGCGGGGCACATCCCCAAGTACATGTATGCCCAGGTCATCCGCCGGGAGCGCTTCGGCGAGCCCATCAAGGGCTTCCAGATCGAGAAGATCGAAGTGCCCCAGGACCTGAAGCCCGACGAGGTATTGGTGCTGGTGATGGCTGCCGGCATCAACTACAACAACGTGTGGGCATCCCTGGGCGTGCCGGTAGATGTGATTTCGGTGCAGCAGCGTGACGGCGACCCCTCCGACTTCCACATCGGCGGCTCCGACGCCTCGGGCATCGTCTGGGCCGTGGGCAGCGAGGTGCGCAACGTCAAGGAAGGCGACCACGTAGTGATCCATTGCGGCATGTGGGACAGGGACGACCCCTACATCAAGGCCGGGGGCGACCCCATCATGGCGCCCTCGGCGCGCATCTGGGGCTACGAGACCAACTGGGGCAGCTTCGCCCAGTTCTGCAAGGTGCAGGCCCACCAATGCATGCCCAAGGCGCCCCATCTGACCTGGGAGGAGGCCGCGGCGCCTACTCTGGTGGGCGCTACCGCTTACCGCATGCTGCTGGGCTGGCCTCCCCACACGGTGCAGGAGGGAGACGTGGTGCTGGTATGGGGGGGCGCTGGCGGCCTGGGCACTATGGGCATCCAGATAACTAAGGTCTTCGGCGGCATCCCCGTAGCCGTGGTCTCCAGCGACGATAAGTTCGCCTACTGTATGAAGCTGGGCGCGAAGGGGTGCATCAACCGCAAGAAGTTCGACCACTGGGGCATGCTGCCCCACTGGACAGACCGCGAGGCCTACAACCGCTGGCTGGAAGGGGCCCGCGCCTTTGGCCGCGCCATCTGGGACGTGCTGGGCGATCGACGGAACCCGCGGATCGTCTACGAGCACCCGGGGGAGGACACCATCCCTACGTCCATATTCGTCTGCGACACCGGCGGCATGGTGGTCATCTGCGCCGGCACCACGGGTTACAATGCTGTCGTGGACTTGCGCTACCTGTGGATGCGACAGAAGCGGTTCCAGGGCTCCCACTTCGCCAACGACGAGCAGTCCTACGCCTTCAACCAGCTGGTCATCGAGGGGAAGATCGACCCCTGCATGTCCTCGCGCCTGTTCAAGTTCGAGGAGATCGGCCTGGCGCACCAGCTCATGTACGAGAACCGCCACCCCGAGGGGAACATGGTGGCCCTGGTTAGCGCCCCGCGACCGGGGCTCAAGGGCCTGCCCTGAACGCAGCAGGAGGTGTTAGCTGTTGTACTGTCCCAAGTGCAACGAGGAGCTGAGGGTCGGCAAGCGCAGCGGGGTCACCGTGGACTGGTGTCCCCGCTGCCGCGGCGTCTGGCTCGACCGGGGCGAACTGGAGAAGATTATCGAGCGCGAGACGGAATACTACGCGCCGTACGAAGAGGCCTACGAGCGCGAATACGAGCGCGAGTACCGGCCGGCTGGTCGCCAGACCCCGCCGTACTACGGCAAGCCGAAGAAGAAAGGGTTCCTGAGGGAGCTGCTCGACTTCGAGTTCGGCGACTGAGGCCCCGGCCCGTCAGCGCCAGTTCCAGGCTTCCGTCGGGCAGCACACAGGCCCCTGCCGCGTGGGCGGCACCGCTGCGGCCCCCTACGCAGGGGCCGGGTCGAAGCGTCTCAGCGTGACGGGCGGCGGGTCAGGACTGCGCCCAGCGCCGGGCTACCTGGGCGAGCTGCTCCCGCAGGACCTTCTTGTCGAACTTGCCCACGCTGGTCTTGGGCACCTCGGGGACGAACACGAATTCGTCGGGCAGCCACCACTTGGCCACGCGCTGGGCCAGGAACTCCAGCAGCTCTTCGGCTGTGATGTCGTCTTTGTGCTCTGGTCGCGGCACCACCGCCGCCACCGGCCGCTCCTGCCAGCGGGGATGCGGCAGCCCTATGACCGCCGCTTCCAGCACCTTGGGATGGGCCATGAGGTGGTTCTCCACCTCCACGGACGAGATCCATTCGCCCCCCGACTTGACCAGGTCCTTGGTACGGTCCACCAGCCGGATGTAGCCGTCGGGGTCGATGGTGGCCACGTCGCCAGTACGCAGCCAGCCGTCCATGAACTTCTCGCTGGCCGTGGGGTCGTTGTAATACGTGCCAGTGATGTAAGGGCCGCGCACCTGCAGCTCGCCCACGCTCTTGCCGTCCCAGGGCAGCTCCTGCCCCGACTCCAGGTCGACGATGCGGCACTCCACCAGGGGCACGATGGTACCCTGCGTGGACCTGACCGCCAGCTTCTGGTCATCGGGCAGGTCGTCGAGCCACGAGCGCAAGCGACAGAGGGAGCCCAGCGGCGAGGTCTCGGTCATGCCCCATGCGTGGATGAGCTGGATGCCGTGCTGCGCCAGGCCGGCGATCAGGGCGGGAGGCGCCGCCGACCCGCCGCAGAGCACTCCCCGGAGGGTGGGCAGCTTGCGGCCCGTCCGGTTGAGCAAGTCCAGCACGGGGACCCAGATGGTCGGCACGCCGGCGGAGATAGTGACGCCCTCCCGGTCAATTAGGTTCACGATGCGCTCGGCGTCCAGGTAGCGGTTGGTCAAGACCTGGCTCGCTCCCACCGTAGCGGCAGCGTAGGGCAGGCCCCAGGCATTGGCGTGGAACATAGGCACGGCGTACATCACCACGTCGCGCTCGCTGAGGCCCATGCTGTCGGGCAGGGCCGCCACCAGCGAGTGGAGCACGGTGGAGCGGTGCGTGTACACGACACCCTTGGGGTTGCCGGTGGTGCCCGAGGTGTAGCACATGGCCGCTGCCTGTCGCTCGTCGATCCGCGGCCAGGCGAAGTGCTCGTCGCCGCTCCGCAGGAATTCCTCGTAATCGACCACCTGCGGGAACGCCTCGCGAAACGCGGCCGAGGGCTCGGGCCCCTCGTTCATGAGGACCACCAGTTGCACCGTCGGCACCTTGCCGATGAGGGGCTCGAAGGCGGGGACCAGGCTGCGGTCGAGAAAGACTACCTTGTCCTCGGCGTGGTTGACGATGTACTCGAGCTGGGCGGGGAAGAGGCGGATGTTCAGGGTGTGCATGACCGCCCCCATGCAGGGGATGGCAAAGTAGCATTCCAGGTGGGTCTGGGTGTTCCAGGCGAAGGTGGCCACCCTGTCGCCGGGGCGGATCCCAGCCCTGGACAGGGCACTGGCCAGGCGGTGCACACGTGCGGCCACCTCGCCGTAGCTGGACCGCGTCGCCTGCCCCTCCTCGAGGCGCTGCGTCACCACCGGCTTCCTGGGGAAGAGCCGCTCCAGCCGCCACAGGATGTGGTTGATGGTCAGGGGATAATCCATCATCGTCCCGAGCATGGCCTCCACCTCCGAACTGCGAATAGCGTCTCTATAATAAGCCCTCACAGGGAGTGGGCAACCCTGGGCGGTGCCTCCCCCAGCGAAGAGAGGCGCAGGTCCGCGCGGTCATGGATCGGCATCGCCGCTCCAGAACCGGGTCCGACGAGCCGGGCACCGTGGCTATACGTGCGATTCGGAAGCGCATACCCTCGGCGGCCGCGCCACTCGCTACATGGCCGGGGGGTCCCGGTTTTGGTGCTGTCCACGGCAGATACGCAGCTGCCCTGTCCTGGCGTTTCTGGTGCGAGCATCACGTGCACCCGCAGCCAGGCACCGCGATGGCCCGCCTTGAACGCCTGGCGCCCCTCGGCGTAAACTGGAGCCAGTTATAGACGTCCCATAAGTCCTAGCGCATAAAGGAGAGCCATGCCCTTGCCAACCATGGCCAGCCTCACCGAAGAGGAACAGATGATCGTGTCCCAAGTGCGCCGCTTCGTGGACCGCGAGGTGGTGCCTGTGGCCTCGGAGCTGGAGCACCGGGACGAGTACCCCCACGACCTGGTGCGCAAGATGAAGGAGATGGGCCTGTTCGGCGTGGCCGTGCCGCCCGAGTACGGTGGCCTCGGCCTCTCCTTCGTCACCTACGCCGCCATCGTCGAGGAGCTGTCCCGCGGCTGGATGAGCCTCGGTGGCATCCTCAATGGCGCGGTCATGGTCTCCTGGATGCTGAAGACCTACGGCACACAGGACCAGAAGGACCGCTATCTGGCGCGCATCGCCCAGGGCGAGGTCTGCGGCATATGCATGACCGAGCCCAACGCCGGCTCGGACTTGCAGGCGCTGCAGACTGTGGCGACTCGCGATGGAGACCACTACGTCCTCAACGGGACGAAGATGTTCGTCTCCAACGGCATCTACGGGAAGCTCTTCGCGGTGCTCACCAAGACCGACCCGCAGGCGCGGCCGCCCTACGTCGGCATGAGCGCCTTCGTGGTAGAGAAGGATGACACCCCAGGCCTCACTGTAGGGGGCAAGATCAACAAGCTGGGCTACAAGGGGATCGACACCACCATTTTCTACTTCGAGGGCGCCCGCGTCCCCGCCGCCAATCTGGTGGGCGGCGAGGAAGGCAAGGGCTGGCTGCACATCATGAGCACCATCGAGGTAGGACGCGTCAACGTTGCGGCCAGGGCAGTGGGGGTGGCGACGGCTGCCCTGGAGGACGCCATGCGCTACGCTAAGCAGCGGGTCACCTTCGGCAGGCCCATTGCCGAGCACCAGGCCATCCAGCTCAAACTGGCGGACATGGCCACCAAGGTGGAGGCCGCCCGCCTCCTCACCAGGGCTGCCGCCGCCAAGAAGGACGCCGGCGAGCGGGCCGACCTGTGGGGCGGCATGGCCAAGCTCTTCGCCTCCGAGGTGGCCCAGGAGGTGGCCATGGAGGCCCTGCGCATCCACGGCGGCGTGGGATACACCAAGGACATGCGCGTCGAGCGCTACTACCGCGACACGCCCCTGATGATCATCGGCGAGGGCACCAACGAGATCCAGCGTCTGGTCATCGCCCGCAACCTCCTGAAGCTGTTCGGGGAGTAGGGCGTGGGCAGCGCGTGGCGCGATCGCATACCCGGCGAGGAGGAGTAACGGCACCATGTCCGGACACGGCGACTTCGGGCGCTTCTTCGAGGACTTCGAGGTCGGGGCCACATACCGCCACTGGCCCGGCCGTACCATCACCGAGATGGACGACATCCTGTTCTGCATGCTTACCATGAACCACCACCCGTTGCACATAGACGCCGAGTATGGCAAGAAGACCCAGTTCGGGCGCAACGTGGTAGTGGGCAACCTGGTGGTGGATATCGCCCTGGGCCAGAGCGTCCGCGATATCTCCGGCAAGGCGGTGGCCAACCTGGGGTTCGAGAAGATCGAGTTCCTGCGCCCCACCTTCCACGGCGACACCATCTATTCCGAGAGCACCGTGCTCGAGAAGCGGGAGTCCCGCAGCCAGCCCGACCGGGGAGTGGTCACGGTGGAGACCCGCGCCTACAACCAGCACGGCGAACTGGTCATGCGCTACCGCCGCTCGGTGATGGTCCCCAAGCGCGAGGCCGGCATTCCCCACACCTTCCCCGAGCCCAAGGCGGAGGCAAGCAGCAGGGAGGGATAGATATGTTCGACCGGGAGGAGCTGGAGCGCCTCAGGCGAGAGCAGGAGCGCTGGGAAGAGAAGACCCTCAAGCGGGCCCTGGAGCGGGGCGGCGAACGGAACGAAGTGGAGTTCGGCACCAGCTCCACCGAGACGCGCCGCCTCTATACGCCCCTGGACATCGCCGACGTGGACTACATGCGCGACATCGGCTTCCCGGGCGAATACCCCTACACCCGCGGCATCCACCCCACGGGCTACCGCGGGCGTCTGTGGACGTTCCGCCAGTACGCCGGTTACGAAACGGCGGAGGAGACCAACAAGCGCTTCAAGTTCCTGCTTGAGGAAGGGCAGCCAGGCCTCTCGGTCGCCTTCGACCTGCCCACCCAACTGGGCTACGACTCCGACGACCCCCAGGCCAGGGGCGAGGTGGGGAAGGTCGGCGTGGCCATCGACACGCTGGCCGATATGGAGGCCCTGTTCGAAGGCATTCCGCTGGACAGGGTGAGCACGTCCATGACCATCAACGCTCCGGCGGCGGTGCTGGTGGCCATGTACGCTGCCGTGGCCGAGAAGCAGGGCGTGCCCCTGGCTGAGGTCTCGGGCACGGTCCAGAACGACATCCTCAAGGAGTACGTCGCCCGCGGCACCTACATCTTCCCGCCTGGGCCGTCACTGCGGCTGGCAGCTGACCTCATCGCCTGGTGCGCCCGCGAGATGCCCAAGTTCAACTCCATCAGCATCTCGGGGTACCACATCCGTGACGCCGGGTCCACGGCCGTGCAGGAGATGGCCTTCACCTTCGCTAACGCCATGGCCTACATCGATGCCGTGCTCGAGCGGGGGGTGGACATCGATGATTTCGGCCCCCGCATCTCCTGGATCTTCAACACCCAGAACAACTTCTTCGAGGAGGTGGCCAAGTACCGGGCGCTGCGAAGGATGTGGGCCCGCATCATGCGAGAGCGCTACGGCGCCAAAGACCCCCGCTCCTGGATGTTCCGCACTCACGTCCAGACGGGAGGTGCGACCCTCACCGCGCAGCAACCGGAACTGAACATCGTGCGGGCGGCCATCCAGGCCCTGGCCACGGTGCTGGGCGGCGTCCAGTCGCTGGCGCTCTCTTGCTACGACGAGGCCCTGTGCCTGCCCACCGAGGAGGCCCAGCGCATCGCCGTGCGGACCCAGCAGGTCATCGCCTACGAGACGGGCGTGACGGACACGGTGGACCCTCTAGGCGGGTCCTATTACGTAGAGTGGCTGACCAACGAGCTGGAGCGGCAGGCCTGGGAGTACATACACCGCATCGAGGACATGGGCGGCGCCATCGCCGCGATCGAGTCCGGGTACATGCAGCGCGAGATCCAGGAGGCAGCCTACGCCCAGCAGCGGGCGGTGGACGAGGGCCGACGCGTAGTGGTGGGGGTGAACCGGTACCAGCTGCCCGGCGAGGAGCCGAAGATGATATTCCGTCCCCGCCCCGAGGCGGAGCGGGCCCAGTTGGAGCGCCTGCGAAGGGTCCGCGCAGAGCGCGACAACGTCCGGGTAGAAGCGGCCCTGCGGCGACTGGAGGAGGCCTGCCGCGACTCGGAGAACCTGATGCCGCCCATCATGGAGGCGGTGCGGGCCTACGCCACCCTGGGCGAGATATGCGGTGTCATGCGCCGCATATTCGGGGAATACAGACCACCCGAAGTCATATAGATTTCGTCTCTTCATCAGGGCTGAATCATTTATATCTTGTATCATCGCGCCTCCGGTCGTACACTGGCCACCAGAGACCGCGACTGGAGGAGTGTCATGTGCTGTCTGAGGGAAAAGGTGGCCATCGTCACCGGTAGCTCGCGCGGCCTGGGGCGTGCCATAGCCAGGGAGTTGGCGTCCCACGGGGCCCACGTCGCCATAAACTACTACCGCAGCAGGGAGCAGGCCGAACAGCTGCTCTGTGAGCTGAGGGAGAACGGCTGCGACGCCATCTGCATCCAGGCCGGCGTGGCACATCCGGACGAGATGAAGCGCCTCATCGAGTGCACCGTGGCCCACTTCGGCGGCCTGGACATCATGGTGAACAACGCCGGCGTCAACCGGGACCGAACCCTGCGGCGCATGAGCATCGAGGAGTGGCGGGAGGTCATCACCACCGACTTGGACAGCGTCTTCTACGGCACGTATTACGCCGTCCCGCACATGATCAAGCGCGGCGGCGGTCGTATCCTGAACATGTCCTCCATCGTGGGCGAGATGGGCAACATAGGCCAGGCCAACTATGCCGCCGCCAAGGCGGGCATCATCGGCTTCACCAAGGCGGCCGCCCTGGAGCTGGCCCGCTTCAACATCACCGTCAACGTCGTCTGCCCCGGCTTCATCGAGACGGACATGGTGACGAGCCTGTCGGAAGAGGTCCAGAAAAGCCTCCTGGCGCGAATCCCCATGGGCCGTTTCGGCAAGCCGGAGGAGGTGGCGCGGCTCTGTCGCTTCCTGGTGGCGGAAGGGGACTACATCACGGGCGCCACCTTCGATATCAACGGCGGCATGTACCTGCGCTGAGCAGTATGGCCAGGCCCCGGGCTGCGCGCGCCTCTTCCCGCCGACGTCGGCAGCCGCGGCCCGCATCTCGGCCCTGGCTGCGGCCAGTTCTGCTGGCTGCCCTGGCCTTTGCCTTGGCGGTGGCCCTCCACGCGGCGCTGGGGGCTGCCGGCATCGAGCCGGAGCACCCGGCGCGGCTGTTCCTGACCCCTCTGCTGGCGGCGGCCGTGGCCATGGCGGGAATGGGACAGCTAACGCCCGGGCGGAGAGTGCGCCTGGGGCTGCTGGTAGCCGCGGGCCTGTTCCTGTACTCCCTCTTGCGCGCCTCGTGAGGGCAGCGCGAGCGGCCGCCAGGTAGTATCATATAGAGACCGGCCATACCCTCTAAAGGAAACGCTAAGGGAGGTCCAGATGGACGAGGTGCTCATCGTAGGCGCGGCCCGCACGCCCATCGGCACGTTCGGCGGCAGCCTGACCGACGTGCCAGCTCCCAAGCTGGCGGCCACCGCTATATCGGCTGCCCTGGAGCGGGCCGGCGTCCGGCCCGAGCAGGTGGACGAGGTGGTCATGGGCAACGTGCTGTCGGCTGGTCTGGGCATGAACCCGGCCCGGCAGGCAGCTATGGCGGCGGGGATACCCGAATCGGTGCCCGCGACCACCGTCAACAAGGTCTGCGGTTCGGGGCTCAAGTCGGTGGCCCTGGCCACCCAGGCCATCCTGCTGGGCGACGCCGATGTGGTGGTAGCCGGCGGTATGGAAAACATGTCCGCTGCCCCTTACTTACTGCCCAGGGGGCGCTTCGGCTACCGCATGGGCCACGGCGAAGTCCTGGACCACATGATCAAGGACGGCCTGTGGTGTGCGCTGGAGCAGTGCCACATGGGCAGTACGGCCGAGAACGTTGCCCGCGAGTTCGAGATCTCCCGGGACGACCAGGACCGCTTCGCCTACGAGAGCCACCAGAAGGCGGCCCGCGCCTGGCAGGAAGGCCGCTTCGCCGAAGAGGTGGTGCCGGTGGAGGTCCCCGGCCGCTCCGGGAGCACCATCGTGGACAGGGACGAGCACTTCCGCCCCGACACGACCCTGGACAAGCTGGCCCGCCTGCGGCCCGCGTTCGAGAATGGCGGCACCGTCACCGCTGGCAACGCGTCAGGCATCAACGACGGTGCAGCGGCGGTGGTGCTGGTATCGCGGCGGAAGGCACACGAGCTGGGCCTTGAGCCCCTGGCAGCGGTGCGGGCCTACGCCAGCGCCGGCGTGCCACCGCGCATCATGGGCATCGGGCCCGTGCCGGCCGTCCGCCGCGCCCTGGCGCGGGCCGGACTGGAACTCAGGGACATAGATCTCATCGAGGCCAACGAGGCCTTCGCTGCCCAGTCGCTGGCCGTAGGCCGGGAGCTGGGGTGGGACTGGGAGCGGGTCAACGTCAACGGCGGCGCCATCGCCCTGGGGCATCCCATCGGCGCCAGCGGCTGCCGCATCCTGGTGACCCTGCTCTACGAGATGCGGCGCCGCCAGGCGCGGCTAGGGCTGGCCACCCTCTGCATCGGTGGCGGACAGGGCATCGCCATGGTGGTGGAACGGGCCAACTAGGCCCTCACCGCCGGGCTGGGCGTCTCATCGGCCAGGCGGCAGTAACGGCCGCGGAAAAAGAGGAGGGGGCGCGCCTCGTTGACCACGGCCGCCTCCTCCACCTGTCCCAGGAATATCGTGTGGTCGCCAGCGGGCACAGCCTCCACTACCCTGCAGTCCAGGTAGGCCAGGCAGCCCTCGATGATGGGGGCGCCGGTGACGCGGTAGTAGTGGGGCACCGTGTCCAGGCGATGCGGGTTCTCGGGGTCCTTGCGGGCGAACAGACGCGATAGGTGTTCCTGCTCCTCGCTGAGCACATTGACGGCGAAGATGCCCGCGTCCTTCACGAGGTCGTGGGTGTCGCCCTTCTTGTCCAGGCAGACCAGCACCAGCAGCGGCTCCAGCGACACAGAGGTGAAGGCGTTGGCAGTGCTTCCGTGGAGGTGGTCGCCCAGGCGGGTGGTGACGATGGTGACGCCAGTGGCGAACTGGCCCATGACGCGGCGGAACACGTCCTTGTCCACGCTCATGATGACGCGCAGCCCTCCTGTCGATGGTGATAGAGCAGGTAGTGGACCAGTAGCTCCAGGGCCGCCAGGGCCGCCTCCCGCTTGTTGCTGGAGCGGTCCCCAGTCCACAGGAAGCGGCGGCACAGGCAGCACTCCGGGGCGGCCAGCGCGATGTAAGTGAGGCCAACCGGCTTCTCCGGGGTGCCCCCGCCCGGCCCGGCGATGCCGGTCACGGCCAGGCCCAGGTCGGCCTCGGCCCAGCCGCGCACCGCCCGCGCCAGTGAGGCCGCCGTCTCTTCGCTGACGGCCCCATGCCGCTCCAGCGTCGCTGCAGCCACGCCGATGCGCTCCTTTAACCGGTTATGATAGGGCACCACCCCACCCACGAACACCTGGGAGCTGCCCGGCACCTCGGTGAGGAGGTGGCCCACCAGGCCGCCGGTAGAGGCCTCGGCCACGGCCAGGGTCAGGCCCTCCTGCCTGAGGAGCGATAGCGCTCGGGCGGCCACCGTCTCGCTCATGGCGGCTAGACCAGCCTCATCTCCCAGCCCGGGATGGCGCATGACACGAAAGTGAACGCGTACAGGGCCATGCCCGGGGCAGAGGTGGACAGGGACAGCTCGTGGTGGCCCACATCCCGGTTCGCGACCAGACGGTACATGCGGGGGACGTCCACCGCGACGTACGACTGACCGTTCTCGTCCCAACGTACGTCGGCGGCAGCGTCCTCGGCCGGGATGGGAGCGCCGTCCTGCCAGATATCCAGGCGCCCGGCCTGGCCGGACATGGGATTCACCACCACGTTCACCTCGCGGGCGGTGTAGCGCAGGTAGAGGCGGCTGGACTCCAGCGCGTCCCAGGGCCGGTAAACGCACTCCTCCTCCGCCACCCAGGGGCCTTCCAGGTAGAAGAAGCCCTCGGCATGCAGGCCGGGGTCGCGGTAGTTGACGGGCCGTTTCGGGGCGAAGCCGGTAGGGTTGCCGATGCTGCCCCGCAGGAAGCCCAGGTATACCTCGGGCGTGACCCGATAGCACACGGCCCCTGGGCGGTCCTCGTCCCGGACAGGTGGCATCGGTTCGGGCAGGACGAGGTCCGGCTGCACCTCCCGCAGCAAGTGCTGCAGGGCCCGCTCTACCGACTCGTATGCCCCTTCGCCGAAGTGGTAATAGCGGAGCCGGCCCTGAGCGTCCACCAGGTACTTCGCCGGCCAGTAGCGGTTGTTGTACGCCCGCCAGATGGCATAGTCGTTGTCCATTACCACCGGGTACTCGATGCCGAACTCGGCGATGGCCCTCCGCACATCGTCGGCTCGCCTCGCAAAGGAGAACTCGGGGGTGTGCACGCCGACGATGACCAGACCGTAGGGAGAGTAGCGCCGGTGCCACTCCACCAGGTACGGCAAAGTACGCAGGCAGTTGATGCAGGTGTAGTCCCAGAAGTCCACCAGCACGGGCCGCCCGCGCAGGCCCGCCATCGTCAGGGGGCCGCCTTGCAGCCAGTACCCCCCTTCCAGTTCGGGGGCAATGATGCCTTGCTCACCTGCCTGGTAGGCCATTGCCGTTTACCCGTGCGTCACGGGTATTATAGGACAGAGAGCGCGGGAGTGCCGGCCATGCCCCTGGCCGAAGGGAGCAGCGCACCCGATTTCGCCCTGCCTGCCCTGGACGGGCGCACCTATCGCCTTTCGCAGGCGCTGGCCTCCGGCCCCGTATTGCTCGTGTTCATCAAGACGGGCTGCGGGGCCTGTGACCTCGCCCTGCCTTATGTCGAGCGACTGGCCGAGACTTACTCCGCGCATGGCCTGCAGGTGTGGGCCATTTCGCAGCACCCGGCCGAGCGCGTCGGCCCCTATGCCCGCCAGATGGGCCTCTCGGCGCCGGTGCTGCTGGATGCGGACGGCTTCCCGGCCTCGACGGCGTACGATCCGCCGGCCACCCCCACGCTGTGCCTAGTGGACAGGGAGGGCAGCGTCGCCTTCTATTCCCACGGCTTCGCCAAGGAAGACCTGAACCGATTGGCCGAGTTGGCGGCGGGCATGCTGGGCGCCACACCGGTGGCTGTGGCCCCGGCCGACGATGGCCGCCCGCCGTTCCGCCCGGGGTGAGTGCCCGTCCACCGGCGGCCGGGGCGGCCGCAGTAGCGGGCGTGAGCTGTCCCTACCTGGCGAGCGCTTGACAGCGTATCGGGGCATGGGTATCGTGGTGGCGCGTTCCTCAAGCTAGCCGGAGGGCTGCCATGAAGATGATCGTCTCCCATCCCGAGAAATGCGTGGCCTGTCACCTGTGCGAGGGCGCCTGCTCCTTCCGTCACGAGAATGTCTTCGCGCCGGCGAAGACACGCATCTGGGTGACCGATTTCGTGGAAGACCAGGTCTATGGCGCCTTTACCTGCTTCCATTGCGCCGACGCGCCCTGCCTGGCCAACTGCCCCACCTACGCCATCGCCCGCGACCCGCAGACCGGGCAGGTCTACGTCAACGACGACAAGTGCATCGGCTGCAAGATGTGCCTGGTGGCCTGTCCGTTCGGGGTCATGGGCTTCCACTTGGAGAAGCACGTGGCCCAGAACTGTGACCTATGCGGCGGCGACCCCCAGTGCGTCAAGGCCTGCGTCTACGGCGCCCTGGAATACGCCGAGGTGGAGGCCCTGCCCTGGGAGGAGCGCATGGCCCAGCTCGAGCGGCCGGCCGTGGCATGACCACAGTGGAGGGATCGGAGATGCCTTACGGATGGGTCGGCACCGTCCTGCGCATAGACCTGACCAACGGTCGCATTGTCAGGGAGCCCCTGAACATGGACTGGGCACGCCAGTTCCTGGGTGGGCGTGGCCTGGGGACCAAGTATCTGTATGAGGAGATCGACCCCCGGTGTGACCCCCTCGGGCCCGACAACAAGGTCATCTTCGCCACTGGGCCCCTCACCGGCACCTACGCCCCCACCGGCGGCCGTTATATGGTCCTGTGCAAGAGTCCCCTCACCGATGCCATCGCCTGCTCCAACTCCGGCGGCTACTGGGGGCCCGAGCTGAAGTTCGCTGGCTACGACATGGTCATCCTCGAAGGGAAGGCGCCCAAGCCCGTGTACATCTGGGTCTACAACGACCATGTGGAGATACGGGACGCCTCCCACGTCTGGGGCAAGGACACTGCCCACACCGAGGACATCCTGCGCTCGGAGACGGACCCCCAGGCCAGGGTGGCCGGCATAGGCCCCGCCGGCGAGAACCTGTGCCGGGTCGCCTGCGTCATCAACGACAAGGGCCGGGCAGCCGGACGCTCGGGCGTGGGCGCGGCCATGGGAGCGAAGAACGTGAAGGCTATCGTGGTGCGGGGTACCGGTGCGGTGCCCGTGGCCGACCCGGTGGCCTTCTCCCGGCTGGTGATGGAATCGCTGGAGATCATCAACCAGTCGCCAGTGACAGCCCACGCCCTCCGGGGGCTGGGCACTGCCTCCACCGTGGGCTTCACCAACTCGGTGGGCATCCTCCCCACCCGCAATTTCCAGCAGGGTCAGTTCGAGCAGGCCCAGCCCATTTCGGGTCAGGCCCTGGCCCAGACCATGCTCGTGCGCAACAAGGGCTGCTACTCCTGCCCCATCGGCTGCGCCCGGGTAACCGAGATCCGCGGGCCCGCCAAGTGGCAGGGCAAGGGCGAGGGGCCCGAATACGAGACCATCTTCGGCCTGGGCAGCGACTGCGGCGTGGGCGACCTGGCGGCGGTGCTCTACGCCAACTATCTGTGCAACCTGTGGGCGATGGATACCATCTCGGCCGGCGGTACCATTGCCACCGCCATGGAGCTGGCCGAGAAGGGCTACATCCCGCCAGAGGACCTGGCCGACCTGCCGTTCGAGCTGAAGTTCGGCAACCCCGATGCGGTCATAGGTTGTCTGGAGCTCATGGCCTTCCGCAAGGGCAAGCTGGGCAACCTGCTGGCGGAGGGCGGCTATCGACTGGCCGAGTACTACGGCCACCCCGAGCTGTTCATGGGGGTGAAGAAGCAGGACTTCGCCGCCTATGACCCCCGTGGCGCCAAGGGGATGGGCCTGGGCTATGCCACATCCAACCGGGGCGCCTGCCATCTGCGGGGCTACACCATGTCCGTCGAGTGGTTCGCGCCCCCCAACCAGCGCCTCGACCCCTTCAGCATCGAGGGGAAGGCCCAGGCACAGAAGACCTTCCAGGACAAGGCGGCCTGCGAGGACTCCAGCGGCATCTGCACCTTCACCACCTTCGCACTGACGCCGGACAAGCTCTGCGCCCTCTACAACGCCGCCACCGGCGAAGACCTGGACCTCGAAACGTGGAACCTGGCCGGAGAGCGCATCTGGAACCTGGAGAGGATGTTCAACATCCGCGCCGGCCTGGGGCGAAAGGACGACACCTTGCCTCCCCGGATGCTGAAGGAGCCGCTCACCGGCGGCGCCGTCCAGGGCCAGGTGGTGGAGCTGGAGCCCATGCTGGAGGAGTACTACAGGGTGCGGGGCTGGGACGAAGAGGGGCGGCCGCTGCCCGAGACCCTGGCCCGGCTGGGCCTGGCCTGAGCCAGCACTAGGAGGCTGCCATGACTAGCTACGTCATTCTGGGAGCCAGCGCTGCCGGCCTGTCGGCCATCGAGGCCATACGTCAGCGCGACCCCTCCGGGCCCATCACCCTGGTCTCCAAGGAGCCGGAGCCCTGCTATTCGCGGGTCGCCCTCCCCTACCTCATCGCCGGGGAGAAGGACCTGCGGCAGATCACCCTCCAGGGCCCCGACTACTTCCGCTCCCACAACGTGGAGACCATCTGGGGGGTGGGCGCCACCGCCCTGGACGCCCAGGCGCAGCAGGTACGGCTGGAGGACGGGCGGACGCTCAGCTACGACCGCCTCCTCATCGCCACCGGCTCCCGCTCCCGCGTGCCGCCCGTGCAGGGGATCCAGGAGGCGGATGTCTGCTATCACTGGACGCTGGCCGACGCCCGCCAGATCGACCGGGCCAGCGAGAATGCCCGCCACTGCTTCGTCATCGGCGCGGGGTTCATCAGCCTGCTCACCATCACCGCTCTGCTCAAGCGCCGCCCGGGCCTGCGCTACACGGTGGTGGAGATCGCCGACCAGGTAATGCCCCAGCTCCTCGACCCCGAGGGTGGCCGCCGCCTGGAGGAGGAGATGCGCTCTCTGGGCATGGAGGTGCTCCTGGGCGACGCGGTGACGGCCATCGAGCGGGACGGGGACGGCAAGTATTCGCTACAACTCCGCAGCGGCAAGACCTACCAAGCGGACATGGTGGTCTGCGGCACTGGTGTGGAGCCCAACATAGGCTTCGTACAGGGCTCCGGCCTGGCCGTGGACCGTGGCATCGTGACCAACGAGCGGCAAGAGACCAACCTGCCGGGCATATACGCCGCCGGCGACTGCGCCCAGACCCGCGACTTCATCAGCGGCGAGCCAGTGGTGCATGCCATCTGGCCCACGGCCATCGACCAGGGGCGGGTGGCGGGCGCCAACATGGCCGGCGACAGCCTGACTTACCCGGGCAGCCTGAGTTGGAACGTCACCGAGCTGTTCGGCCTCTCGTGCGCCTCCGTCGGCCAGTTCCGGGACGGCCCCGGCCTGGAGCCCATCGTCTTTCGCGACCGCGTCACCGGGGTTTACCGGAAGGTGCTGGTGGACAGCGACAACCGTGTGGTGGGGGCGGTGGTCATCGGCCAGCCCCAGGACATGCAAGAGCTAGGGGTGCTTCAGTCCATGCTGCGGCGGCGCATGGACATCTCCCGATGGAAGCACCGCTTCACCCACGAGCGCATCAACCTTGGTATGATAGCTTTCGAGGCCATGAAAGCGCAGGCAGCGAGGCGATAACGTATGCGGGTGCAGGTGGAGCTGCAGGCCTACCTCGACAAGTACTCTCCCAATGGCGCTAGCGAGTTCGCCATCGAGCTGCCAGAGGGAGCAACGGTGGACACGCTGGTCAGGCGGCTGGGCATCCCGGATGACATGGCGCAGGTGATCATCGTCAACAACGAGAACTCGGACTTCGACCGCCCCCTGCAAGAAGGGGACAGGGTGGTGCTGATACCGCCCCTGGCCGGCGGTCAGTAGCAGCGGGCGACCGCCCGGGACGACGCAGCGGCGTCGTGGCTGAAGGGCTCCATCTCTGCCCCAAAGACGCGTAGCGCCAGGGCTTTGGCCCTGCCGAGAGACACGTACCTGTAGAGCTTCGGCCCTGCCCGAAAGCGGGTCGCACGGAGAGGGAGCCCGCCTGAGCAGGCGTGAAAGCCTGCAGCCACGGCGTGCGCCGGTGCACGGACGGGCGCGGGGGCGCCCTTCTCGCCCTTACCCGTGCCGGATCCCCCGGCGAACAGGGCGGCCTAGGGCTTCGCCACCCGTACCTCGTCGCCCTCGACCTGGACCTGGAAGCACGCGATGGGCCGCGATGGTGGTGGTGCTACCACCTCGCCGGTACGCACATTGAACTGGCCGCCGTGCCAGGGGCACTCCACCACATCGCCCTTCAGCTCGCCCTCGCCCAGCGGGCCGCCGCGGTGAGTGCACTCGTTACTGAAGGCCACGAACTCCCCATCCAGGTTGGCCACCACGATCTCCTGGCCGTCCAGCTCCACGATCTTCATCTCGCCAGGTGGCACTTCTTGGACAGTAGCGACCTTGACATACTCGGCCATGAGGGACCTCCTCGCGTGGGGCTCTTCGTCCAAGATGATAGCACCCACGCAGCGAAGGGCGAAGGGCCTTGCGGTCGGCCGGCCCACGTGCTAAGGTGACAGGCAGAAGCGCGCCCCCTTTAAGCCGGTCCCGCGAGGCCGGCAAGGGAGCGGACAGAGTGACCAGCGAGAGCGAATTTACTGGCGCATCGGCACGGCCCATCCGCGGCAACGCGGGTGGGCCGTTCTCTGTCTCCTCCGCCCGCGAACACGTGGTAATGACCGAGGCCGATATGCGCCGAGCCATCCGCCGCATCGCCCACGAGATCATCGAGCGCAACAAGGGCGTGGAAGGGGTGGTGCTGGTGGGCATGCGCACCCGCGGCGTGCCTCTGGCTCGGCGCCTGGCCGAGGCCATCGGCGAATTCGAGGGGGCGGCGGTGCCGGTGGGAGCGCTGGACATCGGTCTGTACCGTGATGACCTCCCCTCTCTCGGTACCCGCCCGGCCCTCCGTCCCAGCAATATCCCCACCGACATCGACGGCAAACGGGTGGTTCTGGTGGACGACGTGCTCTACACCGGCCGCAGCATCCGCGCCGCCCTCGATGCCCTCATGGACTTCGGCCGGCCGGGGCAGGTGCAACTGGCGGTGTTGGTGGACAGGGGCCACAGGGAGCTACCCATCCGCGCCGATTATGTGGGCAAGAACATCCCCACTTCCAGGCGCGAGGAAGTCCAGGTGCGGCTGGTCGAAGTGGACGGCCGCGACGAGGTGGTCATCCTCCGGCCGGCAGAGGAGGTCCTCGATGAGCAGTAGCGTGGAGGGCCAGAGCGCGCCCACCGCCCTCCAGGAGGCGGGCGGCTGGAGCAGACGTCACCTGCTGGACGTGGACGAACTGACGCCAGCCGAGATGCTCCTCGTCTTCGAGACCGCTGACGCCATGCGCGAAGTCCTGTCGCGGGAGGTGCCCAGGGTGCCGACCCTGCGCGGCACGACCGTGGTGAACCTGTTCTACGAGCCCAGCACCCGCACCCGGGCCTCCTTCGAACTGGCAGCCAAGGCCCTGGGCGCTGACGTGGTCAACATCGCCGCCGAGCAAAGCAGCGTGAAGAAGGGCGAGTCGCTGCTGGACACGGTGCGCACCATCGAGTCCCTGGGCGCTCATGTGCTGGTGATGCGCCACTGGCAGTCGGGAGCGCCGTACCTGGTAGCGCGCCACACCCGTATGCATGTGATAAACGCCGGCGACGGCTGGCACGCCCATCCCACCCAGGCCCTGCTCGACATTTACACCATGCGCTGCTGCCTGGGCGACCTCAGGGGGCGAAAGGTGGTCATCGTCGGGGATATCGCTCACAGCCGCGTCGCCCGCTCCGACGCCTGGGGCCTCGCCGCCCTGGGCGCTCGGGTGGTGTTCTGCGGCCCGCCCACGCTGCTGCCCGCAGGCCTGCGCCCGGACGGCCGTGGCGGCGAAGAGGGTGCTCTCCTGCCACCGGTGCAGGTGGAGACCGACCTCGACCGGGCAGTGGAGGACGCCGACGTGGTCATGGCCCTTCGCCTGCAGCGGGAGCGGATGCAGGGAGGGCTACTGCCCTCGCTGAGGGAGTACGTCCGCCAGTACCAGGTCAACGAGGAGCGCCTGGCCAGGGCCCGCCCGGGAGCGCTGGTTATGCATCCCGGCCCCATGAACGAGGGCATCGAGATATCCCCGGCGGTAGCCCGGTCCGCGCAGGCAGTCATCGAGGAGCAGGTCACCAACGGCGTAGCCGTGCGCATGGCCGTCCTCTACCTGCTCGGCAGGGGGAGGGGCTCGTGACTACCCTCGCCGTCCGTGGCGGCCGCGTCCTGGATCCCTCCCGGCGGCTAGACGCTGTGGCCGACGTCGTCATCTCCGACGGTCGCGTCGTCGCCGTCGGCCCCGACGCGGGCCGCGATGCCACGGAGGCCATCGACGCATCGGGCCTGCTGGTGCTGCCGGGCCTGGTAGACATCCATTGTCACCTGCGCGAGCCGGGGTTCGAGCACAAGGAGACCATCGAGACGGGCACTCTGGCGGCCGCCCGCGGTGGCTTCACCACCGTCTGCTGCATGCCCAACACCGAGCCGCCCCTGGACACCCCGGCGCTCCTGCGCTGGCTGCGGGAGCGGGCGGAGCAGGTCGGGCACGTGCGCGTACTGCCCATCGCCTGCGTCAGCCGCGGGCGCCAAGGGCGGGAGCTGGCCGACCTGGCCGACCTGGCCGAGGCGGGAGCCGTGGCCTTCAGCGACGACGGCGACCCGGTGGCCGACCCGGCCCTGCTGCGTCGCGCCCTGGAGTATGCTTCGGCCCTGGGCCTGCCCATCATCGAGCACTGCGAGGAGAAGTCCCTTAGCGACGGCGGCGCTGTACACGAGGGCTGGGTGGCCACACGGCTGGGCCTGCGGGGGATACCCGCCGCAGCCGAGGAAGCGGCGGTGGCCCGCGCCCTGGCCCTGGCCGCGGAGACGGGCGGCCGCTTGCATATCGCCCACATCAGCGCAGCCGGTGCCGTGGAGCTGCTGCGCTGGGCCAAGGCCCGCGGAGCGGCCGTTACCGCCGAGGCCACACCCCACCACCTCTGTCTGACCCACGAGGCCGTCCTCGGCAACGGCGAAGCGCCGGGCGGCCTGGCCTACGACACCAACGCCAAGGTAAACCCTCCCCTGCGGGCCCGCGCCGATGCCGCTGCCTGTGCCGAAGCCCTGGCCGAGGGCGTCATCGACTGCGTCGCCACCGACCACGCGCCCCACGCGGTGGAGGACAAGCTGTGCGAGTTCGACCTGGCCGCTTTCGGCATCTCCGGCCTGGAGACGGCCCTGGCCCTCTGCCTGTCGCTGGTGCACGAGGGGCGCCTGGCGCTGGAGAGGTTGGTGGAGGCCATGACCATCGGGCCGGTGCGGGCGTTGGGACTCGACCGCCACCTGCCGGGCGTGGGCACCCTGGCCGTGGGCGCCCCCGGCGATGTGACCATCGTCGACCCCACGCAGGAGTGGACGGTCGACCCGGAGCGCTTCGCCAGCAAGGGAAAGAACACGCCCCTCGCTGGCCGCCGCCTGCGGGGCAAGGTCGTCTGCACCATCTATGGAGGCAAGACCGTATGGCGGGAATGAACGAGCGGGGCTTCCTGGTGCTGGAAGACGGGAGCGTATTCCCCGGACGTCCCTTCGGCGCAGACGGCCCCGCCTATGGCGAGGTCGTCTTCTCCACAGCCATGACCGGCTACCAGGAGATGCTCACCGACCCCTCGTACGCGGGCCAGATACTGGTGCTCACCTACCCTCTCGTGGGCAACTACGGCATCAACCGCGAAGATGTCGAGTCGTCTCGCATCCAGGTGCGGGCGCTGGTGGTGCGGGAGGCCTGCTCTCTGCCTTCCCACTGGGCGGCGGAGATGACCCTGCACGAATACCTGGCCTCGCAGGGGGTCCCTGGGCTGGAAGGGGTGGACACCCGCGCCCTGACGCGGCGCCTGCGTTCCCGCGGCGTCATGATGGGCGCCATCGCCCTCGGCGAGTCGGCGGAGGAGGCGCTGGAGCGCCTGCGCTCCCTGCCCCGCTACGGCACCACTGACCTGGTGCGCGAGGTGACGGCGGAGGAGCCGTACATGTGGCCCGAGCCGCCAGCTCCGCGCTACCACGTCGCCGTCGTCGATGCGGGCGTCAAGTACAACATCATGCGGCTCTTGCGTCAACGTGGGTGCCGCGTGACGGTGGTGCCGGCCACGACGCCCACCGAGGATCTGCTCGCCCTGGGGCCGGACGGGCTGGTGTTGTCGCCGGGCCCGGGCGACCCCGCCCTGCTGGACTACCTGGTGGGGGCGGTGCGGCCGTTGCTGGGCCGGCTGCCGGTGCTGGGCATCTGCCTGGGGCACCAGGTCGTCGCGCGCGCCTTCGGGGCGCGCACCTTCAAGCTCAAGTTCGGGCACCGGGGGGCCAACCATCCCGTGAAGGACCTGCACACGGGGCGGGTCTTCATCACCTCGCAGAACCACGGCTACGCCGTCGACCCCGATGGCCTGCACGGGGGCATCCAGGTCTCCCAGGTGCACCTGAACGACGGCACGGTGGAGGGCCTCTGGCACCCGGAACTGCCGGTGCTGACCATCCAGTACCACTCGGAGGCATCGCCGGGGCCGCTGGACAATGTCTACATCTTCGACCGCTTCCTAGAGATGGTGAAGGCTCACAGGGAGGCGAGATGAGCATTCAGTTGCTGCGGGCCGGCCGACGTCACGCTGCGGCCATCGCTCGGGTGGGGCAGGAGATCATAGCCGAGATGGGTGCCCAGGCCACCGCCTTGCCACTGCCCATGACCGCCGAAGGAGTGGCCCAGCGCATAACTGCCTACCGCGGGCGCGGGGCCATGTTTCTGGCCCGGGACGGGCGCCGGCCTGTCGCCTTCGCCGCCCTGGAGCCCGATGCCAGCGACCCGGACACCTGCGTGCTGGGCGTGTGGGTGCTCAGGGACTACCGCCGCCGGGGCATCGGGCGGGAACTGGCGCTGATGGCGCTGGAAGTAGCCAGGGGCAAGGGGTATCGCCGCTTGCGGGGCACCATACCGGAGGGGAACGAGGCGGCCCTGAGCTTCTTCGGTGAACTGGGCTCGCTGGCCCAGGCCGTGGGCGGCGGCATGCAGTACGAGCTGCCGCTGTGAAGAGATCTGTGAACGAGGGACAGGGAGCTGCAACGTATGGATAGTCCGCGGAAGGTCCTAATCATAGGCTCGGGGCCCATCGTTATCGGGCAGGCGGCCGAGTTCGACTACTCCGGCTCCCAGGCCTGTCGCTCCCTCCGCGAGGAGGGCATCCAAACCGTCCTCGTCAACCCCAACCCGGCCACCATCATGACCGACGAGGACATCGCCGACACCGTCTACATCGAGCCCCTCACGGTGGAGGTGTTGGCGCGGATCATCGATAGGGAGCGGCCCGACGGCCTCCTGGCTACACTGGGCGGCCAGACCGGCCTCAACCTCGCCGTGGCCCTGGCCGATGCCGGCGTCCTCGATGAGTACGGTGTAAAGGTCTTGGGCACCCCTATCGAGTCCATCCGCAAGGCCGAGGACCGGGAGCTCTTCAAGCGCCTGCTGGACGAGATCGGCGAGCCACGGCCCGAAAGCGAGACGGTCACCACCCTGGAGGACGCCCGGCGGGTGGCCAGGGAGCTGGGCTTCCCGATAGTGGTGCGCCCCGCCTACACCCTGGGCGGCACCGGCGGCGGCATCGCCCACGACATGGAAGAGCTGGAGCATATCGTCTCCATCGGCCTGAAGGCATCGCCCATCCGCCAGGTACTGCTGGAGCGCTGCCTGCTCGGCTGGAAGGAGATCGAGTACGAGGTAATGCGCGACAGCGCCGACAACTGCATTACCGTGTGCAACATGGAGAACCTCGACCCCATGGGCGTCCACACGGGCGACAGTATAGTGGTGGCCCCGAGCCAGACGCTGAGCGACAAGGAATACCAGATGCTGCGCTCGGCCGCCCTCAAGATCATCCGTGCCCTGCGCATCGAGGGCGGGTGCAATATCCAGTTCGCCCTGGCGCCGCGCCGGGAGATAGCCTCCTGGGCCCTCTCGCCCGAGGGCCGGCCGCCGTACTACGTCATCGAGGTCAACCCCCGGGTCTCTCGCAGCTCTGCCCTGGCGTCCAAAGCCACTGGCTACCCCATCGCCCGGGTGGCGGCCAAGATCGCCGTGGGCAAGAGGCTGGACGAGATCGCCAACCGGGTGACGGGCAAGACAACGGCGGCCTTCGAGCCGGCCCTGGACTACGTGGTAGTCAAGATCCCCCGCTGGCCCTTCGACAAGTTCCCCCTGGGCGAGCGGCGTATCGGCACACAGATGAAGGCCACCGGCGAAGTGATGGCCGTCGCGCGCACCTTCGAGGAGGCATTGCAGAAGGCGGTTCGCTGCCTCGAGTTCGGCGGTCGGACGCTGTTGTGGGAAGACGCTTCCTGGACGGAGGAGCAGGTCCGGCAGCTCATTGCCGAGCCCAACGACCAGCGTCTGTGGGCCATCATGGCCGCGCTGCGCCGGGGCATGGAGCCCATGCAGGTCTCGCTGCTGTCCGGCATCGACCCCTGGTTCGTGGAGAAGCTCGCCGGGCTGGTGGCGCTGGAGTGGAGGCTGCTGTCCGAGCCACTGACGCCAGAGCTCCTGCGCTCGGCCAAGCGCAAGGGCTTCCCCGACCGCGACATCGCCACCCTGGCTGACATGCTGCCCGAACAGGTGCGCGAGCTGCGCCAAAAGTGGGGCATCCGCCCCGTCTACAAGATGGTAGATACGTGCGCGGCCGAGTTCGAGGCCGAGACGCCCTATTTCTACAGCACGTACGAGGACGACCCCGAGGCGGAGAACGAGGCCAGCGCCCTGGCGGGGCCTAAGGCGCTGGTCATCGGCTCCGGCCCCATACGCATCGGCCAGGGCATCGAGTTCGACTATTGCTCGGTACACGCCGTTTGGGCGCTGGAGGAGGAGGGCTACCGGGCCATCATCGCCAACTGCAACCCCGAGACGGTCTCCACCGACTTCGACACCAGCGACCGGCTCTACTTCGAACCTCTGGACGAGGAAGGGGTGCGCGACATCCTAGAGAACGAGGCGGGCGACGGCGCGCCGCCGGCCAGCATCGTGCAGTTCGGCGGCCAGACCGCCATCAACCTGGCCGTGCCCCTGGACAGGGCCAACCTGCCCATCCTGGGCTCCAGCGCGGAGACCATCGACATCGCCGAAGACCGGGCCCGCTTCGAGGCCCTGCTGGAAGACCTGGGCATACCCCGCCCGCCCGGCGCAGCGGTGGAGAGCCTGGAGGAAGCGCTGGAGACGGCTGGCCGCATCGGATACCCCGTGCTGGTGCGCCCCAGCTACGTGCTGGGAGGCCGCGCCATGGAGATCGTCCAGGGGCCGCGGGAGCTGATACGTTATGTCGAGGAAGCCGCCCAGGTGGGGCAGGGCCGCGCCATCCTCATCGACAAGTACCTGGAGGGCATCGAGGCCGAAGTGGATGCCATCTGCGACGGCCACGATATCCTCATCCCCGGCATTATGCAGCACATCGAGCGGGCGGGCGTCCACTCCGGCGACTCCATGGCCGTCTACCCCGCCATCGGCCTCACAGCCGAAGAGGTGGAGACCATCGTCGACTACACGCGCCGCATCGCCCTGGCGCTGGGCGTGCGGGGACTCATGAACGTGCAGTTCGTTATCATGCGCGAGGGCGGCCGCTCCGCCGTTTATGTGCTGGAAGTGAACCCGCGTTCCAGCCGCACCGTGCCCTTCATCTCCAAGGCTACGGGCGTCCCCATGGTGTGCCTGGCGGTGAAGGCCATGCTGGGCAAGCGGCTGCCCGAACTCGGCTACCCCTATGGCCTGTGGCCCAAGCAGGGGTTGGTGGCGGTGAAGGCACCCGTGTTCTCCATGTCCAAGCTGGCCGGCGTGGACACCCACCTGGGGCCCGAAATGAAGTCTACAGGCGAAGTGATGGGCATCGACCGCGACTTCCGCTCCGCGCTGGCCAAGGCGCTGCAGGCGGCCGACCTGGCGCTGAAGCCCGGCGGCGTCGTCCTGCTCTCCCTGGCCGATCGCACCAAACCGGAGGCGATCCCCATCATCCGCCGACTGGCCCAGGCGGGCTGCCGGCTGTATGCCACCGAGGGCACGGCGGCCCTGATCCGGGCCCTTGGGCTGGAGGTAGCCGAGGTCACCAAGCGGCTGGACCAGGGGCATCCCAACGTTATCGATGTCATCGACCAGGGGCTCGTAGATGTGGTCATCAACACGCCTGAGGGCTCGCAGACAGCCACCCTGCGCGATGGCTTCTACATCCGGCGCGCGGCGGTGGAAAAGCGCGTCCCCTGCTTCACCTCGCTGGACACGGCCCGGGCAGCGGTGGAGGCCATGCTGGTAGACCCGGGCCACTACTCGGTCCTGCCCCTGCCCGAGTACCGCAACGGCGCCCGCCCATGACAGCAGAGCGGCTCCAGCTACAGCGGGCGGTGGTGCTCTCGCAGGAGGAGGTGTGCCACGACACGTTCCTGATGTGGCTATCCTGCCCCGCCCTCGTGCGGGGGGCCGCCCCCGGGCGCTTTCTGATGCTGCGCTGTGGCGACGGCCTCGACCCTCTCTTGCCCCGCCCCATGAGCTACCACCGCTTCCGCGACCGCGACGGCGAGCGGCAGTTCGCCATTCTCTACGATGTGCGGGGCCGCGGCACCCTCTGGCTCTCCCGCCGCCGCCCGGGCGACGAGGTGCTGGCCTTCGGACCGCTGGGCAGGGGGCTACAGGTCCGCCCCGATGCCCGCAACCTGCTGCTGGTAGCAGGCGGCCTGGGCATCGCCGGTCTGGTGGCCCTGGCCGACGAAGCGGTCGCCCAGGGACGCTCGGTGACCCTCCTGGCCGGCGCCCGCACCGCCGTCCGCCTGCTTCCTCCGTCGTTCCTGCCCCCCGAGGTGGAGGTGGTGTACGCCACCGACGACGGCTCGCGGGGCCATCACGGCCCGGTAACAGCGCTGTTGCCGGAGTACCTGGACTGGGCCGACCAGGTCTTCGCCTGCGGCCCAGCGGCGATGTTCGCCGCCATGGCCGAGACCCTGAGAGCGCGAGCGTCGCGGCGGCCGGTACAGGTGCTGATGGAGGAGCGTATGGGCTGCGGCACCGGCATCTGTTATGGCTGCGCCGTCTTTCCACGTCGGGGCGGGGTGCGCCTGGTCTGCAAGGATGGCCCCCGCTTCGACCTGCGCGAGCTGTTCTAGCGCAAGTGTGAGCGCTCCGTCACGTTAGTATAATTGGGTAGGGCGCCAGCGGACCGTGTGCCCCTAGCGGGCGCAGACGCACGAGTAGGTGCGGTGATCAGTGGCAAGCCCTACCGCCATGCCCGGAGCGCGCGCCTTTTCCCCTCCCGCCTCTGGCCTGCATCGCCCTGGCGGCTGCGGTGCTCCTGATCAGCTGCGCCGCCAGCGACGCGACACTCCCGCAGCAGACGCCCACGCCGGCCGCCGCGACTCGTACACCCGAGGCCGGCGAGGCTGCGCAGCGCATTGCCGTGGAGCCCTACAGTAGCGACCTGCCCTCAGCCGCTGGCGGACGTCAGATCATAGACATCGTCAGCGGCTCTGTCAGGCCGCTCTCCTGTGTCGAGCAGGTGCGGGCGCAGCAAGCCGACCGGTCTACCTTTGGCTTCGTTAGCGGGAGCGGTCCGGAGTGGCTCATCGCCGGACAGGCCCGCGTCGTAGGCGACCGGGTGGAGGTGACGCAGGCGTTCCGCTTACGGGCGTTCGGCAGCGACGCCGACCAAGGCCGCTGGCTCGTTCAGGGAGCCGGATGGGCACCCGATTCCAGGCAGTTCGCGCTATGGACGGAGCCTTTCTCCTCGGCAGCGTCTTTCGGGAAGGACGATGCCTCCGAGCTTTACGTGTTCGACAGCGAGACTGGCAGCTTGCTCAGGCTGTTCGGCACCACCGGCCTGATCGGGGACGCGGAGTGGTCGCCGCAGGGAGACCGCCTCGCTGTCATGTATCGGGCACCGGGCCTGCGGGTCGCCATTGTATCGGCGGCGGGGGGCCCGCCGGTAGAGGTGCAGGCGCCGGCGGGCATGGAGCTCGTCCTGGCATCCTGCTGTCGCGACCTCTTTCGGGCGTCCTGCTGGTCGCCCGACGGGTCGCTCGTAGCATTGGAAAGAGCGGGCGCCAACTGGCCTGAAGGCATCTACGTTGCCACGGCGGACGGCAGCAGGCTTCAGGCGGTGGTCGAGGGGCCGGCGAGCTTCGTGCAATGGGGTCCTGACAGCAGGTCGCTTCTGGCACTCGTCGGGCAGGAGGGCGCTGCCTGGGAATTGCAGGTGCGTTACCTGGACGGACGCCAGCCGGTGCGCATCGGCGAGGCCTGGTTTGCCGGGTGGTCTCCCGACGGCCGCCTGATCGCCTACACTCGAGGCGCGTGCGCCGCGCAGGAACTGGTGCTGACCGACCCATCGGGGGCTACATCGCGGGTGCTCGCGACTGGGCTGGGCGCAGTGCTGGGATTCGTGTGGTCGCCTCGCGGCGATTTCCCGGCCCTCTCCAGCCTCGGGCGGCCCACCGACAATGCGGGGCTGCTGCTGGTCGAGCCCTCGACGCGGGCCGCGCACCGGCTCAGCAACGACCCGATGCTGGTCTCGTGGGCCCCGACAGGCGGACAGCTCATCGCTGCCCCCTTCGTGGGCGACCGGTGCACGTAGTGGTCGAAACAGGGCGGGCCAGGCTATACTCTTGCCAGCGATAACCCGAGGCAGGAGGTGTGCCATGTCCGGCCACGTGTTGCGCGTGGGCAACATCGAGGTCATCGAGCTACTGGACACGCCCATGGCCTTCCCCTTCGAGGCCTTCTTCCCCCAACAGGGGCCGCAGCCGTTCGAGGCCTACCGCCAGCTCTACCCGGGCGCCTACTCGCCCGATGGCCGCTTCCAGACCTATGCCCAGGCGTACGTGGTGCGGGCCGGCGGTCGCACCATCCTCGTCGATACCGGCGTGGGCCCCGGACCCCATGACTGGCTGGGCGGCGCCCGCGGCCACCTCGTGGACGACATGCAGGAGAAGGGAGTACGCCCGGAGGACATCGATATCGTCGTCTTCACCCACCTGCATGGCGACCACGTGGGCTGGACCCTGCAATACGAGGCCGGCTCTCCCCGGCCCACCTTCCCTCGCGCCCGCTACTACGTGCCCCAGGCCGACTGGGACTTCTTTACCGACCCCTCCCGAGTCGGCCAGTGGGGCACCGACAGGACCATCGTGCCCCTTAAGGACCTGGGGGCGCTGGAGCTGTTCAGCGGCGAGGTGACCCTGGCCGATGGGGTGACCACCATGCCCACGCCGGGTCACACCCCTGGCCACACCAGCATCCTGCTTGCCTCGCTGGGGGAGCGGGCGCTCATCTGCGGCGACCTGGCCCACCACCCCGCCCAGGTGGACCAGACCTCCTGGGTGCCCGCTTTCGACACCGACGGCGCACAGGCAGCGCAGACCCGCAGCCGGGTCCTGGACATGCTGGAGTCGGAGGGGCTCGTGGCGGTCTTCTGCCACTTCCCTGTGCCCGGTTTCGGCCGTGTAGTCAGGCTGGAGGGGCGTCGCGTCTTCCGCGCCCTGTGAGAGAGCGCAGCGACAGCATGCCCCGGGCCCCATGGGGCCCGGGGCATGCTAACAGACGCGCAGGCCCATCGGTCGCGCTCGTGCCCGGCCGACGGCTGGACGTCCGCGCAGGCTACGGTCGCTAGCCGCTAGCGGTCGATTGCAGGGCGAAGTGCTGCACGCTCGCCTTGGCCGCCACCCTCTGGGCGATATCCATGATGGCACGCGCCACCGGCGAGTCGGGGTCGGCCTCCACGATGGGCAGGCCACGGTCGGCCCCCTCTCTCACCGTCGGGTCAAGGGGTACCTCGCCCAGAAAGTCCAGCCCCAGGCGGGACGCCACCTCCCGGACGAGTCCGTGGCCGAAGATGTCCACCCGCCCGCCGCAGTGGGGGCAGACGAAGTAGCTCATGTTCTCCACCACGCCGAAGACGGGCACGTTCAGCCGCTCGAACATGCTCACCGCCTTCAGCGAGTCCTCCACGGATACGGAGTTCGGAGTGGTGACGATGACGACGCCGGTGACAGAGGCCTCCTGGGCCAGGCTCATGGAGGCGTCGCTGGTGCCCGGCGGCAGGTCCACCACCAGGTAGTCCAGCTCGCCCTCCTCGCTCCAGGGCACATCGTGCAGCAACTGGCGCACGCCCGTGCCGATCATGGGCCCCCGCCAGATGACAGCGGTGCCCGGCTTGAGCAGGAAGCCTAGAGAGACCACCTTCAGACCGTACCGCTCGACGATGGAGAGGCCCCGCTCGGCCTGGAATCCGGCCGGCAGGCCCAGCATGGTAGGGATATTGGGGCCCGTCAGGTCGGCGTCCAGCAGCCCCACGCGGGCACCGAAGCGGCGCAGGGCGAGGGCCAGGTTGACAGCGATGGTGGACTTGCCGACGCCTCCCTTGTTGGAGGCCACGGCGATGATGTTGCGCACGCCCTCTACCGGCCGGGGACCGCGCTGCCGGGTGGCCCGCACCTCGGCCTGCATCTCCACCTCGGCATGCTCCACTCCGGGCAGGGCCAGCAGCAGTTCCTCAGCCTGACGCTTCATCTGCTCGCGCACGGGACAGGCAGGCGTTGTCAGGGTGATGGTCACCTTCACGTTGCCGCCACAGATGGCCACGTCTTCGTCTTTAACGAAGCCGAGGCTGACGATGTCCCGGTGCAGGTCCGGGTCCTGGATGCGACTCAGGGCAGCCAGGACAGCTTCCCGGCTGACCTGACCGTCCTCAGGCCTCTTCTCGGCCATATGCTGGACCTCCTGTCGGTGCCTCTTCTTCGATGTCCGATGTCTCCACCACGAAACGGCAGCACTCGGCCCCCCGCGCCATGAACTGCTCGCAGCGCACTGGGCGGCCGAGCAGCCGGCCGAGGAGGGCCATGTGCCACTGGCACACCTCCTCGTAGGACTGCGCTACCCGATAGTAAAGGCAGTTGTAGTCCAGTATCTCGAAGCCCTTTTCGGTGCGGCGCCACTCGGCCAAAGCCCCCTCTTCGGTCATCAGGCGGGCAAGCACCTGCACCCGTTGGGAGAGAGGCCTGCCTTCCACCAGGGGCAAGAACTGGGCGGCAGCCTTCTCCAGCGCCCTCGCCAGAAGCCGTCGCCGCCTCTCGGAGGCGGAGACGTTGCTCGCTTCGGCTTCCTCCATATGCCCCACTTCCTCCAGGAGGAGCAGCGCCAGCCGGTCGTAGCGCTTGGGGTAGCAGTCGTGGCCGGCGGGGGTGAGGGCGTAGAGGTGATGGGGGCGGCCGCTGCTGCGACGTACCTCTCGGGAGGTGACCAGCCGGTCGCGTTCCAGGGCCATGAGGTGCTGGCGCACGGTAATGCGGGCGAGCCCCAACGCCCTGGCCAGGTCGTCGACAGTAGCATCGCCGTAACGCTTGAGGTGGTCGAGTATCTGTCTCTTAGTGGGGTGCATGACGGCCCTTGGCGGTGGTTGACCCGCTCCCTAACATCCCGACTGTCACCCGATTTTAATCCGGGGCGGCTACCGTGTTGCGGTAAGCACCGTCCACTAGCAGTATACCATGGGGCGAGGATGGAGGCACTGTTGGAAGGATTGATAAAGTGGAAACTGTAAATACCACCGATAGCTTGACAGCTGGCGGGCGCCTTGCTATACTGGCGGCGCTGGTGAAGATTGTAACAAAGTCCCCTCGGGGACGCAACAAAACCGGCTGCGGCAACGTTAAACATATCGAGGAGGTGAACGACGTGAGCGAGGCGGCTGTGGAGGAGCGGGAGACTCAGGTGATAGAGTGCCGCCACCACTGGGTCATCGAGACGCCCAGCGGGAGCCTCAGCGTGGGCCGCTGCCGCCGCTGCGGCGCGGTGAGGGAGTTCCGCAACTCCATGCCCGACACCTACTGGGACGAGGAGTCCTCCGTGGGCGCCTGGGGCAAGAGGTCTTCGGCAGCGCCGGCCGGAGAGAAGGCCCAGGCAGACGAGGCCGACAGCGAGCCGGCGCTAGCGCTCTAGCACCTTCCTCGCGACGTGCGGAGGGGCCCCGCCGCGGCGGGGCCCTCTTTTCCCGCCCTCGCTGGCGCGTTCCAGGCCGCCTTGTCCCGCGCCGCCCCTTATAATGGCCTCGAGATGGACCTGCGAGTGCACATCGGTGGCGGCAAACGGGGGCTGGTGCTGGCCAACCCCGTCCTCACCGCCTCCGGGTGCTTCGGCAACGGCATCGAGTTCCTGCGCGTCTTCGACATCCAGCGCCTGGGCGGCATCGTCAGCAAGGGCATAACCTTGCGCCCGCGTCTCGGCAACCCCCAGCCGCGCATCGTGGAGACGCCGGCCGGCATGATCAACTCTATCGGCCTGCAGAACGTGGGCGTGGACGCGGTGCTCCGGGAGCTGGCGCCTATCTGGGCTACCTGGAGCGTGCCCGTCATCGCCAACATCGCTGCCGAGCGCGTGGAGGACTATGCCGAGCTGGCCCGCCGCCTGGACGAGGCGCCTGGCGTCTCGGCCCTGGAGCTGAATATCTCCTGTCCCAACGTGGAGAACGGGCTCGAGTTCGGCTCCAGGCCCGAGCCGGCAGCAGCTGTTGTGCAGGCGGTGCGGCAGGCCACGGGCCTGCCCGTCATCGTCAAGCTGACGCCCACCGCCGGCGACGTGGTGGCCGTGGCCGCCGCCGTCGTGGAGGCAGGGGCCGATGCCCTGACCATCGCCAACACCTTCCCTGCCCTGAGCATCGATATCCAGCGCCGTCGGCCCACGCTGGGATGGGGCTCTGGCGGCCTTTCTGGCCCGGCCATCCGCCCCATCGTCCTGAAGATGGTGTACGAGGTTGCTCGCGCCGGCCTGGGCGTTCCCATCATAGGCTGTGGGGGCATCGCCACCTGGCAGGACGCGGTGGAGTACCTCATGGCCGGGGCCAGCGCCGTGCAGGTCGGTACGGCCACCTTCTTCAACCCGCGCGCCCCCCTGGAGGTGCTGGAGGGCTTGCAGGAGTTCCTGCGCCAGGAGGGCATCGAAGAGCTGCGTGAACTGGTAGGAGCGGCCGTTAGCGCGGGGCAGGCGAAAAAGGTGTATTCTGGGGCCGAGGGCTAGCCAGTAAGACCCCGTTCCTGGTATGAAAATGGGGGAGGGCCAGTCTGGACACGGCTGACGGCGGCCGGCCACCGGGGCCGGCGGAGGTGCTCATGGCAGGAGAGGGCGAGGGAGGAAGGAGATGGGGTCTCCGCCATTAGCAGTCGAGTCCGCCCGGCCGACAGGCCGGCGCTGGGGCGGCCTTCCGCCCTGGACATGGGAGCTGGCCTTGGCCAGCCTGCCCGTCCTCCTGGGGCTGGCGGTGCGGCTGGTCCACGTCCTGCCGGCGGGATTCCCCCTGAACGACGGCGGCATGTTCTACGTCATGGCGCTGGATATCCAGCGCCACGGCTTCGGCCTGCCTGACTTCACGTCGTACAACGGCTTGCGCATACCTTTCGCCTACCCGCCTCTGGCCTTCTACCTGGCCGCTGCTCTGGACAAGGTCGGGCCCTGGTCCCTGGCCGATGTGATGCGTTTCCTCCCCCTGTCGGCCAGTGTGCTGAGCATCGGCGCCCTGTATCTGCTAGCGCGGACGGTGATGGGCCGCGGGCTGGTGCCGCTGGTGGCGGCCGTCGCCTTCGCCCTGGCGCCACGTAGCTTCATCTGGCAGATCGTCGGCGGAGGCCTGACCCGGGCGTTGGGGCAGCTACTGGCGATCCTTGCCTTGTGGCAGGGCTACCTGATGTTCAGGGAGGGCAAGGGGCCGCGCCCGCTGGCCATCGTCCTCGCCTCCCTGGCTGTCCTCACCCACCCCGAAATGGGCTGGCTGGTAGCCTTCAGCTACGCCTTCTTCTTCGTCACCATGGGCCGAAGCCGGACAGGCGTGGTGAGCGCGGCGGTGACCGCATCGGCCGTGGCCGCGCTGACCACGCCCTGGTGGCTGACGGTGTTGCTGCGTCACGGCATCGAGCCGCTGCTGGCGGCCGCCCAGACGGGCAAGACCGACTGGCTGTCGTGGAAGTTCATCAACATGATCCAGCCGTACTTCACCGAGGAGCCCTTCTTCCCGCTGCTGGCGCTGCTCATGTATGCCGGCGGCGTCATCTCTGCCTTCAAGGGCGAACTGTTCGTGCCGGCCTGGTTCCTGCTCATCCTGTACATCGACCCGCGCGTGGCCTACACCAGTGCCATGGTGCCCGGCTCCCTGCTGGCGGGTGTGGCGGTGTCCACACTGCTGGACGTGGCCCAGCGAGAAGGCAGGGCCCTGCGGCTCCCACGCTGGCTGTTGGAGGCGCGGGCGCGCTGGCGGCGGTGGGCGCTCCTCGCTGCACGGCCCTGGCCGGTGGTGGGGCTGCTGCTGCTAGCAACCTACGGCACCTACTCTTCGGTGAAGGCGGACCGAGCGCCGGAATCGCCCCTGCTCTACGTGCCCGACGACGCCCGGGCGGCCATGTCGTGGATAGCCAGCAGCACGCCGGGAACGGCCAAGTTCGTCATCGTCGAGGGGCGCTACAACCCGTGGATCGATGCTATCTCGGAGTGGTTCCCGGCTCTGACGGGCCGCGTGAGCATCGCCACCATCCAGGGCTTCGAGTGGCTGGGGCTCCGGCGGTACGAAAGCCAGCACTTCCTGTACTGGGCATTCCAGGACTGCGCCTATCAGCAGGCATCGTGCCTTGATCAGCGGGCCATCATCTACAACACGGCCTTCACGCACGTCTTCTTGCCGAAGGTGGGTAATCAGGACTGCTGCATAACCCTGCGCACCTCGTTGCGGTACGACGCCAACTATCGTGTCATTTACGACGGGCCGGGCGGCACCATCTTCGAACGCGACCGGCCCGACAGGATCACCTACAACCTCCCTGTGAGCTGAGGTGCGCAGGGGCCATGGGCCCTCCCAACGAGAAGCCCCCTCCCTGGTGGCAGGAGACGTGGGTGCTGACCAGGGCTATTTTCGGCATCCTTTTGTGGCCGCTGCTGGCCCTGGTAGCGGTAGTAGTGGCGATAGCCGGCCTGGTGGTGGCCTTCGGCGCTGGCTGGCCCTGGGGCCTGCTGGCCCTGGCCATTATCGCCCTGGCGGTAGCGGCCTTCGCCTGGTGGGACAGGCGACGCACGCCCCCTCAGGACTGACCGCCGCCTGCCTCGATGACCTCGAAGGTGTATCGGTACCAGGTCCCGTCGGGATAGGGCGCCGTGGGCAGGGCCTGGTCCTCGAACGCCGCCACCGTCGCCGCGCCCCCCTCGCGCACGTACCGCTGGCAGTCCTCCAGGGTCTGCCAGCGCGTTATCTGGCCCATCTGCCCGTCGCCGTGTACGCCCCACAGGTACTGGACCGAGACGAAGCCGGGCTGCCGCCGCAGCACCGACAGGACGCGGGGCATAGCCTGCTCGAGCCGGGCCTGCCACTCCTGACGGTCGCGAATGCGCGTCTTGCGGACGACGATGGAGACCACCATGGCCACCTCCTGGCGCGCCAGTCTCTGTGCCCTGTTATACTGGATACGCCGTGCGAGCGCTAACCGTCGAGGCCCGCATACACGACGTGATGCAGCGGATCGAGACGGCCTGCCATAGGGCCGGCCGATCTCCCGACGAGGTGACCGTCATCGCCATCGCCAAGGGCTTCCCGGCCGAGGCGGTGCTGGAGGCCTACGCCGCTGGCCTGCGCCATTTCGGCGAGAACCGCGTACAGGAAGCGGCAGCCAAGCGTCCGCGCCTGGCCCATCTGGACGTTACCTGGCACATGGTGGGACACCTGCAGACCAACAAGGTCAGCAGGGCGCTGGAGCTGTTCGACGTCGTCCACAGCGTGGACTCGCTGCGGCTGGCGCAGGAGCTGAGCCGGCGCTCGAGGCGGCGGCTCCCCGTGCTCGTGGAGGTCAACGTGGCCGGAGAGGCCACCAAGTTCGGCTTCCCGCCCGAGGAGGCGGCGGCCGCGGCCGAGGCCATCGCCCGCCTGCCCAACCTCGACGTCATCGGCCTCATGACGGTAGCACCGCTAGCCGACGACCCCGAGGAGGTGCGGCCTGTCTTCCGCCGCCTGCGCGATCTGGCCCGCTCCCTGGGCGTTCCCCACCTTTCCATGGGCATGAGCGACGACTTCCAGGTGGCCATCGAGGAAGGGGCCACCATGGTGCGCCTGGGCCGAGCCATTTTCGGCCCCAGGCCCGGGCCGGCGTGACACACATGGGGCAGGTGCTACCGGCATGAGAATTGCCATCATCGGCGGTGGCGTCATGGGCGAGGCCATAGTCAGCGCCCTGCTCCGGCGGGGCGTGGCGGCCGCCGACGACATCGCCGTGTGCGAGGTGCTGGACGACCGCCGCCGCTACCTGTCCGAGAAGCATGGTGTGGCCACCTTCGCCGACGCCGCCCGGGCTGTGGATGGCGCCGGCCTGGTAGTGTTCGCCGTGAAGCCCCAGGAGTTCCCGGCAGCGGCAGCCCCCCTGGCCGGGCGACTGGGCGAGCGCCCCGTGCTCTCCATCATGGCAGGGGTACGGCTGGCGAGCATCGTCGCCGCCCTCGGCAGCGACCGGGTGGCGCGGGCCATGCCCAACACGCCCGCCCAGATCGGCGAGGGCATCACCGTATGGACGGCGGTGCCAGGCCTAGACAGCGAGGCGCTGGAGGACATCCGCTGCCTGCTGGGCGCCCTCGGACAAGAGGTCTACGTGGACGACGAGAAGTACGTGGAGATGGCCACCGCCGTCAGCGGCAGCGGGCCAGGCTTCGTCTTCCTGCTGCTGGAGGCGCTGATAGATGGCGCCGTGCATATCGGCCTGAGACGCGAGGTGGCCACCCGCCTGGTATACCAGACGGTGCTGGGCTCCGTGCGATACGCCGAGGTAACGGGCCGTCACCCCGCCGAGCTGAGGGCGCAGGTGGTATCTCCGGGCGGCACCACTGCCGCCGGCCTGCTCGCTCTGGAGAGAGCGGGTGTGAGGGCAGCCATCGTCGAGGCCATCGAAGCCGCCTATCGCCGGGCGCTGGAGCTGGGAGGCAAGTAGCCATCGATACCCTCGCCTATCTCATCCAGATCGTGGCCTATGTGCTCACCCTGGCCATCTTTGCGCGGGCCATCCTCTCCTGGTTCCCCATCGACCCGCGCAACCCGGTGGTGTCGTTCTTGCACGAGATCACGGAGCCAATCCTCGCCCCGCTGCGTCAGGTACTGCCGCGCATAGGCTTCCTCGACCTGTCGCCCCTGGTGGCCATTATTCTCCTGCAGGTGGTGGCGCGCCTGGCTGCCGATGCCCTCACCGGCTAGCGCCTTGCCGCCCTGGGCCCTGCATGGTATGATGACCACGCGCAGGCGAACAAATAAGCTAAAAAGGTGCGTGAGCGGATGAACCAAGAAAACGAGGGCAAGTCCGACCGCCTCCGGGCCCTGGAGATGGCCATCAGCCAGATAGAGAAGGAGTTCGGACGTGGCGCCATCATGCGCCTGGGAGAGGCCAGCCAGCGGCTGCAGGTAGAAGCCATCCCTACCGGCTCCCTGGCCCTGGACCTGGCCCTGGGCGTGGGCGGCATCCCCCGCGGACGAGTGACGGAGATCTTCGGGCCGGAGATGGCCGGCAAGTCGACCCTGGCCATGAGCATCATTGCCCAGGCCCAGAAGATGGGTGGGGTGGCGGCTTACATCGACGTGGAGCATGCCCTGGACCCCACCTTCGCCGCGGCCATGGGCATCGACGTGGGCGACCTTTTGGTCTCCCAGCCCGACACGGGCGAGCAGGCGCTGGAGATTGCGGAGGCGCTGGTGCGCAGCAACGCTGTGGACGTGGTGGTCATCGACTCGGTGGCAGCCCTGGTGCCACGGGCAGAGCTGGAAGGGGACATGGGCGAGTCGTTGCCCGGGATGCAGGCGCGTCTCATGTCCCAGGCCCTGCGCAAGCTGACCGCCACCATCTCGCGCACCCGCACCGCCGTGGTATTCATTAACCAGCTCCGGGAGAAGATCGGCATCGTCTTCGGCAGCCCGGAGGTGACGCCCGGGGGGCGCGCCCTCAAGTTCTACTCCTCGGTGCGCATCGACCTGCGGCGCGTAGAGGCCATCAAGTCCGGCAGCCAGATCATCGGCAACCGGGTGAGGGCCAAGATCGTCAAGAACAAGGTGGCGCCGCCCTTCCGCACCGCCGAGTTCGAGATTATCTTCCACGGCCCCAACGTGGGCATCGGCCGCGAGGGCGACATCCTTGACCTCGGCTCGGCCCTGGGCATCGTGCGCAAGCAGGGAGCTTTCTACTCCTACGGCGAGACTCGGCTGGGCCAGGGGCGCGAGCAGGCCAAGGAGTTCCTGCGTCAGCACCCGGCCCTGGCCGACGAGCTGGAACGGCTGATCCGCGCCAAGGCCGACGAGGCCGCACCGGCCGCCGCCTTCGCCCCTGCCGAGGCCGAGCCAGCCTAAGCATAACGCAAGACACGCCTGGCCCTCGCTACCCGCTGGCGCCTCGTGGCCGGTTCCGGCACGCGTTACCGTCCCGCCCAAGTCCGGGCTCGTGTCGGTCGACCGCTTGCCGCTAGTCGGGCAGCGGCATGGCCCGTATACTTGGGGCGCGGTGGCCCCTGTGGCCCCGACCACCATACCTGCCACTATTGGCTTCGGGCTGCCCGCAGTTTAGACTGTTTCCAAGGTGGGAATATGGAACGAACACGTCGCAACCTGTGGATCGCTTTTCTAGGAGAGGCGAAGGCCAACCGTATGTACATGGCCTACGCCCTGAAGGCGATGGAGGAGGGCCATCCAGAGGTGGCCCAGGTATTCATGGAGGCGGCCGGGGCCGAGACCGTCCATGCCCTGAGCCACCTCAAGGCCCTGGGCGAGGTCCGCTCCACCCTCGAAAACCTGGTGGCCGTCACCGAGGGCGAGGCCTACGAGTTCGAGACCATGTACCCCCGTTTCATTCGCGAGGCCGAGGACGAGGGGCACCATCAGGCTGCCGAGAGCTTCCGCCTCGCTCTGGCCGGCGAGAAGGAGCACCTGCGGCGCTTCCTCGACGCCCTGCATCACCTGGAGCGGAAGACGGGGCAGAAGGCCCGGTCAGCCCCTGCGCCCGGGCGCGCCGTTGCCCCCCCGGAGCCCCTGCCCGAGGAAGCGGTGGCGGTTCCCGATGCAGCCCGCGAGATCGTCACCGAGAAGCAGCGCATCGCCCGCCTGGCACGCATACGCGAGGTCATCTTCGGCATGCAGGACGGCCTGGTCACCGCCGCCACCGTGGGGCCGGCGGTGGCAGGGGCCACCGCCACCGGCTCCACAGTGCTGGTGGCGGGGCTGGCAGCCATCCTGGGAGGCACCCTGTCCATGTCGGCGGGCAGCTTCCTGGGCTCCCGCGCGGAGCGCCAGGTACAAGAGGCTGAGCTAGCCCGCGAGCGGTGGGAGATCGAACAGCGGCCAGAGGAAGAGCTCGCTGAGCTCATCGAGATGTACCGCCTGGAGGGCTTCACCTACGAGCAGGCGCGGCAGATGGCCGAACGGGTAGCGGCGGACAAGGAGCTCTGGCTGAAGACCATGGCCGAGAAGGAGCTGGGCCTGAGCCCCGAAGTGCTGCCGGAGCCCTCCAAGGATGCCCTGGCCATGGGTGTCTCCTACCTGGGGGCAGGTATCCTGCCCCTCATTCCCTATTTCTTCGCCGCCGGCCCGGCAGCGGTGGCAGCGTCCATTGCCATCGCCGTAGTGGCCCTGTTCGCCATCGGCGCCATCAAGGGCTGGCTGGTCCGGCGCAACCCCCTCCTTTCCGGCGCCGAGGTCACGGCCATCGGCGGCATGGTGGCGGTGGCGGCCTACTTCCTCGGCCGCGTGGCGCCGGTATGAGGAAGTGCATAGACCGCCCCTATCCTCGGCATAACTAACCATTTAGCCACCTTGACTGGGGCCTTTAATAGGGCCTATGATGATGCTGAAGGTCGAACTTTAACAAGCCAGAACGCTGACGCTTGTCAGTTAAGGAAGTGAGGTCGCTATGCCGGAAGGCATACTATTCGCTATCATTTTCGGCCTTCTCGGCGCGGCGGCAGGGGTCATCGGCGGCGCTGCATTGCAGCAGAGACTCACCCATTCCCGTATCGCCGCCGCGGAGCAAAACGCCGCCCGCATACTGAACGAGGCCGAACGACGTCACAAGGAGCTGTTGATCGAGGCCCGTGAAGAGGCCCTGCGCGTCAAGAACCAGGTCGAAGCGGAACTCAAGGAGCGACGCAACGAGCTACAGCGGCTGGAGAGACGTCTCCTTCAGAAGGAAGAAAGCCTAGAACGAAAACAGGAGAGCCTGGAGCGCCGGGAACGCGGCCTCGCCGAGCGCGAGGCCCACCTGGAAGAGCTGCGCGCCCAGCTCCAGCGCCTCGAACAGGAGCAGCGCCAGGAGCTGGAGCGCGTGGCCGGCCTGAGCGTCCAGGAAGCCCGCGACATCCTCCTGGCCGAGGTGGAGCGGGAGGTCCGCGACGAGGCCGCTCGCCGCGTCCGCGAGATCGAGCAGCAGCTCCGCCAGGAGGCCGAAGAGCGCGCCCGCAAGATCCTGGTCACCGCCATGCAGCGGCTGACCAGCGAGGTCGTATCCGAGGCCACGGTGTCGGTGGTGCCTCTGCCCTCCGAGGACATGAAGGGGCGCATCATCGGGCGCGAGGGACGTAACATCCGCACCCTGGAGCACCTCACCGGCGTAGACGTCATCATCGACGATACGCCCGATGCCGTCACCCTCTCCTCCTTCGACCCGGTGCGTAGGGAGATCGCCCGCGTCGCCCTGACCAGGCTCATCAGCGACGGACGCATCCACCCCGCCCGCATCGAGGAGATGGTGGAGAAGGCCAAGCGGGAGGTGGAGCAGGCCATCCAGGAGGCCGGCGAGCAGGCTGCCCTGGAGGCCGGCTGCCCCGGCCTGCACCCCGAGATCCTCAAGTACCTGGGGCGGCTCAAGTTCCGCTACTCCTACGGCCAGAACCAGCTCAAACACGCCGTGGAGACGGCCCGCCTCGCCGCCCTCATCGCTCATGAGCTGGGGGCCGACGTGGAGGTCGCCCGCCGCGGCGGGCTCCTGCACGACCTGGGCAAGGCCGTCGACCACGAGGTGGAGGGCACCCACGCCAAGATCGGCGCCGACCTGGCCCGCCGCTACGGCGTGCCGGCACCGATAGTGCACTGCATCGAGGCCCACCACGAGGAGATCGAGCCTCAGTCGGTAGAGGCGGTGGTGGTCATCGTGGCCGACGCCCTCAGCGGCAGCCGGCCCGGCGCCCGCCGCGAGTCGCTGGAGCAGTACCTCAAGCGGCTGGAGGCCCTCGAGGGCGTGGCCTACTCCTTCCCGGGCGTGGAGAAGGCCTTCGCCATCCAGGCCGGGCGCGAGATCCGCGTCATCGTCAGGCCCGACGAGATCGACGACCTGGGCGCCTTCCGCCTGGCGCGGGACCTGAGCCGCAAGATCCAGGAGAGCCTGGAGTACCCGGGCCAGATCAAGGTCACTGTCATTCGCGAGAAGAGGGCGGTGGAGTACGCCCGCTGAGCCGGGCATCCAGCGTCCCGGGAGTCGGCCATGCGCGTTTTGATGATAGGGGACGTGGTGGGCAAGCTGGGACGGCACGTGCTGTCCCAGCTCGTGCCCGAACTGCGTCGCCAGTACGGCCTGGACCTGGTCATCGCCAACGGCGAGAACGCCGCCAGCGGCAAAGGGCTAACGCCCGAGACGGCGCAGGAGATGCTCTCCGCCGGCGTCGACGTCATCACCTCCGGCAACCATATCTGGCAGTACCGCGAGGTGTACCCGCTCCTGGACGGCGACTGGCCCATCCTCCGCCCGCTCAACTATCCCGAAGGGGCGCCGGGCAAGGGCGTGTGGGCCCGCGACGGGGTTGCGGTCATCAACCTCCAGGGACGCGTCTTCATGCCCCACCACATCGACTGCCCCTTCCGCGCCGCCGACAGGGCCCTGGCCCATGTCCAGGGCTCGGCCCGCATCGTCATCGTCGATATCCACGCCGAGGCCACCAGTGAGAAAGTGGCCCTGGGCTGGTACCTGGACGGGCGCGCCAGCGCCGTCGTCGGCACCCATACCCACGTCCCCACCGCCGACGCGCGGGTGCTGCCCGGCGGCACGGCCTACGTCAGCGACGTGGGCATGACCGGCGCCCGCGACAGCGTCATCGGCGTGGACGTGGGGCCCGTGATCCAGCACTTCCTGTACCAGGTGCCCTCGCGACTGCCCCCCGTGGAGAAGGGGCCCGCGGTGCTGAACTCCGTGCTCATAGAGATAGACCCCGCCACGGGCCGCGCCCTGTCGATCCAGAGAGTCGACTGCGAGGTAGCATGATATGCCGAGCCGCGCCGACCTGCACACCCACAGCACCTACTCGGATGGCGTCCTGACGCCCAGGCAACTGGTGGACTACGCCTATTCGCGGGGCGTGCGCATCCTCGCCCTCACCGACCACGATATAACCGACGGCATACCCGAGGCGCTGGAGGCGGCCCGGGCCTACCCCGATCTCCTCCTCATCCCGGGCATCGAGATGAGCACCGACGTCCCCGGCAACGAGGTGCACATCCTCGGCTACTTCATCGACTGGCAGGACGCCGGTTTCCAGGAGGTCCTCGCCCGCCTGCGCGATTCGCGGGTGGACCGCGCCCGCCGCATGGTGGAAAAGCTGGCCCGGTTGGGGGCGCCGGTCTCCTGGGAGCGGGTGCTGGAGCTGGCCGGCGAGGGGGCGGTGGGCAGGCCTCACATCGCCCAGGCCCTGGTGGAGGCCGGACACGTCAGCAGCGTCAACGAGGCCTTCGAGCGCTTCCTGGGCCGCAATGCCCCTGCTTATGTCGAGCGAGAGAAGATGACCCCACCGGAAGTGGTGGAGCTGCTGGGCCGCGTCGGCGGCCTGGCGGTCCTGGCCCACCCCCGCGAACTGGAGCCCGACCTGGACCGCCTGCTGCCGGAGCTCAGGGCCGCCGGGCTCGTGGGTATGGAGGTCTACTATCAGGACTACACGCCCGAGGAGATAGAGCGCCTGCTGGATTGGGCGCGACGCTTCGACCTGCTGCCCCTGGGCGGCAGCGACTACCACGGCCTGGGCGGCCCCCAGCAGCGGGAGCCCGGCGACATCCCCCTCCCCGACGAGCCGGTGCAGCGCCTCTTGGAGCTGGCCGCCGTGCGGGGCCGCGTTTAGCCGGCGCGTCAGCGTAGGACCAGCCGCGCCACCGCCAGCCCCACCAGGATGACCCCCGTGGCCAGGCCCACCCGCCACAGGTCGGCGAGCACGTAGCGGTGGTCGCGCAGCAGCCGGCGAGGACGGCGCTCGGGCGTTGTCGGTGGCGCCTCCTCCGGCTGAACGGCGGCCGCGGCCGGCGGAGGCCCCGCCGGGACGTGGGCGGGGCGATAGGGCGGGCGGCGACGTCGGCGGGCCATAGCCTCCTTCCTACCTACAGCCCGCATTATAGACCAGCCGCCGCCTACGGCCTACGGGTCCCTTTCGCCCCGGGCCTATTGACGCCGGGCGCCGCAGCGCCCAAAATGGGGATGGAAGGTGGCCCCGTGGTGTAGCGGCCAACATGCCTCCTTGTCAAGGAGGAGAGCGCGGGTTCGAGTCCCGTCGGGGCCGCCAGCCCGCTTCTCACCACCACCCGGGCAGCAGGGACTGCGTGCCTTCGTCCATCTCGACGCCGAGGGCGCTGAGCAGGCGGGCCATCATGCTCCAGATGCCGATGCAGAAGGTCAGCTCCACCAGCTCCCGCTCCGAGAGATGTGCCAGCAGCTCCCGCGCCAGGGACTGGGCGCGGCCGTCCAGCGCCACCGTCGCGTCGGTGTAGCGCAGCACCAGACGCTCCAGCTCCCCCAGGGCGGGGTCCGACTCGTAGTCGCGCACCGCCCGTATCTCGTCGTCGCTCATCCCCAGCCTCCGGGCGATGGTGACGTGGTGGACGAAGCCGTAGGGCACCCGCGCCAGCAGGAAGACCCGCAGTATCGCCAGCTCCCGCAGTCGTGGCGCGAGGGACAGGCGGGTGAGGGCCACCCGCATCATGTCCCACCAGGTGTGGGCCAGCTCCGGGCTGTGGGCGGCCACCCGGAAGACGTTCAGCACCTGCCCGCCGCCGGCCCGGGCCGCCCGCTCCAGAAAGCGGCGGGTCTCCTCGTCGCGCTCCCCGGTCACATCCGATACGACGGCCATGCTTCACTCCTTTCGCTCGACTATGCGGTAGATCATGGAGCCCTGCCCCACCAGCTTGTCTCCCTCGCCGAACACGCGCACGTCCAGATAGACCAGCTCGCGGCCCCGGCGCAGTAGCCTCGCCTCGGCCACCACGTCCTCGTTGGCCGCCGGCGCCAGGTAGTTCACCGTCAGGGAGACGGTGGAGCCTGCATAACGGGGCGAGCCGATCTCGGCCGTGGTCCAGCCGGCTATGGCGCCCGTGGTGTCCATCAGGGAGGCTATCGCTCCCCCGTGGAGAACGCCGCCGCCGGTGGTGTTTTCGGGCCGAAAGGGGAGGCGGATGCGGGCGTAGCCGGGCGAGACCTCTTCCAGCCTCATTCCCAGGTGGCGCATGAAGGGGGTGACCTCCACCACCTTCGCCAGGCGGGCGGCATACTCGGGCGAGAGACCTTCGCGGGCCATGTTCACCTCCTCAGGGGACGAGAGCGACATGCAGCGCCTCCTCGCCCGGCACCTCGCGGGCCAGGAGGCGCAGGGCGCGGTCGGCTTCCTCGACGGGCAGGGTATGGGAGTGGAGCCTCTGCAGCGGGTACCGGCCCGAGGCCATCACGGCCAGGGCGCGCTCGTAGCTGGCGTAGTCCACACCGAGCGCCCCCTTCACCGTCAGCTCCTTGCCGATGATGCGGTCGGAGTAGAAGTCGGGGACGGGACGGCGGCCCTTGGTGCCGGCCAGCACCACCGTGCCGCCGCGGGCGGCCATCTCGATGGCCTGGGTCACCGCCTCCACGGCGTAGGCGGTCACGTCCACCACCACGTCGGCGCCGCGACCGTCGGTCAGGCGGCGCACGGCCTCCACCGGGTCTTCGGCCTCCACGTTGACGGTGTGGTGGGCGCCCAGCTCCCGCGCCAGGGCGAGCCGCGCCTCGTCGGCGGCCAGCCCGGTCACGATGACGCAGCCGGCGCCCGCCTCGCGGGCGGCGATGACGCAGGCCAGTCCCCTCTGGCCCGGCCCCAGCACGACGACCGTATCGCCCGCCCTCAGCCCCGGCAGGTCCACGGCCCAGCGGAAGCCCGCCCCCAGGGGGTTGAAGAGCACCGCCAGCTCCGACGGCAGGTGCTCCGGCACCCGGTGCAGGACCGAATTGGGGGCCAGGTACATGTGGCTGGCGTAGCCTCCCCACAGGCCGGGCGGCACCGAGAGGGGGATGAACCCGTAGGCGCTCATGGGGCGGCGGCCCATGCAGAGGGTGTAGCGCCCGCCCAGGCAGAGGGAACAGGAGAGGCAGGGGATGGCCGGCTCCACCGCCACCCGCGCTCCCACCTCCACGCGCCAGCGGGCCGCCGCCCTCTCGCCGATGGCCACGATGCGGCCCACCGGCTCATGTCCGGGCACGAAGGGATAGGGTGCGTAGATGGCACCGTGATACTGCTCGTAGTCGGTGCCGCAGATGCCGCAGGACTCTACCTGCAGCAGGGCCTCGTCGGGCCCCACATCCGGCAGGGGCAACCGGCGCGCCTCCAGGGAGCGGGGGCCGGTCATGACCATCGCCCTGGCTTCGGCCATCGGTCTGCCATCCTCACGTTTGCCCACATGCTATACCCGTGCAATGCGGCCGGTCAACCCTTACGTCAACGTAAACCACCCGCGCGCCAGCCTTGGGCGGTGCGCCGGACGGCGAGTCGCAGCATCGACCGACCCTCGAGGGCGAAAGAGCGAGAGATCCGATCGCTGCCTTACGGCGTAGACGTGTACAGAGAAGCTTGCCCGAAAGGAGGTTCGACTCATGCTGCGACGTCTCCTGGCCTCGGCTGCCCTGCTGGCAGCGGTACTGGCCCTGGGCGTGGCTGCTATCGCGTGCGAGGAGGAAGAGGCGACCCCTACGCCTGGGCGCACGCCCACGCCCGCTGCTGCCGGTCGCACCCCTACTCCTGCCGCCGCCACGACACCCACCCCCGCCGGGCCCTCGGTGGAGATAGTATCGCCGGCTGCCGGCGCCACGCTGCCGGCGGGCGACATACGGGTCGAGGTCAGGGTTAGCGGCCTGCAGATCGTGGACCCGAGCCTGACGCCCGTGCCCGGACAGGGGCACGTGCACTTCTACATCCTCCGCCCAGACCAGCAAGTGCCCACCACTCCCGGACAGCCAGCCGTCACGGCGCAGGGCACCTACCACGCCACTGCCACCACCAATCACACCTGGACCAACGTACAGCCGGGCACCTACAAGCTGGCCGTCCAGCTAGTGCAGAACAATCACACCCCGCTCCAGCCGCCGGTGGTCAGGGAGATAACGGTCACCGTGCGCTAAGGCCGACGCTTTCCCACACATCCCCCGGCACGTCCCGGCCCCCGCCCTGCGGCCCCGATCGGGGGCCGGGGCGCGTCTCGGGGAATGGCGTATCCGGTCAGCTGGTGGGCCATTGACGACATGTCTGCTATAATGGCCCCTGACCGTGCACTGACGGCCGGGAGTCATGTCGGGCTTCAGCCTGTTCGACCTGTTCTGGATCTTCATCATCCTCATCTCCCTGCAGCCGGTGCTCCAGCGCTACCTCCTGCAGTCGCAGCGTTTGCGCTGCATCCGCCAACTGGAGCGGGCGCGGGGCTCGCGGGTGATCACCCTGATACACCGCCGTGAGACCATGAGCTTTCTGGGGTTTCCAGTGGTGCGCTTCATCGATATGGACGACTCGGAACAGGTCCTCCGGGCCATTAAAATGACCGACCCCAAGGTTCCCATCGATTTGGTGCTGCACACTCCGGGCGGGCTGGTGCTGGCCTCGGAGCAGATCGCCTTCGCCCTGGCCCGGCGCCCGGGGAAGGTGACGGTATTTGTCCCCCATTACGCCATGAGCGGCGGCACCCTCATTGCCCTTGCCGCCGACGAACTGGTGATGGACGAGAACGCGGTGCTCGGGCCTGTTGACCCGCAGGTGGGCCAGTATCCCGCGGCGTCTATTCTGCAAGCGGTCCAAGCCAAAGATGTGAACGAGCTGGACGACCAGACCCTCATCCTGGCCGACATCGCTCGCAAGGCCATGCAGCAGATGAAGCAGACGGTGGCCGAGCTCCTCTCCGAACGCATGAGCCCCGACGACGCCGAGCGCGTGGCTACCGTGCTCACATCGGGCACCTGGACGCACGATTACCCCATCACCGTGGACCAGGCGCGCGAGCTGGGGCTGAACGTCCGCACCGATATGCCCGACGAGGTCTACCACCTAATGGAGCTGTTCCCCCAGGCGGGGGTCGGCAGGCCATCCGTGGAGTACATACCGGCACCCTACGCGCCGCCCCCTCAACCTGGCCGCCGACCCGTGGGACGAGACCAGCACTAAGGGCCGATAGCTCCGACCGGCGCCCCGTTGACCAGCACCTGGTAGCGTCGGGTAGCCGCGCCCAGGGGCACCCTGCCCTCGAACGGCGCCAGCACCTGGGCGCAGGCCCTGTCCGGAGCGACGAGCGAGTAGACCTCGACCCGTATCTCGCCGCTGGCGTCGTCGCGCTCGACTCTGGCGCGCGCCTCGTGACAGGGTGTCGGCAGGGAGCCTCTCAGCGTCAACAGGTACTGGGGAGGATATGTCTCTAACTCCGTCAGCTCGCTGGCCTCCAGATATGCCGGGCCCCTCTGTAGCCTGTCGTCCGCCGGTCGGGGCGAGAGGCTGGACGGCCCTGGCGTGGGGGTGGGGCCGGGCGAGGCGCCATCGCCGGCCGCACAGCCGACGGCAGCCCCCAGGAACAGGACAGGCCACACCCACAACACGAGTCTCATATGTCTTCTGCGCTCCCTCTCCCAGTAGACGAGAGGGGGGCGGTAAAGGTTCCCGCTGGCAGGACGAGTTCAGGCCGTCGGGGCAGTCATGCCGGCGAGCAGTGCTCGCAGCGGTGCCACCCGGGTCTCGTACTCTGCGTCGTCCAGGACGGGGACAGGTTGCAGGCCTGCGAACCGCTCGGCAGGCAGGTCCACCCACGAGAAGCAGCCCACGTATTCCGGCAAGAGGGGCAGGAAGACAGGCTGCGGCAGACGGTATACCCGGAGCAGCATCACCGTCAGGGGCTGCTTGGGCCGCCAGTGCAGTCGCTGCAGGATATAGTCGTCGGCCCAGATATGGTACGGCGACAGCGCCCTCACGTGCTCCTGGTCCCGGACCTCGCACAGGCCCGTCACCTCGGCCCAGCAGGGAAGCACTAGCGTGTCGGCGGGTGGGGCATTGCGAAGGGTCTCTTCCAGGTCAGGGAGAAACTCGGGTTTGATGAGCTCCGGGCGCTGGTGCTCGTAGGTGGGATACAGGTAAAAGCTCCTGAACTCGACGTCGAAGCGCTTCTCCCGGATGCCGCCCTTGCGCATGACCAGTAGCTGTCGCCCCTCGCTCAGGGCCTTGACCGTCACCGCCCACTCCTTCAGGGCTCTCACCGTCTCCATGGGCATCCCTCCTGGCTTCCAGTATACCCGCCGCTGGCCGTTGGGGCCCGCCATTGCTCCAGAAACGCGGGCAGGCGAACATGGTAGCCGTGGCACGTCTGCCCGAGACCCTGGGCCTCGCCGCTCTATCGGCGTGGCTGTACTTGCTGCTGGGCCGTGGCCGCTTCTGGGACGCAGGGCCGCGCCTCCCCGACGACCCGCCGCCACGGCGATGGCCTCGCGTGGCGGTGGTAGTGCCCGCGCGCAACGAGGCGGCGGTCCTTCCCGACACCCTGTCCTCCCTGCTGGGGCAGGACTACCCGGGCGACTGGCACGTGTTCCTGGTAGACGACGCCAGCGAAGACGGCACCGACCAGGTCGCCCGTGCGGTAGCTGCGGCCGCCGGGGGCGCCGAACGCCTCACCATCGTGGCCGGGTCGCCCACGCCTGCAGGATGGTCGGGCAAGGTCTGGGCCATGGCCCAGGGCACCGAGGCGGCCGCCGCCTTTCGGCCGGAGTTCGTCCTCTTCACCGACGCCGATATCGTCCACCCACCGGACGGCCTGCGGCGGCTGGTAGCCCTCGCCGAGGCCCGAGTGCTGGACCTGGCCTCGGTGATGGTGCTCTTGCGCACGGAGGGCTTCTGGGAGCGGCTGCTCATGCCCGCCTTCGTCTACTTCTTCGCCAAGCTCTATCCCTTCCGCTGGGCGGCGGATCCGCGCAGGAGCACCGCCGGTGCCGCGGGCGGCTGCATGCTGGTGCGGCTGGGCGCTCTGCGCCGGGCAGGCGGGCTCGAGGCTATTGCTAACGCTATAATCGACGACTGCTCCCTGGCGGCTGCTGTCAAGGGCACGGGGGGAAGGCTCTGGCTGGGGCTATCGCGGCAATGGCAGAGCGTCCGCGGCTACGCGGGCCTGGCGGGGATAGGACGCATGGTGGCCCGCAGCGCATACGCCCAGCTCCGCTACTCGCCGCTATTGCTAGCCGGCACGGTGGCCGGGATGTCGCTCGCCTACCTGGTCCCGCCGGCTCTCGCGGTGTGGGGAGTGCGGCGCAGGCGGCCCGCCCCCGCACTCCTCGGGCTGGTGTCCTGGGGAATAATGACCGCGACCTACATGCCCATGCTCCGCTGGTACCGCCTCTCGCTTCTCTGGGCGCCGCTGCTGCCCCTCGCCGCCTTCTTCTATACCCTGTTCACCATCGACTCGGCCCGCCGCTGGCACGCTGGCAGGGGCCCCGAGTGGCGGGGACGCGCCGTCGGCCGGCAAGAGCCGGTTTCCTCCCCCGCTGCCAGCGCTTATAGTAGGGGTGAGGGCCGCCAGGCCCATCCTTCGGACAGGGAGTGAGGATCGAGATGGACGACAGGCTAGGGCGCGTGCGGGCCATCGGCCGGCGCGTGCTGGTGACGGTGGTAGGGGGAGCTGTACTCGCTGTGGGGATCGTGTTCATCGCGCTGCCGTTCATCCCGGGTGGAAGCCTGTTGTCGGTCCTGGGGCTCCTGATCCTGGCCAAGGAGTGGCCATGGGCGCGGCGCCCCCTGGAGTGGGCGCGGACGCGGCTGCTCGGTCGGCTACAGCGGGCCTCCAACCCCTTTGAATGACCGGCCCAGACCGGTAACTACCTGTCATGGATTATCCTATCTGGCTCTGGACAGCCTTCACCGTCGGCATCGTCATCATCCTGGCCTTCGACTTGTGGGTGATCCAGAAGGAGGCCCACGCGCCCAGCTTTCGCGAGGCCGCCCTGTGGAGCGCGTTCTGGATCGTCCTGGCGCTGGCCTTTGGCGGCTACATCTTCCTGCATTACGGCACCCACAAAGGGCTGGAATACATTACCGGCTACCTCATAGAGAAGTCGCTCAGCATCGACAACGTCTTCGTGTGGATGGTGGTGTTCCAGTACTTCGCCGTGCCGCCCCGGTACCAGCACCGGGTGCTGTTCTATGGGGTGCTGGGGGCCATCGTCATGCGGGCGCTGTTCATCGCCGCCGGCGTCACCCTCATCAATCTCTTCCACTGGATCGTGTTCGTTTTCGGGGCCATCCTCATCTTCACCGGCATCAGGCTGGCCGTGCGCCACGGCGAGGAGGTGCACCCCGAGCGGAACCCCGTGGTGAGGCTGGCGCGCCGCTTCCTGCCCATGACGGCCGAGTACCACGGGCAGCGCTTCTTCGTGCGACAGGGCCACATGCTCCTGGCCACGCCTATGCTGCTGGTGCTGCTGGTGGTGGAGAGCACCGACGTGGTCTTTGCCATAGACTCCATCCCTGCCATCCTGGCCATCACCCGCGACGGCTTCATCGTGTGGACATCCAACGTGATGGCTATCCTCGGCCTGCGTGCCCTGTACTTCCTGGTGGTGGGGGTGCTGGGCCTGTTCCGCTACCTGAATTACGGGCTGGCCGCTGTGCTGGTATTCGTGGGCGTGAAGATGCTCATCAGCGAGTTCTACAAGATCCACGTGGGCATATCGCTGGGGGTCGTGGCCACCATCATCGGCATCGCCATCCTGGCTTCGGTCATCGCCGAGCGGAGGGAGGCGCGGCGGCTGGCGGCGGCGGGCCGCTCCGCTGACCCGCCCGGAGAGGGAGCTTCGGCCGCCCACTGACGCTGTCGTGCCTGGCCGCGCCGCCTCGCGAGTCCTCGAGGTAGACCCGGAGCACCCTCAGCCCGAGGTGCTGGCCGAGGCGGCCCGCGTCCTGCGGTCCGGCGGGCTAGTCGCCTTCCCTACCGAGACCGTCTATGGCCTGGGGGCGGACGCCCTCTCGGCCGAGGCGGTGGCCCGGATATTCGCCGCCAAAGGACGCCCGGCCGACAATCCCCTCATCGTCCACGTGGGCCACCCGCAGGAGGTGCGGCAGGTGGCGCGGGAGGTGCCGCCCCTGGCCCGGCGTCTGATGGAACGCTTCTGGCCCGGCCCCCTCACACTGGTGCTGCCCAAGGCGACCCGGGTGCCGCTGACCACCACCGGCGGCCTGGACACGGTTGCGGTGCGCATGCCGGCCCACCCGGTGGCCCTGGCACTGGTGCGCGAGGCCGGCGTGCCAGTGGCTGCCCCCTCGGCTAACCGCTCCGGCCGTCCCAGCCCCACCCGAGCCGAGCACGTCCTGCAGGACCTGGGCGATGCCGTGGACCTGGTCCTGGACGGCGGCCCCTGCCCCGTGGGCGTTGAGTCCACCGTCCTGGACGTGACGGGGCCGGTGCCGGTAGTGCTGCGTCCCGGGGGCCTGCCCAAGGAGTTCATCGAGGAGGCGCTGGGCCGGCCGGTGATGGTGGGCGGCGGGCCGGAACTCGCCCGGCGGTCGCCGGGCACCCGCTACAGGCACTATGCCCCGGGCGCGCCCCTGCTCATCGCCGGGCCGGACGAGGTGCCGCGGGTGGTGGAGGGTCTCCTGCGCCAGGGCAAAGCGGTGGGGCTGCTGGCCCGTCGAGACCCGGGCCTTCGTCACCCGCAGCTGAGGACACGCATCGTGACCGGCGGTCTGCGGGCCTATGCGCGCGAGCTGTTCGACGCGCTGCGCTCGCTGGACGACCAGGGATGCGAGGTCATCGTGGCCGAGGCGGTGGACGAAAAAGGCATCGGCCTGGCCATCATGGACCGCCTGCGCCGCGCGGCGAGCTGAGCGATTGACTTCCCGTCGGCAGGCGTGCTATCAAAGGGCCGTCGCAGTAGGGGGAGGTGGCAGACATGCCTACGTTCATCATGCTCAGCACTCTGACCGACGACGGGGCCGAGACGGTGAAGGCGAACCCCGACCGCATCCGCGAAGTCCGCGAGGAGCTGGAGCAGCAGTTCGGCATCCGTATCGTGGCCCAGTACGCCGTGCTGGGCCCCTACGACTTCGTGAACATCGTCGAGGCGCCGGATATCGAGACGGTGGCACGGGTCTCGGCCGAAATGGCCGCCCGCGGCAGCGTCAAGATCCAGACTCTGGCGGCCATCCCGGTGGACGAGTTCATCGCCCGGCTCAAGACCTGAGCCGCCGGCGTCGGCCGCGCCTGCGACCTGCCGCTTCGGCCCTCCCCTGGACAATAGGGAAAAGGGAGTATAAATTGGGGCCATAGAGCCGTGCCATCGGTAGCCCATTGCCATCGCCGGGCCCCCTGGCCGGTGCCGGTCAGGGGCCTTGCGGCGTCGTTGCCCGGGCCTGGCCAGTACGGGCCCTCGACCCCGAGGAGCGGAACTGGAATGCATCTTCTTTCCCACGGGAGGTGGATATGACCCTGGTCGAACAGCTCGCGCAGTTCGTGGTCCAGGCGGACTACGAGATGCTGTCGCAGGAGGCCCGCAGCGAGCTGAAGGCGCGCGTCCTGGACTCGCTGGGCTGCGCCATCGGCGCGCTGGAGGGGGAGCCCATCGTCTACATCCGTCAGCATACGGAGGAGTTCGGTGGCGCGCCCCTGTGCACCATGGTCGGTGGCGGCAAGACGGCGCCCGACCGCGCCGCTTTTTACAACGGCGCGCTGGTGCGGTACCTGGACTATAACGACTCCTTCCTCGCCAAGGGCGAGACCTGCCACCCCAGCGACAACCTGGGTGCAGTGATGGCCGCCAGCGAGTACGCCGACCGCAGCGGCCGCGACCTGCTGACCGCCCTTGCCGTCGCCTACCAGGTCCAGTGCCGGCTGTCACAGGTGGCGCCGGTGCGGCACAAGGGCTTCGACCATACCACCCAGGGCACCTATGCCGCGGGCGCCGGGGTGGCCAAGGCCCTGGGGCTGGACGCGGAACGCACAGCCAACGCCATTGCCCTCGCGGCCACCCCCAACAACGCCTTGCGCGTGACCCGGACCGGTCGCCTGTCCCACTGGAAGGGGCTCGCCTACCCGCACACCGGGTTCGTGGCCACCCACGCCGCCTTCCTGGCCAAGAGGGGCATCACCGGGCCGCTGGAGGTCTTCGAAGGCAACAAGGGCTTTATGGACGCCATCGCCGGCCACTTCGAAATCGACTGGTCCAAGGAAGACCTGGAGATGGTCCGCAAGACCATCATCAAGAAGTACAACGCCGAGATCCACTCCCAGTCGGCCATCGAAGGGCTGCTGGAGCTGCAGGCCCTGCACGGCTTCCGCGCCGAAGATGTGGAGCGCATCGACCTGGAGACCTTCCAGGTAGCCTTCATGATCATCGGCGGCGGCGAGGAGGGCGACAAGCACATCGTCCAGACCAAGGAGGAGGCCGACCACAGCCTACCGTACATGCTGGCCGTGGCCCTGCTGGACGGCGACGTGGGCCCGCCCCAGTATGATCCGGAGCGGATCGTACGCGACGATGTGCAGTCGCTGCTGCGCCGGGTGCATGTGCGCCCCGTGGACGAGTTCAGCGCCCGCTTCCCCGACGAGATGCCCGCCCGCCTGCGCGTGACCCTCAAGGACGGCCGTGTGCTGCAGATCGAGAAGCGGGACTACGAGGGATTCCACACCCGGCCCATGGCCTGGGAGCGTGTGGTTCAGAAGTTCGAGCGCCTGGCTGGCCCCTACACCGATGCCTCCCTGCGGCGGGAGATAGCGGCCTGCGTCGAGAACCTGGAGAACGTGGCGGTGAGAGAGCTCACGGGCCTGCTGGCCCGAGTAGGCAAGTAAGGAGGGTCTGGTCATGGAGCACAGGGCGTTCCCCTTCATTCCCACCAACAAGCGCGAGGGCAAGCCCCGCAGCCGCGGCGTCACCGAGATCCGCGGGCCCTACTATACGCCTATGGGCAAGCGCTACCTGGAAGACGTTCTGGAGACCATGGGCGACTATATCGACAGCGTGAAGTTCGCCGGTGGCTCCTTCGTCCTCTATCCGCAGGACGTGCTGAAGGAGTTCATCGAGCTGGCCCACAAGCACGACGTGATGGTCTCTACCGGCGGCTTTATCGAGCGCGTGCTCTCCTGGGGCCCGGACCTGGTGGACAAGTACATCGCCGAGTGCAAGAAGGTGGGCTTCGACATCATCGAGATCTCTACCGGCTTCATCACCATCCCGACCGACGACTGGCTGCGCCTGGTCGAGAAGGTGCAGAAGGCAGGGCTCAAGGCCAAGCCGGAGGTGGGCATACAGTTCGGTGCCGGCGGCGCCACTTCCGCCGAGGAGCTGGCCCTGGAGGGCACCCGCGACGTCGGGTGGGCCATCGGACAGGCGCGCCGCTTCCTGGAGGCCGGCGCGTACATGATCATGATCGAGTCCGAGGGCATCACCGAGAGCGTCAAGAGCTGGCGCACCGATGTGGTGGCCAAGATCATCAATGCCCTCGGACTGGAAAAGGTGATGTTCGAGGCGGCCGACCCGCCCGTATTCACCTGGTACCTGCAGAACTACGGCCCCGAGGTAAACCTGTTCGTGGACCACAGCCAGATCGTGCAACTGGAGTGCATACGCTCCGGTTTGTGGGGCACCAAGAGCGTCTGGGGCCGTTTGCTCACCTACAAGGAATAGCGGCCGCACTCCGCGGGGGCTCGGGTGAGCGACCCGCGCCCCCGCGTTCACTCCTCCCCTATCAGGAAGTACCGAGCCTGGTCGACCGTCAGAGACGGCACCACCAGGTCGGCCTGGGAAAGCATCTGTGGCGGGCGCGTGGTGGCCACCGCCAGGCAGCGCATCCCAGCCCTCTTGGCTGCCTCCACGCCTTCCGGGGCATCCTCCACCACGACGCAGGCCGGGGGAGGGACAGCCAGTCGCTGCGCCCCGAGCAGGAAGCCCTCGGGGTCGGGCTTGCCCCTCCGCACGTCCTCCTCGGCGACGACGACGGAGAAGGCATCCTCGAGGCGCAGTGAGCGGAGCACGAGACGCACGTTCTCCCGGGGAGTGGACGAGACCACAGCCTGACGCAGGCCGTGACGCATGGCCGCCAGCACCAGCTCCCGGGCGCCGGGCAACGGCTCGACGCGGCCGACGATGAGGCTGCGGAAGATGTGCTCTTTGCGTTGTGCCAGGGAAGAAAGCTTGTCCGGAGGCAGCTCGCCCAGCATATGGCGCAGGATGTCCTCGTTGCGGAGGCCGAGGAGCCGCTGACGGAAGTAGTCTTCTTCCAGCGTGCGCCCCAGCTCCGCCATCAGGCGTCTGAAGGCCTCGAAGTGGTAAGCGGCACTATCTACCAGTACCCCGTCCAGGTCCCAGAGGATGGCCCGGGCCGGCGCCATGGCCGCAGAGTGGCTAGCTCTTCGCCCCCAGAACGGTCTTCAGCATGGACTCCTGTCGCTGGGGCGGGAACATCTCCCACAGGTCCAGCATCTGGACTACCACGTACAGGAAGAAGAGGCCCATGAAAGCGCCGGCCAGCGCCTCCACGTCGGCCCCTACGGGCAACTGGCCGCGCGCCTGGGCCTGGCGGTACAGGCCCACTACAAAATCGTAGGCCTGGCGGTAGATGTCCCGCGCCAGGCCCCGCACCTCGGGGTCGTCGGCCTCGTGCACGGAGCGGAAGTGGAGGATGGCCAGCTCCGGCTGCTCCCTCAGATGGGACACGATGCGCTGGTTCAGGTCGCGTAGGGCGCTCAGAGGGTCCGTGGCCTGCTGGGCCACCTCCTGCCATCCGGCCAGGATCTGCTCCCAGGACCGGCGGACGGCGGTAATGAACAGGTCACGCTTACTGGGGAAGTGGCGGTATATGGTGGGCTCAGCGACACCGGCGGCCCGGGCGATGTCCGCTGTCCCTGCGCGGCTGTAACCCAGGTCGGCGAAGACCTTGGTGGCGATGTCGAGGAGCTGTCGGTACCGCTCTTCCCCCGGCATGCGGCGCCGTCGCCTGGGTTGGTACGCTGGCTCGGTCATATCTATCTCCACCTTTCTCGGGCAGAGAGTGGCTTCCGTTAGCTCTCTCCGTCCCTCACGGCCAGTATATTACTTCTCACCTGCAACAATCAATCTGTTCGAATTGCACGCCTTGAGCGATAGATAATTTACTGACTATTTTTAAAAAGCGTATAGTATCGTCGCCCGCATGTCATTGCTCCTCGGTCGTAGCGAGGTCATATGATGGTCAATCTTTTCTTACTATGCGCGGGGAGGAGCAGCCGATGGCCCTCTTTTTTTACGTACACGTGAACGATATAATCGGCCTGACTCCGCCTCGGAGGTACCGCTCATGAAGGTGAGCCTGTTCTATCTGCCCACCATCGGCTCCCGCCGTGATATCGAGGCGGGCATGGCGGGCTTCCGGGAAGACCTTTACCAGCGAATGCTGGCGGAGTTGAAGGAGCAGGCCCAACTGGCCGATGACCTCGGCTACCAGTCCATCTCTTTCACCGAGCACCACTTCCACATCGAGGGCTTCGAGATCTCCAACAACCCCATCCTGCTCGACCTGTTCATCGCTCTGAATACCAAGCGCATTCGCGTGGGGCAACTGGGCATCGTCCTCCCTGCCCATAACCCGCTGCAGATAGCCGAAGATCTGGCCATGGTGGACCACATGACCGGCGGGCGGCTGGACGTGGGCTTCGCCCGCGGCTACCAGCGGCGCTGGGTGGACGTGATGGCCCAGCACTACCACAACGTACATGGAGTGCAGCCGGGCCAGCACGACGAGGTTGACCAGGCCAACCGCGAGGCCTTCGAGGAGTGCTACCGCATCATCAAGCTGGCCTGGACCGAAGACATGTTCTCCTTCCAGGGCAAGTTCTGGAAAATACCGCCCGAGGGCACGCCCTGGCCCCTGGCGGCCACCCGCCAGTGGGGCGCAGGCGTGGACGAGGAGGGCACCCTGCGCCAGATAGGCGTGGTGCCCAAGCCATTGCAGAAGCCCCACCCGCCCATCTTCCAGCCCTTCGCCTCCAGCGAGGCCACCATCCGCTGGTGCGCCAGGGAGGGGATCACCGCCATCCTGCCCCCGATGTACCTGCAACTGCAGAACTACCTCTACGAGGTCTACCGCGAGGAAGCGTACCGCCACGGCCGCCGCCTGCCAGAGGGCGAGGGGCTCGGCCTCTTGCGCGACGTGGTGGTGACCGATTCGGACGAGGAGGCTGTGCGCCTGTGGCTGGAGGGGCCGGCCTTCGTGGGCGCGGCCTGGTTCGCCCCCTTCGGCTTCGACCGGGTGCTGCGCGAGCCCGGGCGTGAGTCCAACCTCACGCCCCAGGAGCTCATGGACCGCTCCCTGGTGCTGGTGGGGAGCCCCGATACGGTAAGCTTTCAGCTCGAGCGCCTCCTCAAGCACACGCCCGTCTCGTGGCTGTTCGCCTGGACCTACAACGGCGTCATTCCCCACCACAAGCTGATGCGTTCCCTGGAGCTGTTCGCTACAAGAGTATTGCCCCGGTTCCAGTGAGGGAGGACGACATGACAGCGCTGCTCTACGAGAAGCGCGATGGGATCGCCTATATCACCCTGAACCGCCCGCACGTCCACAACGCCATCGACCCGGAGATGATGGTGCGCCTGGCCGAGGCGTGGCAGGACTTCGACGCGGACGACGGCGTGCGGGTGGCCATCGTCACCGGGGCAGGCGAGCGGGCCTTCAGCGCCGGGGCCGACCTGGGCAGACTGATCCCGCTTCTCACCGGCGCCCGCCAGCCCGAAGACGAATGGGACCGACGGGTCCTGGCCGAGCGCAGGCTGATGGATGCGGCCCTCATGCGCCGCCGCCCCATCTACAAGCCCGTTATCGCCGCCATCAACGGCTTCTGCCTGGCCGGCGGCACGGAGCTGGCCCTGGCCACGGACATACGCATCGCAGCAGACCATGCCACCCTGGGGTTGTCCGAGGTGCAGCGGGCGCTGGTGCCGGGCGGCGGCTCCATGGTGCGGCTGCCACGCCAGGTGCCATACTGCAAGGCCATGGAGATCCTGCTGGTTGGGGAACCCGTTCCCGCCCAGGAAGCGTACCGCTTCGGGCTGGTGAACTACGTGGTGCCCCTGTCGGAGCTGATGACCACGGCAGAGCGCTTCGCCCGCCGCATTGCCCAGAACGGTCCTCTGGCAGTGCGCAAGATCAAAGAGGCGGTCCTGCGCACTTCGGGCCTGCCCCTCGCTGACGCCTTCCGCATCGAGGACGAGGTGGCCCGGGAGGTCTTCGCTTCGGAAGACGCCCGCGAAGGGCCCCGCGCCTTCATGGAGAAGCGTCCGCCCCAGTACAAGGGCCGCTGAACGGAGGCCGCCCGCCCCCTACACCGCCTGGAAATACACGCGGCCGTCGGCCTCGAACTCGCGCAGGCGTCCCTGCCCTACCAGGTAGCGTAGGTGGGCCAGCGTTTCGCCCAGGGCAGCCCGCTTCATCCAGAAAGGCAGCTCGTCGTAAGGGCCGGTGTTCCACTTGATGCGCCGGGCGACGTCGGCGGCCGTGACCGGCCCTTCGGTGCCCACAGCCCGCAACATTTCCTCCAACCGCTCCTCGTGGTGGGCGCGCATCTCCTCCAGCCGCCGCTGGAACCAGTCGATGTCCCACTCGTGAGCGGGCAGTATGCGGTCCACTTTCAGGCGGGCCACCTTCTCCAGGCTCTCGAGGTAATCGGCCAGCGGGTTGTCGCTCTGCTGGGGGTGCAGGCTGATGTTGGGCGTGATCACCGGGAGGATGTGGTCTCCGGTGAGAAGCAGACGATGGTTGGGCTCGTAGAGGCAGACGTGCCCTGGCGAGTGCCCAGGCGTCCACACCACCTCGAACACGAAATCGCCTACAGAGATGTGCTCGCCCCCCTTGAGGGCAACGTCCGGCTGCTCGATAGGCGATACGAAGTGCCGTACGGGCATGGAGGCGCGTTCCATCCAAGTCTGTTCCTCCACCGGCACGCCGTGCTTTTCCACCCACTCGTGCATCCGTTTGAGCAACTCGTCGGGCTCCAGGTACCGGCTGCGCATGAAGTCCACTTCTCGCTCGTGCATCATCACCGTGCAGCCAGCCTCGGCCTTGAGGCGCCCGGCCAGGCCGCAGTGATCCGGGTGGGAGTGGGTCAGGACGAGATTGCGCACCTCGCGGGGATGGGAGCCCAGCTCCCGTAGCTGCTCCTGCAGGGCCTGATGGGCGTCGTCCGTGTTCCAGCCGCAGTCGACGAGCAGGTTGTCGCCGCGGCTGACGATGAAGTAGGGCAGCACATAGGGGAGGCCCTTGGTCAGGTGAGGGTTGTGGGGCAGCTCTTCGCGCAGGCGGTAGGCCTCCTGCCGCCGGTACTCGGGGAAGGGCGTCACTAGCTGGTATATGCCCTCGTGAACCTTTTTCACCTCGCCGCCTCCGGCTGAGATATGCAGAGCGATATCCCTAACGTCAAGGTAAAATATCTTTGCCCTCGGGTCAATGTTGCCGGGGCCTGCCTCGCAAAAGCCGTGCTGGTCGAGGGCGGCTCCGGGGCCTTTGCCCTCTGCGGCGAGGCTAGCCCACGTTGCCGGCCCTGGCCGACACGGGCATAATGGCGCTGAGCGATTCCCGAAGGAGGGGCTGAGCCATGCCGGTGCGCTGGGACCAGGTGAGCGTCGACGGGAGCCCTATGTGGTGCCACCTGCACGTGCCCGTTGGCCCAGGGCCCTTCCCGGGGGTGGTAGTGATCATGCATGCCCCGGGTGTGGACGGCTTCATCCAGGGCATCTGCGAACGGCTGGCCCTGGCGGGTTATGCGGCCATCGCCCCAGACCTGTACCATCGCGAGACGGAGGAGCAGTCGAAACAAGGCCCCCTGGAGCGGATGGCCCGGCTCCGCGACGACCAGATCGCCCGCGATGTCGACGCTGCTCTGGCCCACCTGCGCTCCTTGAGGGAAGTGGACGGGGAGCGAGTGGCTATCATCGGATTCTGCATGGGCGGGCGGGTAGCATTCATGATGGCCTGCCTGGACTCCACCTATCGCGCCTGCGTCGACTTCTACGGCGGCAACAAGATGGTCGCCTGGGGTGAGGGACCAGCGCCCTTCGACCTGGCACCGAGGCTGTCTTGCCCTCTCCTGGGCCTGTACGGCCTGGAAGACTCCAACCCCAGCCCCGACGACGTGGCCAGGCTCGACGCCGAGCTCACCCGGTTGGGCAAGACCCACGAGTTCCACAGCTACCCCGGCGCGGGCCATGCGTTCATGAACGATGGACGTCCCAGCTACCGCCCAGAGGCGGCAGAGGACGCCTGGCGGCGCACGCTGGAGTTCCTGGCCGAGCACCTGCGCTGACTGCGGCCACGGCGCGTAGCAGCGGCCCTCACCCGGGTAGGCGATACAGCTCCTTCGGCAGGCGGTAGACGGTGACGTTGCCGCTGCTGAAGGCCACCTCCATGAAGCCGGCGAACTTGGCCAGGCCTGCCTCTCGCTGGGCCCTGTCCTGCGGCTCCGCCTTGTCGACGAAGGCCTCGCGCTCGATTCGGCCCACTACAACGTATTCCACGTCGTACTTGGCCAGGAGCGCCCTGGCCAGGCCGATGTCGGCCGTCTCGTAGATACGGCGGACGTCCTCCGAGCGGCCCACGAAGAGCCTGTCACCCCCCCGCCACTGGACCTCGTGATTGGCCCAGCCCAGGACAGTGGGCAACCCCGTGCGCGAGGAGATGCGCGCGAAGTCGCTGTACGGTCCTCCCGCAGCCTCCAGCACCACCGGCGTGCCGCGGACGTTGACGGCCAGCCAGCGCGCCGCCTGGTACTCCTGGGGATCGCTGCGGGCCAGGTAGGCCAGGGCGTCGAGGCCCCGCGGCGACCGCGACAGTCCCTCGGTCCGCTCGGCCACTACCAGCACTGTGAACACCAGCCCCCCGCCTACCACGCAGGCGGCGAAGGCAGCCCAGGCCGCCCTCCCCGCTCCAGCCAGCGACGGAAGCCGGAGCCCTTCCAGCAGGTCGTAGGCGCAGTAGGCCCCGGCCACGGCCAGCAGCGTCCAGGCATGGTACCAGAAACGGAACACCGTGTTGTACCGGAAGCCCAGCAGATCGCGGACGTAGAACAGCTCCGCCCCCAGAAGGAGCATCAGTGCCAGCAGCACCAGCCACGAGACGAACGGACGGCCCGCGTCCGCCCGTTGCCGCCACACGTCGTCGGCACCGACGCCCAGGGACTTGCCGGCCATATTCATGACCAGCACCAGAATGGCCAGCGTCAGCCAGTTGCCGTCCTCGGCCCGGACGACGGCCTCGCCCAGCAGTCCGCTCGGCTCCGGCCCCGTGCTGCCCAGCCCCTCTGTTGCCAGGATGAACGACGCCCAGGCGGCGAAGGGCACAGCCCAGGGCAGTACCCCCAGCCAGCTCCCTCCTGGCCGGCCCTGCCCCTTTATCAGGTACCCCAAGGGCAGCACCAGCATGGGGGCCCAGAAGAGCAGCATGTGCAGCGGGCGGGTGACAGCCGAGTCCAGGGGAGGGTAATTGGCCGCTTTGGCTATCCATGCCTGGTTCACCGCCGGCGCCAGGCCGGAGGTCCGCACCGTCAGGAAGAAGGGCAGGCAAAGCACCGCCACGCCCGCCCCGACCGCCACTATGCCAGCCACACCCCTTCCGACCCCCCGCCAGAGACTGCCGGTAGCCGCCCATCGGCCCACGCCCATCGCCCCTGCCACCAGGGCCAGAAAAGTGGCCAGCGCCCACATATCGGTCATGGCTACAGCGCCCACCACCAGAGAGGCCGCCAGAAGACGCCATGGCTGGACACCAAGCCCCCAGGCATCCCCCGCGGCACGCACCTCCAGGAAGAGCTGCAGGCCGACACCCGCCGCCGCCAGAGTCGATGGCAGGGCCAGGACATGGGGGTGCAGGTCGCCGAACTGGAAGCTGAATATGGGGAACTCCTGCACCTCGTAGGCCGAGCCCATGCGGGTGGCCTTCCACCACCACCAGAAGGCAGTAGGGTACCATGAACGACAGTCCTGGGGGCGGGCGTCGCAATCGTACGGCCCGAGCCCCGCAATGCCGATAGCGCGATAGAGGCCATCGCCCCCTACGCCGTGGCGGGCCAGCAGCTCGAACACGCCCTCCAGGTTGCCCACCAGCAGCAACAGCCCTGCCGCCGCCAGCCCGAACAGAAGCGCCACCTCATCGCCGCGGCCTCCGCGGCGCAGGGCCACCAGGTTGAACCCCAGGCCGAAGGCGCCCATCGCAGCCATGGCTGCCACCAGGCAAAGCATCAGCCAGAAAGTGACGCTGGACTCCAGGCCGGAGAGGTGGGTCAGGGCCGCTGCCTCTACATAGCCGAAGTAGTAATAGTTGATGCTGTGTCCGGCCAGCCAGGGGTCTCGCGGCGGAAACGAATCGCTGCGCAGAGTGCTGTTCAGAAAGGCCAGCTCGAAAGGCTTCTCTCCCCAGACCAGCTCGGGAACGAACGAGCGGAAGTAAACGCCCACCAGGAAGGCGGACAGGAACAGGCATTCCACCACCACGACGTACTGCCACGAAGTCCGCAGGTACTCGCGGAACTCTGTCCGCCGCGGGCCCAGCGCCGCCAGCGCGCCCACCGCCACAATCAGCAGGGCCAGCAGTGCTGAGCCCCTGTCCGTCGGCCAGACCTTCAGCATCCCGCCCAGCCAGAAGACATAGGCCATGGCGAGGACGCCCAGGGGCTTGCTGAAGGCGTAGCCCCGGTCGGGCAGACGACTGAAGAGGCGATAGCAGAGCGGTACGGAGGCCAGGGCCGTCCCCTGGGCCGCCAGCCAGAACAGGAGCGCTTCCCTCACGCCAGGCTCCTTCCCGGTGGGTTCCAAGTTAGCGCTGTCCGGGGCATACATCCACCCCTCTGCCCATGCCTGGAACTGCTGCGGCCCCTGACGCTAGGAGCTAAAATAGGGGCGAGAGGAGGCTATCGCCTATGGCGCTGGTGAGCCCCGAACTGGTACGCGAGGCCTTGAAGGATGTCTACGACCCCGAGATACCCTACAACATCGTCGACCTGGGCCTCGTATACGACATCAAGGTCCAGGAAGACGGGCGGGTCTATATCCTGATGACCCTCACCTACCCGGGCTGCCCCATCGGCCCTGTCATCGTGGAACAGATCGAAGAGGCGGTGAGCTCCCTGCCGGGAGTGAAGTACGTGGACGTAGACTTCACGTTCGACCCACCCTGGACACCCGACCGCATGAGCGAGGAAGCCAAAGAGGCCCTCGGCCTCGACTAGCAGGAGGTGCAGGTATGGCCGCGGACGAGCTGTACCTGGGCAAGCTGCCCGTCGAGATCAAGTACTGCGTCACCTGAGGGCATTACCCCACGGCCGCCTGGATGGCGACCGAGATCTGGCACGAGTTCGGTGCCGACACGCCCATTATCATAACCCCCGTGCACGACGGGCGCTTCGAGGTCTACCTCGGCGGCGAGAAGGTCTTCGACCGCAAGGCTGAGGGGGGCATCTATCCCGACCTGAAGAAGGTGCGCGAGATAAAGGCCCTCATCCGCCAGCGGCTGGAGGCCCTGGCCGCCAGCTAGCCCCGCCAGCATTTGGGACCTACCGTCAGGCCGCCGCTCGACAACGGGGCCGGGTAGCTGTCGCCCGGTGGCTGTGCCGAGCCGGCGGTGGCGACAGGTGCCGGTAGCGACGCACGCTCGCCAGCGTACCGCTCGGCGGGCGGAGGGCGCCTCCGGTACGCCTCCACCCGCCGGCATTCGGTCGCGGACCGGCCCGGTTGGGGCCCGCCCGGAGCGAATGCGGCGGGCCCGGGCCAGCGCGAGCATCCCGCCGATCCCGCTGTAGTGCGACTGGGGCTCGATGTGTTCAGCCTGCCCAAGGTGCGGGCGCCGACCTTTCAATCCCACTGTGGTGCGATTGGGGCCCTCCCGCTATGCAGGTCGATCCCGCAGAATCGCCACTTTCAATCCCACTGTGGTGCGATTGGGGCTGAACCGGCCGCCCGTGGAAGGGCCGGGGTCAGAGGCCTTTCAATCCCACTGTGGTGCGATTGGGGCCTAACGCCCGTGACGGCGGGCACGGAGACCTCGATCCTTTCAATCCCACTGTGGTGCGATTGGGGCTGGAGTTCCTGGGGCATCATGACTCGTCCTCCCCTGCCCTTTCAATCCCACTGTGGTGCGATTGGGGCCAGGCCATAGCCTGCGTCTAGGCTCGTGAGATGATCGCTTTCAATCCCACTGTGGTGCGATTGGGGCACGCTACGGGAGGTCACCCCGCCGGACACGTGGGCCTCTTTCAATCCCACTGTGGTGCGATTGGGGCGTCGACGGCCAGCACGTGGACGCCCTGCCGCAGGCCGCCTTTCAATCCCACTGTGGTGCGATTGGGGCCAGTTGGTCTGGCCGGCCTACACCCGTGAGGCGCGTCTTTCAATCCCACTGTGGTGCGATTGGGGCATGGCCACACGCCCTGGCCCGAGCGGCCGCCAGCTACTTTCAATCCCACTGTGGTGCGATTGGGGCTCCAGGCCGCCGCCGCCTGGTGCCGGGCCCGTGCCGCCTTTCAATCCCACTGTGGTGCGATTGGGGCGGAGGCGGAGGCGGCAGTCCGGGCGCTTTCGCAATACTTTCAATCCCACTGTGGTGCGATTGGGGCGCGACGGGCGTCTCTCTTGTGAGTGCCGCGCATTCCGCTTTCAATCCCACTGTGGTGCGATTGGGGCTGTCGTTATCAGCCCCGCCGCATCCTGCGCGCCCTACTTTCAATCCCACTGTGGTGCGATTGGGGCACGTAGGGTTGCACGACCCACTTCCGCCCTGCCCGGCTTTCAATCCCACTGTGGTGCGATTGGGGCCCGCCTCTCCGATGCCCGGCACCGCCCCTTCCCCAGGCTTTCAATCCCACTGTGGTGCGATTGGGGCCTACATTGCCTGTCCCCAGGTCGAGGCTAGTGGTGACTTTCAATCCCACTGTGGTGCGATTGGGGCCGCCAGCAGACGTCGCGTACATCGCAGGCCGAACAGACTTTCAATCCCACTGTGGTGCGATTGGGGCCGGCTCGATGCCCAGCAGGACGATCTGGAGGAGGGGTCTTTCAATCCCACTGTGGTGCGATTGGGGCACTGCAGCGAGACTATCCCTGCCTCCACCCTGCCGCCTTTCAATCCCACTGTGGTGCGATTGGGGCTGGCGGGCGCCCTTGCCCCCACCGGCGCCCTAATCACTTTCAATCCCACTGTGGTGCGATTGGGGCCACTACCAAAGGCGAGCCGCCCACCTACTACATCCGGCTTTCAATCCCACTGTGGTGCGATTGGGGCAGCGCAATGAAGTTTGTCAACCTCACACCACACAATGCTTTCAATCCCACTGTGGTGCGATTGGGGCCTAGATGTTTGTGAGATTCTCGCATGCTGTGGTGCGGCTTTCAATCCCACTGTGGTGCGATTGGGGCTGGTCAGCGTGCTCGATACAGCGAATGTCGCTACCGGCGCTTTCAATCCCACTGTGGTGCGATTGGGGCGGGCCCGCCGGGAGGGCGCACAAAGGGCCGCCCAAGCTTTCAATCCCACTGTGGTGCGATTGGGGCGGCGACTGCGCGATAGCGGGCGCTTCGTGGAGATACCTTTCAATCCCACTGTAGTGCGATTGGGGCCTGGGCATCGACCCGGCGCGGGAAGAGGTAGAGGAGCTTTCAATCCCACTGTGGTGCGATTGGGGCTGGTAGGCAGCGAGCCGTCCTTCATCGAAGTAGATGTCTTTCAATCCCACTGTGGTGCGATTGGGGCAGCGACCATCTGGCCGTGGCACAGGCGCCGGAATACACTTTCAATCCCACTGTGGTGCGATTGGGGCGCCTGCTGCACCGCGACGAGCTGCTGGAGGTGCCGCCTTTCAATCCCACTGTGGTGCGATTGGGGCCAGCTTTACGGCCGTAGTTTCAATGTCCTTCAACTTGCTTTCAATCCCACTGTGGTGCGATTGGGGCTATTAGCGATAACAGGCTAGGCAGCCTGAAGGTCGACTTTCAATCCCACTGTGGTGCGATTGGGGCCCGATGTGGTGGCCCAGATAGCCGACCTCTCCCGCACCCTTTCAATCCCACTGTGGTGCGATTGGGGCCTGCCGTGACCTGGTCCCGCCTCTCCCTCACCTGGCGCCCTTTCAATCCCACTGTGGTGCGATTGGGGCGCCTTCGGGCTGGACGCCAGCTTCAGCCGCATCGACCTTTCAATCCCACTGTGGTGCGATTGGGGCCTGTCAACGTCTTCCGCTCCGTTGCCACCATCACGGCTTTCAATCCCACTGTGGTGCGATTGGGGCCCGTGCTCGGTCGCATTGACCGCTGCGCCCACCGTGACTTTCAATCCCACTGTGGTGCGATTGGGGCCTTCATCACTGTAGCCTAGCGCCTTCAACTTGTTCACTTTCAATCCCACTGTGGTGCGATTGGGGCCTGGTGACCTGTCGAAGTATTGAAGTATCTGTGCGCCCTTTCAATCCCACTGTGGTGCGATTGGAGCGCGGATGACCGTCAGCCACAATGCACCGTAGTGGGCTTTCAATCCCACTGTGGTGCGATTGGAGCTTACGCGGTCTTCTACTTCAAATACTAGCCGAAACGCTTTCAATCCCACTGTGGTGCGATTGGAGCCTGATCAGTTGCCCGACCGTCATCCCGCCTACATCCTACTTTCAATCCCACTGTGGTGCGATTGGAGCTTCGAGTTTGTCTGGAACGACATCCGCACCGTCGTCGAGACTTTCAATCCCACTGTGGTGCGATTGGAGCATCGCCTACCCGCGGGGCGACGAGTGGCCACTGGCAACTTTCAATCCCACTGTGGTGCGATTGGAGCCCGGCATTGTAACCAGCCCTTTCTCGCGTGAGCTCACTTTCAATCCCACTGTGGTGCGATTGGAGCAGGGTAGGCGTCTCGGCGGCTGCGACGCCTGCGCTATCTTTCAATCCCACTGTGGTGCGATTGGAGCCTGGTTGTTGGCGCCCGCCCGCAACGTGCTGTAGAAGCTTTCAATCCCACTGTGGTGCGATTGGAGCAGTTACTGGCATAGCTGGGAAGGACCGTTGACGGCGCTTTCAATCCCACTGTGGTGCGATTGGAGCTCGTGGGTAGACGGTCGAGAGTGACCGCCCACCCCTCATCTTTCAATCCCACTGTGGTGCGATTGGAGCTCGCCCCAGGCGACCGTGCGCGTCCGCTGCCCCTTCTGCTTTCAATCCCACTGTGGTGCGATTGGAGCCTCCTGGCCCTCTTCCGTAACAACCCCCACACCCACCTTTCAATCCCACTGTGGTGCGATTGGAGCCTGTATCGAGCACGCTGACCAGGGGCGCCGCCGTGCTGCTTTCAATCCCACTGTGGTGCGATTGGAGCAGGCGCCGATGCTGTGCGACGCAACATCGAAAACCCCCTTTCAATCCCACTGTGGTGCGATTGGAGCGCACCTTCGACCTCATCGTCCGCTACGACTCCCGCACTTTCAATCCCACTGTGGTGCGATTGGAGCGTGATAGTGGCGTACCCGCCGAATTCGTGCTTCTCGAACCTTTCAATCCCACTGTGGTGCGATTGGAGCCCTGCGATGACGGGCGTCGCCTACCTGCTCCTCGATGCTTTCAATCCCACTGTGGTGCGATTGGAGCGCCGTCGCACATACTCGAGAGCCTTGGCGCGCGCGTCTTTCAATCCCACTGTGGTGCGATTGGAGCTTTGGGGGGGGCCACGGTCCAGGTGTGCTGGGGCTGCCTTTCAATCCCACTGTGGTGCGATTGGAGCCCTGCTGCTGGGAGAGGAGGCGGACGGTGATGTCAGCTTTCAATCCCACTGTGGTGCGATTGGAGCGCGTCCACCTCGTGGTGGATGAATGCGTAGTGGGCCTCTTTCAATCCCACTGTGGTGCGATTGGAGCCCTCGGCGTCACCTGGCTGGCCCTCGCCCATACCCCCCTTTCAATCCCACTGTGGTGCGATTGGAGCCCGCGGCTCGGGGCTCGTCCGCTCGCCCTGGGGTAGCCTTTCAATCCCACTGTGGTGCGATTGGAGCGGCCTGCTCTATCGCCGCCAGCCTGCCCCGTGACCCCCTTTCAATCCCACTGTGGTGCGATTGGAGCGGGCACCACCGTGCAATCGCAGCCGGGATGGGCCGGCTTTCAATCCCACTGTGGTGCGATTGGAGCGCGCTGCTCCTGCGGCGGGCGGAGCCCATACGCCCTTCTTTCAATCCCACTGTGGTGCGATTGGAGCTCCGAGGTGGCCAAGCTCAAGTGGGACGACGTAGAGCTTTCAATCCCACTGTGGTGCGATTGGAGCACGAGGAGGGATAACGATGGAGCTGAGCGAGCTGCGAACTTTCAATCCCACTGTGGTGCGATTGGAGCAGGCCTCCTATGACCGTCCTCTGCCTGGAGTTCCACGACTTTCAATCCCACTGTGGTGCGATTGGAGCCAGGCGCCGCCTGGCGCAGGTGTAGAAGCGGCACCAGCTTTCAATCCCACTGTGGTGCGATTGGAGCCTTCCCCAACACTTACCATCAACACTTCCCAAATACCTTTCAATCCCACTGTGGTGCGATTGGAGCGCCGCCCTCGTGGCCGCCGCTGAGGCGGCGGGACCGCTTTCAATCCCACTGTGGTGCGATTGGAGCTTGGTGCCCCTGGCCCAGACGCCCCAGGGCATCGAGCCTTTCAATCCCACTGTGGTGCGATTGGAGCTGGGCCATGCTGCCGTATTCGACCAGCTATCGTTGCCGCCTTTCAATCCCACTGTGGTGCGATTGGAGCCCTGACGGCCTGCTCCACCGGCATCGCCATCCTCAACTTTCAATCCCACTGTGGTGCGATTGGAGCTCGATCTTGCACTGCGAACGCGCCTTGTCCGGCTTCCTTTCAATCCCACTGTGGTGCGATTGGAGCACGCCCCGGGAGACATGGAGCACCGTCCTCCGACGGCTTTCAATCCCACTGTGGTGCGATTGGAGCAGGCGGTAGCCCCCCGCTCTGGCCACTCCTCCACCAGCCTTTCAATCCCACTGTGGTGCGATTGGAGCACGACTGCCATGCCCCCTGGCTCTGGGCCATCCCCTGGGCGGCTTTCAATCCCACTGTGGTGCGATTGGAGCTTGGCCGAGGGGCTGCGCAGCTTGACCGTCTCGAGCCCCTTTCAATCCCACTGTGGTGCGATTGGAGCCAGCCTGGCCTCGCCGCCCCTTTGGCTGCGGGAGTTCCCTTTCAATCCCACTGTGGTGCGATTGGAGCGGGATCCCCACCTGAGCGATGTCCATCCCCTCCTCCCTTTCAATCCCACTGTGGTGCGATTGGAGCGCGGCGAGGACGGCCAGCCGGTACGGGAGCTGCTGGCTTTCAATCCCACTGTGGTGCGATTGGAGCGTGCATCCTCTGCGGTGGGCCGCCCTGGTATGTGCTGCTTTCAATCCCACTGTGGTGCGATTGGAGCCCGTCATCGCAGGACTCGCTCCAGCAGCACTAGGGCGACTTTCAATCCCACTGTGGTGCGATTGGAGCTATTCAGGGGCACGAGATAGACGTCGCCGCCCTCGACTTTCAATCCCACTGTGGTGCGATTGGAGCGTGCTGGGCGAGCTCCTGCCACGCCACGGGCCGCTGCCTTTCAATCCCACTGTGGTGCGATTGGAGCAGCCCATCAGCTGGAGCTGACATGCAAGGGCGCCGCACTTTCAATCCCACTGTGGTGCGATTGGAGCTATTCAGGGGCACGAGATAGACGTCGCCGCCCTCGACTTTCAATCCCACTGTGGTGCGATTGGAGCCCTGGCAAGGGACTAGTGCTCCTGGGGCGGGTGCTCCTTTCAATCCCACTGTGGTGCGATTGGAGCTGCTGGGCTACCGCCTGGGGCTGCGGCTGGAGCTCATCTTTCAATCCCACTGTGGTGCGATTGGAGCGCATCCCCATTTTCCTCAACCTGCCCGAAAAGGGGACTTTCAATCCCACTGTGGTGCGATTGGAGCGGGAACCTGGAGCAACTCCCCCACGCCCCGTCCCCCCTTTCAATCCCACTGTGGTGCGATTGGAGCCCCCTCCTGGCGGCGGTGGTGAGCGTGCTCCTCTCAGCTTTCAATCCCACTGTGGTGCGATTGGAGCCCTCCTCCAGCCAGGGCTGGTCGATCTCCACCGTGCTTTCAATCCCACTGTGGTGCGATTGGAGCCCAGTCCCGTTGAAAGTCCAGCTCACCCGCGTATAGCTTTCAATCCCACTGTGGTGCGATTGGAGCCCGTCGTGCTGGCGACCGTCCAATTGAGGGTGAAGCTGTCTTTCAATCCCACTGTGGTGCGATTGGAGCGAGCACCTCCCGCCACTCGTAGCTGGTGAGCTCTGGGTTCTTTCAATCCCACTGTGGTGCGATTGGAGCGACCGCCAGACCTTCCGCCTCACGCCAGCCCGCCGGTCTTTCAATCCCACTGTGGTGCGATTGGAGCCTGCCCGGTCGGCGGAGGGGCATCAGGCGCCGTCGCCTTTCAATCCCACTGTGGTGCGATTGGAGCTGCTGCACCTAGTGCTCAGGCAGAAGCCCGACATCACTTTCAATCCCACTGTGGTGCGATTGGAGCGCTTCTGGTACAGCGGAGACGTCTCCACTCGCAGGCCTTTCAATCCCACTGTGGTGCGATTGGAGCGGGCCATGCTGCCGTATTCGACCAGCTATCGTTGCCGCCTTTCAATCCCACTGTGGTGCGATTGGAGCATGATGGCCTGTTGCTCAGGCGACAGCACTAGCTCACTTTCAATCCCACTGTGGTGCGATTGGAGCGCTTCGCCACCCTGTTCGACCCCCAGTTACAGCACCTCTTTCAATCCCACTGTGGTGCGATTGGAGCCCAGGTTGATGACGGCCAGGATGATGGCCTGTTGCTCCTTTCAATCCCACTGTGGTGCGATTGGAGCGGTCATCGGCTTCGCCTGCAGCGGCACGCATGTCCACTTTCAATCCCACTGTGGTGCGATTGGAGCGCGTTGCTGGTGATGCTGTTGGCCCTCGGCTGCACGTCTTTCAATCCCACTGTGGTGCGATTGGAGCCGGGAAGTTCACTTACGTCGACTTCGTGCCGCCCGGCTTTCAATCCCACTGTGGTGCGATTGGAGCCAGGCATAGCCGAGGGCGAGGTCGCGCAGAAAATCTCTTTCAATCCCACTGTGGTGCGATTGGAGCGAGTGGAGACGTCTCCGCTGTACCAGAAGCTGGGCCGACTTTCAATCCCACTGTGGTGCGATTGGAGCCTCCCCCGTGACCCCAGGCTCCACCGCCTGGGGTACGAGCTTTCAATCCCACTGTGGTGCGATTGGAGCTCGATAACGTTAAGGCCAACACTTCCGGCTCGTTTGTGACTTTCAATCCCACTGTGGTGCGATTGGAGCGAGGGCGGAGACGTAGACTGCCCTCAGCATCCAGTCCCTGCTTTCAATCCCACTGTGGTGCGATTGGAGCCAGACACACCTTCGCCACTCGCGCCCTTAGGCAGAGCTTTCAATCCCACTGTGGTGCGATTGGAGCCCGCTACTACGAGCTGCCCACCAAGCGCGTCCAGCATCCTTTCAATCCCACTGTGGTGCGATTGGAGCCGGCATCCACCTCATCGACTACCAGGTCTTCACGAGCTCCTTTCAATCCCACTGTGGTGCGATTGGAGCTCTGCACCGCCCGCACTATCCGCTTGGCCAGCGTGGCTTTCAATCCCACTGTGGTGCGATTGGAGCGCACCAGCGGTTGTAGCGGGTCACGATCTCCGCCCATGTGCTTTCAATCCCACTGTGGTGCGATTGGAGCGGTCTACGGCATCTTCGAGGGCACCCAGGCCCAGAACCCTTTCAATCCCACTGTGGTGCGATTGGAGCCGCCGGGGGAGGAGGCGGTGGCAACAGCGCTGGGGGCTTTCAATCCCACTGTGGTGCGATTGGAGCCCAGCGTCTCGGCCCCGGTTTTCGCCCTCTCCAGCTTTACTCCAGGGCCTTCCGCCGGCCGCTTTCGCTAGTATTCTGCCGTCGACCTCCGGTAGCTGTCAACCAGGCTTGGGTCGACGGCAGCTGGAAGCGCGCGAATGCTCCGGGTCCGCGAACGCCACCGACAGTGACGGCTCGATGTCGATGAACGAAAAAGGGGAGGCCGGTACAGGCTAGGTCAGCCCGGGAGCTTCCACCGGCTCGTACAGCTTCTTCTTGAGGGCCTCGCGCGGCGGGTCGATGTATATGGCGCCCCAGCCGCACACGTCCTCGCACAGGCGGCACCCAGTGCACCGCCGCTCGATGACGGTGGCCACGCCGAAGAAGTCGCCCACGCGCTCGCCGGAGGTGTCAAGGTAGAGAGCTTCGAACGGGCAGATGTTTATGCACAGCTCGCAGCCGGACCCGATGCAGTTCTCTTCGATGACTGTGGCCTTGGGCCACTCGCGCCGCGGGAAGCCCTTGCTGATGTCGCCCTGCTCGTCGGCGATACACTCCACCGGGCAGACGACCCCGCAGGCGCCGCAGTCGATACACAGCGTCGGGTCGATGACGTGGAGCTTGTTACGCTCGCCCGAGATGGCGTCGGTGGGACAGCGCTTGGTGCAGGCCGTACAGCCGATGCACCAGTCCAGGATCTTGTAGGCCACAGCTATCGGTCTCCTGTCCTGTTTTCAGGGCCTCCAGGGGGCAGTCTAACAGCTTGTCAGTGCGGAAGCAACCTGGAAACCATCACGGCGTCCGCCGCCCGCTCAGGGCACGATGAGGGCGTTGTCGATGAGGCGGGCCGGGCCGACCCTGGCGGCGAGCAGCACCAGCACCGGCCCGTCGATGCGCTCCACCTCTTCCAGGGTGTCGGGGTGCGAAAGGCTGACGTAGTCCAGTTGCACCCCCGGCGCGCGACCCAGGAACTCTTCCAGATGCCCGCGTACGGCGGCGGCGTCGCGCATCCCTTCGTCGACGATGAGGCGCCGGGCCAGTTCCAGGCAGCGGTAGAGGGCCAGCGCCTGCCCCCGCTCCTGGGCCGAGAGGTAGACATTGCGGCTGGACATGGCCAGGCCATCGGGCTCGCGCACGGTGGGGCAGGGGACTATCTCCACCGGCACGTCGAGGTCGGACACCATGCGCTGGACGACCCGCAACTGCTGGGCGTCCTTCTCGCCGAAGTAGGCGCGGTGCGGCTGCACCAGGTTGAAGAGCTTCAGCACCACCGTGGCCACGCCGCGAAAGTGGCCGGGCCGGCTGGCCCCTTCCAGGCGCTCGGTCAGGGGGCCTCTGACCTCCACCCAGGTGCAGAACCCGCGCGGATACATCTCTTCCGCCGAGGGCACGAAGACCAGGTCTGCCCCTTCCCGCTCCAGCAGGGCCAGGTCCCGAGCCTCGTCCCGTGGGTAACGCTGGTAGTCCTCGTGAGGGCCGAACTGAGTCGGGTTGACGAATATACTTACCACCACGTGCTGGCATTCGGCCCGGGCCCGCCGCACCAGCGACAGGTGCCCCTCGTGCAGGTAGCCCATAGTGGGCACGAGGCCCACGCTCCCCTGCAGGCCGGCCCGGGCCTGCCGCATCTCGGCCAGGGTGCGCACCACGCGCATGGGGCGCTTCAGGAGGCGGCCGCCAGCCCCAATACCTCGGCCAGGACGGCCTCGTCCATGGTGTGGCTGTGCTCGGGCCCGGGGAATGTACCTTCTTGGACCTCGCGCACGTAGGCCGAGGCGGCCTCGCGGATGGCCTCGCCCAGGCGAGCATACTGCTTGGCGTGGCGGGGCTGCATGTCCGGATAGAGCCCCAGGATATCGTGCACTACCTGGACCTGGCCGTCGCACCAGGGCCCCGCGCCGATACCGATGGTCGGGATCTTCAGGCGCTCGCTGATAGCGCGGGCCAGGGGCGCAGGGACGGTCTCCAGCACGATGGCGTACGCCCCTGCCTCCTCCAGGGCCAGGGCGTCGCGCACTAGCCGGGCGGCGGCCTTGCGCGTCTTGCCCTGGACGCGGTAGCCGCCCAGCTGATGGATGGACTGGGGCGTGAGTCCAAGGTGTCCCATGACCGGTATGCCGGCCTCCACCAGCCGGCGGACGGTGGGCGCCACCTCGGCTCCACCCTCCAGCTTCACCGACTGGGCACCGCCCTCCTTCAGGAAGCGGCCGGCGTTGCGCAGGGCGTCCTCGGGCCCGGTCTGGTAGCTGAGGAAGGGCATATCCGCCACCACGTGGGCGCGTCGGCTTCCCCGCACCACCGCCTTCACGTGATGGAGCATCTCCTCCATAGTGACGGGCAGGGTGGTCTCGTAGCCCAGCACCACCATCCCCAGGCTGTCGCCCACCAGCAAGACGGGCACGCCAGCCTCGTCCAGCAGCCGGGCGGTGGGATAGTCGTAGGCAGTGAGCATAACGATCTTCTCGCCCCGCCTCTTCATGGCCTTAAGGTCGTGCACGGTGATGCGGGCCACGCCCTCGCCTCCCTTCTAGTGTGCCAGGACCTCTTCCGCCACCCTGACGATGCGGTTGGCCTCGTCTACATACACCAACCGCGGCCGGTGACGCCGCGCCTCGTCCTCCGCCAGGGCCACGTAGGTCAGGACGATGACAATGTCGCCCGTCCGCACCAGGTGTGCGGCAGCGCCGTTGATGCACACTTCCCCCGAGCCAGGCTCGCCGGGGATGGCGTAGGTGACCAGGCGGGCGCCGTTGGTCACGTCCAGCACGTGCACCTGCTCGTAGGGCAGGATATCGGCCGCCTCCATCAGCAGCGGGTCGAGGGTGATGGAGCCCTCGTAGTCCAGGTTGGCATCGGTCACACGGGCTCGGTGGACCTTGCTCTTAAGCAGGGTACGCACTGGCATCCTCCTGGACGGGGGTGGAACAGGAGCGGGCCGAGGGGCACGAGGGGGTTGGGCACGAGGCGACCCTGGCCCACAGACCAGGGCCTGCTTTCCCTGTCCTGCCGTCTCGGCCCGCCAACGGCGGGTCCAAGCGGTGCTGTGAAGGCCATCCCTTTGCTCTTTCCGCTCACCGCCGCCTGGTGGCGGTCGATGGCGCCTGCAATATAGCAGTCTCGGCCAGGAAGTGTCAATACCGCCCGCCGGCTGATGGCTATAACGGCCCTGGTCCGGGACCAAACGCGGGCCTCAACGGAGTGCGCCCCGGGGCCGTTGACAGGCTCCCCGAGACTTGCCTAAGATTCTAGCGCCAAGAGCTTAGCGAGCGCTCAAGGAGGGGCGGGCCATGGCTGGCGAGTACTGGCACAGCTTTTGGCGGCGGCGCGTAGGGCGGAGAGGGTTCCTCAGGGGCGCTGCCCTGGGGGTGGGGGCAGCAGCGATGGCAGGGGCGGCGGCATGCCGGGAGCAGCCACGGGAGGCCACGCCTCCACCGGTAGCCGAGGAAGGCCCGCCCAAACGCGGCGGGCGCTCCCAAAGCTGGAGCACCGTCAACTTCGACCAACTGGACCCGCACATCTCCGTGGCCGCGTCCACCGCCTACTTCCCCCGCGTGTACAACACCCTGGTGAGCCAGTCGAACCTGAAGCCTGACTTCTTCTTCTACGACCTGGCGGAGCGAATGGAGCAGCCGGACGCCGTGACTTATATTTTCCACCTCCGGCCGGGCGTGAGGGTCGCTCCCAACAGCCTGGGGGTGCCAGAGAGGGAGCTGGACGCGCAGGATGCCTACGCCAACTGGGAGCGCATCAAGAACGAGCTCCGAGCCCTCTCTTCGCGCTTCGCCAAACAGTTCCTGGCCTCCCACGAGGCCCAGGGGCCGCGCCTGTATGTCATGCGCACCGGCGACCCCTACGCGTGGACCATCTACAACGTGGGGCTGGCCGTCTCTACCATCGCGCCCAGAGAGTTGCTGGCTAACCCGGACCGCCTGCGGGTCTCGGGCGTGGGCGGCGGGCCCTTCTCCTTCAGCCGCTTCGTGGAGGGAGAAGGCCTTTCCCTGGAGCGCAACCCCAACTACTACGTGAAGGGCAAGGACGGGCTGCCCCTGCCCTACGTGGACGGTATCGACGTGCGCGTCATCCCCGACCGGGCGGCGCGGCAGGCCGCTTTCCTCACCCGACAGGTGCACTTCTACACCGCCGCCAACGCCCGCGAGGCCCAGCAGCTGATGGACCCAAACAACTATTACCTGGTCAAGGAGCCTATCTTCAGCTTCATGGCCGTGACCATGAACGCCGAGCGGCCGCCCTTCACCGACCCCCGCGTGCGGCGAGCGGTAGCCCGTTCCATCAACCACGACCAGTTCATCAACGTAGTCCATCTAGGCGATGCCAAGGTCAACGGCATCGTCCACTGGGCCCTGGGGGACTACGCCCTGCCCGAGGACGAACTGCGCAGCAGATACCTGGTCTACAATCCCCAGGAGGCCAGGCAGCTTTTGTCGGCGGCCGGGTTTCCCCAAGGGCTGCGTATCCGCATGATGTACCCCACCGGCGTGGCTGCCTCGGGCGGCGGCGATGTCGCCCAGTACGTGCCCATCCTCATCGAGCAGCTCCGCTCCGGCGGCATCGAGGTCGACCAACAGCCCCTGGACATCGGCACCTGGCTGGACCGCTACCGGCGCCGCGACTACGACTCGAGCCTGAGCCTCAATCAGGTGTACGAGTCGCCGGAGGTGCCCCTGGACTGGCATACGTCCTGGGGCCCCGCCGGCGACGGCGTCTCCTGGAACATCTTTCGCGACCCGGAGATCGACGCCGCCGTGAGGCGCGTGAAGCAGGTGACCGGGGGCGCGCAGGAGCTGGTGAGGGCCGTCCATGATGTACAGCGGCTTATCTACTCCAAGGACCCGAGCTTCATCCCCCTGCCCAGCAGCAGCGCCAACACCCTGTGGTGGAACTTCGTCAAGAACAACCCGGCGAGACTGGGGCTGGGCGTAACCGCCCTGTTCCTGGCCGACTGGTGGCTCGACCTCTGAGCGGGGGCAGGCGTGCAGGCCTTCATCGTCCGCAGGCTGCTGGCCGGCGTCGTCATCCTCTTCTTTCTGTCCATCGCCGTCTTCCTGGTGCTGCGGGTGGCCCCGGGCGACCCGGCCCTGCTGCGCCTGGGCCCCCAGGCCAGCGCTCAGCAGATCGAAGCGGAAAGGGAGCGGCTGGGTCTCAACGACCCCTTGCCTGTCCAGTACTGGCGCTGGATGCGGGGCGTCCTTACCGGCGACCTGGGCATCTCCGACTTCAATGGCGAGTCCATCGCCCGCAGCATCCGCAACCGCCTGCCCAACACCCTGGAGCTGCTGGTCATGACCCTGGTGCTGACGACAGCCATTGGCATTACAGCCGGGGTCATATCGGCGGTGTGGCGGGACACGCCCCTGGACTATGCGGTGCGGGTGGTGGCGGTGCTGGGGCTGTCGGTGCCGGCCCTTTGGCTGGCGACGCTGGTGCTGCTGGTGCCGCTGCAGGTGTGGGGCTACGCGCCCCCCATCGGGCGGGTGGTGCACTTCTTCGACGACCCCTGGGGCAACCTGCGCCAGTTCTTGCCCCCGGCGCTGGTGCTGGCCCTGGGCCCGGCAGCGGCCATCATGCGCCTGACTCGGTCCAGCCTGCTGGAGGTGTTGCGCCAGGACTACATCCGCACAGCCAGAGCCAAGGGGTTGCTGGAGCGAGTGGTCATCTCCCGCCATGCCCTGCGCAACGCCATGATCCCGCCCGTGACGGTGCTGGCCCTGCAGGTCTCGGCCCTGCTGGGGGGATCAGTGATCATAGAGCAGATCTTCACCCTGCCGGGCATGGGCCAGTACTTCTTCCAGGCCATCTTCGTCAAGGACTATACGGTGGTGCAAACGCTGACCCTGTATACGGGCGTGGTGGTGGTGCTGACCATCCTCGCCCTGGACGTCGTCTACGCATGGCTCGACCCGCGCATCCGCTACCGGTGACGGCGCCATGGCAGTCAGGCAGGCCGACCTCGTACTCGGAATAGAGGTAGGAGCGGGGCGCCGCTCTCTCCTGCGGCGACTGGTGCGGCTGGCACGACGGTATCCGCTCGGGGTGCTGGGAGGGGTCATCGTCCTGTCGCTGGTGGTGGTCGGCGCCTTCGCGCCGCTCATAGCCCCGCACGACGTGAACGACATCGGCGTGGCGCCGCCCCTGTCGGGCATCTCCCGCCAGACGCCCTTCGGCACCGACAACCTCGGCCGGGACATGCTGAGTCGTGTCATCTGGGGTGCGCGGGTCTCCCTGGCGGTAGGGTTCATCGCCGTCATCGGCGGCACCGTCGTCGGGGCAGTCATCGGCCTCGTCAGCGGCTACATGGGCGGACCTGTGGACTCGGCCGTGCAGAGACTGCTGGACTCGCTGCAGGCCTTCCCGGCGCTGGTGCTGTTGCTCATCATCATTCGCCTCCTGGGGCCTTCCCTGGAGAACGTGGTGCTGGTCATCGGGCTGGGGATCATACCAGGGGTGATACGCATCGTGCGGGGGGCGGTGCTGTCGGAGAAGAACAACGCTTATGTCGAGGCGGCCCGGGCCGTGGGGGCGACGCCGCTGCGGATCATGTTCGTGCACATCGCGCCCAACATCGCCGCCCTGACCATAGTCATCATGACTACCCTCCTGGGAACGGCAGTGCTGGCCGAGGCAGCTCTGTCGTTCCTCGGACTGGGGGTGCCGCCTCCCAATCCGTCCTGGGGGGCCGATATCAACGCTGCCCGCACCAACTTGCCTGTCCATATCCCCTGGGCCCTGTTTCCGGGGCTGGCCATCAGCCTCACGGTACTGGGGTTCAACCTGCTGGGAGATGCCTTGCGCGACGCCCTCGACCCTCGCCTGCGCGGCGCGCGCTGAGGACGGCTGGCAGCAGCCCTAGCTATCTGTGTCCCATGGGGCGGGACATCCCCGTTGACCTCTGCACTTCCACACCGGTTACTGTCCATTTGCGGGAGACGGGTGCGGGAGGCGGGGCCCTCGTCGCAGCGGGAGTGCCCAGGCACGGATAGGGGAGAAATAGCTGACAGGAGCCAGCCGCACATGGGGAGCCACCGGAAACGAGTCCGCCTGATAGACTCGACGCTGCGCGACGGCAGCCACGCCCTCTCCCACCAGTTCCGCCGCGAAGACGTAGTGCGCGTCGCCCGGGGGCTGGACGAGGCGGGGGTGGGCACCATCGAGATCTCCCACGGCGATGGCCTGGGGGGCAGCTCATTCAACTACGGCTTCTCCCGCGAGGACGAGCTGGAGCTGCTCTCGGCGGCGGCGCAGGTGGTGCGGCAGGCCAGGCTGGCAGTGCTGCTCCTCCCCGGCATCGGCACCAAGGAGGAGCTTGCCGCCGCCTACGAGCGGGGGGCGCGGGTGGCCCGCATCGCCACCCACTGCACCGAGGCCGACATCGCCATCCAGCATATCGGCATGGCCAAGGAGATGGGCATGGAGGCCATCGGCTTCCTCATGCTTGCCCACATGATCGGCCCCGACGAACTGCTGCGCCAGGCGCGCATCATGCAGGAGGCGGGGGCCGACTGCGTCTACGTCACCGACTCGGCCGGGGCCCTCACCCCCAGGGGCACCAAGGAGCGGGTGCGGGCCCTGGTGGACGGCCTGCAGGTGGCGGTGGGCATCCACGCCCACAACAACCTGGGGCTGGCGGTGGCCAATAGCCTGGCGGCGGTGGAGGAGGGGGCGAGCCACGTGGACGGCTGCCTCGGCGGCCTGGGTGCCGGGGCGGGCAACGCCCCCCTGGAGGTGGTGGCGGCGGTGCTGGAGCTGGAGGGCTACGAGACCGGGGTGGACTGGCTGCGGCTCATCGAGGCGAGCGAGCAGGCGGTGCTGCCCATCATGGCCCGCCCCCAGACCATCGACGGCCCCAGCCTGGTCATGGGCTACGCCGGCGTCTACTCCAGCTTCCTGCTGCACACCTTCCGGGCGGCCGAGCGCTTCGGCGTGGACCCGAAGCAGATCATCCTCGAGCTGGGCCGGCGCAAGGTGGTGGGCGGAGAGGAGGACAAGATCGTCGAGGTGGCCGCCCAGCTGGCCGCCCGCCATGGACACCTCCCGTCGCCGAAGGAGTGAGGCGAGGATATCCCCTACAGGCCATGCGCAGGCGCCACTTCGCGGCAGGAATCATCGGCGGGCCTGGCACCTTCGCCTGGCTGGCATTCCAGCACCTGCAACGAGCATACGGCTGGACGTGCCGGGTGCAGTACTTCGAGAGCGCCGACACCCTGTTGATGGCGCTGGCCGAGGGCAGCATCGACGTCACCTGCGTCGCCGTCCAGACCAGTCATAGCGGTTTCACTCCCATGCTGCAGCAAGTGCTCCGTAACCCGCCGCCCGGCCCCATCGGTGAGGTGGTCCTGCCCTACGACTGCACCCTGTATGTCCGCGAGGGGCACGACCTTGCGCAAGTGAGGCTGGTCCTAGGGCATCGCTCCTTGGAGCTGGCTAGCGAGTGGCTCCGCCGGCACCTGCCGGAGGCCCGGCAGGAGGCCCGTCGGAGCACGGTCGAAGCCGCCCGCGAGGTGGCACAGGGAGACGGACACCTGGCAGTTGTGGGGTCCCCCGCCCTGGCCCAGTTCGCGCCGGGCCTGCGAGCGGCAGCCCGGGGGATCGACGGCGGGGCCGTGGCCAGGTGGTGGGCTCTATCGCGTGCCCCGACATGCGAGGCCCGGTTCGACCGCGCGGTCGTAGTCGGATGCTCGGTCCCAGCACACGCTCTGGCCGGGCTGCTCGCGACCCTGCTGCCGCTCGGGCTGGAGCTGGCAGGCCTTTACACCGAGCCCGTCCCTACCACCGCCTTTCTGAGCAACTGCGTCCTCCTCATCGGTGACCACGGAGCAGACTCCTCCGCCCTGAAGAAGGCCATTGGGAGGGCGAGCAGCAGCTTCCGCCTGGTAAGCGCCTTCCGGCTCGTGGCCGACTGTCCCCCCGCCGACGGCCCCGATCGTGCCCGGCCGGCCTAAGTACCGCGCCCAGTGATGGGCGACCGCGGCCGCTGCACGTTCCGGTCCGGCGCGCTCCGGGGCGAGATAGAACGCTCCTCCCCAAGAGGAAGCGCAAGTGAACAGCACAGGCCGTGGGGGCCCGCGTTCCACTGCCTGCCCTGGCTCTCCATCGTGCAAGTCGAACAAGCGTATCGGACTCGACAGGCGACCTGCCGGCAAATAGAATAGGGACGGGAACGGTGACCGGCGGGCAGGCCGCGGCCCGCGCCCCGGAACGGATGCTGACCGGGCCGACGGCTGAGGCAGGGGGTGAGGCCTCCGCGTGGCCGGAGGCCACCGCGCTCGACACATGCGGGAGCCCGTTGAACAAGCGGGAGGGGCGTTGACCTGCGCGAGACTGCTCCCCGCGGCATATAACATGGGGCCCGGGAGCTAGTACGAGCAGGGGCGTAGCTCAGTGGCAGAGCACCGGTCTCCAAAACCGGAGGTCGGGGGTTCGAATCCCTCCGCCCCTGCCAGCCCCGACAGCTTGCTACGCACGCCCGGCCACTCACGTTTCTGCCCCGCACGTCACGCCCGTGTAGCCAGGTTGTGACCTGCAACGCGTACTGCCGCACCATGACGCAGAAGACGGTAGATGTGGCGCAGGACCTCTCCCAGTGCCGAGCCGGCAACCTCAGACACCGGGCCTACGATGGTGGCCTCACCCATCTCTCCTCCAGATCGCACTAGTTCCGCTACCTGCTTCAGGACAGCCAATAACTGCCCCTGCATCTATAGGCCGACGTCAGCGAGCAGCGACAGCCAGAACGGGGCCCGCATCGCCGCTCGCCTCGGCTGATCCCTGAGACGTGTCCTTCTAGTTTCGTTGATAGCCGCCACTGACCGCCAGCAGCCCTGGGCACGGTCGACCCGACCATGGATCCGCAAACACGTCACACGACGCCACTTTATGCTTTTCGTGGCGGCGCTCCGCATACACATACACCACTCCTCGCCCCTCGCAGTCCGCCCCCGACTCGCTCCACGGCCATTTCAACGGCCCGACCCGCCCGCTCGCCGCATCCTGTGCCAGTGCAATCGGCGCCAGCCATGGACAAGCGCTTTCCTGCGGACACCACGGGGGACGCAACCGGAGTGGTCGCGGCCCTAGCCCCGGCGGGGATCTGCGCAGCAGCGGCTGCTGTTGGCAGCCAACTCTTGACAGGGCATGCGTCGTGTGGTATCGGTGTACTGACACTGATGTCAGCATCAGGTTTGTCACGTGGGTAGTTTTGGCTCGGCTCCAGAAACTTGGGACTTGAAGAGCGCCCGCAGCGATAGCCTCGCCAGCGCCATATATCGCGGCGCACGTCTATGGCCCGACTGTCCCGCTGTGACTCACCACGAGCAAGGCGCCTCCCTAACCTATGCCCAGCTCAACGCTCGAGCCAACCGAGTGGCGCACGCCCTCAGCGCGGAAGGCACTAGCAAGGGGGCGGCCGTCGCCCTGGTGATGGAAAACTGTCTGGACCTGGTGGAGGCGTATTTCGGGCTGGCCAAGCTGGGCGCGGTGGCGCTGCCGCTGAACTACCGACTCCTGCCGAGCGAGCTCGCTCTCCTCATGGACTATGCCCAGGCACACCTAGTCATCGCTGATCCTGCGCGCGCCGAGGCGATCCATGCCCAGGGGGTAGGCCTGCCGCCGCGCGCATTCGTGGTAGGCGAGACCGCACAGGTTCCCTGGCCGCAGTGGCGTTCGCTCGTCGCCCGCCATTCCGAGGCTGACCGGTGGGCGGAGGTGGACGAGCGAGATACCTTCGCCTTCATGTCGACAGCAGGTACGACCGGCCTCCCGAAGCTCTCCATCAAGACCCACGGCGAGTACACCTTCGCAGCTTTGTCGTTCCTGTTGCGCCTGAGCTGTTTCGTCGATGTGAGGCCTGGTACCGTCATGCTCCTCAATACCCCGGTTTTCCATGGCGGAGGGTTCAGTCTGCTCATGACGGCCCTTGCCGGCGGCTGGCACACCGTCTTGCTGGCCAGGTTCGCCCCGGACAAGTTCCTCGAGGCCGTGCAGCGTTACCGGCCGAGGATCACTTGGCTCGTACCGACTATGGTTTCTGCTTGTCTCGGCGCCGGCATCACTGCCAGGGATATCGCCCCCCTGCAGGTAGTGATCTCCGCTGGCGCCCCGCTGCCCCCGTCCCTCCGACGGCAGGCAGAAGAAGCCTGGCCGCATGTAGTCATCCTGGATGTCCTGGGGCAGACGGAGGCGTGCGGGCCCATCGCCTGCGCCACAGATAGAGAGACAGTGGAGCGCAAACCGGCGACACTGGGCAAGCCGTTGCTAGGGGTCGAGCTGACTGTGCGAGGCATCGACGATGACCGTGAGCTGGGCCCTGGCGAGGTCGGTGAGGTGTGCTACCGTGGCCCCCTTCTGGCCCAGGGCTACTTCCGCAACCCCGACGCGACCATCGCCGCCTTCCGCGGCGGCTGGTTCCACTCGGGGGATGTGGGCTATCTCGACGAAGAAGGCGACCTGTACCTGGTAGACCGCCTGAAGGACATGATGATCACCGGCGGCGAGAACGTGTTCCCCGCCGAGGTGGAAGATGTGCTGATCACTCATCCAGCAGTGGCAGAGGCGTGCGTGTTCGGACTGCCCGACCCCACGTGGGGAGATCTCGTGGCCGCGGCCGTGGTCCTCACAGCGGATGCCACCGCCAGCGAGGCGGACATCATCGCTCATTGCCGAGCCCGGCTCGCCCATTACAAGTGTCCGAGGCGCGTGTTCTTCATCGATTCCCTGCCCAAGAGCTCGGTCGGCAAGGTGCTCCGCCGGCAAGCCCGGGAGCGTGTCTTGGCGGAGATGAACAGCAAGTGATGCCAGGAGGTGGCGCAGTGCAGTACCGGTACCTGAAGGTCAATTACAGCCACGACGGGCGAGTGGTAACCGTCATGCTCAATCGGCCAGAAAAGCGGAACGCCATCAACCGTGATATGGCCCGCGAGCTCCGCCAGGTGGTGGAGGCCATCCGAGAGGACCCTGACCTGGCGGTGGTCATCATTCGCGGGGCTGGCGAGCACTACTGCGCGGGGGATGACATATCGGAGTTCCCTCGCTTCAGCGACGACCAGTCCGCAGTAGGTGCGGCCAATTTCGTAATGCGCGAGGTCACCCTGTACCAGGACACTGCCAATGCTATAGAGGAGCTCGAGAAGGTGGTCATCAGTGTCGTGGACGGCAACTGCATCGGCGGTGGCCTCGAGCTCACCATGGTATCGGACCTGGTCATCTCGACTGATCGGGCTAACTTCGGCATCCCTGAGATAGACATCGATATCACCCCGGGCTGGGGAGGAACGTCGCGACTGTCCCGTTTCGTAGGGCGCCACAAGGTCAAGGAGATGGTGCTCCTGGGCACGCTGTTGAACGCCGAGGAAGCTCGCGAATGCGGCCTGGTCAACTGGGTGGTACCCCCAGACAGGCTGGACGAGGCAACCGAGCGCGTGGTGGGCATTCTCCTGAGCAAGCGGTCCATAGTGTTGAAGCTCATGAAGTTCATCACCACCAAAGGATTGGAGACGACCACTCAGGGCGCACTGGCCTTCGAGGCGCTTTCGGCCATGCTGAGTTGGACTACCGGCGACGGGGAACCGCCGGCGCCGCCTGCCACTCGCGACTTCATCGTCAAAGGCGGGGACTGGCAACGCCGGCGACAGATGGTCAAGGAGCTCATGAAGGGAGGCACACCATGAAACGCGGCACCAGGCTCTGGGCCTTCCTCGTAGCCATCGTTTCATTGTGGTTGTTCGTGGCCTGCGGCGGGTCGGAAGAGGCGACCCCCTCCCCGTCCGCCTCGCCGACCAGTGGGCAGCAGGCCCTACGGCCCCTGCAGATAGGACATATAGTCGATCAGACGGGAGCGTTGGCGCCCCTCGGCGCCTCCTATCTTCGCGGGGTTGAACTGGCCACCGAAATATGGAACGCTGATGCTACACGCAGGAAGGTCACCGTAAGGGTATGCGACAGTCAAAGCACCGGCGAGGGCGCGCTGGCCTGCTACCGCCAGCTAGAAGGCTGGGCTGACGCCATCGTAGGGCCCAACCTGTTCGTGGGGCTCGCCAGTGTGCGTGGGGTGGCATCGGGTAAGCCGCCCGTAGTCATAAGTACCGTTCCCTTCGTCGAGCCTCCGGCCAATTCCTATATCTTCCAGACCATCCCCAATGTAGAAGACGCCGTGGCCGTGGTGTTCCAGTACTTCCAGAGGAAGGGCATCCGCCGGGTGGCCACGCTCACCAGCAACGACCAGCCGGGCAACCTCGCCAAGGACGCGGCGTCCAAGCTGGCCGGCAATTACAACATACAGCTGGTGCGGTCCGAGGTCTTCGACCCACAGGCCCAGAACGTGGCGCCACAGGCGCAGAACATAGCCGCGGCCCAGCCCGAGGCCGTCTTCGTCTGGACGGCTGGGGCACAACTCATTACGGTGCTGCGAGCAATACACGGCGCTAACATCACAGTGCCGGTGATGCTGAATTACGCCAGCATGAACCTGCCACTGCTGCGGCAGGCAGGCAACGACGTGCCGCCGGAGCTCCTGTTCTTCGCCACCGACGTCTTCGACCCGAGCAGCGTTGCTGCCAACCGCCAGGCGTACAAGGATCGCATCGAGACCTTCAACCGGCAGTACCAGGCCAAGTATGGAGCGGTGCCTGACCTCCTGGCCTACGCTACCGCCGACATCCTGTTCATAGTCGCCCAGGCAGGTGCCAACGTCGATTCGCCAGCCGCCCTGAAACAGGCGCTGGAGAGCGGGGCCGAGTTCCAGGGAGTCCTGTTCGAAGGCTACAGCTTCAGCCGCGAGCAGCACGTGGCGAGGGTCAAGCCCGGGTTCAGTTTCCTGCGCTGGAACCCGAGCAGCGCCACGTGGTCGCTGGCTAGGTAACGACGAGCCATGTCGCTGGCTCAGCTGCTGAACGTCGGTTGGTCCGGCATCTGGCTAGGAACTCTGTACGGGGCCATCGGTGTCGGGCTGGTGCTGAGCTTTCGTTCGGCCCGACTGGTGAACCTGTCTCTGGGGCCGGTGCTCGTGTTCGGCGGCATGCTGGCGGCGTGGGTGCAAACCCATGGTGGGACAACGGCCGGCGGCGTCCTTGCGGCCTCGGCTGCGGGCGCCGCGCTCTCCCTGGCCCAGGAGACGGCAATGCTGCGGCGCCTGCGGGGTGCCTCGGGCTCCATGTTGCTCCTGGCGACGCTCTCTGCCTCGATCATCGTGGCAGGACTCATTGTCATCTTTTTCGGAAGGGATCCGGTCACCGGCGAGGGCCTGGTTGGCGGCTCACTCTCCCTGGGCGGCTGGAGCGCCAGCTGGGACTCCATCGTCTTCGTGGCGGTAGTGGTGGGCGCGTCGACCCTCCTGTGGGCATTCGCTGAAGCGTCGCCTTACGGAAAGGCCGTATCCGCTTCCGGACACGATCCGGCGGCCGCTGCCATGCTGGGGATAGACGTCAGGCTCCTGCGGTCGCTGGTCATGGGCCTGATAGGCGGGCTCGTCGGACTGGCCGGGGGACTCTTCCTGCCCCTGGCAGTCCTGGACTTCAGCATCGGCCTCCGGCTCACGTTGTTCGGGTTCGTGGCCGGGGCAGTATTCGGATACGAGTCGTTGCCCGGCGCCCTCCTGGGCGGGTGGCTGTTCGGTCTGCTGGACGCCTTCGGCACCGCCTACGTGTCGTCAGTGTTCTCGGAGGCAGTGGCATTCGGCGCCCTGCTGGTGCTCATCGTGGCTGGACGGAGGTTACTGCTTTTCGAGTCGATCCTCCGGTGGACATGAAAGGTCTGTACAGCACCTCGGTGGCGGCTGTTTCCGTGCGAGCGAGGCTCATGGCGCCACTCTTCTACCGGGCGTTGCCGTGGGCCCTGGTCTCCGCACTGTGGCTGGGGCTGGCCCTGTGGTCCGTCAATGCAGGGAGCTTCGGGCTGCACCTGGGCGCCATCATCGCCGTCTACGCGTTGGCAGTGGTCGGCGTAGACCTGGTAGCAGGGCGGGCAGGTATGCTGCACGTGGGGTACGGTGTGTTTTTCGGCATCGGCGCCTACACCCTGGGGCTCGCAGCCCAGCACTGGACATTGCCGACGCTGCCGCTAGTGCTGGTGGCCACCGTCATTGCCGCCGTGGTGGCATGGGCCATGGGCTCCTTGCTAGCGCCACTCGGGGGTTACCTCTTCGCCCTCGCCACCCTCAGCACCTCGGCCATCTTCGAGTCGCTGCTGAGGAATCTTCCCGGTTTTGGCGGTACCTCGGGTCTGGGAGGCATCTCTCGCGACATGGTGGGTACCGGCGCGCTGGACGGGCGCGCAGTGTTTTTCCTGCTATTGGGCCTAGCAGCAGTCGTGGTAGCCCTGTATTCCAACCTCCGGCGATCGCGGCTGGGCAGGGCCATCGAGGCCATGCGCCTCACGCCCAACGTTGCTCAGGCCAGCGGCGTCGATATCGCGGCCCTCCGCAGCCAGCTCTTCGTCCTGTCGGGAGCCATAGGGGGACTGAGCGGCGCCCTGTTCGCCCTGACCGTACAGTATGTATCTCCTGACCTGTTCGGCGTTCTGGCCAGCATCAACTTTCTGGTGATGAACGTGGTCGGCGGGCAGAGCGTGGCCTGGGGAGGCCTGCCCGGGGCGCTACTCGTCCGCGCACTACCCCAGGCAGTCCAGGAACTTCGTGACTACCAGCTCTTGGTGCTGGGCCTGGTGACTGCGCTGGTGGTCCTGGCGTTCCGGCGCGGCATTGCCGGTTCCATGGAGCAATTGTGGGACAGACTCCGGGACAGGATCATGCCCGTGGTGCAGGCAGGGGCCGCGGCCACGGCCCTCACTGCGACGGATGACGACGCGGCGGCCCTCTCCCCGGCCAGCTCGGGGCGACGCAACGGCGGCGACGAGGCGGCGCTGCGCGTGGAGGGTCTCACAGTACGGTTCGGTGGGCTGGTGGCGCTGGACGAGGTATCGCTTCAGGTCAGGAGCGGCCAGGTGGTGGCCCTCATCGGGCCCAATGGCTCGGGAAAGACCACGCTAGTCAACGCCATCGCCGGAACCGTTCGCCCGACTTCGGGCCGTATCTGGCTGGACGATGAAGAGCTCACGGGGATGACGCCGGTGGAACGCGCCAGCAAGGGGATCGCCCGCACCTTTCAGCTCGTTTCCCTCTGTCAGACGTTGTCCGCTCTGGAGAACGTAATGCTCGGCGCCCACGCCTTCGCCAAGGCGGGAATTGCGCAGGGCCTCCTCCCTTTTCTGGCCCGGCGAGAAGAAGAGGCCCTCCAGCGATCCGCCCTGGAGGTGATGGAAGCACTCGGCATCGCCCATCTAGCGGCGAGTCGGCCGTCGGAGCTTTCCAGCGGACAGGCCAGGCTCGTCGAGGTAGCGCGCTGCCTCATGTCCCGCGCGAAGGTGATCCTTCTCGACGAGCCTGCCGCTGGGCTTCATGCTGGAGAGCGGGCCAACCTGGCCCAGGTCATCCACAGGCTAGCCAGGTCGGGCCGAGGCGTGCTCCTCATCGAGCACGACATGGGTTTCGTCATGGGGCTGGCCGATAGCGTGGTGGTGCTGTGCGATGGCAGACTGCTGGCTCAGGGCAGCCCGCGCGAGGTCCGACAGGACCGGCGCGTCATCGAAGCCTACCTCGGGGAGGTGGTGCAACTGTGACCGCTTTCCTCCAGGTGGCTGGGCTGACAGCAGGATACCAGTCTGTGCCTGTCCTGCACGATGTCTCCCTGGCTGTAGACCGGGGTCGCATCGCGGCAGTGATAGGGCCGAACGGGGCCGGCAAGACCACCCTCGCCCGGGCCATCACGGGGCTCGCCAAGATTTTCGACGGCGATGTGGTCGTCGGGGGAGTGGCCGTGACCCGCTGGAGCGTGGAGAGGCGGGCCCGCTATGGCATCGTCCAGGTCCCCGAGGGTCGCAGGCTCTTCGCGCGCATGTCGGTCGTCGATAATCTGGACCTGGCCTTCTTCTGGCGCCGCGGCAAACTGCCCGCCCGGGAGCGGCGAGCAATGCTCGACCGCATTTTCGAGCTCTTCCCTGTGCTCGCCCAACGACGCCAGCAGGTAGCAGGGACCCTGTCCGGTGGGGAGCAGCAGATGCTGGCTATCGGCCGAGCCCTGTTGCTACAGCCTCAGGTCCTGGTCCTCGACGAGCCCTGCACGGGTCTGTCTCCGCTGATGGCGCAGCGCATACTGACCGCCCTCTCCACGCTGGTAAGCGAGTCCCGATGCGCCTGCCTCCTTATTGAGCAGCGCGCGTTGGCCGCCCTGCAAGTCGCCGGGTATGCCTACCTGCTGGACCGGGGGCGACTGGTCATGGCTGCCGAGGCGGCAAAGATCATGGACAGCGACTCTCTGCGCGAAAGCTACCTGGGAGGTATATGAACGGTGCGCGCATACGAAGGCGCTGGAGCCAGGCCTTCCAAGGGGGATAGCATCGCCCCGTCCGGAACATACGAACTGAGGAAGTTCGTCCAGCAACTGGAGACGGCGGGGGAACTGGAACGCTGGCGCGATCCGGTATCCCTGCGCGACGTGGCCCGCATGATCGAGTCCAGCGAAAAGGCCATTCTGTTCGAACGCGTATGTGGTTGCCACCTGCCGCTCCTCGCCAATGCGATGGCCTCGCGGCGGCGCTGGGCCCTCGCGTTCGATGTCCCCGAGGACCGGTTGCTCGACGAACTGCGCCGTCGCATGGGCAGGCTGATTCCTCCCGTGCGGGTGGCGGATGGCCCGGTTAGGGAAGTCTTGCTGGTGGGTGACAGGGCTGACCTGACGGAACTGCCCGCCTACCTCCAGCACGAATACGATGGCGCCCCATACATTTCAGCGGCGCTGGACGTCAGCAAACACCCAGAGACAGGTCGTTACAACATCGGTGTGCGGCGCCTGATGTTGCGGGGCCCTCGCGAGACCGGTATAGATGTCGTGTCGCCTTCGGACTTGCGGGCATACTACCGCCGGGCGCGGGAGCTGGGCCGTCGTTTCGAGATCGCCTTCGTGATAGGGGCCCATCCGCTCGACTATCTGGCCACCCAAATGAAGGTCGAGACCGACGACGAGTTCGAGATAATGGGCGGATTCAGGGGAGAGTCGGTACCCCTGGTCCGGTGCCAGACCGTAGACCTGGAAGTCCCTGCCGACGCGGAGGTCGTTCTCGAAGGCTACCTCGAGGGCGACTGGACGGAGGTGGAGGGCCCGTTCGGCGAGTACACCGGCTGCTACGGCGCCGCCCACTTCAACCCTGTGTTCAGGCTGACCGGCATCATGAGACGGCGCGATGCCATTTTCGAGACGGCCACTATCGGCGGCGCCAGGCTGCACCATACCGACACCGCCGTCATCACTGCCCTGCGTACCGAATTGCTGGTCTGGGAATCGATCTCACGAGCAGTGGCAGAGCCGCGAGCTGTGTACTGCCCGCCCGCGGCAACAGGGCTTCATCATGTACGCATCTCCCTGCGCGTCCGCGACCCTGGCGATGGCCGCAACGCGGTCATTGCTGCCCTGGGCTCCAACGCCGAGGTCAAACTTGCCATAGCCGTGGACGACGACATCGACATCTACGACGACAAGATGGTAGAGTGGGCCATCGCCACCCGCTACCAGGCCGATACCGATACAGTAATCATCGGAGGCCTCCGCACCTTCCCGCTCGACCCGTCCCTTCCTCCGCACGAGGGCTCGAAGGTGACCACCGCCAAGCTGGGAATCGATGCCACCAGACGGTGGGACAAGCCGGCCCATGTGTTCGCCATCCCTCGGCCACCTTTCAGCGACGCGCCGTCCCGGTCAGTGAACGAAAGGCAGTGCGAGGACCTGGAGGACGTGGTGCAGCGGATGGCGGCGACCCTGGTCGACGGGCCGCGGTTCGTCGACTGGCTGACCATGTTCCCGACGCTCCACCAGGCCGACCTGGTGCGCGCCCTGGGCGTTCTCCGCCAGCGGGGTCTGGTTCGTATGGACACCGAAGGGCGATACTGGCCAGTAGGCTGACATGGTCATGCGGGGCCGGAGGAGGCTCGTAGTGGGCATCAGCGGCGCGAGTGGCGTCATCTTCGGCGTGCGGCTGCTGGAGCAACTGGCGCTGCGGCCAGACATCGAGACCCACCTCGTTATCACCGATGCTGCGCGACTGACCCTCGCCCACGAGATGGGCATCACAAGCAGGCAATTGCGCGAACTGGTAGCTGCCGAGCATGACGTGCGGAACCTGGCGGCCCCCATCGCCAGCGGCTCGTTCCGGACCATGGGGATGGTCATAGCCCCCTGTTCCATGAACACGCTCTCGGCCATCGCCTACTCCCAAGCCAGCAATTTGCTGACGCGCGCCGCCGATGTGTGCCTGAAAGAGCGGCGGCCCCTGGTGCTCATACCCAGGGAAACGCCCCTCCACCTCGGGCACCTGCGGGCCATGGTACAGGCGGCGGAGCTCGGCGCGGTCATACTGCCCCCAATGCCCGCTTTCTACCACCACCCTGCTACCATCGACGACTTAGTGCTGCACATCGTGGGCAAGGTGTTCGACCAGCTAGGGCTCGAGCATGACCTGTTCCAGCGCTGGGGCGAGGCCGAGACAACCGGCCAGGCGTGCGAGGAGTGACGGCGATGGCGAGAGTACTGGGAGACACGCTGCCAAAAGAGATCATGCAGGCCCTGGACGGCCGATACCTGGAGCGCAAGTTCGGAAGCGCTTACCTGATGGTTACTAGCGACGCTGACGGGACCCCGCGGCCTTGCATGCTCAGCGCTGGCGAAGTGCTGGCCAGAGACGAAAAGACCCTCCGGGTCGGGCTGTGGCCTCATTCCAACACCAGTCGCAACCTGGCCCGTGGCAGCCCGGTGCTCATTTGCTTCGTAGCCCCAGGGACAGTGCTGTATGTAAAAGGACGGGCCCGACCGCTCGCTCCCGTCGAAGGGGTCGACATAGCCAGGTTCGAGGTCACTGTAACAGTCGTCGAGTCGGACCTGCACGAGGGACTCCCGGTCGTCCAGGGCATATCCTTCACCAGTGAGACGGGCGACATCGGCCCGATCCTCGACGGATGGAGACGGGTGCTGGCCGCCCTAGCTGCTGACTGAGGCTGGCCCGGCAATCAGCCGCCGTGTCAGGCAGGGTCGCACAGCCCGCTGTGTACAATTGACTCCGAAGCGCCATGAACGTTCGCACGACCAGGGCCAATCTGTCTCGCTCCGAGAAGACCAGGGAGAAGCTAGTGGCTGCCGCCCGGCGGGTATTCCGGCGCAAGGGCTACTTGCACGCCACTGTGGACGATATCGTCAAGAGCTGTCGGGTGGCCCGTGGCACGTTTTACCTCTATTTTCCCAACAAACGAGGTATCTTCCTGGAAGTGGTGGAGCGTGCCGTGAACGAGCTCTTGGAGGCTGCATCCGACGTGCGGCCCCAGGGCACCCCGTTCGAACGCATCCGGGAGAGCAACCGCCGCTACATGCAGGCTTGGGTGAGCAATAGGGATATCCTGAAGGAGCTTTTCACGGTCAGCATGTTCGATGACGAGGTGGCGCAACACCACACCCGCATCCGGGAGCGCTTCATCCGCCGGATCGCGCAGTCCATCCAGCGCAGGCAAGACCTCGGTCAGGCCCGTCCCGTGGACCCCATAATAGCTGCCCACGCCCTCAGCGCGATGGTCGACTGGTTCACCTATCTGTGGGCGGTCCGGAACCAGCCCCCCGAGCCTGATCTGGAGCGTCTGGCCCACCAGCTCTCGTTGCTCTGGTACCACGCCGTGTTCCTCGACACGCACAGCGCTCATCGCTCCCCGGAGTCTCCCGATGGATGACAGCCTCGCGTGAGCTCCAGCCTGCCTGCGGAAAGGAGCGCCCGAATCAGGCAGAGGGCGCGACGTGTCCTACACCCTCACCGAGTGGCAGCGCTTGGACAGGGCGTAAGCGTAAAGCTCCTGGTAACGCAGGCTCGGCCGCTGCCAGGAAAAGTCGGCGGCCATCAGCCGCAGGAGCAGCGCCCGCCATTGCGGTCGCCGTTGGTAGAGCAGAAGGGCCCGCGCCACCGCTGCTATCAGGTCGTCCGGTGCTGGGCCCCGCACGATGATGCCCAGTCCTCCCTCCGGGTCTTCCAGGCAATCAGGGATGGTGTCGGCCAGGCCGCCGGTGGCGCGGACGATGGGGACGGTGCTGTACCGCGCGGCGATCAGGGGCCCGAGGCCGCAGGGCTCGAAGGTGGACGGGGCGAGCAGCGTGTCCGACCCTGCGTAGACGAGCCGGGCCAGGCCCTCGTCCTCTCGCTGGTGGTAGGCCATGCGCCCGCGGCGGGCCTCCGCCAGTGCGAGTAACTCTGCTTCGAACTGTGGCTCCCCCCTGCCCATGAGCACGACCTGGACGTCCATATCCAGGAGCCCGTCCAAGGCAGCGACGATAGTAGCGATCCCCTTTTGCTCGGTGAGGCGCGCCACCACCCCCAACAGTGGCACCGCTTGGCTCGACGAAAGACCGCTCCAGTACTGGAGGGCGCTCTTGTTCTTGAGCTTGCGCGAGATGCAGCCCGGGCCATAGCGGACCGGTATGTGGGGGTCGTGTCTGGGGTCGAATTCCTCGTAGTCCACGCCATTGAGTATCCCCCAGAAGTCGGCCCGGCGCTGACGCAGCAGGCCGTCCATGTTGTGCCCCTGGCCCGGCGTCAGCACCTCTCTCAAGTAGGTCGGGCTGACGGTGTTGATGGCATCGGCATACCTGATGCCCAGAGACATCAGGTTCTCGCCGGGCGACGGCGGCAAGTCCGCCAGACGTCGTGTGCGCTCGGTGCAGGGGCCCTGATAGGCCAGGTTGTGGATGGTCAACACGGTGGCCACCGCCTGGAACCGTACGTCCCGGCGCAAGGCGTAAGGGATGTAGGCGGTGTGCCAATCGTTGCAGTGGACGATGTCCGGCCGCCATTCGCTGACGCTCAACAGGGCGACTACCGCGCGACAGAAGAAGATGAACCGCTCGGGTGTGCAGATCCCGCGCACGCTCCTCAAGCCAGCGCAGGCGCACGGCCTCCCGCTCGAGTATCGCCAGCAGCTTGCGGGCATCCTTGGGCTGCTGTGGCGTCACTGCGTCCTTGGTGAGAAAGTTGCAGCACTTGCGGACTACCTTCACCAGGCGTTGCGCCCTGAAGATGTGGGGCAGCACCCGTATCTCGTCGCGGGACAGAGGCTCCACCTCGCGGTACGCCTGCACAAAAGCCCGCGAGCGCCGGTAGTCCAGCCCGATGCCTCGCTCGGGGCTGTCCTCTTCGTGCACGCGGCAGAAGGCCTTGATGCTGTAGGCCAGGTCCATGCTCCTGGCATCCAGGGCAGCGCGGTCGTAGTCGACTACACCGACCAGTTCGTCTCCCTGATAGATAAGGGTAGAGTGGCCGAAGGAGCCGTGCACTATCAGCTTGGGCAGCGATGGGAAAGCTTCGTTCAGCTCCCTCTGGACTCGGGCCAGGTGCGCCCGCAAGTGAGCGGCCTCCTCCTGGAACCGACGGCGCTCCTCCGTGCCCAGGAGGGGACGGGCCGCCGTCTCCGCTGCAGCCAGCCACCCGGGGCCCTCGGACCCCAGGGCCGGAAGAACAGGCGAGGGCGGGTGGTAGTAAGGCCCTGGGAACTCGGCCACCAGCCGGTGATACAGGGCCAGCCCCCGGCCGGCAGCGAGCAAGTGCGCCTCCCGCCCGGGATCGTAGGGGGAGCCGGGGATGAAGGCGGTGAGCAGGAACAGTTGGCCGCCCGCCTCCGTGCAGGGTTCCCCCGTCCAGGTACGGATGGGTTCCGGCGCCGGATAACCCCGCGACCGCAGGTACTCGATAAGGCGCACCTCGAAGCGCAGCGCCACTCCTGTCTTGCGACCGTTGGACCGGCGCAGCACATAGCGGCCGGCGGTGGTGGTCAGGAAGAAGCTGACGTTCGACGAGCCCTTGGGGGTCCTCTTCCACTCCAGCCACTCGCCGAGGTGGTAGACCCGTTGCAACGCCTCCACCGTCTCCGGTGGCAGCGTGTCCCGTTCCTGAAAGACGATGGAGGGCTGTTCCGGCGTGGACATCTCTCTCATCTCCTCTTCATCCGCTGTGGAGCCTGCCCGCGTCCCCTTCTTTCGCTGGCCAGCCTCCGGCCCCCGAGCCGCCCCGACCGAGCCACCCGCCCAACAGGCCCGCTCGCGCCTCCCGGCGGGCTTCGGGGCCTGCCGGCAGCGCCTGGGAGAGGCGGTATAGCTGCGCGTACCTGCCGCCGCGGCCCAGCAGTTCGTCGTGGGTACCCCGCTCCACGATGCGCCCGCCCTCGATGACGACGATGAGGTCTGCCCTGCGCACCGTGCTGAGCTTGTGGGCGATGACGACAGTGGTCTTCCCGGCCATGACACGGTCCAGGGCATCGAGCACGACTCGCTCCGATTCGGCATCGAGGCCCGTGGTGGGCTCATCCAGGATGAGGATGGCCGCGTTGCGGACCACGGCCCGGGCGATAGCTATCCGCTGCCTCTGGCCGCCCGAGAGGGTGTCCCCCCGCTCGCCGATAACCGTGTCGTACCCCTGCGGCAGCGCCATGATGAAGTCGTGGGCGTTGGCGACCTTTGCGGCCTGGACGATCTCATCGAAGGTAGCGTCGGGGCGGCCGTAGGCGATGTTTTCCCGCACTGTAGCATGGAAGAGCACCGAGTTCTGGAGCACCACGCTGATCTGTGATTGCAGAGTGGCCAGTCTGTAAGAGCGGATGTCCTCGCCATCGATGCAGACGCAGCCCTCGGTGGGGTCGTACAGGCGAGCGATGAGCGCGGCGATGGTGCTCTTGCCGGCGCCGGTGGGCCCCACTACCGCCAGCACCTGCCCGGGCTTTACCTCGAAGTTGATACCCTGCAACACAGGCCGACCCGGCACGTAAGCGAAGCCCACGTCGCGGAACTCGATGTGTCCGCGCAGGGCCGGCGCCGGACGGGCATCGGGCCTGTCCTTCACCTGGGGCTCCTGCCGCAACACTTCGGCTATCTTCTCGGCACGCACGCTGGTCCGGCTCACCTGGCCCAACAGCTTGGAAAGGGTGCGAGTGGGACCGTAGAAGTCCCGCAGGTAGGAGATGAAGATGATCAGGTCGCCCTGTGTGAGGCTGCCCGAAAGGACACGCTGAGCGCCCACCCACACCAGCGCCGCCAGGGCACAGGCCGTGAGGATGTCGATGATGGAGCCGTAGGCCGCCTCCGCCCGTGATACGCGCAGGTTAGCGTCCAGTGCTTCCTCGGAGTGCTCGCCGAACCGCCGCGTCTCGAATTCCTCCCGACCGAAGGCCTTCACCAAGCGGATGGAGGATATGGTCTCCTGGGCTATGGAAGTTATGTCGCCTTCCTTCCGCTGCACGTACTGCTCCGCGCGCTTGATGCGGTCTCGGTAGCGAGACACGGTAAAGAACAGGAGGGGGCCCAGGCCGACGGTCACCAGGCTCAGTTGCCAGTCTAGCCAGAACATAACCCCCAGCATGCCCAGCAGCATCATCAGGTTGGAGCTGGCCTCCACCACGTTGTTGGTGATGAGCTCCTGAACCTTGTCCACGTCCTTGGTAACCCGCGTTATGAGCTCGCCAGTCCGTTGCTGGTCGTGGAAGGTGAGGGAGAGGCGCTGGAGCTGGGCGTACAGGGCCACTCGCATGTGGAAGGCCACCTTCTGCCCCGCTGCCTTGAGGATGTACTGGCGGACGAATCCCAGCAGTCCGTCCAGCACCGCGATGCCGGCAATGGCCCCTGCCACTGCAGCCAGGACGAGGTACACGGACGAAAGCTGGGCACCCGGCGCCAGGACGCGGTCGAACAGGTACTTGAGGGGCCACGGGCGGAGGAGACCCGTGCCCGTGCCGGCCGCTACCAGCAATGCCGCTACCACGATGGCCGGCACCTGTGGCTGAACGAAGGGGCGAAAGGTGCTTAGACCTCCCCGGGGCGCATCGAGCGCTCGCCGGGCGGCCCGCGACGCCCGGGCCTGGGGCCCAATGGAAGTCGAGGCGCATCACGTCCCTCGCTCCCCGTTCCCGGGCATCACCGGGCCGGTACCGAGTTGCAAGGAGAAGCTGGGCCTGTAGGCGGTGAGGCGCAACATCATACCGTGGCCACACTCCTCCTGGGCCGGGGTATCTCAGGTGACCGGCTCGTCGGGTGGCACCCTGCCCCACACGCAAACCTGGCCGTTGCGCCATCCCCGTGTGCTGCCGGCCCCGGACGGCCTGACGAAGCGCCTGCCGCCTCGCAGGAGCACGAGGTAGTCTGGCGAGAGGCAGAACTCCACCGCCAGCGGCGTTGCCTCTCTGGGCAGACGGTAGGTCACGTCGAGGAAGCTAGCCCCGGCGGAAAGGCGGAACACCTTCGTCGCGCCCTGCAGAGGACTGCCTGCTTCGGCGTTGGCCAGGTGGACCTCTGCCCATCGGCGGTCGCTGCGGATAGCCTTCACCACGTAGCGTTCGTTCTCGTGACCGACTTCGGCGAAGGCGCCCGGATGGTTTCGAGGCACCTCCATGAAGCGGTTGCACTCTTCCTGCCAGTTCCAGTCATCGGTCGGATTGCCGACCACCAGGCAGCCACCATCGGCTGCCAGATCGAACAGGAACACCAGCCGTCCACCGAACTCGGGCGCGATGACGGCGTACAGGTGCCCGCCTTTCAGCACCACCTCGGCCCGACCATCCCTGTCCACGTCCCCGAGCTGGGCGCGGGCCCTGCCGTCCCGTTCTCGTTGCCAGCGTGCGGCCCCGAGCATCACGCGCACCCCCCGCGCGTGCGAAGCCAGGGCGCGGGACCACGGCGCAGGTTGGGGTCCGCCCTCCTCCAGCACGTGCCAGCCGGTCTCGTAGCTGCACGCCATGTAGTGCTTCCAGGCCAGCTCGCCGATGGGCGTCTGCGCCAGCGGTCCGGACTGCAGCAGGTGCACCTCCGCCTCGGCGAGCGACTCGCGATAGGGCTGCCAACCGGGCGAGAGGCACCAGCGACCGTAGTCCTCGCCTGCCCCCATGGTGCAGGCCAGGTCGTAATAGGTCCCGCGATCCACAGGGCGCCATCGCTGTGGTGGGTGGTCGGCGAGCCAGGCCGAGATGAGCACGGGCCTCACGGAGGGCTCTTCTCTCAGCCAGGCCAGGAATTTCTCGTAGGGCCGTAGCCTCTCCTTGCGCCACGGGCTGGCCCCCCAGGGGCCCACAGCGGCAGCCTTCTCCAGGTCATCGCGTGTACGGCGATGGGGCCCGGACAGCGGGCGGCCATGGCTTGCAGCGTCTCCTGCAGGTGAGCCCAGCGGGCATCGCTCAGGGGCGGCAGGCAGTAGCGCAGCTCCCCCGAGATGGGCAAGACCGCCAGGGCATCCGCTCCCTCTATCCAGTACGGCTCCAGGTGCGACCCGTCCCCGAACTCCGCCCAGGACTGTGTCCGCGGGGGCTCGCCTCCGGGCACCCGGGCGGGAGCGCTGGTGGCATCGAAGCGCTGTCGCTGGCTGCCCTCATAACTGTCACCTAGCGGATAGACCAGGCGGTCGTCCAGGAGGACATACCGGTAGCCGCCATTGGGCAGGCGCTGATCGCGGAGGAGGGGGGCGAGCTTGCCTGTATCCCATACCCGTTCCGGGACCCAGAACCCCTGCACTTCGAGAGGCTCCACGTCCAGATGGCGTCGGTAGAGGCGGAGCGCCTCGACCAACTGGCGCAAGTTATGCTCGGCGGAGGACAGGGGCATGATGTTCTGCGCATAGGCGCTGCCGATCAACTCCAGTAGCCCTCGCCGCCTGAGCACCCTGATCCATTCGAAGAACCGAGGCGAGTGCCACGCAATCGCTTCGATGAGCGTCCCGCTCAGATGCAAATGAAAGGGGACGGCGTAGCACAGATGCAGGGCGAAGACGGCCGCGAAGGCCTCCAGTACCTCTGACAGCCCTTCGCGGCCCTCGTAGCCATCGGTTATCAAGTACTGCTGGCCGTGCTGGACTATGGCCATGGGCACCGCCTTCTCGCCCCGCCGCCCACCGCCTCTGACCCGCAGCCCCACGCGGATCACAGCCCTGCCCCTCGCTCCAGCCACGCCTCCGCCTCAGTCAGCCAGACAGGCAGGAAAGAGGGGTCCTTTACAGGGCGCACAAAGAGCTTGTAGTAAAGGACTTCCAAGAAAGTGCGAGCCACGAAGGTGGGCAGCCCCACCAGGGCCAGCGCTGACCCGCGGGCGACGTACTCGTCCAGAAAGGCCGCGTTCCAAGGCTTGATGGCATCGAAGGAGCCCGTGCGCACGTAACACATGGTCGAGCTCTGGCCGACAAAGTGCCCCAGGTCACGAGCGGGGTGGGCCAGGGCGAAGCGGTCGAAATCGATGACGGTCACTCCCCGCCGCCGCACGAAGATGTTCTTGGGCTGGAAGTCTCCATGAGTCGGCCTGGGCCGCCCATCGCGTACGATTGCCAGTCGGCCCAGCACGGCCTCCCCCAGCGCCCGTACCCTTTGTCGATATTGGGGGAAGAGGTCCGCCAGGACGCGGCAATAGGTGCCCACCTTCTCCATCTCGTAGGCGTGGGCGAGCACCGGAGCGCCGATGGGGCCGGCCGCGTGCAGCTTGGCCAGCCACCGCGCCGTGAGTCGCACCGGTCCCGTGGCCGCGGCCGGGTCATCCAGGTACAGATAGAGCGGCCTGCCCGATGCCCGCGCCTGTAACAGGAGCCCGGCATCGGCGATGTAGGCCAGGGGCTGAGGTATAGCGAGAGGGCTGTCCTCCCCGAAGCCGTCCCTCCACAACTGGCGCATGCAGTCGAAGGCCCGGGCGCCGTCCTCCCTGTAATAGCCCTTGCCGATCACCACCAGACGCCCCTGCTCTCGTGCGCCATCGGCCAGGCAGGACACGGTGTACTGGAAAACGGGGCGGAACCGCGAGGGGCGTACCACTCGCCCGCGACAGCGCTGGACCGTCATACCGCACCGGGCCAGCGCGCTCGCCACCAGCGCATCCAGCTCCGGCGACGTCCGCCCATATTTTGTCGCTTGTGGTGTGCTGCCGCCCCCCACTCGTCTCCCCCCGGCCGTATGCGCGGCCCTGTGGACGTGCTGCTGGGGCGAAGATACCAACGGCCCTGCCGTCCACGTATCCTCGGAACTGTCAGCAGTGGCAGCCGTTGTTGCCTAGCCCGTCCGGGCCACCGCCACGCACCTGGCCACTGCAAACGGTCACCCTGACCCTTGCACCCCCGCGCGGCTCGAACCGACGGGCCTCGGCCCCGTATGCCGCCCGGTCGGAGGGGCTGTCATGAGAAACGCTGACGCAGGAGCGGCTGCGCGACGGTTATAATCTCGTCATCGTATGGGCATGAGGCGCGTCAACTCGTTGGCATGGGCCGCCGCAGAGCTTTATGATTGGTAGTCAATTGTAAACCGGCGAATGCTAGGCTGATGACAAGTGACTCGTAACGCCGTCGCCGTGCAGGCCCAGGCGTCGACGTGACCGGCTAGGGGGCCGAGGAAGGGAGGGGGACAGGCTTGACGCCACGCTTGCTCAGTGCCCGCATCGTGCGCGCTCCATTCAGTCTAGGCGTATCAGTCATTGACGATTGCCGTCACGGACGACCACAGTCGCGGACGGGCTGGCCCATTCTGAGTTGTCGAGTAGGACCGTACTGCGAGCATTTACCTACATAGCGCTCTCATGGTTACAGTATCGGGGGGTGGGAAATCGACAACCAAATAGGTAGCGGCAGCACAGTCTGCCCCTGCTCGACCCGTCTCGCTTGCCGCACATTTCTTTCGGGGGGATCTACTGGGCCAAGGGGAGGAGGACAAGGGCCATGGCGCAGGTGCTCACCGTCAGCGAGCTCAAACTGTTGAGGTCTGGCCTCGGCAAGCTCCTGCTCGAAGCGGAGCCGCCCCACACTGTCAGCGAGGTCTCCGACGGGGAAGAGGCATTACGAAAGATCGAGGCCCAGCGTCCCCATGTCGTGCTCTTGCACATCGGCCATCCGGTGGGCAATGGCATGAGGACGCTGCATCTGTTGCGCGAACGCGCGCCGGACATTCCGGTGCTGACCCTCCTGGACACGGTGGACGACGAAGTGGTCATGCTGGCGATGCACGCCGGGGCCGCCGGCTGCCTGGACAAGGGTGTCAGCGCGGAGACGCTCCTGCAGGCGCTCTCCGATGCGGCTGCGGGGGAGGTCACCCTCTCGGAGCGCCTGGCTAGCCGCATCGCCCGCATCATCGCCGCTAGCGGCGGCGACAGACACCAGCAGGTGTACCCGGACCATCTCACTCGCCGCGAGATAGAGATCCTCTCCTTTCTGGCCTGCGGCCTCACCAACAAGGAGATCGCCCGCGGGCTGTTCATCTCCGAGAGCACCGTGCGCGCGCACCTGCAGGCCATCAGTCAGAAGCTCCGTGCCCACAACCGGGTGCACGCCGGAGCCCGGGCCGTCGAAATGGGAGTTATCCCGGCCGCCGGGAACATGATCGAGGGGGTGCCGTTCCCGAGCGCTCAGCCCGGCGCCGAGACCCGTTCCACCCTCGCCCCCGTGCGGCGCTCCGGTCAGGGCATCTAGTACGTCACGGAGCGGGCGGGGACGGGCTGCCGGGCCCCTCGCCCGGCAGTCCCAGCTCGCGTATCAGCTCGTCCAGGTCGCGGACGCCCAGCGTGCGCACACGGTACTCCCGCGCGATGCCCTCCGTCAGGTCCAGGACGACGACCCTCTGCAGCATCCAGGCCGTCGCGAGCACCCTGGCCGCAGCGTTGTCGTTAGCTTCCTGCTCGACGATGACTATGTCGGGGCGGGCCCGCCGCAGGTCCTGCAGTAGCCTGCCCATGGGCACTTCGTGCACTGCTGCTGCCCCCACCACGCTCTCCGGACGCAAGACGCCAAGCAGGATATCGTGGAACAGGCGGTGTCGGTAGATGATGAACACCGCCGATGTCCGGCGTTCCAACTGGGCGCGTCCACCTCCTGACATCCTGCATCTGTCCGTCCTTAGGCCGAGGGCCGCCTTCCCGCCCATGCTAGCAGCCCGCCTCGAGCGCCGTATCGGCCGTTAGAGCAAACAAGCCCGACACAATCGCCCAAGGCCGTGCCCGCCGAAACCCGAGCGGCTCCTCCCGCAGGAAAGCCCCCGAACGTGCCCACCCCGGGAGAACAGACGAGCTTTGCCTTTGGCCGGCCGAGACTGTGCAAGCCTTGACAATCCCTCTGGCCAGGCTATACATTCGGCAGGCCTGGCCTGCCGTCACCGGGCTGGCCACGGCGCGACCGGCCGATCGTAGGTGGGGCCAGACAGGACAGGGACAGCGCCGCCGGCACAGTCAGGGCCGAGACGGACGAGATGAGTGGGAGGTGCGCGGCATGCAGCTAGAGCAGGTGGCAACCGGCGAGAGGCTCAGGGCCATCTACCAGGACCTGCTGCAGACCATCGCCGACTTCATCCGGCGGCACCGCATCACCGAGAGCGAGTACCGGGCCGCCCTCGAGTTCATGGCC